>Ga0315905_10002565_pt1 | contig 19122 bp, 6 predicted proteins | sample LakEriMetagenome_5_FD_203522 | JGI IMG/M metagenome (GOLD analysis project Ga0315905, IMG submission 203522) | Freshwater fungal communities from buoy surface, Lake Erie, Ohio, United States - Buoy 4 MA121 | ecosystem: Environmental > Aquatic > Freshwater > Lake | place: USA: Lake Erie, Ohio... | reverse complement strand
GACATTTTGTCCGGAGCGGTGATTTTCACTGGTAACAACACCTTCACCGGGCTAACAACCATTTATTTGGGCGCGACTTTGATTATTGGTGATGGTTCATCGAATGGGACAATCGTTTCAAACATTGTGGATAACGGCCTTTTGATATTTGATGTGACTTTGGGTTCTTCGGCCCTGCCCGGAGTGGTGATTCCCGGCACCATCTCCGGAACTGGTGATGTCCAATTCCGTCAAACCGGGCCCTATACTCTGACGGCCGACAATAGTTATGGCGGCACCACGACAATTGATTCAGGCGCGACCGTGCAGTTTGGCAACGGGGGTGCGACTGGCAGTGTGACGGGCGCCATCACGAACAACGGAAACTTGATTTTTAATCGTTCCAGCAACCTTGTGGTTGGACAAAATATCACAAGTTCGGCAGGCTTTGGGTCGGTCACCTACAAGGGGACAGCCCAATACACCGTTAGTGGGGTGAACACCTACAACCTTGGTACCACGGTATCCGGAGCAGCCACCTTGGTCATGGTTTCGAACACCGCAGCGGGCAGTGGTGGTATCACGGTTAACTCTGGTGCTAGTTTGGCATTGAAGGGTGCATCGGCCTTGACGGTCAATAATCCGATCACGGTTGGTGGGACTGGTGCGCTGGATGCGGGTGCCATCCAGAATCTTGCCAATAACAACACTTTGACAGGTGGGATTATTCTCACGGCGAACACCAAAGTAGCTTTGGCTGGTGGGGGCACCCTGAAAACAACGGGTGTGATTAGTGGATCGAATGGTTTGTCGACCAGTGGTAGTGGTAAGCTTCTAACTACTACAAACAACAGTTACACCGGTGACACCACTATTGGCGCGGGCACAACCCTGCAACTGGGTGAGAATACGGCAACTGGGTCTTTGGCTTCCCTAGCAATTGTTAACAATGGCGCATTGGTGTTCAATCGGACGGATGTTGTTGCTAGTCCGTTGAATGTGATGGCATTGGTGTCCGGCAGCGGGACAGTGGCTGTGAATTCAGGTGCGGTGCAGTTTAGCAACGGCAACACCTACACAGGAACCACCACGATTGTGAATGGTGCAACCTTGTTGGTGGGTAACAAAGCGGCGGCTGGTGCGATTTATCAACCAACTGGAGTTGGCACAGTAACGAATAATGGGGCGTTGATTTTCCAGCGATCTGACGGCAGTTTCGCCAGTCCGTTGGCCATTAACATCACGATTAGCGGTTCTGGCAAGGTGACCTACCAATCGAGTGGGGTTTTTCAGGCCAATGGTGTTAACAGCTATTCAGGTGGGACAACCATTCAGTCTGATACGGTGCTGATTTTGGCAGCTAACAGCGCTGCTGGTACAGGAGACATCACCGTTGCCTCTTCTGGCACCCTTGGGTTGACTGGGGGAATCACCCTGGCCAACAAGATCATCGGCGGTGGAAGCGGTGTGGGCGGAAGTGCCGGATTTATCCAGAACCTGAGCGGTACCAACATTTTGACCGGCCAGGTCACGCTGACCTCCGGTGCGATTTTTTCCATTCAGGCAGGGAGCACCTTGCGTGTGAATGGCACGATCACTGATGGGGCAAGTTCTTTCGGTATTTCCACTATAGGTGGTGGCCGGCTTGAATTGCCAAGCGCGAACAGCTACGACGGCGGTACGGTGATTTCACAAGGCACGGTGATGGTAGGACAAGCAGGTTCTGCCGGAACAGGCGGCATCCAAATATCCGCCGGCTCAACTTTGGAACTCAACAACGCAACTGGATTTAACCTGACCAACTCGATCCAAACAGCGGGTACTATCAGCGCTGTGGGTGGGAATCATACCCTGAGTGGCACGGAAGTTCTAACCGGAACTACCACTTACCTTAACAACGGCACGATTCTCACAGTGAGTGGGGCAATCAGTGACGGGTCAGGTATTTTTGGCATTGTGTCCCAAGGCACAGGGACCCTGAAATTACAAAGTGCCAACAGTTATGACGGCAACACGCAAGTTCAGCAAGGGACTGTGGTGTTGGCCAACAGCAATTCTGCTGGCAGTGGTTTGGGAACAATATTAGTGGCTTCGGGAGCAACGCTTAACCTGAGTGGCACAGGGCTGAATGTGATCAATGCCGCGCAGGTCGCAGGTAGCATCAGTAACACGGGTGGAACCAACACATTGAGCGGGCCTGTTACCTTGACGGCCAATGTGGCGGTATTGGCTGGATCGACCACGACGCTTAATTTTGGCGGAATTATCACAGATGGTCTTGGAAAGTTTTCAATCAACGCGAATGGTTTGGGCACGATTGGCCTGAATAAAGCGAACAGCTTTGATGGCGGCGTGAATGTGAATGCGGGTGCGGTTGTATTGCGCAACTCAACCGCCGCTGGAACAGGTTCAATCGTGGTGGCAAACGCGGCCGCGGTTTTGCTGGAAGGTGCCGGCCTGACGGTAGTTAACCCGATCACGTTGGTGGGAACGGGCATATCCAATGGTGGGGCCTTGGTGAACACAGGTGGATCGAACACCTTGACTGGCCAGGTGACTTTGGGTGGAAGCACCCTTTTCAATGTGGCAAGCACCTTGACGATTCAACAAGGCATCAAGGAAACCGCTGTTAGTGGGTTGTCCTTGGGCGGGGCGGGCAGGTTGATTCTTTCTGGGGCCAATCTCTACACAGGTGGGACAACTGTTGCAGTGGGTTCAACCTTGCAGGTTGGTGATGGCAAAACGGGAACTATAATCGGTAATATTTTGGACAATGGAGCTGTTGAATTCAATTATGGCGGTGTTGAGGTGATTTCCGGTGTGATATCGGGCACGGGAACTTTGTTGTTCACAGGTGGTGGCAAATTCACCCTGACTGGTGCCAACACGCTTAACGGTGTTACTACCATCAATCCGGGCGCTACGGTAACGGTGGGAGATGGCTTGGGTGGTGGGACCTTGCCCGGCAATCTGATTGACAATGGCCAGGTGGTCTTTGACAACCCTGCAGTAACAGCTATTTCCCAAATTGTCTCGGGTGCAGGTTCGATCGTTTACAAAGGTGGTGCCAAATACACTGTGACAGGCGCAAACACCTACACGGGTGGCACCCAAGTGCTTGCCGGTAATAGTGTTGTTTTGACCAGTGGCAGTTCGGCGGGTGTTGGGGGATTGTTGCAGGTGGCTGATGGGGCCACGCTGTTTCTGAATCCGACAGCGGCTTCAATGAAGTTGTCGAACCCGCTGGAGATTACGGGTGGGGGAACCGATGGGGTTTTGGGTGCCCTGCAAAACCTGAAGGGATCGAACACACTCGCAGGAACAGTCGCACTCACTGGGCCTGCGACTCGGTTCAATCCTGGCAGTTCCACTCTTGCATTTACCGGTGTGATTAGCCAATTGGGTGTGGCCGGAGCAGCTTTTAATCTGGTGGGTAATGTTGGCACTGCGCTGATGACAGGTGACAACAGCTACACAGGAACCACGCTGATTAGTGCTGGTACTACCTTGCAATTGGGTTCTGGCGGATCTACCGGCTCGATCCAAAGTAGTGCCATTTATGACAATGGTTCGTTGATTTTTAACCGCCCGGGGGTAGCGACCACGCTGGCCGCTAAAATTTCGGGTGATGGGACAGTTACAGTCGCATCCGGAGCAGTGACGCTGACGGGTGAAAACAGTTACCGGGGAATCACAACGGTTCTTGATAGTGGCAGCCTGACTGTGGGGGATGGGAAGGACAGTGGCTCTATAGCCGCGTCCGATGTTGTTATCGCAGACAATGGTATTTTGGCATTCAGTAGGTCGGGGGATCGAGCGGTTTCCAATCGGTTTAGCGGAACTGGAACTTTGAGCCTGCAATCGACAGGCGTGTATACCGTTAGTGCGGATAGCCCGAATTTTGGAGGCTTGTTGGAGATTGGATCGCAAGCCACGGCTTCGGTGAATGCAGATTTCTCTAAGAGCAACGCCGATGTGAGTGGAACTCTTTCGGGAACCGGGACATTACGATTGGTAAGCACGCAGGCGGGCTCTTATGTGCAACCTGGACCGGGAGCCGGGCAGCGGTTGAACATTGAAGGCTTGAACCCCACCACCGGCAAGGGTGCGGTTGTGTTTGACATTTACGGCAACCAGCAACCGGTAACGAATGATTACCTGCGTGGAACGAGTTCGAGCAGTGCCTTCAACATTGAAGGGCTGCAATTGATCGTGAATGGCGAGGCACCATTCAGTGGCAACGGATTTGTGCAAAAGCTGATTGAAAACGGTCCTGGTGGAACTGTGAGCGGTTTCTTTGTGGATGCAAGTGGGAAGCCGATTGATGATGGTGGAACGGTACAGATCAACGGTACCTCCAAGACAGCGGTGATTGATTACAGTTTTGGCCCCGACAACAACGATGTGGCCCTTTTGTTTGTGGAGAACCTGGTTTACAGCCTGTACACCTACAACCAGCAGGCTGGTACTTTGGACCTGCAATTGGGAGAGGACACAAACCTAACAGTTACCGGCGATTCGAATGCCGGTTTCACCCTGACCCTGAGCGATAATCTCACCGGGCGTAACATTGGTTGGGTGCAAGAAGGTGGAGATGCAAACGCGGCGGGCAGTACCACCACCAGCGCCGTTTTCAATATACCCAATTTGAGAGCGCTTAATATCACCCAGAGGGCCGATGTTGGCAAGGGATCAAACACGGTAGCCTTTGGCGACACATCGATTGAGTTCTTCACCCCGTCTGTGGATTCAGGATTGAAGGTGGATTTACCGCTTGCGAGCGGGGCCATTGATTTCAGTGGTTCCACATTGGCCACCATCAATGGTTTGACTTTATTGAGTGTCAAAAATGGTTCTGTTTTATCCCAAGGGACCGGGGTGGTAAATTTTGGCCAGTCATTGACCGCCAATGTTAGCGGAAACATTAATCTTGGCGCCTCGGGCAACAGTTTTAGCGGGGTTGTGACCCTTAGCGCACCGAGTGCCAATCTTGGCAGTGCGACAAGCATTATTTTGGGCAATTCTGTTATTACCGGATTGTTAACGGCAAAAACGGCTGGCGGACTTGGTCAAGCCGATGGCACCTCTGTGCGGGCAGGCACTATGCAGTTGCAAGCAAAGAATGCTGTCACCTTGACCAATGGAGGCAATGATTTTGACACGCTGGAGGTAAGTGGAAGCGGTGAACTGGCGGTGCAGGATGTGGATTCACTGAATGTTAGCCAGTTAGAAAAACTGACTGGTGGATTGAGGATTGTAACCGGTGCCGGGCTTATCTTGCCGGGCGGCAAGATTCAGACGGTAGGTGGTCAAACCTATGACGCTGGTAGTAGTGACATCAGCATTTCGGGTAGCCAAGACAATCTTTTGGTCGCGCAGGGGCAGACCATTATTTTCCAGGCGGGCAAAGTTTCAACCGCAGGTAATCTATTGGTGGAAGCCAAGGCCGCCAATTTGTTGATCTCGTCGATAAGTGCGTTGTCGCATGATTACAAAGCGGATGTGACTTCGAATAATTTGGCGGTCTTCACCTTGGGCGGTCCGGTTGTTTTTGAGGGGAACCTTGTCACTTCTTCTTTGTCACTTTCGGGTAACGGTTCTTTCCGTACAGAACTATTGGGCGGCGGAACGATTGATAGCCCAGTCAATTTTACTGGTGGCAACACCTTGGTGTTGGGAGATTCGGCCACCGACACCTTCCTTTTCAAGGGTGGTTTTTCAGCCAAGAATCAAGTGAATGGAGCGCCCAGCCAATTGGCTGGTTTGTTCCAGACCAACCGTGGAACTGTTGAGTTGCAAAACTTGATGCTATCGGCCAATGCCACGATCGACACCTATTATGCGAACTCAATTGGGAACACAATCTTGCTGGATGGGACCCAGGATTTGGGTGGGCGCACTTTAACCCTGAGAGGTACTGGTGATGCCATTTTAGGGAGTAATAATTTTGGTTTGGGCCGAGTCAACGCTGAGAAGGGTGCGCTTACCCTGGGGGGTGGCACTTCAACTAGCACGGGAGATTTTCTTTTGTCTGGCAATGTGCCGGGTACCGGTTATGCCCAGTTGAAGGCCGGGCTAGTAACTTTGTCGAATGTTGATTTAGGTGTGCAGTTTGGCGGAGGTTTCATTCCGCCTTTGGCCGCAACCTTCAAGATTGTTGACAACACGGGTACTCAGAAAGTGAATGGTACTTTCAATGGGTTGCCTGAAGGTTCGGATATTACCGTGGGTGAGGACACACTGCGGATTTCCTATGTGGGCGGGGATGGCAACGATATCACCCTGACCAACACACGCACGCTACCTACCCCTACGGGGCCCAAGATTGCAGAGCCATTCAGCCTACGTGCGACCAGCGTGGTGGCAGGAGTGGGTGGGGGCATGATCTCAATCAAGTCTGCGGGTGGTGCAGAGCAGTTTGTTGAACCTTTTCCAGGTTATACCGGGTCACTGAATATGACCACGGTTGACCGCAGTGGAGATGGCATTGCAGATTCCATAGCCGTTATGGTTGCTGGTGGTGCTCAGCCTGCCGTTAAGGTGATTGATGCCGCCACTGGAAGGGAAGCTGCCAGTTTCTATGCCTTTGCACCTGAATTTTTGGGAGGTGGCACGCTAGCTTCGGGTGTTGTGAACCTGAATGGCCAACTTGAATCAGTCATTTTGATTGGTGCAGGGTCAGGTGCAGAGCCATCGGTGACGGTTTTCAATGCGTTTGACTTCCTCTTTGAGCGCGCCTTTTACGCTTATGCGCAGCAATACAAGGGTGGTGTGACAGTGGGTGTGACAAGCCCGGATCCGACGGGTACTTCGCTGATCATCACCGGCAGTGCGATCAACTCGCATGTGGTGTTGTTTGATATCAACCAACCCACCAACGCCCTGGCTAGCTGGTACGCCTTTGCGCCTTCCACTTTGTTGCAACAGATGACTGTGGCGGGTGGTGATTTAACTAATGATGGTTTTAGCGAGGTGTTGGTGGGCGCGGCGACAGGTTGGCCGGCATCGGTTGCGGTGTTCAATACCCGTTCGTTGGTCAACCCAAATGATCCCAACCGGTATGCTGCAGAAAAAGCCTTTTACGCCTTCCCGCCGAATTCCCCGAATTTCACCACGGGTGTGCGTGTGGGGGTGAGCGATGTGAATGGCGATGGCAAACTGGATGTGCTGGCGGGTTCGGGTCCTGATGTTTCCGGGGTTCTTAACGCGATTGATTATGAAACTCTGGATTATCTTTTCTCGAACCCAATCCCGACACTGCAGGGGGTGACTGTGGCCAGCAACCTGACCACGGCAACTTTGCCACCAGTCAGGAAGTAGATTGGTTGACAGTTAAAACCAAACAGCCCGGCGAGAAATTCGTCGGGCTGTTTTTATCGATTTAGAAGTTGATGCAATGAATAGGCGAAAAGATTGATGCAATGAAAAACCCGGTGTGACCTTGAGGGCCGCACCGAGTTAGGGAATTGTAGAAACCTAGGGTCAATCTTTTTTGGCTTCGGGTTTTCCAGGGGGCTTAGGGACCTCAGTGGCTGGCGGGGTGGTTGGGCGGATTTCTTCACGGTTGGGTCGGCCAGCGTTATTGCCCGCGCCACCGCGAGGGGCGCGAACGGTCTGTTTACGGGGCAATAGATCGGGCAGGTTGGCGACGCGCATGGCGGTGATAGACATCACCTGAGAACCTTGGATCAGGTCAGGCCAACGGGCTTTGTCGAGCGTGTCGCTTTGGGTGTGATGGGTGAGATAATATTCGGCCGGATCCTGGTGGAAAGCAAAGCCTGGTACACCCGCTGCCGCAAACGGAAGGTGGTCGGTACCGCCTTGGGTTCCTTCGACCACTTCGGCTTTCAGTTCCTTCAGAATAGCCAGTTCTTTTTCCAGGATGGGCTTGGCCTCATCGAAACCCTGCAAGGGGATCTCTGTCACGCGACCGGTGCCGGTATCGTGCACGAGGGCCATGGAGGTTTTGGCCATCTCTTCTTTGTGGCGCTTCACATATTCTTTTGATCCATGCAGGCCTTGTTCTTCACCGGTGAACAATACAAAGCGAATGGTACGCTTGGGGCGAATGCCTTTTTTTGCCAAGGCTCCAAGTGCGCGGGCAGTTTCGAGGACCACGCTTGAGCCGGTGCCGTTGTCGGTAGTTCCCTGACCGAGATCCCAAGAATCGAGATGGGCCCCCACGACGACGAATTCGTCAGGTTTTTCAGTACCTTTGATCTCGCCAACTGTGTTGAAAACAGTGATGGGCCCGGGGATGATTTTTGAAACGATTTCAACCTCCACCATGGGAGGGGGAGAATCCTTGCGGTTAGCAAGGCGATAAAGCATGGCGTAATGATCGTGGGTGATAAACACGCCGGGGAGAGGCTCGTTGGCATCGGCTCGGTCGGGGCTGCGCCAGTTGCCGGTCATGTTGAGTAAGCCGTGGGGTTTGCCTGAATCGGTGAGGATGCAAGCGGCGCCTTCTTTTTGGGCCATTTCGGTGATTTGCTGGCGAAGGCCCATGCCACCTCCTTGAAAGGGTCCGCGTCGTCCGGGTCCGCCGGCTGCTGGGGGCGTTGCAGTTTCGGGAGGTTTGGCGGGGGTTGCTGCTGAAGGGGCAGGGGTTGGGGCTTTGGGTGTGTCAGTTACGGGTGGGTTAGCTTCTTTACCATTTGGGAGCTGGGAGGCCTTACTAGCACCTCCACCGCTGGCTGCGGGGCCTTTGGGGGCCTTGGGTTTACCAATTTCGGTGATGGGCGTGATTTCAGTGGGTTTGCTGAGCATGATGATGGCGTTTTTCAGTTTGCCTTCGAAGGCTTTAAGTTCCTCGGCCTTGGTAGCCTGCACCAGCATCACGGGGCCGGTGATTTTACCCTTGGTTCCGGGGGTCCAAGCGCGGGCGGCGGCATGGATGTCTCGGCCATTATCTGGTGAAACGAGTTTCATTTTGCAGAGGCCGCGTTCCCAGGCGGCGGGGATTTCCCATGGCTCAAGCTTTACATTTTCCAGGCCGTATGCCTTGAATTTTTCAGAGGCCCATTGGTTGGCTTTCTTGAGATTGTCGCTGCCTGTCATGCGGGCGCCGATGACATCGCTGAGGTGGGTGAGATTGGGTTCGACCTCGGCTCGATCTTTGATTTCGGCCAGGAGCATCTGGTCGATTTCGGTGGGGCTTTTGAGCTGGGGTTTGCCATCGGCTTGCACAGAGGCATAGCCAATTAAAAGTGCCAAACCTGAGCCTATAGATACGGGGATACCCAATGGCTTATGCCAAAAGCGGAACATGTGCCGGTACTCCGGGTCTGAAATAATAGGTGGTGCGAGAGGGTGCGTAGAAGATACGACAACGCGGGGGCTGGTTCAAGCAGGACTTGTAGCGGCCAGCTTTTCTTGGGGGCCGCTCATGGTCCTTTCATGTACCCCTGGTGTTACCATAAAGGTCGATGTGTAGGCGGGGGGCGTAGCGCCAGCCGCGTTGTAGGCAGGCATTGGCAACCCAGGAGGCACGGGAGGAGAGTTCGCTTGGGGTGGTGCCTTGGGGCATGAGGAGAATGCGGTCGGGCTGGATGGGGGGAAGCTGGGTAAGCATGGATTCGATTTCGGCCAAGTCTGAAAGCTGGTGGGCGACAAATTTGAGCTGGTAGGGTTGGCGATCCATCAGTTTGCCAATCACTTCGGGACGCCAGCGGGCCTGCTCGTGCATGAGGGCGAAACGGCCGTTTTCTTGGCTGGTGGGCGTGCTGCTGGCGAGTTTGGGGCTGATGCTAGCCAAATCGCAAACGAGCGGCACATCGAGGGTGCCTGCGGTTTCAACCGTCACATGGCGACCAGCCCGGCGCAGGCCATCCACCAATTCAACCAGGCTGGGCCAAAGCATTGGCTCGCCGCCGGTGATGACCACATGTTTGCAGTCGATATCCAAAACCTGCTGCAGGATTTCGGCGGGGTCGAGTTTTTCACCCTCGGGCTCCCAAGATGAGTAGGGAGTGTCACAAAACCAGCAACGGAGATTGCAGCCCGAGGTGCGCACAAACACCGAGGGGATGCCTGCCAGCAACCCCTCCCCCTGAATCGAATGAAAAACCTCGGCGATTTTCATGAGCTGTATTGGAGCGGGTCGGTTTGGCCCGCCTCGCGGAAACCTTTCAGGCGTAATTGGCAACTGTCACAGCGGCCGCAGGGCTTGGCCCCTACCAAGGGCGCATAGCAACTGTGGGTGAGCGCTAAATCCACATCCAAGGCTATGGCCAGACGGACAATTTCAGCCTTGTCGAGACGCAAAAGCGGCGCATGCACCCGGAAATGCCCCTGCCCTTCCACGCCTGCTTTGGTCGCCAAATTGGCGGTTTGTTCGAAGGCGCGCAAAAATTCGGGCCGGCAGTCGGGGTAACCGGAGTAGTCAATAGCGTTCATGCCCGCGAACAGGTCGAAACAACCCAGAGTCTCGGCCCAAGCCAACGCCAGTGACAAAAACACCGTGTTGCGCGCGGGAACATAGGTATTAGGGATGTCGGTCATTTGATCGTGTGCCCGGTCGAGGGGCACAGGCATGTCTGCCGTGAGTGAACTGCCACCAAAGCTGCCGAGATCGACCCGCACGACCCGGTGCTCAACGGCCCCTAAATGGGCGGCAACCCGAGCGGCGGCGTCGAGTTCAACCTCGTGGCGCTGGCCATAGGCCACGGTTAGGGCGTGGCAGTTGAACCCCTGATTACGGGCTATGGCAAGCACTGTGCTGGAATCCAGCCCGCCACTTAGCAGCACGACCGCCTTTTTTCCTATGTTCCCCAAAGGCTTGCCCCCTGTCTTCGGGCCCTCAGATCTGTAAGGATTCAGAGTAGGCGTTCCGAGCGAATGCCGCCATGCGATACCCTTTCCCGGAACCGATCATGCTGCCCCATCTTGCCCCTTCGGTCGATCCGACACCTGTTTTCGACCTAGTGCGCGGCAATTTTCAGACGGAACTACTGGCTTGCGCCCAAGAATTGGGTGTTTTTGCCCGTCTTGGCAAAGAGCCGGCCACGGAAGAACAATTGCGGATGGAGCTGGGCTTGGGGCACAGGCCGTTCACGGTGCTATTTTGCGCCTTGAGGGCAATGCATTTGGTGCAGGGCCAGCCGGGGGCGGAATTGAGGTTAACGGAGCTCGGCCGGTTTTTGGTGCCAGGATACACATATGATATAACGGGATATGTTGGATTGACTAATCAGCTTCCAGGTGTGCGTCACTTGCTAGAGCGGCTGAAACGGGACACACCGGATGACAACCGTGAGGGTGAGGGTCGGGCGTTTATTTATCGTGAGGGTATGGAGAGCGCGATGGAGGATGCCGGTTCGGCTAAGCGGCTGACTTTGGCGCTTTCAGGCAGGGCGGCGATTTGCGCCCCAGCGTTGGCCTCAGTATTACCTTTGGACGGCGTGAAGACCTTGCTCGACCTTGGGGGCGGCTCGGGGATTTATGCGGTGGCATTGGCTCGGGCCAATCCGGGATTGCGTGTGACCCTGCTGGATCGGCCTTCGGTGTTGGAAACAGCGAAGGAATTGTTAGAGGGGGAGCCCGGGGCAGACCGTGTGGACAGGGTGGCGGGCGATCTTTTCCAGGCTTATCCGAAGACCGACAGCATTTTGTTATCAAATATCCTGCATGATTGGGATTTGGCCACCAACCACGAGATTCTCTGCAAGTGCCATGAGGCTCTTCCCGAAGGGGGTAGGGTGTTCATTCATGATGTGTTTCTGAACGATGCGCTGGATGGGCCGCTTGCGGAATCGCTCTATTCTGCTGCCCTTTTCAGCCTTACTGAGGGGCGCGCTTACAGTCGGGCGGAATATCGCGGGATGCTACGAGCCGCGGGTTTTGTACCCACATCGACCACGCCGCCCACGGCGGTGCATTGTGGTGTGCTTGCAGCGGTGAAGGCAAACTAACCGATTTTGAACGGGATATTCGTTAAGTCTTCATGTATGGACTTGTGAATTCAACTAAAATTATCAAACTGTCTCCCGGTATAGCCGGGGGGCTTATCCCGCCTATGGCTTCCCTTCGACGGAACCGACCATGCTTCGAAAAGCTTTGGCATTGTTTGCAATTGGCGCTTTGATCGCCCAAACCAACGCACAGGAAAAAGCCGTAGCCAAGCCACGGGCCAAGCTGGCGGTGATGTTGGTGTTTGACCAACTGCGGGCCGATTATTTGATGCGTTACAAGGACCTGTTTGGGCCCGGTGGTTTCAACCGATTTTTAGACAAAGGGGCTTGGTATCAGGAAGCACATTATCCATATGCCTTCACGGTGACAGGACCGGGGCATGCGAGCCTGGGGACGGGTTGTCCGCCGCGTGTTCATGGGATCATGGGCAATGACTGGCGCGATCGGGTGACCGGTAGCGAAATATATTGCGCCACCACCGAACGGCAAAAAAACATCCCGCCTGCGCCCCCACCCACTAGTAGCCAAGGCACGAAGCGGGTGGGTGGTGGCAGTCCGGAGAGATTGTTAATTCCAACAGTTAGCGATCTTTTGAAGCAACAATCGCCGCAGTCGCGGGTGGCTGGATTTTCATTGAAGGACAGGGGTTGTGTTCTTCCTTGCGGCAAGCTGGGTGACTGTGTTTATTATTGGGACAGCACCACCGGCCTTTTTGGCACATCCACCTATTACCGTGACGCGGTTGCGCCTTGGGTTGATGAGTTCAATAAGGCGCGGCCTGCAGACAAGTGGTTTAACACCACATGGAATAAGCTGCGAGCGGATTTGGATTATGCCAAGCTTGCCGGCCCGGATGATGTGGCTGGCGAAGGATTGGGTATTGAGCGCAAGCAGGGCCGGGCGTTTCCGCATCCGTTTCCAACACTATCTGCCAATGGTAAGCCCGACAAAACTTATTACAACGCTCTGTACAACTCTCCTATGTCCAACGAGGTTTTGGCAGATATCGCCATTCGGGCGATTAGTGAAGAGAAGCTTGGCCAGCGGGGCGTGGTGGATTTTCTGGAGGTCAGCTTTTCTGCCAATGATGTGGTGGGCCATTGCTATGGTCCGGATAGCCAGGAAGTGTTGGACACCCTGTTGCGGTCGGACTTGATTTTAGCCCGGCTGTTCACCGAGTTGGACCAAAAAGTGGGGGCCGACAATTGGATTGCGGTCTTGTCGGCCGACCATGGGGTGTGCCCGCTGCCTGAGGTTGCCAAGGCCAGGGGTGATTCGTCGGCAGTACGCATTGATGGGACAACATTGTTCAAGGAATTGTGCAGCCATTTGAGGGAGAAATTTAAGCTGGAGGCCAAGGACCAGCCGTTTTTTGGGACGATGGATGAGAACATGTATATCAACCCGGGCACCTTCAAAAAGGTGAATGTTGATGTTCCCACCGCGGCTCAAGCGGCGCGTGAATGGCTGGAGAAGCAGAAGGGGATCGCCAGGGTGTATACCCGTGCCCGTTTGGAGGGGCTGAGCAAACCGGATGGCATCGATTTGATGGTGCAGCAGTCTTACCGCCTGGATTCATCTGGTGATTTGCTGGTGGTTTTGGCCCCTGGCTGTCTGGTGGGAACAACCGCTGGTGCGACAGGAACCTCGCACGGAACCCCTCACCGTTACGACACCCATGTGCCCCTGCTTGTGACAGGCAAGGGTGTGGTTCCGGGTGAACGGGGTGGGAAGGTGAATGTGCTGGCGTTTGGGGCCATATTGGCCGAGGTGGTAGGTGTGAAGCCGCTTGCTGAATCGGCCGCATTGCCAGAGGGCCTTTTCACGGACCGCTGAAACCACCGGTTCTCCCCAAGATTGCTAACAGTGCGGCAGTTTCCATTCCTGGTGCCATGGCCCAAACGCGTGGGGTGAGGGCATCTGCCAGGGCGGCGGGTGAGTTGCCCCATGGCGCCTGGACACCGAGGGCCCATTCGGCAGGGGCGCGGGGTTTGTCATATTCGATCACTTTGCGAGTGGCGTCGAGTCCTGCCACGTCGCGGGCTTTTTGGATGGCGACATCGAGGTCGCCAATCTGGTCGACCAAGCCGAGTTCGAGGGCACGCTGGGTGGTGTAGATGCCGCCGTCAGCGAGGTATCGCTGGTAGGGAGCCGCTTTTTCAGGCGAGTCTGGTGGGCCAGCGTTGACTGGTTTGAGGTCGAATCTTTCCAGCAGACCTTTTTTCAGACGGTTTCTACGGCCTTTTTCCACCACATCGACAAATCGTACATAAGAGGTGTCGATAAGATCTTGCCAGACCTGTCGTTCTTTGGTTGAAAGCTGCTTGAAGGGGGAGCCGCTGTCCTTGATTTCACCCTGTTTGATAGTTTGCATGGCGAAGCCGTTGCGTTTTGCCAGTTCTTCCACGGTGGGTAACGAGGCGAAAACGCCTATGCTGCCGGTGATTCCGACGCGGTCGATAACAATTTCAGAGGCGGGCATGGCGAGATAATAAGCACCGCTAGCGGCGAGTGCGCCGAAGGAGGCAATAAGAGCCTTCTTGGGAGCACGGTTGCGGTCTGGTTGGCCTGAGAGCAGGAGGCTGATGCGGCGGTGCAGTTCATCGGAGCTGGTCATGGTGCCGCCGGGGCTGTTGACGCGCAAGACCACGGCCTCGATGTTGGGATCTGCCGCAGCCTGTTCAATCTGCCTGTAGGTGTAGTCGAGGGCGCCTTCAATGAGCATGCCGCTGATGTGGATTACGGCGATGCCGGGTTTGGCTGTTCCTGAACCGGGCCTGGTGCGCTCGATCAGCTGGCTGGTTGGGAATAACCCGGACCAGACAGGTTGAAGTAGCCAGAACAGGGCGACCAATACCCCGCCTGCCCCCAAAAGAAGGCCATTGAGCAGTAAAGAAAAGCCAAATCCCCAACCAAGGCCCTTTTTCTGAGGAGGGGGGGAAAGGGTATCTTGGCTCATGGGGGGGCTCCGCAAAAGAAAGTTAAAAAGAAAACCATGAGATCAAACTACCTGAGTTGACCCAGTTTTGGTGATGAAATGGGTTGTTGGTGCCATAGGGAGCGGTTTTCTGGCCAGATTGGCCTTGGTATGTCCAAAACGGGTGTGAAAAAACAATCGCCCCGCTTGTCCAAACGGCGAATGCGTGGTAAGAATGGGCTTGTACGGGGATGTAGCTCAATTGGTTAGAGCACCGGCCTGTCACGCCGGAGGTTACGGGTTCGAGCCCCGCCATCCTCGCTGGTTTATTAAATAAACAGGCATCGGTTTTTTGAAGGCCCCGGAGAGTGATCTCTGGGGTTTTTTGTTGGCATTATAATAATCAAATATATCTAAAATTATCATTTTGCGCCGAAATCAATATGGGATTAAGTTTCTGTTCAGTTTTCTTCCGTAAAAATATCCTCCCTCTGGCTAGTTATTGTATTTTCCTACTTGAAATCAAATTTTTCATGGGTACAAAAGTAATTTGGGCTATTTGGGAACAATATTTGAGGAAAAAAAATGGCTGTCCGACCGAAGTCACGCTCTCCTTTGATCTTGGAAACCCTTGAAGCTCGAACAGTTCCAGCCACCTTCCTTGTCGCCAACCTGAATGACTCAGGGATCGGTTCCTTCCGGCAGGCGCTGGTGGATGCGAATGGCCTTCCCGGTCCGGATGCCGTTCAATTCCAGGTGGGTGGCGTGGTCACCCTGGCCAGCGATTTGCCCGCCATCACCGACCCGGTGAGCATCAATGCCCTGAAGGCTGGCTCATACCTGCCCACCTTCCAGGTGGATGCGGCGAACCACCAGGGCCTCGTTTTTGCGGCGGGATCAAAGGGTTCCAGCCTGCAGGGGCTTTCCATCACCGCCGCGTCGGGGGACGGCGTGGTCCTGAATGACTCCCAGATCCAGTTGTCCTTCAACCACATTGGGGTGGCCCTAGATGGCGTCACTCCCCAGGGCAATGGCGGCAACGGGATCCTGGTTTCGCCCGGGTCCACGGACAACACCCTAGGTTACGGCATCCCTTCCAGTCAGGTGGTGTACTTCCCGTCTACGGGTGTGCCGAACCAGCCGGTGTACGGCTGGGAGGGGCTGCGGGCCGGCATCAACTCCGGCGAGTTCCTCGCGGTGGGGACTACCAGCTCCGGCGGCGGGAGCGTGACCGGGTTGGTGTATACCGGTCCGATTTTCGGGAACGGCGGCAGCAGCTTCAGTTACAGCTACCCGAACTCGAGCACCACGACCATCTACGGGCCGGATCTCCTGGCCGGCGGTGTGGTCAGGCTGGTGGGAACCTACAAGGTCTCCGGCAGCTCCGACATCCTTAGCTTCATCGCCGATGGCACGCTCGCCGAGCTGTCCGCCGGCACACCGTCCAGGCTCCACTCGGTCACCTTCGAGGGAATGGACAACACGGTCATGCATTCCACCGCTGGCGGGTTGGCGGTGGGCAACGCCAATGACCAGGGCAGCACCTTGCCGATTGCGATCCTTTATGATGTCGCCGCGGATAAATGGCTGGAAAACACCTCCTACCCCGGTTCCTTGACCACCAGTTCCTACGGGATCTGGCACAACGGGGGAACCAGCTACACCATCACAGGGGGGTATTATTCCCAAGACCTGAGGACCCACGGCTTCCTCGTGGACTACGACCTTTCCAACGGCCAGTACACCAACTGGACCACCTTCGATTATCCCAATCCCGGTGCGGGCAAGGATTATGTGACCCATTTTGAGGGGATCAGCAGCGTCGAAGACGGGGTCTACACCCTCAGCGCCACCTCCCTGGGTTCAGGCACCGGAACGGAGACGAGTGTTATCGGATCATGGGTCCAGGTCCGGCGGCTGCCCGGTGGTGGATTTGACAGCGGCAACTGGGTCGACCTCGAATACCCGGCATCCGGCGAGGCCACCTATGGCAACTCCGTTTACGGCAACGCAGTGGTAGGCATCGTCGGGGCGGCGAGTTTCTCCTACCAGGCCGAGATTTTCCTGGAGGGGCAGTCCTCCAATGTCATCAGCGCCAATGCCGGCAACGGCATCGCCCTGATCGGCACATCCGGCAACCGGGTCGGCAACAACCGGATCGGCACGGATGTGACCGGTTCCAAGGTACTCGGCAACGGGATGGACGGAATCCTGCTTCAGGATTCAAAGACCAACCTCATCGGCAACGAGGATCCGGTCACCAGCATCGATTATTACAACACCTCCGCTCTGACCGACCTAACCGTCACCGCGTGGCAGGGGCTCCGGGGTGGTTCCAAGGCGGGGGAATATCTCTTTGCCGGGACCTCCGGGGAACAGGGGCTCTATTTCCAGGGATCCCTGGACCTGTCCACGGGTGTTTCCGCCCTGATCAATTTCCCGGGGGCTTCCAGCACCAGCCTGTACGGGCCCGACCTCCAGTCGGATGGCTCCCTCAACCTCGTAGGCAGTTACAAGAATGCCCAGGGAACCGTAAGCGGTTTCTTCTCGAGCGGCACCCTAGAGCAACTGGCCGGCCAGACGGCCGCCTACCAGACGATTTCCTATCCCGGATACGCCGCCAGCTATGCCCACAGCACCATGGGCGGCCTGGTGGTGGGAGGATCGAGCGATGGCGGATCCATCGCCGCGTGGATCTATGACAGTTCTACCAGCCAGTTTCTCACTGATATCGTGTATCCGGATTCGGTCAGCACCAACGCCTACGGCATCTGGGACAACGGGGATGGATCCTTCACCATCTGCGGCGGCTATGAGGGCACGAACCGGCGGGAACACGCCTTCCTGGTGAATTACAGCCAGTTGAATGGCGGATTTTCAAACTGGGCCACCTTTGATTTCCCGGACCCCGCGCCCGGCCAGGAGGTGGTTTCGCACTTTGAGGGCATCAGCAGCACCGAGAAGGGTGTTTACAACCTGGCGGGAATGGCCTTGGATCTGCTGACGGGCGAGCCGGTCAAAAGCGCCTGGGTCAGTGTCCGCCAACTGGTGGATGGCACCTACGACGAGGTGCGCTGGGTGCCCTTGCAGTACCCGGATGATCCCTCCCCCATAACCGCCAATGCCGTCTATGGAACTGCCGTGGTGGGGGTTGGTGCCAACGGGGGGGACTTGTTTGCCTACCAGGCGAACCTCAACATCGGCTTCACCCTGTCCAACCTGATCAGCGGCAACGCCGGCAATGGCATTCACCTAGTGAATTCCGGCGAGAATCTGGTTGGCATGAATCAGATCGGCACCGACCTTTCCGGCCTGAAGGATTTGGGCAACCAGGGCAGCGGCATCTTGCTGGAGGACGGCTCCCGCGGCAACCTCATCGGTGGCCAGGCCACCAATGGCAACGACCCCACCGGCGATGTGTTCGCCCGACCGCCGATGGGCAACCTGATCTCAGGGAACGACCTCTACGGTGTGCTGATTCGCGACAGTTCGGAAGCGAATCTCCTGTGCGGCAACTTCATCGGCACCGATGGGCCGGGCAGCCGCGCCCTCGGCAACGGCCTCGACGGCGTCGCCATTGTGGATTCCGATTTCAACGCCCTGATCGGCTGCACCTTTGAGCAGAATCCGTTCGTGTACTACAACGTGATCAGTGGCAATGGTGGCAACGGGGTAAGGGTTCATAACTCGGATGAGGTCACCATCCACGCCAACTTCATGGGTGTGGGTGCTGACAACGCCTCGCTGGTGCCCAACGCGCTGAACGGTTTGCTGGTCGAGGGGAACTCGGCCAACACCCAGGTGGGCGGCGTGATTCCTCTGGGCAATGTGATCGCCGGCAACACCCGCAACGGCATCGAGGTGCGCGACACAGCCAGCGGCTTCGTCACCTTCAACACTTTCGCCGGATTGTTTGCCTTCGGCACCGCCGCCCCCAACGGGGGAGACGGCATCCTGATCACCTCGACTGGTGGCAACAACCTGGTGCGCACCAATATCGTCTCCGGCAATGCCAGCAACGGCATCCATATCTCGGGCAACGCCACCGGCGTGACGGTGGATCCGAATTTCGTGGGCCTCAACACCTTCGGGTCCGGCATCATGCCCAACGGCAAGAATGGCCTGCTGATTGACGGTAACGCCCACGGCAACATCATCGGTGGCAATTACCTATCGGTCATGCCGCAAAACACCTTCAGCGCCAACAATGCTTACGGGATCGCGTTTGGCGGCACCGCCCATGACAACATTGTCTTCAACTCCGTGGTCGGCCTCGACCTGTACGGCCTGCAGGCCTTCGGCAACAGCGCCGG
>Ga0315905_10002564_pt1 | contig 19124 bp, 18 predicted proteins | sample LakEriMetagenome_5_FD_203522 | JGI IMG/M metagenome (GOLD analysis project Ga0315905, IMG submission 203522) | Freshwater fungal communities from buoy surface, Lake Erie, Ohio, United States - Buoy 4 MA121 | ecosystem: Environmental > Aquatic > Freshwater > Lake | place: USA: Lake Erie, Ohio... | reverse complement strand
GTTGATCCAGATGCGGTGATGCGTACATTGCACGGACGCGGGTACATCGCACCAGTCGCGAGAGACAATGGACCTGGACAGGCTGTGATGTGGGGAACAACTCAGTTGTTCCTTGAAAAGCTTGGCTTGGCTTCTTTGGCCGACATGCCTCCCATTGCCACCTTTGTCCCCGATGCATCTTTGGTCGAAGCATTGGAGAAGACGTTGCGAATTGAGGCGGAACCGTTGTCAGCGTCTGATGCGTCAGATGAATCTGAGGTCACGACTGAAACTGCAAACGAAACGAACGAAAGCACAGAGGCCGAGTAGATGCCTCGCAACACCCCGCCGGGAGGCGCGGTTCCTGAACCTCCGTTGTGGGAGACGTTGATTCAGAAAGCTAAGGATGCAGAAGCAGAAGGCGAACGTCTGCAGAAGGTTCTTGCGCGTGTTGGCTTTGGCTCGCGCAGAATCTGCGAAGACTTGATTGCGGACAAGCGAGTCACTGTGAACGGCGAGATTGCGATACTTGGTCGGCGCGTCGATGTGTCGAAAGACGAAGTGTGCGTTGATGGACATCCTGTCGGTGTTGTGCCTGGACTTGTGTACTATCTGATGAACAAGCCTGAAGGTGTGGTGACGACCTCTGCTGATACGCATGGTCGACCCACGGTGATCGAAATGGTCCCCGAGGAACCGCGCGTGTTCTCAGTTGGTCGACTCGATATTGAAACGACAGGACTTCTCATTCTGACGAATGATGGCCAATTGACACAGCATCTCACCCATCCGAGTCGCGGAGTCGAGAAGGAGTACATCGCCGAAGTTGAGTGTGGTCCTCGGGGTGTTTCTAATGGCGCAATGCGTGAACTGCGTGAAGGCGTCGAACTGGAAGACGGATGGACAGCGCCAGCTCAAGTGGGCCAGCCAGAGATCGGTGTTCTACGCATCGTGATTCATGAAGGCCGCAATCGTCAGGTGCGACGGATGTGCGAAGCGGTCGGCCATCCAGTGATTCGGCTTGTGCGTACCCGTATTGGTCCTTTGCGTGATACCCGTTTGGCGCCAGGGGATTGGCGGGAGTTGACTCTCGACGAGGTGCGTGCGTTATCCGGGGCAGTCGAAGACATTGATGTGGATACCATTGAGTCGTGAGTTCGGCTGCTACATCTTTCATCGGTAGAGCCAATGTTCTCGGGCTTGGACTCATCGGGGGTTCACTCGCACTTGCCCTGCAGCGTGCCGGATATGAAGTTGGTGGATCTGACTCTGATCCTTCTCGTGTCGAGGTTGCTCTCCAGCGAAACATCATTCACCACAGTGGTTTGTTTGTTGATGCTGAAGTCACATTTGTCGCCACTCCAGTGAATACGGTTGCCGCACAAGTTGCGGTCGCTCTCAATGAAACAACTGGTGTTGTCACCGATGTGGGTTCTGTGAAATCCCACGTAGCAAACATGGTGTCCGACTCTCGTTTCGTTGCGGGTCATCCGATGGCTGGATCCGAAATGGATGGACTTGACGGAGCTGACGCGACAATGTTTGAAGGTGCAGTGTGGGTGTTGACGCCTACTGCATCATCCTCAGATCATTCATTCTCAGTTCTCGCTGGACTCATCACGAAAATGGGTGCAGAAGTTGTGGCATTGGAGCCCCAGCACCATGACGATTTAGTGGCCATTGTGAGTCATGTTCCGCATCTCACCGCTGCAACGTTGATGCGTCTTGCCGATAATCGTTCCGAAGAGCATCTCGCTTTATTGCGTCTGGCTGCAGGTGGATTCAGAGATATGACCCGTATTGCATCAGGTCGTCCTGGCATCTGGCTTGATATTTGCGAGCAGAATCAAGATGCAATTGTGCGCGGTCTAGATTCGTTGATCGGCGGTCTGACTGAGATGCGAGAGATTGTGGCTTCAGGGGACCGTAAGGCTTTGTCCTCATCGTTGGAGCAAGCCCGTCGTGCTCGGATGAATCTTCCCATTGGTGCAGGCTCCGTTGAAGATCTTGTCGAAGTTCGTATTCCTATTCCGGACCGTCCGGGAGCTGCGGCAGATGTTTTCACTCTTTCGGGTGAGTTGGCCGTCAACATCTATGACTTTGAAGTTGTGCACAGTGCTGAAGGGGATCGTGGCGTCATGGTCACGGTCATTCGTTCGGAACACGCCGACATATTCAGGGGCGGTTTGTTGGCCCGCGGTTTCCGTCCTGCGGTACAGCCACTCACATGAGCGTGATCTCGTTTCAGCCGCCTGAGGGTTTGTTGGATGCCTCAATCTCGGTTCCCGGCTCGAAGAGCATCGCAAACCGCGCATTGATCTGCGCTCTACTTGCTGAAGGTGACTCTCAGATAACAGGACTTCCTGATGGTGATGACACTGCTGTAATTCTGGACGTGCTGGATCAGATGAAGCGACTCTCGAGAGTTGATACTGCGGTAGTTGTTTCAGGCTCTCGTATCGTCAAGTTGCCAGGAATCATTGATGCCAATTTGGCTGGGACCTCATCGCGATTTCTTACGGCTGTGGCTTCCCTCGGTGCGAATACGTGTGTGATTGATGGTGGTACACCATTGCGCTCACGACCGATGGCTGAACTTCATAATGCATTGTCATTCTTGGGTGCGACTGTTGTTCCATTAGGTGATCCTGGACATCTGCCTGTGTCGGTTGAAGTGGGGGATTTGCACGGCGGTCATATCTCGGTTCGTGGTGACGTGTCGAGCCAGTTCATATCTTCTCTGATGTTGATTGGCCCCATGCTTGATGATGGCTTGATTATTGAGATTGCTGGGGATCTTGTTTCGCGTTCGTACGTTGAGATGACGGCCACGGTGATGACGCATTTCGGTGCAACAGTCACAGTTGGAGACTCTGAGATCGTTGTTGCCCCTGGTGGTTATGTCCCTTGTGAGTATGTGGTTGAGCCTGATTTCTCATCGGCTGCGTTCCCCTTGGCAGCAGTTGCACTGCGCCACGGCAGTATTCGTATACAGGGTCTGATGCAAGATTCATTGCAAGGTGATGCAGAAATCGGAAACATTCTCTTGGCGATGGGCTGTTCTCTGGTCGTTGCAGATGGTGCTTACGTCGTCACGCGAGATGATGAGGCGTTGATGGGAATTACCGTCAATATGGCGGATTGTTCTGACTTAGTTCCCGCTGTCGCTGTTGCAATGCTTTTTGCCAAGTCGGAGAGTCGAATCAGTGGTGTCGGGTTTATTCGCAAGAAAGAGAGTGACCGTTTAGGTGACCTCGCACATGAATTGCGAAAGATCGGGGCCGAGATTGAGGTGGAGGATGACGGCCTCTTAATTCGTCCTATTCAGAATCCTCGACCAGCCATTCTCGAGACGCATCATGATCACCGCTTAGCAATGGCCTTCAGTCTTCTCGCCTTGGCTATACCTGGCGTTGAAATCTCAGATCCTGGTGTGGTTTCAAAGAGTTGGCCGACGTACTTCACTGATATGGCACCAATCCTCGGCGCTTTGAGCCCTCAGCACTAGCCTCGCTACGTATGGAAGTGACCGTTGCTGCCTTTGACGTTGACAACACGTTGACAGTCCGAGATTGTGTTGTGCCGTTTATGCGCAAGATCGCAGGTACCGGTTCTCTTGTTGTATCGATTGTGCGCCAACCAGTCGCTGTTTTGAGGCTGATGTTGTCTAAGGACCGTGATGGTCTAAAGGCCTTGTTCGTTTCGGCTGCCTTCACTGGGCGTTCTGTTGAGGACGTTTCGAATATTGCTGCTCATTTTGCTTCCGATATTGCTGATAAGTGGATGCGCGATGATGTATCACAGCGTTTGCGTTGGCACCAGGAACAAGGGCATGTGGTTGTTCTTGTATCGGCATCTCTGCAGCCATACCTAGAGGTGCTGGGTGACTTACTTGAGGTTGATGCTGTCCTCTGTTCTCAATTGCAGTCACACGATGGGCGGTACACCGGGGAGCTTCTCGGAAAAAACTGTCGTGGTGAAGAAAAGGTTGTTCGTCTTCATGAATGGTGCGCGGCGGCAAACCTCCCTATCGATGCTGTGAAGTATGCGTACGGGGATTCTTCGGGCGATAGCCAGATGTTGGCAGCGGTCGACAATGGAATTCTTGTGAAGTCGATTGAATTGAGCCGAGTTCCAGCATGATGAAAGCAATCATTAAAGAGGCGCGTCCCAATCAATGGACAAAGAATGTCCTTGTCTTCGCTGCTCCTGGTGCTTTAGGTGTTCTGACTCACTGGGAGCCTTTGTGGAAGACACTCGTGATGTTCATTGCTTTCTGTCTCGTGGCAAGTGGCACCTATTACTGGAACGATATTCAAGATGTTGAACAAGACCGTTTACATCCGAAGAAGAAGTTTCGACCTATTGCTAGCGGTGCGATTCCACTTTCTATTGCTCGTTTCATCGGAAGTCTTCTGCTTGTGGGTGGTCCGGTCCTGGCGGCGTCAGTTCGACTTGAAGCTGGGGGCGTAGTTGCGTTGTATGCAGCCCTCACAATCGCGTACAGCTCTCGTCTGAAGCATGTTGCACTTCTCGATTTAGCAATTGTTGCAGCGGGTTTCGTTCTGAGAGCCATGGCAGGTGCGGCAGGAACACAAACCCCAATGTCGAATTGGTTTGTCTTATGCACAACTTTCGGTTCATTCTTTATCGTGGCTGGAAAGCGTTTCGCCGAGTTGGTAGAGATGGGCGATCAAGCCGGGTCAACGCGAGCTTCATTGAAGTCGTACACGGTGCCGTATTTGCGTCAAGTACTTGTCGTCTCGTGTACTGCAACTGTCGTGACATATTGCATGTGGGCATTTGAGAACTCAACAAATTCTGGTGAAGCCTTCCCGTTTCATAGTTTGTCGATTATTCCCATGGTTCTTGCTTTGCTTCGCTATCTCATGGTCCTAGAGAATGGCGGCGGCGGAGCACCGGAAGAAGTATTCATTCGCGATCGTTCGTTGCAGCTGTACGGCCTTATGTGGGTGATTGTCTACGGGCTTGCTGTTTACATCGCATAAGCATTGGCCTCACCTGTTTCGCCTAGTTGTAACGGTCTAGAATCTGACAATGACGATGCAGCGCCTTTCTGGATGGGGTCGCACAGCTTGGACTGTTGCGGATGTGGTCTCCACCACTGATGAGACACAGATGCGTTCGACTTTGGGTGCTGCGAGTGACCGAGGAATCATTGCTCGTGGTCTCGGTCGGTCATATGGGGCTGCCGCCCAGAATGCTGGTGGAACAGTCTTAGAGATGACGAGTGAGCATGACCCGCTCGGTATTGATGCGATTCTTGATCCAGTGTCCGGAATCCTTGACGTTGCGGCGAGCGTGAGCCTCGACTCAATCCTGCGGATGTGCGTTCCCCGTGGATGGTTTGTTCCTGTCACTCCAGGAACTCGGTTTGTCACCGTAGGCGGAGCCGTTGCTTCCGATATTCATGGCAAGAACCATCACATTGATGGAAGCTTCGGTCAACATGTTTTGTCGATGACAGTGATGTTGTCCTCTGGTGACGTTGTTGAGATGTCTCCTGAGACACACCCGGCATGGTTTTGGGCCACGATCGGCGGAATGGGCCTGACAGGGATTGTGCTTCGTGTATCCCTTCAGATGTTGAGCATCCAAAGCTCGCGAGTGCGTGTCGAGACAGAACGACTTGGGAATTTCGATGCAGTATGTGCAGCGATGTCAGGCGACGGTGAGGACGATTCTTATCGCTACTCCGTGTGTTGGGTTGACCTTCTTGCGACAGGATCATCGATGGGTCGAGGAGTCTTGACTCGCGGGGATCATGCAACTGCTGCAGAGGCAGACAATGACGATCCTCTGGCATATGACCCGCGTTTGAAAGTTTCTGCACCAGGTTGGGTTCCAAACGGATTGCTCAACAAGTTTTCCATCAAGGCGTTCAATGAAGCGTGGTATCGAAAAGCTCCTTCTGAGCGCCATGTCGGCATCGAGTCAATTCCAGCTTTCTTTCATCCTCTCGACGGTGTGAACAAATGGAATCGTCTATATGGCACACAAGGATTTATCCAGTATCAATTCATTGTTCCCTTGGATCGCACAGATGTGTTGCGCACAGTGATTGAAACATTCTCTGCTGCTGGCGTTGCTTCATTTCTTGCTGTGTTGAAGCGGATGGGGCCACAGAACCTCGCGCCTTTGTCATTCCCGACAGAGGGGTGGACGTTGACACTGGATATGGCTGCGGGAATTAAGGGTCTTGCGGAGCTTTTAGCAACTGTTGATGCAATGGTTCTTGATGCTGGCGGGCGTCACTACTTGGCAAAGGACTCCCATGTTTCGCCAAGTGCTGTCCGCCGCGGTTATCCACGGTTAGACGAGTGGATGTCCACGCGTGAGGAAATGGACCCTCAAGGAATGTGGCGTAGTGATTTAGCTCGTCGACTCGGTCTCGTAGATCCAAGGAGAAATTCATGAAAAATGGTGTCGGAGTAGCCCAGAACATTGTGTTGTTCGGTGGCACTAGTGAAATTGGCCAAGCTGTCCTTCGTCGAATCGTAAAGCCCGGTGTTGCACGGCTTGTCTTGGTTAGTCGCGATATCGATGCTGCTAATCGTGTGAGTCAGAACTTGGTCGGACTACATCCTGATCTTGATGTTCATCATGTTCGTTATGAGGCAAGCGATGCTTCATCCATGGAGCATGTTGTTGCTGAGGTGGCCGACTCTATTGGCGATATTGATATTGCTGTGATTGCACAGGGATCATTGAATGAGGGCGTGGATTACTACGCTTCGCCATCTGCGTTGATAGATGTTGTGAATGTGAATATGACTGGCGAGATGGTGATGCTGTACGCACTCGCTTCTCGAATGCGCAGGCAGGGATACGGCAAGATTGTCGTTTTATCTTCTGTCGCTGGAGAGCGTGTTCGTCGTGGCAATCCTGTCTATGGTGCAACAAAGGCCGGTATTGACGGATTCGCGCTTGCCTTGGACCATGAACTAACGGGTTCTGGTGCTTCTGTCCTTGTCGTTCGTCCCGGTTTTGTAACAACAAAGATGACAACGGGCATGAAGAAGGCTCCGTTCTCAACCAATCCAGAAGTCGTTGCTCAGATTGTCGAGAAGGGGATTGCTTCAGACAAGAAAGTGGTGTGGGCTCCTGCACCACTGCATTGGATGTTCTTTATCTTGAAGAATCTTCCCATTGCGATTTGGCGTCGTCTGCCGATTTGACGTTTATGGAATTGCGGCGCGGACGCCGTACATACCCATCACTGTGACAAGTCCAGTCGCAAAGATGGTGAGGACCCATGGCCACCACTTATCGTCGTCATCGCGTAATTGTCGGGCAACGGGGAAGATAAGTGGGAATGCGGTAAAGAGGAATCGTGGACGGGCGGTCACGGTTGCTGGGAGCAACATCAAAACGAGGATGCCGACTGTAAACGCGACATACATCGCTGGGATGCGATATTTTTTGAGGCACCACAATGCGAGAATCATTGCTGCCATCGACGCTGCTGTCAGAACAGTGGTGGGTGAACTTGTGGGGTTCAGAAAGAAGTCGAAGGTTCGTGAGATTGCAGTTGCACCAAAACTGGTGCCTTCTTTCCACGCTTCTGTTTGAACCCGAAACCATGCAAAGTTCTCATCGGTGTGATGAGCAAGAAACAGCATGAAACTGATGAAACCGACGGGCGCGAGGATTGGGGCTATGAGAGATTTCCAGTCCCGATCATCTTTGATTGCAAGAAGTGCTGCGACACCACAGGCAAGCACTAATGCGAGCCCGTTTGGTCGACAGGCTGTCCCGATGGCAGCGAGCACTCCGGCCCAGACCCAAGCCTTCTTACTGAGCGCCATGAAGCAGAGACATGAGACGACGAGCATCAGTGCCTCTGAGTAGGCCATGCTGAGAACAAAACTGCCAGGGAAGAGGGCAGCAATAATCATTGCCTTCTCAGCAGTCTTCGTATCAAAAAGATCTCGCGCAATCCTGCCGATGAGATAAATGAACAGTCCACCAAGAATGAGATTCACAAGAAGCGCCACACTGACAGGACCGCCAGGAATGATGTTGTCGAGGTAGTGAACGAGGCGTGGATACATCGGAAAGAAAGCTGCGCGTGCATCAGAGACGAAGTACGTCACGTTGGGCATGATGTGATGTGGGTAACCCTCGCGAACCACATCGAGGTACCAATGTCCATCCCAACTGTCGAAGACCTGGACAAGGGCTGAAAGGCCACTCTTTGGCTCTTCTTCATTCACACGAGCTGTGACTGCGTCTGCGGCTACTGCGATGGAGGCTCCCATGATCACGACGATTCGCGACACGATGTAGGCAATCGCACCGCGACGCAAAGCGCGACCCCACGGATCGTCAGAGGGAGGGATGGATGAAAGGCGGAGGGCTTTAAAAAGAGTCTTCATAAACACCAGAGGGCACCCAACAGATTACGCACCCTGATGGGGCTGTTCAGGTTCTGTGGCACGATGAGATATGGCTGAAATCGAAATTTCTTCTCCACGGGACGGTGTTTCCGTTATCACAATGAATCGTCCCGACAAATTGAATGCCATGACCTCGGAGATGGTGGAACTGCTTCATGAATCTCTTCGTTCGGTCGGTAGAGATCGAGACGTCAGGGTGGTGATCCTGACTGGAGCAGGCCGTGGTTTCTGTGCCGGCCTTGACTTAGGCGGCTACGGAGAGGCCCCTGGATACCGATGGAATGGCTCTGTGGAGCGCGGGTTGGCAGTGCAAAAGCACATTGCATCACTGATCCCTCGTCTGAGATCTCTGCCCCAACCAGTCATTGCCGCAGTCAATGGTCCTGCAAGTGGAGGAGGGTTTGCCCTCGTTCTTGGCTCGGATATCAGAATTTCCTCCACGACCGCTCGATTCAATGCTGCTTTCATACGTATTGGACTGTCAGCGTGCGACATCGGAACCAGTTGGTTGCTCCCACGGTTAATTGGTGCAGCGAGAGCACAAGAGTTGATGTTGACAGGTCGTCTCTTCGACGCAGAGGAGGCCCTTCGGATAGGTCTCGTCACTGATGTGGTGCCCCAAGAGGTTCTTCTCGATGCTGCTCTCACTAAAGCAGAGGAAATCAAACTGAACACCCCTCTCGGTGTGGCTCTGACGAAAGAGGGAATGTGGTCGGCTCTAGAGATTCCTGGGTTGCAAGCCGCCATTGACATGGAAAATCGACAGCAAATCATGGCAAGTTTCTCTGACGATGCGCGGGAGACTCGGCGAGCAAGAAGTGAAGGTCGGCCTGCAAAATATCAAGGCTGATTTTGTCTCTTGACATTTCGTTCAAATCCACGCGGAATCGGAACTAGGGCGTGTCGCCGACTAGTTTGATTTCGTGACTGAACGCGAAATCATGACATGGGACATCTTCGGTGGGGCAAGTCGTGAACTTGCTACGAAGGTTGCAGATTCGGGCTACGAGCCAGACATCATTCTGGCTATCGCGCGTGGTGGCCTTTTGGCAGCTGGTGCACTCGGTTACGCGCTAGCGGTGAAGAACCTCTACACAATGAACGTCGAGTTCTACACAGGCGTTGATGAGCGACTTCCTGTTCCAATGATTCTTCCGCCTGTTCCGGATCTTGTTGAGCTTCGGTTTGCACGAGTTCTGATTGTTGACGATGTCGCTGATACGGGGCACACATTAAAGATCGTCGAAGATTTCTTTCGTGGACGCGTGAAGGAAGTTCGTTCAGCTGTGTTGTACGAGAAGTCGCATTCAGTCGTTCAGTGTGACTATGTGTGGAAGAAGACTGATCAGTGGATCAACTTCCCATGGAGCGACAAGGATCCTGTCGTCAAGCGCGAGGGTCTCGTTAAAGACGCGTGATCACGTCATCTCTTTGATGATGGTGAGTGCGGTGTTGCGCCCACTTGCGCCCCATACTCCCGCTCCAGGGAAGGTTGCCGCGCCAGTGAGGTACAGACCTTTGATTGGTGTGTGATATCTCGTGAGCTCTGGTGTCGAACCGATAAAGGCCGCCAAGGGTCCGCCCGCAAAACTGGTGGCGTGGCCTTTGGGTAAATGAAAACCACTTTCATAATCAGCTGGTGTCATGACACGCCAGTCGATAATTGAGTCCATGAATCCGGGCTGAGCCAATGACGCGAACTGCTTAAGCCAGCGCTCGGGTTCAAGTTTGGATTGCCAGCCATCAGAAAACGAATAGGGCGTGTACAGCGCTTCAAGGCTGAGTACATGTTGACCAGCGGGCGAGATCGTTGGGTCAGCCACTGACGGAACATTCGCGAACAATGCCATACGTGGCATTGTTCGACCTTCGCGCATTAGTTGCGCACCTCTGTGTAGTTCTGCAAGAGATGGACTGACAATGATTGTTGACGAAATTGGGGTGCTGTGTTCTTGTGAGACTCCAGCCAAAGTTGGCGAAGTATTTGTGATTGCATCAATCTTTGATTCGTACCCTTCGCCCGCAGTTGAGGAGCGCCATCTCTCGACTAGCGAGGATGCTCGTGATGGTGGGTTCTTGAGCCATGAGACAAATGTTCGGCGAGGATCGCATGCAGAAACAACGATGCGTGCAGTGACCGTAGCGCCGTCATTCGTCTGTACTGCGCTGACATTGTTGCCGTCGCACAGAATGCCGGTCACTCGAGTGTTGGTACGCAGGAGTCCACCGGCTTGAAGAAACGACTGCTTGATGGATTCAGGAAGTGCACCACTGCCACCTTCGGGTCGACCGATTGGGGCCACGTGACGGAGGGCGAGTGAAAGTGCACCGAGACCTGTGCCGGGAGTCTCTGGTGAAAGACCCCAAACGACAGGGCCTTCAACCATTGCTGGACCAATGATTGCTTCGTTATCGAAGAACTCGCGCATGACGTCAGCTGCAGACATGCGACTCATCTTCAGCATTGTTGTAACGCCACGCCCGCCCTTCTTGATGACGGTTGACAAAAGTGAACGCCTCGTTGGTGGCTGTGATGCTGCATCGAGGATCAATTGAGCGACTGGGATGGCGGTGCGTGCGTATTTTCGATATCCGGCGACTGAATCTGGGTGTGATTGCGCTAGGGATTCGATTGTCTGTTCGACGTCCTGCCAGATTTCCCATGGTCGACCTGTGTTCCAATCGAGATTGAGCTGTGATGGCTCAATAGTGATGTACTTCAGACCATGGGCAGCAAGATTGAGTTCCTCTGCAACGGGTGTTGTACGAAAGGTGAGGTGATCGCAATTGCAGATATTCACCGTGGACCCCGAGAAGATTTCTGATGACGCAGTTCCGCCAACTTCAGAGCGTGCTTCAATGAGAAGTGTGCTGAGTCCATGACGTGCGAGGTAGGCGGCAGTAATGAGACCATTGTGTCCTGCGCCTATAACAACGGCATCGAAATCTGTCGTTAATCGCTTCGCCATGAGTTCATTCTCTCACTGGGATAGGTTGCAGTTATGTCTTCTTCACGCAATCTTGCAGATCTACGTGCCCCACAGATTCCGACTTCGCTAACAAAGGATTCAATCATTGTTTTGCCGTTGGGGGCTATCGAACAGCACGGACCTCACCTGCCGTTGAACACAGACTTCGTAGTCGCGGATGAGGTGTCTCGCGCAGCAATTGAGATAATCGGCGAAGAGACAAATGCCTGGTTGTTGCCAACTCTGCCATTTACTAAGTCGAATGAACATGCATGGTCCGGTGGAACGTTCTGGTTATCTGCGAACACATTGATGTCAGTTCTGGATGACATTGGTCGTTGTGTGGCTTCCACGCCTGCAAGAAAGATTCTTTTCATCAACGGCCATGGCGGCAATAGTGCGCTCACGGGCATGATGAATCGTGAGATTCGCCTCAAGTACGGTTTGCAGACTTTCCTTGCTCATCCGCATATGCCTGCAGATCAAGGCGGATTATCTGCCGCCTCGGAACTGGGGATGGGTGTACACGGCGGAATGGATGAGACGTCGGTGATGCTTCATCTTCGTCCTGAACTCGTTGATATGAATCTTGCTGTGCGTCGTGTGCCTGAGAATCTGGCGCAGAACGAGCAAGTTCGATTTGGTGGGCGAGTGGCGTTTGGTTGGTTGTCGAATGATTTCTTTCCTGAAGGTCATATTGGTGATCCAACTGGAGCCAATGCAGAGGTTGGTGAGCAGATGTTTTCCTCTGCAGTTGATTCCCTCTGTGGTGCCCTACGTGAGATCAGCAGATTCGACTTTGGCCGATAAATGTCCTGTATCGCACTTTCAGTTTGTGAGTTGACCCAAGAATGAGAAAAGGAGGGGCCTTGCGACCCCTCCTTCAATCACAGTGGTTTATCCGAGTGTGATACTTGGATTGATGTACTTGTTGGTGACGAGGTCCTCAGCAACGAGGGCTTCCTTCAACTTTGCACCTGTTTCGGTGTACACAGGAATTGCAGTCTCAATGAACTTGGTGACTCGATCAAGGTCGAATGAGCCAAGAGTTCCGTCAGGGCTATTTGCAACCAGCTTGTCAACTTGCATCTGCGCAACTGCTGCATCTGCTTGGCCTGCTGTGTAGGTCCAGTCCTGGTTGTACGTTGTCACTGCATCAATGATGATTGCATTTGCAGCATCAGGTGACGCGACGTAATCAACTGTGGCCTGCTGGAGAACAGGAACAAGTTCCTTGAGGCAGCTGTCGTACTTCTCGATGTTTGCAGGAATTGCAGCCAGAGATTGCTGGTATGCGGTCCAACCTGCATCATGTACGTACTGGTACGCAACATCCTTCATCCATTCCTTGAACATGTTCTTGTACGCATATGGCTCGGCTGTACCGAATCCTTGCTGTGCATCTTTGCCGCCTGAGGCGATGAAAGCTGCTGGCGAACCGTCATAGGTGTCGTCGGTTTGCTTTGCATCAAGTTGGCCGCTCTGAATGAGGTACTTCATGTAATCCGCATCCTGGAAGTAGCGAACTTTGACACCGGGCTCTTTGAGGTCGGCAATTGTCTTGACGTTCGGGTGGTTCACAGGGTCCCACATGATGATCTGTGGGTTGATGTTGAACGGCGCAGCAACGGCCATCGAAGGCTTTGCGGTTGACTGGCTCACTGCTTCATCTGTACCGACGAATCCGAGAAGAATCTCATCGGGCTTCTCATACATTGCGGCAATCGGACGTCCGTATCCAATAGCTGGTCCGCCTGCGCGCACCTGGACTTTGACTCCTGTTGTCTTGCCACCGGACACGAGATCGCCAGTCACTGTTAATGCTTTGGCATCAAGTGTGTATCCGGGGCCAACGAGGTTGTATAAATTTCCGTGCTCAGCTTCTGGGAACCAGTCAGTCTGGATACCGATGGTTGCTGGACAACCGGCTGCAGCAAGGTCGATGCCTTCTGCTGCGGTGGGCATTGTGGTGTCAGATGCACTGTCGCTTCCACCACACGCAGCAAGTGCGAGTGATGCAGCAATAGCAACTCCGATGAGTGGACGAATTTTCATGAGTGTGGATCTCCTGATTGATGGTTGTTCTGAGGGATGGGTCACTGACCCCTGTTGGTGGTGTGCCACTTCCCAATGGCTACGCGCGAGAGCCATCCGAAGAAGAGGAACACAACCAGACCTAATGCGCTTGCAAGCAAAATAGAAGCAATCAATTCCGGGCCCCATAGACGGTTGCGGTAGAGCTGAATGATTGCTCCGATACCGACAACACCGCCCTCGCGGAAATAGAAGTCGCCGACAACAGCACCAATGACCGCAAGGCCTGCTGAGATGCGGAAGCCAACAAATATGTTCGGCAGGGCTGCAGGAAATTGCAGTTTGGTAAGCCGAACCCAACGAGAAGCACCTTGGAGGGTAAAGAGCTCGTGTTGACTTTTCTCGGCCGAGAGCAAACCGAAAAGAGTGTTGCTGACGATCGGGAAAATGGATATCAAAACGACAACAAGCAATCGCTGAGTTTGCGTGCCGTCGATCAGTGCACGAATCAGCGGCGTGAGGGCAAGAATCGGAGCGCTTTGCACTGCAACTAAGAACGGCCACGTTGCTCGCTCGAGCCACCGGCGAGTGCTCATAATGACTGCAAGAGTCATGCCAAGAACGATTGTGATGGCTAGACCGATGAGCGCAATCTTTGCTGAGTCCCAAAGTGAGACCAGGATGGGCTGCAGTCCGCGACGTTCTCCTGTGCGCCAGACAAGAAAGCCCTCGTCAATAACTTCATGTGGAGTGGGGAGCAAGAATCGTTTGTGTTCGGGGAGCACAACTCCAGAGATGAAGTACCACAACGCAATGAAGATCCCGAAGGTGATTGCAGGGCCGATGTAATCGGAGATCTTGAAGCCGTCTTTGTCTTCGTGGATGATCTCATCGACAGATACCGTCGAAGTCTCGACGGAGCTCATTTGTGCGCTCCTCTTAGTGCGTGAGATATCTCACCACAAAGTTCTGCGAACTTCGGCTCATACCGCAGATCGTGTGTGCGACTCAACCCGAATGGAACATCAAAGGACGCGATAATTCGACCTGGGCGTGCCGACATCACCAGGACCTTGGTGGACATATAGACAGCTTCAGAGATTGAGTGCGTAATGAAGAGCCCTGCGAAACCTTCCGACTGAAAGAGGTGAAGGACTTCATCATTAAGACGCTCACGAGTGATCTCATCTAATGCGCCGAACGGCTCATCGAATAGAAACACTTTCGGTTTCATGACAAGTGAACGAGCAAGTGATGCGCGCATTCTCATGCCGCCTGATAGTTGCCGAGGGTATTTGTCTTCAAAGCCTTTGAGGCCGACAAGCGCAATCGCTTCTTCGGCACGGGCTTGTCTTTCGGATTTTGGAATCTTGTGAAGTTCAGCAATCAGTTCGATGTTTCGCTGCACTGTTCGCCACGCCATAAGTGTCGGGTCTTGAAAGACGTAGCCGATGCTGTCGCGATCGACAGAACAGAGGCCCCCAGTGTTTGCTTCAAGGTTCGAAGCAATACGCAACAGTGTTGACTTTCCGCAACCGGATGGACCAACAACGGTAACGAATTCTCCGGCATTGACTGAAAATGAGATGTCCTCAAGGGCTTTGGTTCCATCAGGAAATGTCATTGAAACATTGTCAAAATCCAGCAATGCTGATGAATGCTGTTGTGTCATGTTCGTGCCAATCTGCATATCGAACACTGCCGTACTCCGCATGCCTGTCACCATAAGGGATGAAAGGAACGCCGTGGTCACGTAAGTGTTTACTTTATGTTTCGTTTTTGATTCGAGATCACGACGCCGCCATATACGACAAATCTGTCGGGGGGCCCCATCGCGATTGCTTCTCGAACATTACTCGCTGGAATAGCAACAAGGTCTGCAACTTCGCCGATACCAATATGTGAACGGCGGTTGTGGACAACTTGTGAGGCCGCTGTTGTGACCATGTCGAGTGCTTCAGTGGGACTTTGATGTGCCGCCAACACCATGAGAGATGCCGTCTCAAGTGGGTCGGCTCTTCCCATTGGATTAAAAGGGTCTTGAATGTTGTCGGCCCCGGCTGCGACGATCACCCCAGCTCGTCGTAATTCTGCGACAGGTGTGATTGCACGTGGGACAGAAGAGATGAGGTCTCTTCCCTGGAGGAAGAGATTTGTGTGGGGGAGCGCAGTCACGAAAATCCCGGCCTGTGCGACTTTGTCTGCTGTCCGACTAATGGCATCAGGGCTTTGGGCAGAAAGAGAAACGCAATGGCTGGCCGCGACATGATGTTTGACATTGTCGGCGAGCATCATGTCTGCGAGATGATCTAGGTCGCGTGAAGTACTACGGAGATTCTCATCTGCGTGAAGGTCAAGAGGCAGATTGTTCTCGAGTGCAAGTTGTAGTAGGGATTCGACGGCTTGTTTGGGGTTGTCGTCAAGATGGGGGCAGCCACCAACTACGTCGACTCCAGCAGCAATTGCATCTTGTGCAAGTGAGCGGATGCTCTTGCTTCTGTTACCAGTGACGGGCCACTCCAAAAGCATTGCGACTTGAATATCGATGAACGGCTCACACAGTCTCTTGGCTTCCAAAAGCGCAAGGACCGAGGTCAAGCCCCCGTGAATTGTTGTGTCGGCATGGGTTCGAACACTCGTGACTCCGTTACGGGAGAGCAACTGAGCAGATGTGACTGCGCGGTTCACAATGTCGTTGAAAGTGATTGTATTTCGTGCATTCTCAAGACCGCGTATTGCACCCAGGAGGTCGCCGGTTTGATTATGAATTCGATCAGCTAAGAATGCCTTGTCAAGGTGTGCATGAGGCTCCACGAAGCTGGATACAAGAACATGTCCGGTCAGGTCAAAAACTTCTGCCTTGGTCGATGTATTTCCTGCAGATGTGATGGCAGCGATTCGCTGACCATCGATGTCAACATCGACCAACCCATGGTCGTTCAGGTGTACAGACGCAAGACGAAATGTCATGAGTCAGACAAGGGGCTTGAGATTGGGGAGTGGACGACGTTCCATCTTCTCGCCCAATCGTGGCATCACTTCTTCTGCAAAAAGCTGAAGTTGTTCGTTCATGCCTTCTTGTGTAATCCCTGGAAAATCAAAGAAAAGGCAGAGGTGCTTGAGGTCCAACAGTTCTTTCCAGAATCCGACGGTGTCTACAACATCATCAACGGAGCCGATTGCCATAATCTTCTGATTGTTTGACTCTTCAACTGACGGACAATGGTTGAAAGCAACTTTTGAGCCATCAGGATTTCGATAACTAGAGAATCGACCATACGGGGCCAGGAAGCGACAAAATTCATCGTGTCCTGGAACGCCCCGTGTCATTGCTGCTTCACGAGTTCTTCCGACATGAACGTTCAGAACGAACATTCGATCTTGTCCGGCCGCGACTGGTTCGCCCATCTCGTCGCGAATGGCTGCGTAGCGATTCCACTTCTCGAGTTGGCTGTCCTTGTTTTGAAGCCAGTACACGGCCTTATGACCCGCGCGCGGCACGTATTCGATGGTCTCAGGTGACGTCACAGGTTGATAGATGTCGATGGGTCGCTCTGGACGTGGGATAAGTGTGAGGTCGTCAACATATGAACCACGATCGGGAATCTCATCTGGTGGGAATGTGAACTTCTCTCCCCGATAACTGAATCGTTCGTTGGTCCAAGCCCGCTTGATGACTTCCATCGATTCTTCAAAGGTTTGACGGTTCTCTCGATCATGCTCTGCGGACATTGCATTATCACCAGAAGCAACAACGGTGCCGAGGCTCCATGCCTCGCGGGGAACTGTGCCTCGGCCGACACCGAATTCCATGCGACCGCCGGTGATGATGTCTGCGAGCGCAAAATCTTCTGCGAGGCGCAACGGATGCCACTGAGGAACGACATTGAACATTTGACCGAGGCGAAGATTCTTTGTCTGCATCGCCAAGTGTTGGCCAAACATGATGAGGTTTGGGAGGACTTCGTAGCCTTCGAACTGAAAATGGTGTTCGGTGAGCCACATCGTGTCGTAGCCGAGTGAGTCTGCCGTCCGAGCCCATTCGACCAAGTTGCGATAACATTCAATAACTTCATCGTTCCCGTAGCGACGTGATGTTGGCTCGATTGAATGGTCACCTGCATCGGGCATGGGGACTGTGCAGAAAAAATTCGTGTCAACGCGCATACGACGAAGGTACTGCAGAGTTGTCGAAGGCAACGCCTTCAAATGTGAACAAGTTGTAAAGCGATTGTGTGAGGAATTCCGTCACCAGAGTCCGCGAGCCATGAACACATCACGAAGTGCTCGTGTGTCATCGCTCATGATTCCGTCAACGCCAAGGTCGAGCAGTCGTGCTATCTCAACAGGATCATCGATGGTCCATACGTGGACTTGGATTCCTAGTTCGTGGGCGACATCGACAAAACGCTGAGTCGTGACGGGGATAGGGCCCTGCTTGACCGGCACCTGTGCCATGAGTGCATGGTCGGTTGGGGTAAGGGGCAGATGAGAGGTGGCGCGAGCAACGAGTTTTGCGACTTCTTTAGGACCCATTGACGTGCAGACAGATGTCCCAAACTCTTGACGAACGCGATCGAGTCTCTTGTCGCTGAAACTGCCGATGCAGACACGTTCGAGGCAATCTCTCTCCCGAAGTTTCTTGATGAGAGGCTCGAGCGCTGAGTCTGCCTTGCAGTCGATGTTGAATCGTGCGTGAGGAAATTCGTCGAGGAGATCGTCGAGAAGAGGAATTGGATCTGTGCCATCAATTCGAGCAGAGGTCAATTCATCCCAAGCACTGGTTGCAATGGCCCTTTTTTCGCCACATGTTCGTTCAAGGTCATTGTCGTGGAAGGCAACAAGCACACCATCAGAAGTGGCATGAACGTCGGTCTCTAGATATTGGTAGCCAAGTTCGACGGCATCTGCAAATGCTCTCAGAGAGTTTTCGGGCGCCGCAGATGTTCCGCCACGGTGAGCGAAAGCAATGGGGCCTTCGTGATCGAGATAAGGATGGCGTGGCATCAGATGGCCCGGCCAGCAGCCTTCCAGTATTCGTCCTTCAGAATTCTCTTGTACAACTTGCCTGTTGGGTGACGTGGCAACTCTTCACGGAAGTCGATGCTTCGCGGGCACTTGATGTCGGCAAGGTGCGATCTGCAATACGCAATCAATTCCTTTTCTAATGCTGCTGCTTCTTCGGCACTGGCGGGCATTGTTCGTGGCTGCACAACTCCCTTGACTTCTTCGCCGAAATCATCATTAGGAATTCCGAAGACTGCAACGTCAACAACCTTGTCGTGGTTGACAAGAACGTTCTCTGATTCCTGTGGGTAGATATTGACTCCACCAGAAATGATCATGAACGCCTTGCGATCAGTGAGGTACAAGAAGTTGTCAGCATCGAGGTATCCGACATCGCCAAGTGTCGACCAACCGCGTCCTTTGGGGTCACGTGATGACTTTGTTTTCTCAGGGTCATTGTGATATTCGAATGCCGCAGTTCCTTCGAAGTAGACGGTTCCTGACTCTCCTTGAGGAACTTCTTCGCCATTCTCGTCACAAATGTGGACCACGCCTTGAATAGCAACACCAACAGAACCTGGATGCGCTAGCCACATTTCGCTATTGCAATACACGAAGCCATTGCCTTCCGTGCCTGCGTAGTACTCGTGGATGACCGGACCCCACCATTCGATCATTGCTCGCTTTGTTTCAGCGGGGCATGGTGCTGCGGCAT
>Ga0315905_10002562_pt1 | contig 19129 bp, 12 predicted proteins | sample LakEriMetagenome_5_FD_203522 | JGI IMG/M metagenome (GOLD analysis project Ga0315905, IMG submission 203522) | Freshwater fungal communities from buoy surface, Lake Erie, Ohio, United States - Buoy 4 MA121 | ecosystem: Environmental > Aquatic > Freshwater > Lake | place: USA: Lake Erie, Ohio... | reverse complement strand
GAAGAAGAGACCGGTTTCATACCAATCGATTGAAAGGCGGGATTTCTGGTTTTCCGAAGCGGTCGGAAAGCGAATACGACACCTTTGGTGTGGGACATTCATCTACTTCCATTTCAGCAGCTTTGGGGATGGCCGTAGCCAATCGATTTCATGGGTTTAAAGACAGGCATCACATTGCTGTAATTGGAGATGGCGCAATGACCGCCGGCTTAGCATTTGAAGGATTAAATCATGCAGGGTTCGAAAAAGACGCTAATTTATTGGTGATTTTAAATGACAATTGCATGTCGATTGACCCGAATGTAGGCGCGCTTAAAGAATATCTGACGGATATTACTACGTCTCATACGTATAATAAAGTTAAAGATGAGGTGTGGAATTGGTTAGGGGTAATTTCGAAATTCGGACCCGATGCGCAAAAAGTCGCATCTAAGGTTTCTCACGCACTCAAAAGCACCTTACTCAATCAATCCAATTTATTTGAGTCGTTAAATTTTAGATATTTTGGACCCGTTGATGGTCATGATGTTGAAGGATTAGTTAAAGTGTTAGAAGATTTAAAAGATATTCCCGGACCAAAAATATTACACTGTTTAACGAAGAAGGGCGCTGGATATAAATTTTCCGAAGAGGGAAATCCTACCAAATGGCATGCTCCTGGCGTATTTAATAAAGATACCGGTGAAATTGTTAAAGTTGTTCCGATTGGACCTGAAGCACCAAAGTATCAAGATGTATTTGGACATACCATTGTAGAATTGGCGGAACGCAATCAAAAAATAATGGGGATTACTCCTGCGATGCCAAGTGGATGTTCCTTGAATATCATGATGAAGGCGATGCCTGATCGTGCATTTGATGTGGGTATTGCGGAACAACACGCGGTTACTTTCAGTGCAGGATTGGCAACGCAAGGAATGGTTCCTTTTTGTAATATATATTCTTCCTTTATGCAGCGTGCATTTGACCAAGTGTTGCATGATGTGGCTTTACAAAATTTAAATGTTGTGTTTTGTCTAGACCGTGGTGGCTTAGTTGGCGCGGATGGCGCAACCCACCATGGGGCATATGACCTAGCTTACATGCGTTGTATTCCGAATATGGTGGTTTCAGCACCAATGAATGAGCAAGAATTACGTAACCTAATGTATACGGCTCAACTCGAAAATAAAGGACCATTTACCATCAGATACCCAAGAGGTAACGGTGTTATGACTGATTGGAAGACTCCGCTTGAAGAGATACCCGTTGGTAAAGGCAGAAAAGTTTCCGCGGGAGAAGGAGTTGCAATTTTAACTATCGGTCACCCTGGGAATTTTGCCCAAGAGGCAATAAAAACATTGACTAAGGTTGGAATTACACCAGCTCATTATGATTTGCGTTTTGTTAAGCCGCTTGATGAGATGCTATTACATGAAGTTTTTACCAAATTCGATAAGGTTATCACTGTGGAGGATGGTTGCTTAATGGGAGGCTTTGGTTCGGCAGTGTTAGAGTTTATGGCGGATCGTGGGTACAAAGCAGAAGTAGTTCGTTTAGGAATTCCGGATGATTATATTCACCATGGAACCCAAGAAGAACTCTGGGCAGCCTGTGGATTTGATGCTGCCTCAATCGCTGCTTCAGTTGAACGCTTACTTATGGTTGAAAATACAAAAACAGCTGCCTCTCAGGCCGGTTAATCAAATTTAATTGTATTTTGGTCGAAATTTTGACCATGAAAAAAACCAATTTTAGCGCCTTTGGGGCGCTGATAATCATATTCTTCTTTTGGGGTTTTGTAGCTTCTAGTAATGATATATTAATTCCTGTTTTTAAGAAGGCCTTGAATTTAAAACAAGACAAAGCGCAGTTGATTTCAGTGGCATTTTATATAGCGTATACTGTAGGTTCTTTGCTTTATTTTGCTGTTTCAGCTTTTATGAAGAAGGATTTACTTAAGGTTCTAGGTTATCGTAACGGGCTCGCTTTAGGCTTGGTAATTTCAGCATTAGGGACCTTATTGTTTATCCCTGCTGCAAATGAATCTTCGTTTCCCCTTTTACTTGGTGGTTTGTTTACCGTGGGGATTGGATTTGCGCTTCAACAAATTGCTGCTAACCCCTTGGCAATTAACATGGGCGACCCATCTACAGGTAATTTGCGATTAAGCTTGGCGGGAGGGATTAATAATGTGGGTACAACCATCGGACCCGTATTGGTTTCCTTTGCCATTTTTGGAATGGCCGGCACGGGCTCCACGAGCTTAGAGCTTTCAGCCGTTAAAATACCATATTTAATACTCGGTGCAACATTCATTTTAGCTGCTGTATTTTTTAAATTTTCAAGTGTTCCAGATCAGATAGAAGAAGAAGGAACTGCTTCTACTGAGCGTGTATCAATTATCGCCGTGGCGAAAAAACCACAGGTGATTTTAGCTATGATTGCGATATTTTTATACGTTGGAGTTGAAGTTTCCACCGCGAGTAACCTCCCTGAATTCATGAAATTGAAATTGGGTAAGGCTGAGCATGAAATCACCCCCTTTGTGTCTTTATTTTGGGGAAGCTTGATGATTGGTCGTTGGGCCTCTGCGGCAGGCGCCTTTAATGTTGGGGCAGACATTAAACAACGACTTTCGATCTTGTTGCCGTTTCTCGCCTTTTCAATTTTTATGTTAGCGAATTATATTGCAGGGCATAATGTTTCTCAATTCTATCCGTACTTATTTTTGGTGATAGTTCTTATGGTAGCAGAGGCATTTACTGGCGGAAACCCCGTTCGACAATTGATTGTATATTCAACGTTGGGTGCCAGTGCCCTATTGGTTGGTATTTTTGCAAGCGGCATGGTGAGTGTGTTTGCATTTATTTCCGTAGGACTGTTTTGCTCCACCCTTTGGCCATGTATCTTTACCTTAGGTATCGCAGGATTGAATGAAAAAACAAATGCGGCTTCTAGTTTAATGATTATGATGATTATGGGAGGTGGATTTGTGTCGCAATGGCAAGCATCCATAGGAACAAGTAAATCCATAGGTATCCAAAATTCATATTGGATTGGTGTGCTATGCTTTGTATACTTAGCCTTTTTCGCATGGACTGTAAGTCGAATGTTAAAAAAACAGGGAATCACTCAATTAGACGCTTCTGAAACAGCACATTAATTGCTTCTATGTATAAAATAGATTTTTCTGATTTTTTTAGTTCTGCATTTTCTGTAGACTGTTTGATTTTTGGATACTCGGAAGGAAAAATAAAAACACTTCTTATAAAACGTTCCGTCGACCCGTATAAAGACTATTGGGCCATTCCAGGTGATCTTGTGTATCCAGATGAAGATTTACCTAATGCTGCTGAACGAATACTTCGTGAACTAACCGGACTTTCAACCATTCAAATGCACCAAGCCCATACCTTTGGGAGCCCATCTCGGCATCCGCAAGGCAGGGTTATTACGATCGCCTATTTCGCGTTAGTTAGAATTGAAGATTTTTCAATCCGAGCTTCTTCGTGGGCAAACGAAGTAAAATGGGAACCTGTAATGGAGGTTAATGACCTAGCATTTGATCACAACGAAATCCTACACGCAACCTTTGATCGCCTTAAAAAACAACTCTCCATTGAGCCCATCTGTTTTCAGTTACTCCCTGATAAATTTACCTTAAATGAATTCCAACAACTATTCGAATATGTCAATGGAATCCCTTTCGATAAAGCAAACTTTAGAAAGAAAATAAAAGGAATCCCGTTGGTAAAGCATACTGAAAAACAAACCAATGTTAAGCATAGACCCGCTAACCTCTTTTCCTTTGATGCTGAAAATGAACTGGAAAGGCTTGAACAAAGTGCGTGGATTTTTAAAATGTAACCGAATTGTTTAGATATTGTAAAAAATACAATAATATACTTATATTTACCATTCAATTGATATCAAAACAGTTGAACAGTTAGTTTTTACTTAGTGCGTGGGGAGGCAACTCCCCACAAAGTAATTTTAAAAGAAAACAATGAGAATAGGATTTTTACTTTTTGTCTTGGCATGTACTACCATAGGATTCGCTCAAATGAGGGTCGTTTCTGGAAAAGTAGTTAATGACGTAAACGAACCCTTAGGATTTGCGAAAATTTCTTCAAAATCACCTAAAGGAAATGCCTTAACAGCGAATGACGGATTCTTTTCAATTCAATTGAAAGATACCGTAAGTGCGACATTAACAATCTCAATTTATGGATATCAAACCCAAGAAGCGGTTGTTGGACCAGGAGATCAGAACTTAACGCTTGTTATGAAGCCAGAGTTTTCTGATAAAAAGGAAATCACAGTCATTGGATATGGCGAGGCAAAAAACAAAACCATTACCGGCGCAACATCGAAAGTTGATGGAGAAGACATTGAAAAAATGAACATGGCGCGCATGGATCAAGCCTTACAGGGGCAGATGGCTGGTGTGAATATTTCTACAAATTCTGGTTCCCCAGGCGGTAGCGCGAACATTCGGATTAGAGGTCTTGGTACCTTTGGGGACAACGACCCTTTGATTTTAGTAGACGGGATTGTTTATGATTCTCAAGGATTAAATGCACTAAATCCGTCTGATATTAAATCGATTACGGTGCTAAAGGATGCCATGGCAGGTATTTATGGTGTTCGTGCCGCAAATGGAGTGGTACTTATTGAGACCAAGAATGGCTCCATAAACCGTAAACCAACCATTGAGTATAATGGGTACTTTGGTTTACAAGAAACCTCCAAAAAACTTGACTTATTACACGCGGATGAATACGCGGTCATTAAAAATGAAATGTTCGCAATGGGTGGTCAAGCTATGCCCTTTGATAATGTGAATGTTGGAAAAGGAACAGATTGGCAAGATCAGGTATTTACGCGTTCACCGGTGCAAAGTCATAACGTATCCTTAAATGGAGGAACCTTAAATACCCGATACTCTATTGGCTTGGGTTATTTCAATCAGGACGGTATTGTTGGTGGGTCAAAATCCCATTTTGACCGGTATAATGCCCGTCTTAATTTTTCAACCGATCTTTCCGATAAACTCAAATTGAATTCGGTGCTTTTGTTTTCAACTGAAGGTAGAAATACCCTTCCTGAAAATGGGATTGGTTCCGTCTTATATAATGCGATTAATGCGTTCCCAACCGAACCTGTAATTTCTCCGATGGGTAATTATTCATACATGGAAGAAGTGAGCGATATAATTAATCCGGTGGCTCAAATCATGAACACCTACAACTGGAATCAAGCACAAAAGTTTGTAGGTAAGGAAGAGTTTGTCTACAAACCTCTTTCGTATTTAACAGTAACAAATCGCTTCAATTATAATGTTTCTTTGGTGGATTCTAAGGTGTTCTCCCCATTGGTGTGGTACGGAGACGGAAAATATGCCAATACGGCCCTAAATGCGCAATTAGAATCACCTACGGTTGAACTTACTCCAGGGTTTGAAATCGACCGAGGAGCAGCGATTTATGAGGAGCGAAATACCTTTAGTGATTTATCATACGAAGGATTCGCAAATTACGATCAAGTATTTAAAACGGATCATCAGGTAAAAGCAACGGCGGGGCTTACGATTTTTCAACGGGATGGAAAATCACTCAATGGCGTAGCCTATGGCGTTCCAAACAATGATGTGAATTATGCAGATATTTCCGCCAATACTACACAGGGAGGGTATTTAAACAATACCGGGTCTTGGGAATTCACTGAGCGTTTGGTTTCTGTATTTATGCGTGCTGAATATGGATTCAAAGAAAAGTACTTAGTTTCCATGGTAGTGCGTAGAGATGGGTCTAGTAAATTCGGACCAAATAGCCGCTTTGGAACCTTCCCGTCCATGTCTGCAGGGTGGTTAATTTCAGAAGAGAAATTTTTCAAATTCAAACCAATCGATTTATGTAAATTGAGAGTAAGCTACGGGATTTCTGGAAATGATCAGATTCCAAATTTCGCATACCGAGCATTGCTCAATGGCGAAGGGGTTTATGTATTTGATGATGTCATAACCCAAGGTGTGGCCATTGGACGTCCGGCTAATCCAGATCTAAAATGGGAAACTACCCGTCAATTAAATATTGGTCTTGACCTTTCCTTTTGGAAGAAACTTTCTTTTACTACCAATTATTTTATAAAGAACACATATGATCTTTTGTTCCAACCCGATGTTTCCGCATTAATGGGCTCCTATGGTCCAGGAGGTTATCCCCCGGTAATTAATGCAGGAAATGTATCCAATAAAGGATGGGAACTTGAATTAGGATACCGCTCAGATCGAACCAAAGATTTCTTGTATGAGGCAAATTGGAACTTTACAGCAGTGAACAATGAGGTTACGGCTGTTCCAACAGGAGTTGATTATTTACCAGGCGCAGCGTTCAGTGTAGGTGGCGATGTAGCCACTCGTTTTCAGAAAGGATATGAAATCGGTTATTTCTTTGGATACCAAACCGCAGGTGTCTTTCAATCTCAAGAGGAAATTGATAATGCAGCCGTTGTTCAAGAAGGTGCTAAGCCAGGAGATTTGATTTTTGTTGATCAAGACGAGGATGGGGTTATTAGCTTTACAGATGATAGCGATAAAACGTATTTAGGTTCTGCAATTCCTGATTTCACCATGGGCTTTAATCTTTCAGGAAGCTACAAAGGATTTGATATTTCCGCAAATTTTTATGCATCCATTGGCAATGAAATCATCCGAAATTATGAGCGTCAGCAACCGTATGCGAATCAAATGAGCTATGTTATCGATCGTTGGGTTGGTTCTGAGAGTTCGTTTGATGTTCCACGTCAAACTACCGAACCTACGCGTAACAATGTGTTTTCTTCTTTTTATGTAGAAGATGGATCCTTCTTACGGTTACGAAACCTACAAGTAGGATATGCGTTTTCTAAAGATTGGTTACGTAAAATCAAAATGGAACAACTTCGAGTATATGTGGCGGCAAACAACTTGTTAACGCTCACAAGATATATGGGGTATGATCCAGATTTAGGTTCAACAAGTGCATTGTCTGCAGGAGTAGATTATGGATTATATCCACAGGCTAAAACAGTAATGGTTGGTTTACAATTTAAATTTTAATCGATGAAAAATATTAAACGCTTATTGATTGTTGGTTTAGTATTGGCAGGAATTTTTTCGTGTAAAAAGTTCCTCTCAGTTGACCCACCGTATACCCAAGATGCAGAAAATTATTTTCAAACCCCAGAGGATTATGATCGAGCACTCGTTGGGGCATATGATTTACTGCAAACTTCCTTCATGTCGCTTTGGATTGGAGAAATTGCTTCGGATAATGCAATTGCCGGTGGAGAAAGCGCCAACGACTCGCAAGGACTTCATCAAATCGATGCCATGACCCATGGGGGAGTTAATAACGATTTACGTAGTGTTTTCCGTTGGAACTATGTCGGTATTTCAAGAGCGAATTATATTTTAGAAAATAAAGACAATATTGATTTCCCTGAGAAAGCTCATATTTTGGCTGAGGCTAAATTCTTGAGGGCCTATTATTATTTCGAACTCGTGAAGTTCTTTGGCGATGTTCCGTTGGTAATTGATAAACGACTTGGTATTGAAGAAGTTCGTTCGATTGATCGATCACCGAAAGCTGATGTTTATGCGCAGATTGAAAAAGATTTAAAAGAGGCATATCCCGTATTAAGTGCAGTTGCCGGTCAAAAAGGTAGAGCAACAAAAGGAGCTGCACAAGCCCTCCTAGGAAAGGTGTATTTATATCAAAGCAAATGGACTGAGGCTGATCAAATGTTTGATGACGTAATTACCAGTGGACTTTACAGCCTTCATCCTTCATATACTGAACTTTTTGATGTTGCGCACGAAAACAATACGGAAACGGTATTTGATATTCAGTACTCTGGGTTAGAAGGTGGTGGTTATGGGTGTTTGGTTTGCTTAGAAGGCAATGCCGCTCCTGGTTTTCAAGGCATTCGACAATATAATGGTCCAGTATATGGCGATGGAAACAGCTACAACCTGCCAACGCAAGAATTGTATAATTTCTTCCCGGCGGGAGATCCGCGCAGGGCTGCGACCATTTTAGATATTGAAGCCTTTATCGCAGCACAACCCAATCCAGGCGCAATAACGTATGCCATCGGCGCCGGTGGTCATACGGGATTTTACAACAATAAATACATTAAACGTCAAGGAGAAATTGGGCTGCCTGATAATGATTTGACAAGTCCTGTGAATTATCGCGTCATTCGCTATGCGGATGTATTATTGATGTCCGCAGAAGCGAATTATCAGTTGGGTAATACTGCCGTAGCTCAAACTTATGTGAATCAAATCCGCTCGCGCGTTTCAATCCCAGGAGTTTCAGTAAATTCTTTGGATAAAATCTACAATGAGCGCCGCTTTGAATTATCCGGAGAAGGGCATCGGTTTTTTGATTTAGTGAGAACGGGTAAAGCAGCCACAGCAATTCCAGGATTCATAACTGGGAAACATGAAGTATTCCCTATTCCACAGGTAGAAATAGATTTAGCGGGTGGGCGTTGGCCTCAAAACCCTGGATATTAATAGCATATATCATGAAAAATAACCTTATCATTTTACTTTTCTCGTTAACGGCATTGATGGCTTGTAAAAAGGTTCGTCCAACCTTGGGCGACCCACCAAGTCAAACGGACGCTGCTTTTACAGCTGTTCCTTCTGATTCTAATGCCAATATTATTGTGCTTTCAGCGAGCAACCCAAATTTGGTGTGTCGTTGGGATTTTGGAAACGGTATGAAGGGTGAAGGTGCTGTGGTTTCGGCGACCTATCCGTATGCGGGAACTTATACCATTACCTTAACTGTATTTAATAAAGGAGGCAGCCGGTCTTCTACCCAACAAGTGGTAATTGCGCAAACTGATTTATCCTTGCTCGATAATCCGTTTTACAATAAACTAACTGGTGGGGCTAATGGTCCAGGCTATAAAACGTGGGTGATTGATTCTGTTTTAAGTGGTCACCTCGGAGTAGGTCCGGATCCAGAAAGTCCATTGGGGGCAACACCGGAATGGTGGGCTGCCGGGGCAAATGAAAAACCAGGATGTGGCTTATACAACGATAAATATGTGTTTCATCTCAATGCCTTCAAGTTTGATATGATTACCAACGGAGATGTTTATGTGCATAATTCCATTGCTGCAAGTTTTCCGGGTTCTTTTGAAAATCTAGCTGATTTTACGGCGCCTTATCCAAATCAAATGGATAAGTCTTGGAATTTGGTTGAAGGTGCAGAGAACACTATTACTATTTCAAATGGAGCCTTTATTGGATTTTATACGGGCGTTAATACGTATCGTATTTTGGAGTTGACAGACTCAACGATGTACTTACAATATGGACATCATTTGGGTGGATTAAATTGGTACCTTAGATTAAAAACAGAATAATAATATCATGAAAAACTTATTTATGCTACTTTCCATTTTATTTGTTTTGGCTGCTTGTCAAAAGGATAATTATATACCAAAAGATATTGTTTTACCTTCTAATTTACAGGTAACATTAGATATCAATTCAGCAACCGTTGATGTTACAGCTCATGCGGATTCAGCGAATTTCTACATTTTTACCTTTTATGAGAATGGGGATTCTACCATGATTAAATCCAATGCGGGTGTGGCAACACATACCTATTCTACTTCTGGTGAATATTCTGTAAAAACAGTAGCATACACTACAGCTGAATATTTTATTACGGAAACTGATGCATTTGAAATCAATCTAAATATGGGAGGAACAGGTGCTCCAACCAGTGGACCTACTAGCCCAATGAGTTATAACGGATACACCTTGGTATGGCATGATGAATTCAATGGTGCTACGCTGTCAAACGATTGGGTATATGATATTGGCACTGGAAATGGTGGATGGGGAAATAATGAACTTCAATATTATACCAATCAGAATGCTACCGTGTCTGGCGGTGTACTTCAAATCACAGCAAAACAAGAAGCTATGGGTGGACAAAACTACACCTCAAGCCGTATAAAAACACAAGGAGTCCAATCTTGGAAATATGGGCGGATCGACATCCGGGCAGCATTACCAAAAGGACAAGGGATTTGGCCAGCATTGTGGATGTTGGGAGATAATATCACTTCTGTTAGTTGGCCTGCCTGTGGTGAAATCGATATCATGGAAATGATTGGTGGGGCTGGTAACAATGACAAAACGGTTCACGGAACAGCCCATTGGAGTGATAATGGCTCACATGCCCAATATGGGGATAGTTACACCTTAAATTCGGGGATTTTTGCGGATGAATTTCACGTGTTCTCCATCGTGTGGAATGCGAATAGCATTACCTGGTTGGTAGATAACACGGTGTATAACACCATGAGCACCACCCCAGCACAATTAGCGGAATTTCAAGAGAAATTTTTCTTTATTTTCAATGTAGCCGTTGGTGGAAATTGGCCTGGAAGTCCTGATGCGACTACACAGCTTCCACAAACCATGTATGTGGATTATGTGCGGGTTTTCCAATAGTAAGTTATGAGAAAGTTCTTGTTTTTTACTTGCTTTGGCGCTTTAGTATCCTGTGGAGTTACAAGAAATAGTTACAATGAAAAAGTATTGAACTTAACAACAGAAGAAAAGGTAGGGCAAACATGTCAAATCACCTTGGATGCTGTTGCACAAACAGATGCTCAAGGCAAAACCTTGGTTCCGCTTAAATTAGATACCAATAAGCTCACAGAAGCGCTTGTTAAATACAAAGTAGGTTCAATACTCAATGTGAGTTGGCATACGCTAACACGAGCGCAATGGCAAGAAATTACACAAACCATTCAATCTTATTATACTTCAGGTAGAATTAAGGTGCCGGTTCTTTATGGGATTGATGCAATACATGGGGTCAATTATACCCAAGGGGCGACCTTGTTTCCTCAGGAAATAGGCTTAGCCGCTACATGGAATCCAACGCTGGCAGAAGAATTTGGTCGAATTACGGCCTATGAAACGAGAGCTTCGGGCATTCCTTGGAATTTTTCTCCGGTCTTAGATTTAGGAAGAAACCCCCTCTGGTCAAGAACCTTTGAAACCTTGGGTGAGGACCCTTATTTGGTTTCGGAGATGGGCGCAGCGATCATTAAAGGGTATCAAGGAACGAATCCGCGCGCAATTGATTCCTTACATGTACTTTCTTGTATGAAGCATTTTGTAGGGTATAGCGCCGCTGCCAGTGGACGTGACCGAACCCCCGCTTGGATTCCAGATAAATACATGAAGGAGTTGTATTTTCCTTCGTTTAAATCTGCCGTTAAAGCCGGTGCTCAAACGGTGATGATTAACAGTGGAACGGTCAATGGTATTCCAGGTCATGTCAATAAAGCCTTAATTCAACATACCCTTAAAGACGAATGGAAATTCCCGGGATTCGCCGTTTCAGATTGGGAAGACTTTAACATGTTGCATACGGTACATCGCGTTGCCCCAGACCTAAAAACAGCTTGCGAAAAAGCGTTTAACGCAGGTGTAGATATGAGTATGGTCCCACTCTCTCCAGATTATAAAATCTATTGTGAACTCATGTTACAATCGGTCAAAGACGGTAATATTACTAATGCTAGATTGGATGACGCAGTGAATCGAATATACCGAACAAAAGAAGTGGTAGGGTTATTTGACTTGCATCAACCCGTACTTTCAAGTTATACAGCCTTTGGTTCCCAGCAGCACAAAAATGCGTCAAAACAAGCGGCCTTGGAGTCAATTACATTATTGAAGAACAATGGAATCCTGCCTTTGAAAACAAACTCCAAGTTTTTAGTTGCTGGTCCATGTGCAGACAACCTGGTTTACCTCAACGGTGCCTGGTCACATACCTGGCAAGGCATGGATACTTCCTTTAATACAAAGGGATGCAAAACCATTGTTCAAGCGCTTCAGGAAAAATATGGAGATCAATGTCTGTTTTCTAAGGGTCTAGAATTATTCAAAGACAAGGAAATTGAACAATCACGCTTCGTATCACTTGATGACTACATCAAAAAGCTTGATGAGGTGGAAACAGTGGTTTTATGTTTAGGCGAGGTTCCTGCGACTGAAAAACCTGGCGACATTCGCAGTTTGCACCTAGATTCCAAACAGCTTGAATTGGCAAAAATGGCCTATGCTAAGCATAAAAATGTGATCATCGTATTGGTAGAAGGACGACCTCGCATCATTCGAGACATCGTGGACCCTGCTGGAGCTATTATTCAATGCTATTTACCAGGTGACTATGGGGCGGAGGCTTTAGTAGAGTTATTGTCCGGTGAAAAAAACTTTAGTGGGAAGCTTCCTTATACTTATCCAAAATATGACGGGGTCATTGAGTTTTATGACCGCTCTCGGAGTGTGGATCGTTCCAATGTTGGGGACTTTGCTGCTTTTAATCCAGAGTGGCCTTTTGGGTTCGGTTTGCATTATGGTGAGGTAAGCTATGAGCATTTAAAAAGTAATGAGGTGTTGGGTGAGAATTCACCGTGGGAAATTACCGTTGATTTGATCAATCAAAGCAATCGTGAAATAGATGAGGTAGTTCAACTGTATGTTGGAGATGAATTCGCGAGTATGGTGCCCGCTGGAGAACAATTAAAACGCTTTCAAAAAGTAAAAATCCCCGCAGGACAAACCAAGGAAGTGCGATTTGTGCTGACCAAGGAAGACTTAATGTTTGTGAATGAAGCGGGTGAGTGGGTATTTGAACCTGGAAAATTCAATTTCAGCATAGGAACAAAGAAGGGATCCGTAGTTTTTAAGTAGGATATTAAGTGGTTGATTTTGAAATAATTTGAATTATTTTAGGCTTATTGTAAAAATTACTATATTTACCCCACGCAACCCTTAAATTATTTTAATGTTATGAAAAAATTATTACTATTTCTTTTACTTCCAATGGCTTTCAACGCGCAAGTTGTTGGTACATGGAAACTTGCAAACCAAGCAGCTGCTATGGGCGTTGGTCCTTCTCAAGGTAGCATGCAATGGTGGTCAAATAGCGTTGGAGACTTAACGACTCGAGCGTGTATGTTTGACGACTCTATTACGTTTAATGCGAATGGTACGATGATGCATTATATGAATGGTCAAACATGGTTAGAAGGATGGCAAGGTATGACACCAGATGCATGTGGAACGCCAGTGGCGCCACACAACGGTTCTAATCCTGCTACCTATTCGTATAATGGAACAACTAACACACTTTCTGTATATGGATTGGGTGCGCACATGGGCTTAGCTAAAGTGATAAACGGGTCAGAAATTGCTTCGCCTGCCAATGCAGCGGATACAATCACTTACTTAACTGGATTGAGTAATGGTGGAAATACGCTAACCCTAGATATCAATGTTGGTGCAAACTGGTGGAGATTCATCTATAACCGTACGCAATTAATTCCAGTTGCCAACTACAACGTAACATTCCGTGTGGATATGGCACAATACGGTGGTAATACAGCGAATGGTGTTTTTGTTAATGGTTCATTCAACGGATGGTGTGGAACGTGTAATCCAATGACCAACACTACAGGTTCAATATGGGAAGTTACTTTACCACTAGCACCAAGTGCTATTGAATATAAGTTTACAGTTGACGGTTGGAACGATCAAGAGAACTTTACAGGAACAGAAGCGTGTATTGATCCTATCAATGATGGGTTCTTCAATCGTTACCATGTGGTGGCAGGAGACATTACCTTAGCTCCAGTATGTTTCAACAGCTGTGATATTTGTACAAACGATATTACATTCCGTGTGAACATGAATGATTATGTGAATGGTGGTGGTTCTACTGCACTAGGTGTTTTCTTAAACGGGACATTCAACGGATGGTGTGGATCTTGTACGCCAATGACAGATGCGAACATGGATGGTGTATGGGAAGTTGTAGCTCCAATTGCAGCAGGTAACATTGAGTACAAATTTACGGTAGATGGCTGGAATGTTTCTGAGCAATTTGTTGGTGGCGAAACTTGTACAATTACTAGTGGTGGATTTACTAACCGTGCAGGAACTGTTACTACAGATTCTACATTAGCTGTGGTTTGCTGGCAAAGTTGTGTAGATTGCCCAGCGGGAATTGATGAGTTAAATGAGAACGGAATCGTTATCGCGCCAAACCCTGCAACGACCGCATTGAATGTTTCTGCGAAATCAGAAATTCAAACGGTAACAATTTTGGATCTTAATGGCCGCTTAGTTCAATCTGTAACTGTTAATGGAGTTGCTGCATCACTTAACGTTTCAGGAATGAACCACGGGCTATACTTAGTATCTGTAACTACAAACAAAGGTGTATACACGAAGCGAGTAATCGTTGAGTAATTATAGCCTATATGTCATAAGAATTTAAAAGGGGCTTCGGCCCCTTTTTTCATTTCCTTTAATACCTTTGCACCATGGATTTCGATACCGAATTACGTTTTCAAAAGTTGATTAACTGTCTGAAACCAACCTTTGAAATGGATTTGGATTTAACCGCATTAATTTATCTAATTGGTTTAAATGAAGCCGGGTTCGGTTTTAGAGTTTATTCAAAACAAGAAAAAATGGACCTTATGCATGTGGCAATTTGCACCTTGCTTGCGCCTGGCGGTTATTATGAATTCTCTCATCGGGATGATCAGAATTGGCCCCATTTCACCTTGGTTCAACCCTTACCAACACTGAATGAAAAGGAGCAAAAGCACGTCTTAAAAGAAGCGATTATCGATTATTTTATTGAAAAGGAATACGTAACCCCTGAGATGCTAATTACCTCGGTTTAGGTCCAATGTATTTTATGATGGGATTGGTTCCTGTAAAGCAGGTTCGATTTATCACCACTTGTAGTGTGTCTATCTTTCCATTTCTAGAAATATTCTCCTTACTGCAAAGTGCTCCGATGCTAACATAATCCAATGAACAACGAGATAACCACTCTTCGGGCGTTAAATACGCATATACGGGTTGTTCTGCTGGGTTGTCTGATGTCGGAAGGGGGTATTTAAGCTTTAGTTCATCCAAGGAAGATGTCTTATCGATGTCCATAATGGTAATTTCCTCCGATACGTCCAACCGACCTTTCCATAATCCGAATTCATCTGTTCTTATTATCTTGGTTTTATTGCCTTCAGTAATTTGAAATGAATGATAAGAAAATCCTTCATTCCTTCCCTTCATTTCGGTTGAATCTGGCAACTTTCCACCACAATAAGGCCAATGGTTCGTTACCTGTATCGTAATAGTAGATTTGCAAGAAACCAACAGGAACAAAAAACCGCATAAGTACAAGTTGCCTTTCATAGAACGTATGGATATAATTTATTTTCCAACCAATAAGCTTGCCATTCGTCGTGCCTCTAAATCTATAGCAATATAATCTTCTAATGAAGGTTTTGAAACATGCGTTACCGTATTCATTACATGTTCATTTATACGAGCGATATCTAAAAATGCAATGCGTTCGTCTAGAAATGCTTGAACCGCAATCTCATTTGCTGCATTCAATGCACAAGGCACGGTACCATCACGATCCATGGCCTGATAGGCTAAATCTAAATTTTTAAAGGTTTTCCGGTCAGGTGTTTCAAAGGTAAGGTTCGGATAGTCCATAAAATTGAATCGTGGGTAATTCGTTTTCAATCGATAAGGAAACGTAAGGGCGTATTGAATGGGTAATTTCATATCCGGCAAGCCCATTTGGGCTTTCATGCTCCCGTCTTCAAATTGAACCAACGAATGCACGATGCTTTGCGGATGAACAACCACATCGATTTGTTCTGCCGTTAAGTTAAATAACCACTTCGCTTCAATAACCTCTAGGCCTTTATTCATCATCGTAGCAGAGTCGATGGTGATTTTCGCCCCCATACTCCAATTTGGATGTTTTAATGCTTGTGCTTTGGTTACTTGCGCCAGTTGTTCCGTGGAATATCCTCTAAACGGACCACCCGATGCCGTTAAATAGATTTTCTCAATGGGATTCATGAATTCTCCAGGTAGGCATTGGAAAATAGCTGAATGTTCAGAATCTACGGGATAGATATTAACGCCATACGATTTGGCCATCGCCGTAATTAATTGCCCGGCAACCACTAAGGTTTCTTTATTGGCGAGTGCTATATCTTTTTTTGCTTCAATCGCTGCAATGGTAGGTTTAAGACCTGCGTAGCCCACTAAGGCGGTTAATACCACATCTACATCGGTGGATTGAACCACCTGACACAAGGCATCAGCGCCACAATATACATGAATGTCTTCGTTCCAAAGTGCTTCTTTTACCTTGTTATACTGGGTTTCATCTCCAATGACCACCATGTTGGGATTAAACTTGAGTGCCTGTTCAATTAACAAATCCGCATTGTTCCCGGCAGTTATCACTTGCAAATCAAATAATTCCGGATATACTTCTATCACTTCAAGGGCTTGTGTACCGATGGAGCCGGTAGACCCTAAAATCGCTACACCGCGTTTTTTATGCTTTTGCTTGTCGTTTTCTTGTTCCATAACTGATGTTACCAAAGACATTAATTGGCTTCCCTAATGTATTGTGGTTTTATTTTTGTTTAATCCCAAAGGCTTTAAATGAGTTACCTCCACCAAGTCCATAATAGCCTCCACTCAACTCGAAATGGTTTTTATCTGTAAAATTACCACTCACCTGATAATGAAAATCATGGCTTTTATAATGTAATTTCCCATTGGTTTCTATGAGATAAGATGTTTCTCCATTCTCACTAATAAAGTCAATATAATATCTTTCATCCGACCGTTTTACTTCAATTGAATAAAAGGAGGTGTCGATGAGCGGTGCTTGCCCCATCATCCAACTTGTATTGTAGGAGGTCACTTGGTAAGTTCCAAGGTATTTTAATCGGTAATCGAAGATGGGCTTGTTGCAACCAGTCATACAAACAACACCAAGAGTAAAAAATAGAAAATACTTCATGTTTAATGCGCCTCAAGCCAATTATCTGCAATTTCCATCTCAACTTCCATCGGTACAACCAAATGTACGGCTTTTTCCATGGCTTCTTTCACTAAAGTTTTCATTTCCTCTTGTTCTGTCACATGCACATCAAACAGCAGTTCATCGTGCACCTGTAAAATCATTTTAGATTTCAAGTCTTTTGTAGCCAAGGCCTTATCAACCGCGATCATTGCCATTTTAATAATATCAGCGGCAGAACCTTGGATCGGCGCATTGATCGCATTTCGCTCGGCATATCCCCGCACCATCGCATTGGCTGAATGAATATCTGGTAAGTAGCGACGGCGTTTCATAATGGTTTCTACATAACTGTGTTCTCGCGCAAAGGCAATTACATGGTCCATGTATGATTTAATGGTCCCAAACTGCTCAAAGTAGGCATCAATGATTCCCTTCGCTTCAGTTCTGGAGATTCCAAGATTTTGAGCCAATCCAAAAGCCGATTGTCCGTAAATAATACCAAAGTTAACTGCTTTCGCGGCGCTACGCTGCTCCCTTGTAACCGCTTCAATCGGAACCTTATAAACGGTTGCTGCCGTGGCGGCATGTATGTCTTGTCCTTCTTTGAATGCTTTGATCATTGACGGGTCTTCACTGAGTGCTGCAATAATGCGCAATTCAATTTGCGAGTAGTCAACAGACATGATCTTAAATTCCTCGTTACGAGGTACAAAGGCGCGTCTGATTTCTCTTCCCTTGGCCGTACGAATTGGAATATTTTGAAGGTTGGGGTTATTTGAGCTTAAACGTCCCGTAGCCGTTACGGTTTGCATGAAACTCGTGTGAATTCTTCCGTCGCTGGGACTGCATAATTCCGGCAGTGGGTCAACGTAGGTACTCTTTAATTTTCTGAGCTGACGATATTCAAGAATTTTAGAAACTATCGGGTGATCTTGTTCGTGTTTTTGCAATACATCCTCCGATGTGGCATATTGTCCCGTCTTGGTTTTTTTTGCCTTAGCAGATATTTTTAAGTGGTCAAACAACACTTCGCCAAGCTGTTTGGGTGAATCCGGATTAAAGGGAACACCAGCCATTTCTATAATCTCTTCATGCAATTTACCTAAGGTTTCTTCTAATTCGATTGAATAAGCTTTTAATGCGTGAACATCAATGGCAATTCCTTCTTCCTCCATGCTTCCAAGCACTCGAACCAAGGGCATTTCCATGTCATAGAACAAATGCTTTAGATGCGGTTTTTCAACCTCAGGGGCTAAAATTTCTTTGAGTTGTAAGGTGATGTCTGCATCTTCACACGCATATTGATATATATCCTCGGCGCTCAGGTTACCCATGTTACCCTGTCCCTTACCTTTTTTTCCAATTAAGGATTCAATGGAAATGGGTTTGTATCCTAAATATACCTCTGCCATAAAATCCATTCCTTGCTTGGCCTCTGGATTAATTAGGTATTGTGCAATCATGGTGTCAAACAAAGGTCCTTGAATTACAATGTCATAACGATGTAATACCTGAAGGTCATATTTCACATTATGCCCAATTTTTTCAATCGCTGTATGTTCCAAAACGGGTTTGAACTCAGCAACAATGGCTTTGGCCTCTTCATAATTTAGCGGCGTAGGAACATAAAAAGCTTCTTTTGCTTTGTATGAAAATGAAAAGCCAACAAGGTCTGCACGCAGGGAGTCAATGCCAGTAGTTTCCGTATCAAAACAAATACTGGATTGTTCTAGTAATAATTCAAGTAATTCTGCGCGTTCTTGAGGAGTCTGGATTAAGTGATAAGAAGGTTTTTCACTTTCCAAGGTTTTATATTCAGTCGCATCTTCGTTTCCTATCGGCTGAGTTAATTCTGCCGCATCAAAGAGCCCCAATTGATCGGTGTTAACCGCCCGGTTGGGTGTTAACGGAGTGGATGTAATTACTAATTCTTCTCCAAGGATTTTTTTAAGTAAGTTTCTAAATTCTAATGCCGTAAATAAGGTGCGAATAGCATCCGCATTCGGTTCACAAATTTCTAAATGTTCTTCATCAAAGGGAACGGTCAAATCGATTAGAATTGTCGCTAACATTTTTGAAACGCGACCTTGGTCTGCATATTGAATTACATTTTCTTGTTGTTTCCCTTTTAATTCATGGGCATGATCAATCAAGTTTTCAACGCTACCATATTTCGCAATGAGTAGCTT
>Ga0315905_10002561_pt1 | contig 19129 bp, 12 predicted proteins | sample LakEriMetagenome_5_FD_203522 | JGI IMG/M metagenome (GOLD analysis project Ga0315905, IMG submission 203522) | Freshwater fungal communities from buoy surface, Lake Erie, Ohio, United States - Buoy 4 MA121 | ecosystem: Environmental > Aquatic > Freshwater > Lake | place: USA: Lake Erie, Ohio... | reverse complement strand
GCTCAAACGCCGGGCCTGCACCTGCACGCGCCGCGACAAGCTCGCGCTGCATTTCCTCTCGCTGGTTCAGTTCGCCCCGGTGGTCGATTGGATGCGCTGAATTCTGTTATAAGACACCACCTAGGCGAAGACTTCCTTGATGACGCGGCAGTGCTCTACACCGGTGAGGCGCTGGTCGAGTCCTTGGAAGGGGAAGACGAGCCTCTCATGGTCAATACCGAGGGCGTGGAGAATGGTGGCGTGGAAGTCGCGCACGCTGACTTTGTCCACCAGTGCCTTGTGCCCGATTTCATCGGTCTCACCGTAGTGAGTGCCGCCCTTCATGCCGCCACCGGCCATCCAGATAGTGAAGGCGTGGGGATTGTGGTCGCGACCCGGCTTCGCCCCTTTTTGGGAAATGGGGAGCCGGCCGAATTCGCCGGCGCAGATGACCAGCGTTTCGTCGAGCAGGCCACGCTGTGCCAGGTCTGTGAGCAGGGCGCTAAAGGGTTGATCCACCTCGGCGGCAAAGCCGGTGTGATTTCCCATGAGGTCCAAGTGGCAGTCCCAGCTGAGCTGGTTCTCCATGCCGCCGGAGAAGATCTGTACAAAGCGGACGCCCCGCTCAATCATGCGGCGGGCGGTGAGGCACTGGGCTGCCATGTGGCTGCAGTGCGGGAGGTCGAGGCCGTAGAGCTTTTTGATGTGATCCGCCTCGTTGGCGATTTCGAAGGCTTCCGGGGCAGCCGTCTGCATCCGGTAGGCCAGCTCGAAGCTTTCGATGCGCGCTGAGAGTTCGGATTCGATGGGGGAAGCCGCGAGACTTTTGCGGTTCAGTGCTGCCAGCAGGTCGAGTTGTGAGCGCTGCGCGGCATCGCTCAGGGCTGCGGGGCGCTTGAGGTTGTCGATCGGCTCGCCCTTTGGTTTCAGCCAGGTGCCCTGGAAGACGCTGGGCAAAAAGCCTGCGTTCCAGTTGCTGGCATTGCCCTTGGGCAGGCCCCGGTCCTTGGGGTCGGACATGACCACGAAGGAGGGCAGATTGCTGCTCTCACAGCCGAGGCCGTAGGTCACCCACGAACCGACACTGGGATAACCCATGCGCGTTTCGCCAGTGTTCATCTTGAACAGTGCCGGGCTGTGATTGTTGGATTCCGTATGGCACGAGTGAATGAATGCCATCCGGTCCACGTGCTTGTTGAGGTGCGGAAACAGACTGCTGCCCCAGGTGCCGCTTTGCCCATACTGCTTCCAGTCGAAGGGCGACTTCATGAGCGGGCCGACGGCATCGGGAAAGAAGCCTGTCTTGGGGTCAAAGCCAGGCAGCGGCTGGCCATCACGCTTTTGCAGCTCCGGCTTGTAGTCCCAGGTGTCTACGTGACTGGGCCCGCCATTCATGAAGAGCCAGATGACCGACTTCGCCCGCGGGGCAAAGTGCGGCTGGTGAATGGTCAGGGGATTCCGGGCGGTGGCGGCAGCCGCCCGCTGCATCATGGCGGAAAAGGCCAGCCAGCCAAAGCCGCCGCCGGCGGTCTGGAGCAGCCGGCGCCGGGAAAAGTGCGGGGAATTCATGTTAGGGAATGTAGAGGAATTCATTCAGTCCAAAGAGGGTTTGGCAGTAGTCGGTGAACGCGAGCTTCTCCGGTTCCTTCTGTCCGGCTGCCGCATGAATGGCGGCTTGCCGTTCGAGGAAGGGCTGCACCACAGCGAGTTCTTCCGGCGTAGCGCCGCGGCCGAGGGCAAGCCGCGAAGCCTGCTGGAGGCGCGCTTCTGTGGAGCCTGCGGCCCAGACTTTCCCTGCCATGCCGGCTGCCCACGCGCGGGACTGCGGGCTGTTCATCAGGAAGAGCGCCTGGGGAGCGACCGTGGTCGTCGGGCGGTTGCCCTGACTGACCAGTGGTTCCGGGGCATCAAAGACCACCATGCTGTTCACCAGCTGGCTGCGCTTCACGGTAAAATAGATACTGCGGCGGCGGCTGTTTTCATCGAGTGTGCCTTTGCCATAAAGCGTGGCGTCGAGCGCGCCGGAGACGGCGAGGATGGAGTCGCGCGCGGCTTCTGCCTCAAGGCGGCGCGGGGTAGCCCGCAGGAACAGTGCATTGTCAGGATCCGCGGCTGTTTTGGCCGGATCCGTTGCCGCGGACTGCCGCCAGGCGGCGCTGGTCATGATGAGCCGGTGGATGGGCTTTTGCTTCCATCCGTTGCGGATGAATTCCGCGGCGAGCCACTCGAGGAGTTCGGGATGCGACGGCAAGGTGCCGGTGCGGCCGAAGTCGTTCGGCGTGCTGACGATCCCGCGGCCAAAATGTTGCTGCCAAATGCGGTTCACGGCGACTCTGGCCAGCAAGGCCCCGGCACCGTGTTCCACGTCTGTCATCCAGTGCGCGAGTGAGCGGCGGCGGCCGGAGGATTTGCTGCCAGCCGGCGGCGCCCATGCCCAGCGGGATTCATCTGCGCCCCGCATCAGCACCTGGAGATAGCTTTGGGTGGCGACGCCTGCCTTTTGGTTCGTGTCGCCACGTTTCAGGATGTGCGTTTCATTGAAGAACGGAGCCCCCTGCGAATGCATCACAATTGGTGTGTGCCCTTCAGCGCAAATCATGACCGGCTCCGTCGCTTTGGGGGCTTTGGCGGCATGGCTGGCGATGTCCTTTTCGCGCTGGATCACGCCTGCCTGACGTGCCCGCCACCATTTCCACAGTGTCTCACGCTCGGCGGCGGAGAGTGAAGCGGGGTTCTTGAGTTTTGGCGCGAGGTTCTGGATGTCCGGCGGAATGGCCGTGGCGGACAGGGGCGGCACGTCTTTCCCGGCGAGGGAAAAGCGGATGCGCCCGATGTTGTGACTCGTGTTCACATCGAATTCGAGCTTCACTTTCATCTCTACGCGGCCCCACTGGACGGGTGTGCCGGTGTTCACAAACACGGCGGTGTGGTCTTTACCAATCTGCCCGTCCACAGCCCAGCCGGATTTGGCATCAGTGTCGAGGGACGCCGCTACCGAGAGGCTGCCGGCATTTTGCTGATGGGTAAACTCGCCCGGTTTGAGCGATAGAGGCTGCGCTCTATCACTGCCTGGAGGGCCGGCGGTCACAGTGATGCGGCTCAGAGCGAAGTTGCCGTTGGCGGCACGGCCAGGGCCGTTGTGTTTCATGGAGGGATCGGCCAGCGCTTCAATCTTGAGCGCACCGAGCCAGTCGATGTTGGATGCGGTAAATGTGTAAGTGTCACTCGCGGCATTCGCTCCCTCCGCCAGATACGAGCCGTCCGGCAGTTCGCGGAAAGTGGCGCCACCGGAGGAGGTGAGGGTGCCTTTCAGCAACTGCCAGGCTGTGCCTGAGATGTCCGCACTGCCTGAACTGATCCAGTCATCAAATTGCGGGCGAAGGGCAGTCTTTTCATAAGCCGCCAGCTCAGCGGTCAGCCGGTCCTGCTCTGCTTTATGTTTCGCTTTTTGCTCTGCGTTGCGCTCCGGGTTTGTCTCCAGTTCCACGTTGCTGCGCACTGTGGTGGTGAAGGTGGACAGCAGCCGGTAGTAGTCGTTGGCGGGGATGGGATCGAACTTATGGTCGTGGCAGCGCGCACAGCCGATGGACAGCCCCAGCATGGCTGAGCCGGTGGTGGCCAGCATGTCATCGAGCGCATCGTAGCGGACGCGTTCGACTTCATTCGCAGTGATTTGCGTGGGAAAGACGCCGGCGCCAAGAAACCCCGTGGCCATCATAGCCTCGGCATTGTCCGGTGCGAATTCATCGCCCGCGATTTGCCAGTTTACGAACTGATCCCATGGCATGTCGCTGTTAAGTGCCCGGATTACAAAGTCGCGGTAATGCCACGCGTGGGGACGGTCGTAGTCATGCTCAAAGCCGGAGCTTTCTGCAAAGCGGGCGTTATCCAGCCAGTGCCGCGCCCAGCGTTCGCCAAAATGCGGCGAGGCAAGGAGGCGTTCGGTAAGCCGGCCGAGCGCGCCAGTCATGTCTGCGGCGCAGTCTTTGAGGAAAGCATCGACCTCCTCCGGTGAGGGCGGCAGGCCAGTGGTGATCAAATGAGCCCGCCGAACAAGTGTCAGAGGATCGGCAGCCGGATTCAGGTCCAGGTTTTTGGATGCGGCCTTTGCTTTGAGAAAGGCATCGACAGGATGGGCCGCGCCGGCCGGCACTGCCGGCGGATTTAGCGGAAGGAACGACCACCACTTGCGGTCGTCATCAGTGACCTTCGACTTATCGCGTGGCGGGGCTTTGCCGGCGACAAGGGGCGCTTCGTAAGGCGCTCCGTGATCAATCCACGCGGCGATTTTGCTGATTACATCCTCCGGCAGCTTTGGCTTTTTGTCCGGCATGGCGGGCTCCACCTCATGCCGGATCATGTGCATCATCGGGCTCTCTTTGGAGTTGAAGAGGACTACTGCGGGGCCTTCGGCGCCGCCGACGAGCAGTCCTTCACGGGTGGCCAGATCGAAGTCGCCTTTCGTCTTCTCGCCGCCATGGCATTTTACGCAGTGATCGTTGAGGAGCACACTCACCTCTTTGAACATCGCGAGGCCTTTGGTCATGCGCTCGGCATGATCTGCGGGCAGCGGGACTGCCGCCGCGGGGAATGCGCTGACGGCAAGCAGGAGGAGGGCTGGTTTACTCACGGGTGACGGCTTCATCAAGGTTGAGCAGGATGTTCGCCGTGATGGTGCTGGCCGCCAGTTCCGCAGGGTCGAGTTTCGGGTCCGGGGTCGAGGTTCCCTGGGTGATCAACTGCTGTGCGGCGGCCTTGTCTGCACGGTATTTGGCGAGGCGGGATTCGTAGCGCGTGGTGAGAATGCGGGTTTCCTCCGCGGATGGGGTGCGGGCGGTGATGCGGCGGAATGCCCAGCCGATGCGTTCAGCAGGAGTGGTCCCGCCTTCCTTGATCATGCCTTCAGCCAGGCGGCGCGCGGCTTCGATGTAGGTGACTTCATTGAGCAGGGCGAGTGCCTGTAGGGGAGTGTTGGTGCGCGAGCGCTTTACCGTGCAAATCTCCCGGCTGGGGGAGTCAAAGAGCAGCATCGTGGGCGGGGCCGCGGTGCGCTTCCAGATCGTATAAAGCGTCCGGCGGTAAAGACCTTCGCCCTTATCCGGCTGGTAGTTGCGCAGGTTTCCGTAAACGCTGGTTTCATCCCAGACTCCCGCCGGCATGTAAGGGCGCACGCTGGGGCCGCCGGTCTTCTCCACCAGCAGGCCGCTGACGGCCAGTGCCTGATCCCGCACGGCTTCGGCACCCAGGCGGAAGCGCGGGCCGCGGGCGAGGAGACGGTTTTCCGGATCACGCTCCAGCAGTTCTTTGCTGACGCGGGTGGACTGGCGGTAGGTTTCGCTCATGACGATGAACTTTTGCATCGCCTTTATGTCCCATGGCTGTGCCGGTTTGCCATTCACTGCCGGCAGCACGGTCGGCTGGACGAATTCGCAGGCGAGCCAGTCCAGAAGCGTCATGTGGCTGGGCCAGTCCGCCTGAGAGCCGAAATTCTCCGACGTTTTCACAACGCCGGTGCCGAAGAACTTTTCCCACTCCCGGTTGATCCACACACGGGCAGTGAGGGGATGAGTGCCGGACACCAGCCAGCGGGCCAGACCAAGGCGGTTGTTAGGTTCGCCTGCCGGCAAGGGCGGGAGGGCAGCCGGCAGTGCGCGGGAGACTTTATCACCAGGCTTATCGTATTCGCCGCGCTTCAGGATAAAAGCGTCGCGTGGCTGCGCGGCCTCCTTCATCACCATGACGGTGGAGAGGTTGTCCACGTAATCTGCGAGCGCCTTTTTGGCGGCAGCGAGGGCGGCGTCGGCCTTGCGGGCCGGGTTGTCGGAGTTTTCGCGGAAGAATTTGCTCAGGGCATCGCGCTGGGCGGGCGTGCGCTTCTCTGCCGGCAGATTCAATGCTGCGAGAACGGATGGCGGCACTGCACCGCCCTTGAGCTTGACCATGGCGGGCGGCAGCGAGGTGCTGTTGAGGCTGAAGCGTCCAATGTTATGCCCGCCAATCGCATCATGGCGCAGCGTGATTTTGATCGTCGCATTGGGGGGAACAGTGACCGGCGCACAGGCGAAGACTGCGGTGCGCGGTTCCTTTTTCGTCGGGCCATCTACAGCCCAGCCCTGCTTGTTTTTGGCTCCTTTGCCGCGCTTGGGCTTGTCCTGGACGATGAACTTCACTTCGTAGCCCTGTTGCTCGTAGTCGGCTTCGGCGGTGGTGAAGAGCACCGGCAGCGGTTCCTTCATTCCCGGAGCGGTGATCTCGGCGTCGATGTCGGTTAGGACGAAGTTTCCGTTCGGATAGCGGCCGAGGCTCTGGGCTGGCAGCGAGGCGTCGGGAAAGGCATTGAGCATGACACCGGTGAACGGGCCTGCGGCCAGCGGAGCAGTGATTTCATAGGTGTCGTGTTCCGGATTCGGACCACTGGCCAGCCAGGTGCCGTCGGCCTGCTTTGTGAAGGTGGCGCCACCGGTGCTCTTCACGGAAGCTGGCAGCAGCGCGGTCCATGGCGCGGCGTTCGATTTGGTTTGCTCCTGGAACTTGGGCTCCCAGGCTGCCTGCAGGGCAGGGAGATCCTTTTCGGCCGCTGCACGCTGCACCTCTGCATCCTTCAGTGCCTGCTGCAGGGCCGCGAATTGCTTCTCCTGCTCCGCGGAGGGCACGGCGAGCACGGGGCGCGAATTGCCGCCGCCGCGGTTGCCGCCTTCGCTGTCCAGCACGCCGCTTTCGTCGATGGAATTGAAGTAGGCGAAGAATTGATAGAATTCCTTCTGGGAGATCGGGTCGTATTTATGATCGTGGCAGCGGCAGCAGTTGAAAGTGAGCGCCATCCAGGTGAGGCCGGTGGTCTCCACACGGTCGATCACGGTTTCCGCGAACCATTCCTCCACAATGCGGCCGCCTTCACCGTTGAGCCGGTGATTGCGGTTGAAGCCGGTGGCGATGATTTGATCCCGCGTGGCGTTGGGCAGCATGTCGCCGGCGAGCTGTTCAATAGTGAAGTGATCGAACGGCTTGTTCGCATTGAAGGCGTTGATGACCCAGTCGCGCCAGACGGACTGTTCGCGGCTGCTGTCTGTCTGGAAACCGTTGCTGTCGGCATAGCGCGCAAGGTCCAGCCACGGAGCAGCCATGTGCTCGCCGTAGCGCGGTGACGCGAGGAGCCGGTCCACGAGTTTTTCGTAGGCCTGCGGTGAGCTGTCGGCAAGAAAGGCGTCCACTTCCGCCGGAGTCGGCGGCAGGCCGGTGAGATCCAGCGTCACGCGGCGGATGAGGGTTTCTTTGGGGGCTTCCGGCTGTGGCGAGAGCTTCTCTGAGGTGAGGCGTTCACGGATGAAGGCATCAATGGGATGCCCGCTCCCGGGAACGGGCGGCCGCTGCGGCGGAATGAACGCCCAGTGGCCTTTGTATTCGGCTCCTTCCTGGATCCACGTTTTGAGCAGTTCCTTCTGCGTCCCGGTGAGCTGCTTGTGGGAGTTCCCCGGCGGCATCAGGTCGTCTTCGTCACTGGTGAAGATGCGTTTGATGAGTTCGCTCTCTTCCGGCTTGCCGGGCACAATGGCGATGGCGCCGGATTTCGCCGGGATGAGTGCGTCGTCCCTCACATCCAGCCGCAAGTCGGCTTTTTGGTTCTGCGCATCCGGTCCGTGACAGGCGAAGCAATTGTCGGAAAGGATGGGACGGATGTCGCGGTTGAAGTCCAGGGCCGCAGTGGCCGCCGCCGGGCTGAAGAGCAGGCAAAGGGCGGCGGGCCGCAGGTGGGAAAGGAGTGGGCTCACAGGCATGGGAAAGAAGAGTTTGGCCGTTACGGGTCTTTACGTCACGTTTTTCCTTAAAGCACTAAGAATTCAGCGGGCTGCCCCGGAGTTGTTTTTCTGTTCTGGCCGTAAGAGAATAGATGCCGTCCTTTATGGCGCGGGTGCGGTTTGGGGCTGGTAAGGGCCGGCGGGAATGGAGCTTGAAGCAGGACGTGAATTCGGGCAGGTGGTCGCGTATGAAATCGCTGCTCAAGTCTTTCTTCTATCGTTTTGGCTACAGCATCACCCGCGTGCGCCCTGCGGCATGCCCCGGCGGCGTGGCCTCAGCAGGGGGCGGGGCGGATGTGCTCCGGCTGCTGCATGCGGTGAATCCCTATGAGGGCTTCCCCCTGCAGGAGTATCCGGAAGACCTGCAGGGCTGGGGCAGTGAGTCGCCGGCATTTGAGGCCCTGCTCGTCAAGGTGAAGCCATCCCGGATCATTGAGGTGGGCACCTGGAAGGGCGGCTCGGCGATTCACATGGCCGGGCTGGTGCAAAAGCTGGGGCTGTCCGCGAAGATTGTCTGCGTGGACACCTGGCTCGGGGCCGTGGAGTTCTGGACCGACCAGTCCGATCCGCAGCGCTATCAGGCGCTGCGCTGCCGCCACGGTTATCCCACGGTTTATTTCCAGTTCCTCGCCAACGTGCTGCACCGGGGCTGCGAGAACGTGATCATTCCCTTTCCGCAGACATCAACGATCGCAGCGCTCTGGTTCCGCCGCTTCGGGATTACGGCGGAGTTGATCTACATCGACGGCAGCCATGAAGAGGAGGACGTCTATGCCGACCTCGTGAGCTACTGGGACCTCGTCGCTCCCGGTGGCATCCTGGTGGGTGACGACTGGGGCTGGGACGGCGTGCGCCTGGCCGCGACACGTTTCGCCCGTGAACAGGGGCTTGCCGTGACGCAGTTGGAGGACAAATGGTATTTAGCGAAGCCCTGAGGAGGTCTAATCGGGGTATTCGATGGTCTCGAAGATCCCGCCGCCGAGGAGTTCATCGCCATCGTAGAATCCGCAGATCTGCCCGGGAGCGACGGCGCGCTGCGGGGTGTCAAAGTGCACGCGCACCCGGCCGTCGCCGGCGGCCTCAATCTGTGATGGCTGGCCTGGGCAGCGGTAGCGGGGCTGGACATGCAGCCGTGCAGGCAGGGCAGGGGCCGGCTGGAGCCAGCTGAGCGAGGTGACCGTGCAGCGGCTGGTGTAAAGATGCGGCGTCTCCGGGCGGTCGAAGGCGATGACGAGTTCGCGAGTTTCCGGGCGTTTCTCGACGACGACGTAGGCCTCCCGGTAAGCGTTGGAGGGAACGCAGAGTCCCTTGCGCTGTCCGAGGGTGTATAAGTGGACGCCGCGGTGTTCGCCCAGAATCCGGCCGTCCTGGCTGATGATATTGCCCGGCTCGTCGGGAACATAGGCGCGGAGGAAATCGCTCATTTTCACCTGCCCGATGAAGCAGATGCCCTGGCTGTCCTTTTTGGCGGCCGTGCTCAGATCCAGTGCGGCTGCCCGCTGGCGCACTTCCGCCTTCAGCATTTCGCCAATCGGAAACAGGGCGTGCCTTGCCTGATGCTGCTGGAGCAGCGCCAGAAAGTAGGTTTGGTCCTTGTTGGGATCGAGACCGCGAAGCACATGGCTGCCGTCCGGAGTGTGGCGCACACGGGCGTAGTGTCCCGTCGCGACGTATTCGAATCCGTGCTCCAGCGCATACTGGAGGAAGACTCCGAATTTGATCTCCCGGTTGCACATGACATCGGGATTGGGCGTGACGCCGCTGCGGTACCCTTCCAGCAAATACTGCACCACACGCTCGCGGTAGTCCCGCATGAGATTAACGACACGGAACTCAATGCCGAGGCGCTCCGCCACGGCGCGGGCATCCTCGATGTCCTGCATCCAGGGGCAGTCGCCGGCGATGTTGTCCTCGTTGATCCAGTTCTTCATGTAGGCCCCGGTGACCTCATGCCCCTGCTCCAGCAGCAAAGCCGTAGCCACACTGCTGTCCACTCCGCCTGACATTGCTGACAAAACCTTCGCCATGCGGCAGAGGAGCACGCCCGCTGCCCGGCGGCAAGTGCGCTGCTGCCGGAGCCGGATGAAGGCCATCCGGGCACGGGGGAAATGCGCCTTGACGGCCCGGGGATTCCCTGAATAAATGGCGCTCCTTGCCCGGCGTTCTGTCCGGGCTTTCCTGTTTATACCACGTGCTTATGGATTGGCTGACGATTCTCTGGATTTGCTGCTACATACCGGTTCTCATCGGCCTCTCGCTCTTCGGTTTTCACCGCTGGTGCATGGTCTATTTGTTCTGGAAGAACTGGAAGAACCGCCCGCAGCCAAAGGCGCAGATGGAAAAACTCCCGCTCGTCACGGTGCAGCTGCCTATTTTTAATGAACTCCACGTCGTGCGCCGCCTCGTGGATTCCGTCGCGAAACTGGACTACCCAAAGGATCTGCTCCAGATTCAAATTCTGGATGACTCCACCGACGAAACACGGGAAATCTGTCAGGATGAGGAGGCAAAGCTGCGGGCTGCCGGTTTCGACGTGGAACTCATTCACCGTGTGGACCGCACCGGATTCAAAGCCGGCGCTCTGGAAAACGGCATGGCCTCCGCCAAAGGGGATTTTATCTTCATCCTCGACGCCGACTTCATCCCGCCGCCCCGCGTGCTGCATGAACTGGTGCACTACTTCACAGACGAGAAAATCGCTTTGGTGCAGACCCGCTGGGGCCACCTGAACCGCGATTACTCGCTGCTGACTAAGATCCAGGCTATTTTCCTCGACGGCCACCTCGTCGTGGAACAGGTTGCGCGCAGCCGCAGCGGCCGGTTTTTCAATTTCAACGGCACCGGCGGCATTTGGCGCAAACAGGCGATCATCGACGCCGGCGGCTGGGAGCACGATACGCTTACTGAAGACCTCGACCTCAGCTACCGGGCTCAGATGAAGGGCTGGAAATTCATCTTCCTCAATGAAGTTGTCACCCCGGCGGAATTGCCGGTGGATATGAATGGCTTCAAGAGCCAGCAGCACCGCTGGACGAAAGGCTCCATCCAAACCTGCCGGAAACTCATCGGCCCCATTTGGCGCAGCGACCTTCCGATTCTCATCAAGCTCGAGGCCACCGTCCACCTGACGTCTAATTTCGCCTACCTCCTCCTTCTTTTCCTCTGTATTCTCAACTTCCCCGGGATGGACAAGGGGCTGAGCGACTGGATGGGCGCAGGGGTCAAAACCTGGCTCGTTGATGTGCCCGTGCTGGCGCTGACTTCACTCTCTGTGGGCATGTTTTACCTGACCAGCCAGATGGGAGCCCATCCGACTTCCTGGTGGAAGAAGGTGCTCTACCTGCCCGGTGCGCTCGCACTGGGGATCGGGATGGCCATCAACAATACCCGCGGAGTCATTGAGGCCATCCTGCGCAAGGAATCGCCCTTCGTCCGGACCCCGAAGTATGGCATTGAGAACAAGAGTCACGCATGGAAGAAGACGGCCAAATACAAATCTCTAAAATCTATCGGTCTGGGCTTGGAAGTTTTACTCGCTTTATATTTCACGGGACTGCTAATTTACGGAATTCTAAAAAATCAGTGGTTTTCTGTGCCGTTCTATGCTCTATTTGCCTTCGGATTCTCGTATGTAGTATTGGGGTCTCTTCCTCAGCTTTTCCCTTCCCGGGGGAGTGAGGAGCCGGGAGACCCCACCGCTGCCTAAACTTCTAAAAACTTACCGGAATGAAAACATCGCCGCCTTCCCAAGCCCGCACTGTCACTGCCCGAATCTTTCGTGGCCTTGCATGCGTCCTGGCGGCTCTGACGTTTTCCAACTGCCAGTCCACATCATCCAAGGAATTGCGGGTCAGCGTGAAGGACCAGAAGATGGCTCTCTATGATCAGGGGCAGCTGGTCCGGGTGTATGGCGTTTCCACATCTAAATTTGGCCTGGGTGATGACCGCAGCAGTTGCCGCACGCCGCTGGGCAAGATGAAGGTGGCGAAGAAAATCGGCAACGGGATGCCGCCGGGCATGGTTTTCAAAAGCCGCCGTCCCACCGGAGAAGTGCTGCGGCCCAATGCCCCGGGGCGCGATCCCATCGTGACCCGCATCATGTGGCTCGCCGGCACGGAGTCGAAGAACCGGAACACCTACAGCCGATTCATTTACATCCACGGCACTCCGGAAGAAGCCCGGATCGGTCAGCCGGTCAGTTATGGCTGCATCCGCATGCGCAGCATGGACATCATTGATCTCTACAATCGCGTCCCCGTAGGGGTCGCGGTGAAGGTGGAGCGCGGCGGCCTGCCTTTCGAGGCCAAAAGGATGCCGGAATACGTTTACACGCCCCCAGTGCGTCCGGCGGGTCTGGCCATTGCGGCCCGTGGCCGTGCGATCGCGAAGCGCTAAGCTTTACTTTCCACTGCCGGCCTTTTCGAGTTGTGCGGCGATGCGCTCAAGAAGCGCGGTGTTTTGCCCGGAGTCCTGCACGGAATAAGTCGGCTGCACTTTGGCTTCACCACAAATGATGGCGAGGAGGTTGCCGGTGATGCGGGACCGTTCCTCATCATTGAGGTGAACGCCTTTTTCCGCCAGCATGACCATGGCGTCGTGCACAATCCCGACGGCTCCCTCGACAACAATTTGCCGTGCGGCGATCAAGGCCTGCGCCTGCTGACGCACCAGCATGGATTGAGCAATCTCCGGCGCATAACTGAGGTCGGAAATTTCAAATGACAGAATGCGCACGCCGGCGACTTCCCCCTTTTGCTGGAGGACTCCGATCATCTCCTGAGCGATCACCGACGCCTCCGACTTCAGGCAGTGACCGTCCGGGGATTCGTAGGGATATTTGGAAGCCACCTGCTTCAGCACGGCGACAGCCTGACTGCGGATGAAGTCCTGGTAGTTTTCCACCGAGAGTGCGGCCTTCACAGAGTCGATCACTTCATAAGTGCAGACGGCGGCGATGATGATCGGGTTGCCGTTGTGGTCGGCGACAGTGGTCTTGTGAATCTCCATACTCTGCCGCTTGGTGGAGATCGTGATCACATTGCGGCCCCAAAGGTTGATGAAGTGCAGCCCCTGAGCTTTCAGCACAGTGCGGAGTTTGCCCCAGATAAGGACGAGTTTCTCCTCCTGTGGTGCCACGACCACCCAGCTGGCCAGCAGCGTCACAGGAAAAAAGAGGATTCCGAGAATCAGCGAGAGAAGAGTGCCCATGTGGAAAGGTTGCAGCTGTAGATGGCCGCGGGCGAGCGGGATTTCACCCTTGTCCCCGGAGAATGGCCAGCGGCGGATGGCTGGCCACGCCGCGGCTCAACGCCAGGCCCAGCAGCGAGGTGATCAGGCTCACGATCCCAATTGCGGCACTGAGCGGCCAGATGGGAACGTCGAAGGGAATTTCAAATGCCCGCGTTGCCAGCAGCCAGGCGGCCCCTACCGAGAGGATGCCGCCGGTGAGCGCTGCGAAAAATCCCATGAGCACATACTCCCACATGAGGATGCGGCGGATTTGCTGCCGCGAAGCCCCCAGAGTGCGCAGCAGCACGCTTTCCGCCACCCGGTCGCGGCGCCCGGCCAGCAGCACGGCTGCGACGATGACAAGGCCCGTGATCACAGTGAGCAGTGAAAGGGCGCGCACCAGCCACAGGCCGCGGTCAATCATTTCCTCCAGCACCGCAGCCATGGCGGCGACATCGAAAACAGTCACACCCGGCACGGCGGCGGAGACCGCCCGCTGCAGCCGGGCAGCGTGTGCGGCATCGGAAATGCGCGCGGCCGTGGCCCATGTCACAGCAAGGTCCTCCGGCACACGGCTGCGCAGCAGCACGGGGAAATTATCCAGCATACGCTCCCAGGAGGAGTCATGCAGCGCGACGACGGAGCACTGCAGCTCATGACCATTGTTGGCAAAGGTCACAGTATCACCGGTTTTGACTTTCAGGCCTTCAGCCAGGTTCTTTTCCAGCGAGACTTCCAGCGGCTCTCCTGCTGCCGCGACCGGCAGTTTCGGATCCCACGAGGTGCGGTAAACATGCGTCAGAAACCAGCCCCGCGGCCGGTCCCGCTCTTTGTTGTTCTGAAGCTGATCCAGCGACTTGCCGTTCACCTGGCGCAGCGTGAACAGAGAAATGGGGGCTTCTCCCAGAGGCTCCGCGTCATTGTCCCGCAGGGTTTCCGCGACCGCGAGGCGCTTGTCGTCCTTGATGTCGATGATGAAGAAGTTGGCCTTTCCTGACAACTGTTTGCTGCTGAGCCAGCTTGTGAGCATCGACTGAGTGAGCAGGGTGGAAAGTATGAGGGCCACGCCCGTTCCGGTGCTGAGGAGAAAGAGCAGCGTCTGATTACCCGGGCGGTAGAGGCCGGCCAGACCCTGACGCAGAGTGTAGGGCCACCATGGCCGCGAGACTTTGCGCGCGAGTTTCATGAGCAGCTGCGCTACTGCCGCCAGCAGCAGCAGGCCGGCAGCCAGAGCGATGCAAAAGCCCACGCCCACAGAGCGCGCGTCCGGCGGGCTGATGGAGACCGCGAGCCACACCAGTGTGCCCGCTACGAGAGGCAACAGCAGCCAGGCGGCAGGGTCGCTCCAGAGGCTGCCTCCACCGGAAACCCGGGCGCGCACCGCGGCGAGGGCCGGCACCCGTCGCACCCGCAGGAGTGGCAGCAGGGCAAAGCTGACGCAGAGCAGGAATCCGAAGATCAGCGACTGCCCCACCGTGGGCAGGCTGAGGTGCGCTGTGGCCTCGATGGGAATGAACTGTCGCAGGACCCACGGTGCGGCAGCGACAGCCCCCGCCCCCAGCAGCACCCCGCCGGTGGAGCCGGCGATGCCCAGCCAGATGCCTTGAATCACATAGACCGCCAGCGCCCGAGAGGGCGTGCAGCCCATGCAGCGCAGGGTGGCCACTGCCGGAAGTCGCTCGGCAGCATGAACGTGCAGCGCACTGGCGACGCCAAGACCACCCAGAACGAGCGCGATAAATGCCATGAGGCTCAGAAAGCTGTAAACCTTGTCCAGCACCGTGCGCACCGTCCGCTTTCGGGCGGAAACGGTTTCCATGGAAAAGCCCTCTGTGCGCAGAGGCTTGCGGGCGGTCTCGGCGAACTTTTTGTCCACTTCAAATCCGTCGGGAAACTTCAGCCACAGGCGGTGAAACGTCAGGCCTGAAGCCGGGTCCAGTCCGCTGCCTTCCACGAGGCGGTGAGCGAAGAAAATCTCCGGAGCGAATGCCGTCATGAGCGATACCTGTGGCGGTGGCTGCACGAGGGTGCCCAGCAGCGGCAGTTCGAGGGCGCTGAGCTTCAGGGCGCTGCCGGGCTGCAGCCCCATTTGCTCCGCGAGGGCCGGGTCCGCGACAAAACCTTCCCCGGCCAGGCAGCGCGCCCATGCATCCGGCGGGGCGGTCACGGGTTTGCCGAAAAATGGCCACGCATCCTCCACAGCCCGGGCCTGGACGAGCCGGGATTCTTCAGCCCCCGGCTTCTGAATCATCGTCGTGAAAGCTACTTCCCGCTTCACCTCGCAGGGATGCTCGCGCAGCAGCGCCTCCGCCTTATCCGAGACCGGCCGCTTGGCGTGCAGATACACGTCAGCGCCCAGCATGGCCCGTGATTCATTTTCCAGGGCCTGGAGCAGGCTGTCGCGCAGGGAGCCGATCGTAACCAGTGCCGCAATGCCGGCCATCACGGAGGCCGAGAAAAGCAGGAGCCTCAAGCGCGTGCGGCGGCTGTCGCGCCAGGCCATGCGCCAGCACCACGGGGAGAGGAGGTGAAGGAGGAACTTCATGCCGCGCAATCTGTCCGGCTGCGGGCACTGTGCCAGCGCTGGATTACTCATTGCGCAGCGGTTTCCACGGGCCATGATCGCGCGCATGAGTTCCAGTCTGCCCATCGTTTATGTCAAAACCGGCTGCCCGTGGTGTGAAGAAGTCCTCGAATTCCTCGAAGGCCGCCGCATTCCCTTCCAGAAAGTGACGGTAACGGGAAACCGTGAGGCCATGGACGCGATGGTGGCGCTCTCCGGCCAGTCGAAGGCGCCGGCGATGGATTGGAATGGCGAAGTGCTCGCCGACTTCGGCGTGGATGAACTGGTGCCGTTCCTCAAAGAGCGCGGAGTGATCTAAAGCCGCCGCCATGCAGCAGTATCATGATCTTTTGAGGCACGTTCTCGCCACCGGGAAGAAGCGGGTGGACCGCACCGGCGTGGGCACCATATCTGTGTTTGGGGCGCAGGCGCGCTACGATTTGCGACAGGGCTTCCCTCTGGTCACGACCAAGAAAGTGCACCTCCGCTCCATCATTCACGAGCTGCTCTGGTTCATCGCGGGCGATACCAATATTCAGTATCTCAAGGACAACAAAGTCACCATCTGGGATGAGTGGGCGGATGAGAATGGTGATCTCGGTCCGGTCTATGGCAAGCAATGGCGGCGCTGGGAAGGCCCGGGCGGAGTGAAGATCGACCAACTGAAGGAAGTCATTCAGCAAATCCGCACGCGCCCGGAAAGCCGCCGGCTGATTGTGAGTGCATGGAATCCCGCAGAGGTCCCGCACATGGCTCTGCCGCCGTGTCATTCGCTGTTTCAGTTTTACGTGGACCTGGAAGAGCGCAGCCTGAGCTGTCAGCTGTACCAGCGCAGCGCGGACTTGTTCCTCGGCGTTCCATTCAACATCGCCGGCTATGCGCTTCTGACGCAAATGGTCGCTCAAGTGACCGGGCTCACGCCTGGCGATTTCGTCCACACTTTCGGAGACCTGCACATTTACCTCAATCACCTTGAGCAGGTCGAACTCCAGCTCAGCCGTGAGCCACGCGCGCTGCCAGTGATGCGGCTGAATCCGGAGGTGCGCGAAATTGAAGAGTTCCGTTTCGCTGACTTTACGCTGGAGCACTACGATCCGTGGCCGGCCATCAAGGCGGAGGTCGCTGTATGAGTGCGGTCTTCAAAGCGGTGGCGGCAATGGCTGCCAACCGCGTCATCGGCCGGGACGGGGCGCTCCCATGGCATCTGCCGGAGGATTTGAAGTTTTTCCGCCAGCTCACGACCGGCCATCCCATTGTGATGGGACGGAAGACGTGGGATTCCCTCGGCCGTCCACTGCCCAACCGGCGCAATATCGTGCTCAGCCGCACCATGGATGCCGTGCCCGGCATGGAAGTGGTGCGCTCGCTGGAGGAACTCTCCGCGCTAGGACTGGAGGGCGATGTTTTTGTCATCGGCGGCGCGGAAATTTACGCCCTGCTCCTGCCGGTGTGCCGGGCGGTGTACCTGACGGTCCTGACGGCAGCCGCCGAAGGGGATGCGTGCTTCCCGGAGTTCGAGAGCGGGTTTCCCCGCAGCACGGTCCTCAGCGTGACTGAGGGCGTTGCCGAATGGCGGCTCTACGGGCGTGAGTGAGCCGCGCATCCGCAAATACGGGAGGCGTCAAATTTGTTTGGCGCCCGCACTGATGCCGTGTTAAGGAAAATGTAACATACGCCCTCCCTTTCCTGAACATGAAGCTGCATCTCATTACTCTGCCCCTGTTTGCCTTGTCTGGTATGAGCCCGCTGCTGGCCCAGGCACCCAATACGCTGCCTGGCCTGCAACTCTGGCTGGATGCCCAGGACGGCTCCACAATTTCCACCAGTGGTGGCCAGGTCACACAGTGGGATGACAAGAGCGGTAACGGATTCCATGCCGTACAGGGGGACGCGGCGCGCCAGCCCACGGTGGCCGGCTCCATCAATGGATTCTCCGCCATTCACCTCGATGCCACTGGAGCGGGCGATCCCAACTCCGATGCGCTGGCGGTCTCCACGCTGAATATCGCAGCGCATCCCTACACGGTCTTTATTGTGGACCAATACTGGGGCGCTACTCAGGGCCGGACACTCCAGGGGGCAGGAGCCAACTGGCTCATAGGCAAATGGGGTGGCCGCAATGCCCATTTCACCGGTGAATGGGCCGGGCCGTTTGGAGCACAGACTTTCGCCGGGACGAATGCTCCGGTCGTTACTGAGGGCGTGGGCGGAACCTACAACAGCTATCAAACGCGCAATGGCGTCACTGTCGGCCACAACAACGTTGGCGGCAGCCCGGGAGGGCTCGCCATCGGTGGTGCCGGCGGCGGGGCATTCGATGAACCGAGCCAGGCAGACGTGGGTGAGGTCATTGTCTATAACCGGGTCCTCGCTGACAATGAGCGCCGCCAGGTGAGCAACTACCTTGCTGCCAAATGGGGCACCGCCACTCCCTTTCAGCGCCAGTATGCGGCACAGACGGTGCGCTTCTCCGGCGCTGACTCTGGAGAGGGTCTCGATTTTTCGGGCAACTTTGTCGCCGCGGTGAATGCCGCCGGCGGTGCCGTAACTATTGGCGATGCGAATTTCGCCGCCGACTCCGGACAGATCAACTCAGTCAACAGCGTTCCCGGCGGATGGGGGGGATGGAATATGGGGCCGAGCAGCGATGACGCCGCGCTCAATACTGTCCTCAACAGCATCCGATGGACGTCCGCTGCTCCCGGGGATCTTGTTTCCAGCACCGTTAATGGCCTCACGCCCGGCAATACCTACAAGGTGCAGCTCATCTTTGGGGAAGGCTGCTGCGCCAACCGTCACTTCGGTGTCGCGTTCGATGGTCAGGATTATATCCGCGACTTCCAGGAGGGCGCTACTCAGAACGGTGTCAATAACGCCGGCACGGCTGTCGTTTACCAGTTCGTGGCCAACTCCAACAGCATGACCTTCTCGCTGCGCTCTCCTGAAAGCGGCGGTGGCGATCTGAATCCTGTTCTAAACGGATTTACGGTCGAAGACCGGGGGATCACTGGCACCAAAGGCGGCGGAGTCATTACGAGCGCGGCTTCGATTGATACGACCGGCGTCTTTGCCTACGCGCTGGACTTCGGCAACTCCTCCAGCCTCAATGGTCCGGGCAGTAAGGTCGTGAATGGCCTGACATTCAGTCCGGCTGAGGGGGCTTCGGGTGCCTATACCTTTGCCGAGAACAACATCCCCTATCACCTCGTGGATATCGGCAGCAGCGCTTCAGATAACGCGCTGGAGGATATTCTTCACACCATCCGGTGGGAGGAGACTGCCAGCGAGGGGGAAGTGGTTGCGATCGATCTCAATGTGAACTCCGGCCAGCAATATAAGCTGACCATGTTGTTTGCCGACTCCAATGCATTGAACCGGGAGTTCGACATTAACATTGATGGCGTGCGGGTCTGGGACAATTTCCGCGTGAGCAGCCTCGGCGGGGATGCCGCCTATCTCACTTACGAGTTCACAGCTGGGGACAACCAGCTCAACCTGATGCTGGATGGCTTCACGACCAGTATCTTCAATGTTCCGCCCGGCGACGACAATCCGATCATTT
>Ga0315905_10002560_pt1 | contig 19129 bp, 41 predicted proteins | sample LakEriMetagenome_5_FD_203522 | JGI IMG/M metagenome (GOLD analysis project Ga0315905, IMG submission 203522) | Freshwater fungal communities from buoy surface, Lake Erie, Ohio, United States - Buoy 4 MA121 | ecosystem: Environmental > Aquatic > Freshwater > Lake | place: USA: Lake Erie, Ohio... | reverse complement strand
TGAACTACGTCGGAGAGATTTGTCCTCTAATCATTACAAGTAACGGTAATGTGGTAGCGGATACAAGTGTGATGCGCAAAGCGGCTAACTTAGTAGCAAATAACGACTTCTTGAAGGATCAAGTAAGCTCTGCTGTTATGGATATGCTCGGTTTGGCTAACAGCGGGATGGGAACAACCCGTAAAGCAGTAAAGACAGAGGAGAAGGTAGAAGATGATGAGGATTTGAACCCATTTAACGGTTAATCGAGAGGCAGAGAAGGGGACAGACAACCAAGGTCTGTTCCCTAACTTCTTGATAATCAGTCAAAATGGTAGGTAAATTATGGAAGGATATAGCAATAGACTGTATTCATTGTGCAGGTAGGTTGTTAATTTAACTATTGCTGTATTCCTTCTATGATACCTATTCTTATCTATTCACCTATTAACTGTATTGCTTTATGCTACGTAAGAAAACCTTTATTGTTTCTACCTACAATAACTACGAGTGGATAACTTCCCGAGATTCTTATTCTGTTCTATTCCTTATGTTGGAGTATTATAGGAAAGGTTACCGAGTATGGGAATATCCGATGTGGTTAGCCAAGTTAGTCTATAGGCTGACAGGCAAAGGTATTATTAAGGGAAGGACCGCGACATTCGAAAGGTACGTTCCCGGGAGTGATCAAGTAACTTATTATTCACCTTATCACGATATCTATTAGACTATGGATAAAATGTCTGCCCGTTCTGCCGTTGAGAGAAAGTTTACTAATCTCTACGACGGCAAGGTTATGCCTAACGTTTGTGTTGCCACTATTATAGACCATTACGAAGCCCTATTACAGGAGAAGTCGTTGGTATATGTTAGACAGGGTAACATAGAAGATTGTTTTACTGAAGAAGAATACCGTAGTCTCGGTGAAGCCGACTTTTGGGACGGTGATGAGTCTGATCGTATTCAGTATTGATATTGTAAAGGGAAGAATGCTAACAGCACTATAAACAAACTATGGGAAGTTAAATGCATTCTGTATCTTTACAACCTGTCTTTATGTTAGTGAAGGATAGTTCAGCACTATTAAAACTACAATTAAATAAGGTTAAACAACTATTCTGTTTAACATAAAGACATTAGCACGTTAAAGAATGAGTCAGCACTGTAAAACTAATAATACAATGCTAACGGTATGGGGTAAGTCCCATACCAAGAGATGGTAGGCCACAGCAGTTAACTGTAAGGCTCTCTTCATTCTGTCGTACGTGCAAAGCCGAGTAGTGATACTCGTGGCCTACCCCTCTAAATTAATGTTTAACCAAAACCTTTTTACCTATGGACGCTTTTACAAATGCGATGTTTTCTAACGATAGTCTTACCAATAACGGCGCAGTTACACATAGTACTGCAGGTATTGACTGTCTTGACCTGTTCTTTATAGCAGGTGCAAGCCGTTTTATGTCTGAACAAGATATCATAAAAGCATTTACCCGAGCATATCGCGAGGATAAGTTAACTGCTCTTAAGATTCTATTTTGGGCAAGAGATGCACGTGGTGGTGCGGGAGAGAAGCGATTCTTTCAGGTAATTATGAGAAATCTAATGACACTAGATGGTGAAGTATATGATCAGGTAGCTATCCATATCCCAACGTTTGGGTATTGGAAGGATATCTTTATCATAGAAAGACCAAGTGATGATACTCTTAATTGGCTAAAGCACCAACTAGACGAGAATGCTAACGCTAACCTATTAGCCAAATGGTTCCCACGTAAGGGAGAATGGTTTGTAGGTATGCATAAGTATCTCGGTGTATCAGCAGGTACATTCCGTAGAAGACTTACCTCTATGTCTAATACCGTGGAGCAGAAGATGTGTGCTAACGAATGGGAAACTATTCAGTATAGCAAGGTACCTTCTGTTGCAGGTAAGAGATATGTACAGGCATTTCATAGACACGATGGTATAAGATATCAGTCTTATATCAGCGATGTTATGGACGGTAAGGAGAAGATGAATGCTTCTGTATTATTCCCAAGTGATTTAGTTCACAAGGTTAATGTTGACGGCTTTAACACAAAGGCATATGATGCTATGTGGAAGTCGTTACCTAACTATATGGAAGGGTGCAAGGATAGAATCTTACCTGTCTGCGACGTATCAGGTAGTATGATGGGCCAACCTATGGAAGTATCTATAGGATTAGGTTTGTATATCTCTGAACGTAACGAAGGTCCTTTCAAGGATTTGGTGTTAACGTTCAGTGAGAGCCCACAGTTCCACAAGATAGAAGGCAATACTCTTTCAGAGAAAGTATTCAATCTTGGTAGAGCAAATTGGGGTATGAATACAGACCTAAATAAAACATTCACAGTGTTACTAGACCGTGCTGTTGCAGGTAAGGTAGCACAGGAAGATATGCCAACCAAGTTACTGATTATCAGTGACATGGAGTTTGATGTAGCCTGTGGTATACGTACTAACTTTGATGCTATCAAAGATATGTATGCACACTGCGGTTATGAGATGCCGGGCATAATCTTTTGGAATGTTAACGGTCGTTTAGGCAATGTACCTGTTAAGGCTAACACAATTAATACTGCCCTCGTTAGCGGGTATAGTCCGAGTATCATTCGGTCTGTATTAGGTGGTGACGAACTGTCGCCATTAGCGGTTATGATGAAGACTATTAGTGCGGATCGATACAATTGTATACGAATCGACTAAACGAGTATATGAAATAGATGAGTCAGCAATGACTCTCTATTTCTTTTTTTTGTTTTATGTGTAATAGGATGGCAATCATAAAGTCATCCTACGGCGTAGAAGTTTCACCCTAAAAAAATTAAAATGAGTAAGACAAAAAATAGCGAAGAGTTCCAACGTATGATGGACGAACAAGAACTTGCACAGTCATTTGCCTATCAGGAACAAGAAGCCGAGTATATAGCAATGCAAAATGAATTAGCGAGAGAACATGCTATACATAAAGCTAAACGTTACTATGACCTCGCGGCAAGAGACCTGCAGTTAGCACAGGATAAATATATGGAGGCAACAGCAAACCTATTAGACCTATTAGACGATGACGGAGACAAACCGAATGTATAAGATAACCCTCATAGAGGATCTTAACAAGATTAAGGTTCTTATGGAAGATCAACCTCTTACAGTAGGGGAGTTCGACGAACTGTACGATATGGACATAGAACAAATAGAGTTAGTCCTCTCGTTAAACAATGCGATTATGAAATACGGTAGCCCTGCATAGGGCTATTGTTATTTCGTTTATTGTTTTTTGTTTACTATCATCGTCCTTATAGGCTCATCCTACCAAAAAATTTACAAGCCCATGTTCAAAGTAATCTTTTTTATTTATGTGCTCACAGGAAAAGTCGAGAAAAATGAATCTGGTCTCTACGATGTTCATACTAATACAAGTTCGGTAATCGAATCTGCTTGTAAGTATGAGGTAATCGAATGGATAAAGACCGGAAAGTTTAGATACGACGATAACCTATGTGAAGCCGGAGAAATTAAATAACCTTTTATAATAACCCTTATGAAGAAATCGAATTTTTATATACTGCTTTATTTTGCAGTAATCGTGGCCGTCGCCGCGTTAACATCTTGTGCTACTACAGTGCACAGTTGTGAAGACAGTTTTAAACCAAAGATTCGCGAGAACTATAATCCTCGTGGTACTAACTGGTGGTAAAATATTGCCTCGCGTCACAAAGTTTTTTCATCGAAGGGACAACGGTTCCTAAAGTTTAGTAATTACTGTTATACAACCGTGGCGCGAGGTAACCTTATTTATCAATCTAAAAATCAATTTATGACAAGAGTTTATATTGAGGACCAACCTATGTTGGCTCGTGAAAGATTTGCGGAAATTAAGAATGCTCCATTACAAGAGCAGAGATTTAAGTTTTATGACGGTACCATTATCGGATACCATGATATCAGTAGGGCCGAGACCGATACACATCTGTACTGGGCATCTACTGGGCATATGCCTAAATGGAATCCAAAGACCGGTGTTTATCTTAAGAATGATTCCGATTCAGGATGTACTTATGATAAGACGACCAAGAAGTTTAAGTTTTGGTTTGGTAAACAAATTATGTTTGGTAAACCGGAGATGTATCAGGACATGTGTAAGTATTTCGGAGCTGAATGGTTCTTAGATGAGAAACAGGGTTTACGTTCAAGTACTACTAATTCTGTTTTTGTTAAGGTATTATTAGGTAAGATTACTAATAGCCAAGACTTGATCAAAGCTATTATTAAGACAAATCCTATGCTTCGTAACTATGATCTTGATTTAGTTAAGATGCAGGCTTATTTATCTGCTGGACAGCATCATCGTCTTCAAGCAATAGCTGATTATGTAGATGTTGCTAAAGATATTAATGTTTTATTAGACGTATTATCTGACCCAAATAATAATATCGGATGGGAAACGCAGGCTCTTGTAAGATATGCAAGAATGCTTAACCGCAAGATAGATTTCAGTTGGGACTTGGATACATGTAATAGAAAACGTGATCAGTGGGGAGAAGAAGTAGAAAGCATAAGACAAGAATGGTTACCATTATTAGCTTTTTAAGGGTGAGAAGTAGATAAGACCTAATGCATGGCGGGGGTTTATGATTTTGTCCCGCTGTGCAGTTAGGGTATTCAATTTATGTCAATTTAAAAACCAACAGAATGGCTAAAGTTACCAAAGAAAGGCTTGCTAATATATGCAAGCGCGTTAATGAGGGTATGAAACCCAGTTATGCCGCTAGGGCAGAAGGATTAGGTGGAGAATACCTAATTGCGTTAAAAGAATCAGGCATCCTATATAAGGATGAAGAAGGAAATTGGAAAGGTAAAGTAAAGATTCATAGTTCCAGATATGATACCTTTATTTTATATCGCCAAAAGTACAGTCAAGCAATCGATAGGGGTAGATATACTACCAAACATCCTGAAGAGACTGTAGTTAAAGTTGGGTTCTTTAAAAGAATCTGGAATAGGATTGTAGGTTAATTATTTCTGCTAGCGGCGATGATCCTTAAATGGGTCTTCTCCTGTTCAGCAGCTATGATGGCCATAATACCGCGTAGTTCTTCGTAGGTTAGTTGTATTATAAGATTTTCATCTTCATCAATGATTTGCATCATACCATGATCTATATAGACTTCAGGTATTATCTGCTCTTCTGTATGTGGTATCTGGTATATCCCAGCTTTGATGTATGTTGCCATAGTTATGATACTACTCCGTCTATGATTAATTTGTTATCTACTGCAAAGGATCCGTCCTTTTCTATTTTTATTACTGCAAACCCGTGTACCCAATCGCTGTGTCCTTTCATGTATTCAGGATATAACTCGCATAAACAACCTGTAGTCCAAGCGCCTTGGATTTTATTGTTGATATCACGAGTTGTAAATTCTGATTTTCTATGGAAGTGACCGCATATTGTACTCGCTTTTGCTTTTAAATAAAGATTACGCGCGGGATTAACAGTTCCTCCTCCCAAGTATTCATGACCGTGGATAATATTTAGATTACCGGCCTTGATGGTAGCAGATGAATCGATAAGTTGTATTTGATTCTCTCCGAATCGTAGTAACATCTTTAATTCGAATTCGTCCATGCCTATCCATTCAGGAGCCTTAATCTTTAACCATTTTTCTAAACGGTCCTCGTGGTTACCAATCTTGTAATAGATTCTCGCTTTAGGAAATGCGGTACGCAATGCTTTCATAAACCATCTACCTTGTTCAAGTTCTACTTGCATTTTAGGTTTAGATGGGTCCTTATCAAAGCGTGACAACTGGTAGAAGTCTAGAATATCACCGTTAAGAATAACCGTGTTAACCTTTTGGTTAATGCCGTATTGTATAGCAGCACCAAGAGCTTCCTCATCATGATAAGGAAAGTGTATATCAGAAAGAGCAAGAATATGATTAGCATCATCTGGTAATACAAAGTCATTAGGTCCAGACTTGTATGATTTAGGTATATCATTGAATGGTGCATAATTATATGTTATAGGTCTTTGTAATTCCGGATCTACAGTCTTCCTAGTTTCTGCACCAGCTAGTCCTGAATGACGCTTAAGTGATGAACGAGCATGATCTACACTATTAAAGTGCAGTTCATTTTCAGAGTACATTAGTTTAGCAATTGTTAGGATAGGAAGTTTAGGATACTTCTTGAGATACTGTTTAGCGAGTTTACCAGTGGCAGTTAGCTTCATATATTGTGGATATCTTGTACAAGATTAAGGATAATTAATTGATTATCCAACTTTTAACAAATTTTTAATATGAGCAGTGAGCAGGATAAGAGAGTTGTCTATATGGGCAACTTCGAAAGATTTAAGAAAGAGACGCATGTTAAGCATGCGGATTTACTAGAGCAATTAGTTATGCACAAGAAGGTGTTGAAAACTGTAGTCATTATGACAGCGGTTAGTTCGTTATTGAGCATCGTAGCATTAGCTATATAATTAAACTTTAGTTTGTATACCTTCTTGATTTTCTTGTTATAGTTTAGTAAGGGGATTACCTTTGATGTAATGTACTACCAATTACCTAATGGAAAGACTATCTGGCTGGATATCAGCGACGTACTGAATCTTACAGATCAGGACATAAGAGATCTTGTCGCTATGAATATTGGTGAGCATGTACATAATCCATGGAAAGGTTCTTCTATTAATCTAAAAGAAGAAAGAGACACAGAAGATGATGAGGATGATGAGAATGAAACGGACATAGACTACTATTACAAAGAGTATTTTCCGGATGAATTCCCAGACGATCCTGACGAGTTAGATCTCAGTGCAGATCTAGAGTAATTAGTTCCAATTTTTAAAATTTAAATCAAATGGTTAGTAAAGTAAAAGTAACTGCTAATGAAGCAGGAGAAGTTATCGTTATGTCTAAAGATAACAGTAAGTATGGACACATTCGTGTTGAGCAAAAGCGTACAGTAATCTCTGACAAGGGATGGGTTAAAGTTAAACCTATCAGTGCTTTATTGCATGGTACTGTAGAAGATCTTGAGCAATTTGGTTTCCAAGATGGTCAATTACTTGGAGGTAAAATTGTTATCAAAGAATCTTTGGTTCCGTTTAACTCTGAGAATCCTGAGAAGGATTATAAGATGGCAGGTACAACAGGTATCGTATGTTGTGTAGATGGTCAGCCTATCTATCGTAAGACATTCTACAATCCAAGTGGGAATGATCAAGATGAGACGATTGCGCATGATAACAGCGAGGCTATTCGTTTAGCCAATGCCGAGTCAGAAGTATCAGGCTCAACAGATACTGAAGAAGGTTTCACATTGTAATCGTATATAACATATTTATTAAACAGGGGGTGTAATAGCCCCCTGTTTTTTTGTATAAAATTTAAATCCTATAATATTATGGCATCCTACCAAAAAGTTGTCTACACAGGTAGACTTGGAGAGTATCAAAACTATGGTTCTAAATACCAGAAGAAGAGATACGCGGAGTATGAGCGTGACGAATTTAATTCGTATCAGAACTTTCTTTATAAACGTGCACTATTCGGTTTGTCGGTGTACGCGGAAGAAGAGTTATCAACTATGCATTGGGACAAGAAGAAGCGTATCCAAAAGGTACATCAGAGAGCCCAGAATGTATTGAACCTATGGAAGCAAGAACTTGCTAATCAATGGGTTGCGAAAGGACTAACCGAAGTATTTCATCATAGTCAATTAGTAAAAGATTTAGTAAAAACATTTGCTGATCATACGGATCCTGACTATATTAGCACTTTAGATTTCAAAGGTATGGGTATCTCTAAAAAGGATATTGTTAACAAACTTATAGAAGAGAAGGTGCTACCAAATAATTTTTATCAACTAAAAGCAGCTTAAGATGAATATAAATGAACTGAACAACGAGGAAGTTCTCTTCTTATACTTTAGTAACCGCAAATGGGTTGAGACCTACGAGGATATCTTCGAACATAAAAACATCGAAGACATTCTTAATATCTTAGACTTCGGTCAGGTTAGGGTTACACGTTATCTTCAAGATGAGGATATCGACGAGATGGTTACGAGAGATCATTATAAATACTGTATGTCTATCAACCAGAAGTTGGGACCTATAGCAGATATAATCGAGGAGGCAGATTCAGTTCTTTATAATCAGGTAAAAGATTGTTTTGAAAAAGCAGAAGTCTAAATGAAAACAACGTTTATTATGAATGGGTCTACAAGACTTGTTCTAACTCCGGAAACGGAAGCGGAAGAGGTTATGTTAAAGCAACTAACCAAGCAAGAGAATGTTATTACTAATGTAGGCGAGGGTAGTCATATCGCTTTGACCTACGGCGGTGATTCTATAATCATTATGCAAAATTCTAATGTTACAAGCCAAGCAGAAGAAGTGTGACGGCTGTAATGAGATAACTAACATTTGGAAGAAAGAGGGTAAGCAAAGGTTTTGTAAGTCATGCTGGAGTAAACAATTTAAGGGTTTGTCTAGTATTAAAAAACCAACGGCAAAGAAACCTTTGTCCCCTCGATCTTCTAAACAAGTTAAGTTAGATGCTCTATATACCGTATTGCGAGAATCTTACATGAAGAGAAATCCATTTTGTCTAGCTAAATTACCTGGCTGTAGTATTAATGCTACGGATATCCATCATAAGATGGGTAGAACAGGTAAGTTATATCTAGATGAGACGGAGTTTCTTTCTGTTTGTCGGACGTGTCACGGTTGGATTGAGACTCATCCTACGGAAGCCAAGTTATTAAATCTAAGTAAATCAAGAGAATCATGATTTTAAAATTTGAAGTAGTAGAAGGTTTTGAGAACCTTTGTTTAGTTGAGCCTACATGGCGAGGAGATAGCGGAGATCTTATAATACCTCATGATCTAACTGAACTTATACGCAGAATGCATGGTGATACTGACGAAAAGGTATTGACCTTTGAAATATCTGCCGTATCGTTAGAAGATAGCGAGAGGTTTACTCTTGAGAGTATTAAGAAAGGATTGCCGGGAGCTATGTATGCACATAGTACTTTAGGCCTACACTATATCTGTGAATTGTTACTATTGTACGTAGGTCCTAGTTATCCCCAACATTTTTATATTAGGAAGGTATGACGAGAGAAGAGATACAGAATGCCGCGTTAGAATCGTTACTATCATCGTCTCATAGTGGCATCGCAGTCAGCATGGGCGTTGGGAAAACCCTCATCGGCTTACGCCATATGAAAGAACACTATAGCGATACTTGTCGCTTCCTTGTTGTTGCTCCTAAGAGAGCTGTATTCAAGTCGTGGTTAGATGAGGCCGATAAGCATGGTCTCGGTTATCTTAAAGAGCATATTGAGTTTAGTACTTACATCTCTTTGATCAAACAAGATACTGACTACGACGTAGTATACCTGGATGAATGTCATAACCTTTTATATTCCCACGAGTTTTATCTTGAGGACTATAAAGGTAAAGTCGTGGGATTAACCGGTACACCTCCTAGAAATTCTAACTCGGAGAAAGGTGAGATGGTAGATAACTACTGTCCCATTAACTACAAGTACATTACAGATGATGCCATCGATGATGGGATTCTAAATGATTATCAGGTTATTATTCATATGTTAGACCTGGATACCCGTAAGAATTTTATGCAGAAAACAAAGAAAGGACAGTTTCCTACGTCGGAACTTGCTAGTTATAATTACTGGAGTGAAAGAGTTCTTAACGCTAATGGTCCTAAAGAGGTCCAGATTGCCAGGATTATGCGAATGAAGGCGCTTATGTCTTATCCTAGTAAAGAACGTTATGCTGCGGAACTGTTTAATCATATAACCGATAAGGTTATTTTGTTTGCTAATACGCAGGAACAGGCGGATCAACTTTGCGATTACAGTTACCATAGCGGTAATAAGGACTCTGAAGTTAACCTCCTGAAGTTTAAATCTGGAGAGATAGATAAACTTTCTTGTGTATTACAGTTAAGTGAGGGGGTTAACATCCCGAACTTAAAGCAGGGTATTATTATGCATGCATATGGTAACGAGCGTAAGTCTGCTCAAAGATTAGGTCGATTACTTCGTCTTAATCCTGATGAGAAGGCTACCGTACATATATTATGTTACGATAATACTGTTGATGTAGCATGGGTAAACCAAGCGCTACATGATTACGATGATTCTAAAATTAAAAGAGTAAAGAAAAATGTCTGATTATTTACCTGCGGGATCAGAGAATGATCCAAACTCTCCGTGGAATCAAGCGGAGGATCTTTGTCGCTATTGTGACGTAGATGTGATAAGAGAAATGGCTATGTCTATAGTAGATGTTGATAGGGATGTCGATGATATCGAACAGGAACTTTTAGATAATGCCGATCTTTGTAAAGACTGTTATAAAGAACAAGAAGCAGATGACCATGATGACTGGATCAATTGGAGAAACTAGTACTATTGTACTTGAAGATATCGTTCTAGATTTGTCTTTTATGGAAGATTCCAAACTTGTATTGTATAATGACGACCATAATACCTTTGATAAGGTTATTATGGCTCTCATTATATACTGTGAGATATCTTCGGCAAGAGCTGCTCAGTTCGCTATGAAGATTCATGAAGAGGGAAAGGCTGTGGTAAAGTATGGATCTCGTGATAAACTCGAGCCTATTGCTAAGGTATTTGGTGATTTAGATTTAACCTGTGAAATAGAAGACCCATGAAACCTGGAGAATGTTACATAGATGATTACTATGAGCCAGACACTATTGTACTACAGCTTACTAATGTAAGTAATGATTATAGTCATGAATGTATAGTTGTTTATTCAAGTGATCCTGGCCGTATGGAGATAGGCGCAAAGGTGTCACGTTATTTAAATGATGAGGAACTTATACCAGTAGCTATGATCACCATAGATAATAAAGTAATACTAATTAACTTATGAAAGTAGGAGACTATGTAGAGTTAGGAGGAGATGCATTTTATGTAACTAAAGACCTCAGTCAAGACGATTTAATTTTTAATGAGTTGGAAGTACTTGCTATTTATGTAAAAACTCCTAGTGAGTTATACTTTGTTGGTAAAGTATGTAAAATACAATTTCCTAAAAATGGCTCCGGCCTTGATGTGGTTAAACCAATATTTGTAAAAGATGAAAAGCAAGAGACTAACTGACGATGACATGGTAAAAGATATAATCAACACCATGTTTATAATAGCTGGTCATGATGTAACCTTTGAGGACATTAAAGACCGTAAGGACAAATGGTATGAGCAATGGACCATGACTCCTGAGCAAGAAGAAAAGTGGACGGAGTGGATGGTAACCTACTTGCGTAAGCATAGAAGGCTTACCGTTAAGTATGCTCAAAGATCTGCTTCTATGTATAACCTGATGTGGGGCCTAAAGGTCAACCGTCCTGAACTAGAACAAGAGTCTGATTAACATGGATAAGAAGTACAATGCATCACTAGTTAAATGTGATTGCTGCGGGCATCAATGGGTAGCTGTTAAATTAGGCAACCTTATTAAGTTAGAGTGTCCTAACTGTGATACCTTAAGATCTTTTGAAGAAATAAAAATTGAATAACAATGACTAAGTATATCATATGGGCATTAGCATTTATCTTACTACTAGATTGTGCTGCTACAATAGGTTTATACCTATCTGTAAAGGATAAGCCTCTTGAGAGAGAGGACTACCAAATGTTTAAAGCTGTTAAGATACCGGAGGATACTGTATATGTAGACCCGATAACTGTAGGCACAACAACTGATCCTGATGACTTATGAGTACTAAAAAAGTATTAGAAGAACTAATCAAGGAGATGGAACATCTACGTGGTAATAAGACTGTGCCTTATCTTAACCCTTATAAAGGTATAGATGACTGTGTTGAACTTGTATACAAAAAGATTAAACAACTTAAGGAATGAAGACAGAGTATAGAAATCGTTATAGTGATCTAATTATCTTTGAGAAGAAGGATAACGTAATAGAGATGACGGGGTTTGCTGATGGGTACCGTCTAGGCGGATGGCCTGGTGAATCAGGCATGCCTACAGAGAAATTCTCTATGATAGACCCTAGTGGTGGACCTTATATTACTGCTCAAGCAGAATGGCATGGTGAGGAGACAAGTGGTACAGATATGGGATCCTTCCTACCAGAGTGGGCAGGTCTCAAGATAGAGTACATTACAGTGGAAGAAGGATTAGCTAAATTACATTTATGTCATTAACGAGAGAGGACGCGGACAGATTAAAGATTGCTAACCTAGTAGTGTGGTTACAGATGGCTGTGTTCGCAGCAGATGAGACCATGCATATCAAATGGTTTAATAGGCATAAGACTAAGAATATTTTAAATAACTTTAATGATATCGTGGTTAAAGAACACGGTCCATTACTGAAAGCATTCTGGGATATACCTGAGCAACTAGACATGGCAGAGATGTCTAAAAGATTGAGCAAATTTGCAGAGCTCATAACAGATATGAATTTTCTGGAGATGCAAGAGAGTATTGAATTATTAGAAAACTATTTAAAACAAAAAAGAAATGGGAACGTTTGAAGTATGTGTATTATTATTTACCGGTTTAGTTACCGGATTATCAGTAGGTATTGCTATTAGAAATAAGCAAGTTAACCGTCTTAAAGATCAGATTGATGCTGCGGATGGATCATATGCTCGTCTATTAGATTTGTACATGGAGAAATTCTATGAGCTAAGTATTGAGAAGGCTAGAAAAGAAATGCAAACGCCTAAAGTAGAAAAAGTTGTTCAGAAAAAATCACCTGGAAGACCTAAAGGAAGTACTAACAAACCAAAAGAAAATGGCAGATCAACTACCCGTAAGTATACGCGCAAAAGTAGTAAATAAGAGTTTAGAAATAGATCCATTAGGGTCTGCTAAACTAGGTTTATTTATTAAAAGTTTGCAGGAAGGTGAGACAGTAGTCATTACCTACGAAGTGCAGACAGCTGATCATAGTTATGCTCAGTTAAGTAAGTTACATAAGTGCATTAGAGAACTTGCTAACTATACTGGTGACTCATTCGAAGATATGAAACTCCAAGTAAAGTTACGAGCCGGTCTATGTACTGACGATAACTGTAAATCATTTTCAGAATGTAGTAAAGAAGAATTATCTATGGCTATACAAGCAGCTATAGAAATCGGAGAACTTGTGAACTTTAGTCTTCACTAACATCCGTCTGCTCTTGTGTTTCAGGGTTTATCTCAACCATTTTGAGATGACCCTGTTTACGAGCAGCTTCTTCAACCATAACTAGAAAAGATAGTATGGTTGTTACATGGTAGCTATAAGGATCATCTTGATCTCCTTTCTCTACTTTTTTAAGTGTCTCAGTAAAATGGTCGTGATCCTTATAAGGGATACCTTCTAACATTAACTGGTTGAATCGTTGCACATAAGCTACAGGTAATTCTATTTTGATTACTGTATCAGGCTTATATACTTCTACTTGAACTGGTTTTTTAGGCTCGGACATTATACAAATTTTAACAAATATAAGATGGAAGAAGTTAATTTACAAGAAGTTAAAGACAAGCTTTACGAAAAGCTCAAAGAAAATGGTTGGGGTCCCCAACTAGTTAATTTTATTATGACATCTGACTTCGACGATATCCTGTCCTTCCTACTACGTGAGGCACAAGATGGTAAAAGATTCACGCCAAAGGTTAAACATTTATTTAAAGCATTCGAAGTTTGTCCCTTTGATAAAGTTAATGTAGTTATTATAGGCCAAGATCCATATCCGCAAATTAATGTGGCGGATGGTATTGCTTTTAGTTGCAGTAACTTTGGTAAAGTAGAGAAGTCTTTAGACTATATGTTTAAATCTATAGGTAAGACTACCGGTTCTCTTAATAATGACCCGGACTTAACTCGTTGGGCTAATCAAGGAGTTCTATTATTAAACAGTGCACTTACTACTACGATTGGTAAACCTGGTACGCATCAGCTACTATGGAAACCTTTCATGGCATATGTGTTAGACTATTTAGTTTGGAACAGACCTAACTTAATCTATGTATTTATGGGAAAGAAAGCGCAAGACTTTGCGGATTTAATTCCTGATAATAACTATAAGATTATGGTAAGTCATCCTGCCAGTGCTGCATATAACGAAGAACCAGAGTGGGATTGTGGAGATATGTGGAATAAGATTAATAAATACTTGGAGCAAAATGAGAAGCCCAGAATTTCCTGGTAGAATAAAGGTCAAGACAATAGTTGACCCGAGATTTGGAGAAGTTTATTTTGAAATAGAAGCTTCTAAAAGAAGTACAGTTACAAACAAATGTCTATATGATGCACTATCAGACTTTGGTATTGAGCTAGACAGAGCTAAACATATTGTAAAAGATGTGGCAATATCGATTAACACTGGTAAATTTTATCATATAGAAGAAACAGATTACGTAAAATATGGCAGAGAGAGACGTCAAGAAATTGAGGGGGGAGATCCGGCAGGATCTAGCCCAGTTGAATTATGATCTTAACCTAGTAATAGGTAAGTTCTTTACTAATATTCAAAAGAGTTTAGTTAAATACGATAAGTACATTGGTAGTAATCATGCTTTGGTACCTGGTATAAATGACTTCAAGGTTGTAGTAGATCTTGCAGAAGAATTGTATCCAGAGGATGCTCCGTTTACTACTAACATGAAGTTTCGTGGTCAACAAGTTATTATTATTAGGCAGTGCTGTTACCTAATAGGTAATGAATTAGGCCTGACTTACTCGCATATGGTAAGAGTTGTTAACGAAATGCATAAAGAAAAGGTTACTCATCATGCTACTATGTTACACGGTAGTAATAAGACTAAGGTAGCCCTAGATATTAAAGACAAGAGAGTTCTTCCTATATGGAGTAACCTGATGTCTAAGTTGCAAGAGAAGGGAATTACAAAAACATTTGTATCTTTAGATTCCGAAATGTTATGAAAGAATTCTTTGATTATCTAGCCGAAAACGGCATAAGCCCTAATGGATTTTATGTTCTATGGGGTATCGCAAATAAAGTTAGACCAAGTGTTATCAATGTTCATACTGAACTTAGATTACTTGCTGATCTTGATCTTATCGAAGATGCCAAGAAAGGTATTCTTACTGATGCTGGTAATAAAATTATCGATGATGCTACGGCATTATTTGGTAACATGCGAGCTTCCGTTAAGGCTATTGTAGTTACAGAGGATGATCTAGTAGTTCAGTATCTTGAGATGTTTCCAAAAGGTAAGTTACCTAGCGGTAAAGCAGCAAGATTACCTAAGAATGATTTGAAGAAAGCCTTCGAATGGTTCTTTAAGAACTATGATTACAGTTGGGATACAATACTGAAAGCTACTGCTTATTACGTTGACTCGTATGAGAAGAACAGGTATATGTACATGAAGAATTCCCAATACTTTATTCGTAAACAAAGTATTGATAAGACTTGGGATTCAGAACTTGCAGCGTTCTGTGAGATAATATTAAACGGTGGTTATCAGGATGATGATAATCACATAAAAGAGAAAGTGGTATGATGCAAATAGAACAGTTTCAAAAGTTCGAAAGGATTATGTTTAGGGTTATATTAGGTGTAGGTTTATCGGTTATTTGTTGGTTACTTATTGACACATTCCTAACAGATATTTCCTACGTCTGTTCATTAGTTTTAGAATTTATATTTTTTACCTCGGATAAAATTTATAACTTTACTGTCCGAAGAGTCCTTGGATCTAGTCGGACTTAATTACCAACAACATGTCAGAAATCGCTAAGCCCTGGAAGGGGCAGAAAGAAAGCTTTGTCCAAGCTCTTCACTATATGAAGGGTAGGAAAGAAGGGGCTATCAAAAGTCTCAAGACTCCCTGGGAAAAGTTTAATGACGCGGGTACTGACGGTATAGAATGGAACACGTTAACAGTGATCGCAGGTAGATCAGGCGCAGGTAAAACTCTGGTTAAAGATAACATCATTAACAGTGCATTCGTCCTGAATAAGGGGGAGAACTTTAGAGTTTTAGAATTTCAATTCGAAATGATTGGCCGTGTATCTGCCTTAAGAGAATTTTCTAGCGTCGTTGGTAAGTCGTATAAATATTTGTGTAGTGCTAACGGTACCTTAGCAGACACAGATCTACAAGCATGCTATGATTATGCAAAGCAAAGAGTAGGTTACCCAATAGATGTTGTCGAGAAACCGAGAACAGTATTGGAGATAAGATCTATTATCGAGATGTATATGGAAGACCACATGAATCGTGAGGGAGAATTTCCGACATATACAAATACGATTGTAACTCTTGATCACTCCTACCTTGTTAAGTTAGCACCGTTTGAAAAAGATAAACACGAGATGCTTTACAACCTGGCAGAGATGCTTACAGAGTTGAAGAGAAAGTATCCTATTTCCTTTATCATACTTAGCCAGCTTAATAGAAACATCGATAGCCCAGATAGAAATGAAGATGGTAGAGCTGGAAACTACATCCTTACTTCTGACTTGATGGGAGCCGATGCATTATTGCAGCATGCCGATATACTTGTTGGTCTTAACAGACCGGGATATTTTAAGGTTCGCTATTATGGTCCCGATAGGTATATCATTAATGATGAAAACGTTATGGTAATGCACTTCCTTAAATGTAGGAATGGTGATACTAGAATGAGTTTCTTCCGATGCGAATTCGAAAAGATGAGGGTAGTAGAAATACCTGCTCCTCCTACACAAGAAAAACGAATTAATACAAGGTAAAAAAATGGCTATTAAAACCACAGAAAAGTTAGACAGAAGAGCTCGTACTAAAGAGCTCCGAGAATTTCACCAAGAAGTTTTTGAAAAGTTAGGTATACCCGATGCGGTATATGTTCCTACGTTAGCCTACAAACCGGTTGGTAAAGACAGCAAACACATTGCTTTATTTCCAAGTCAGTTGAAGATGAAACAAGATCTTTATTTAGAGTTCGTAAGTCGTGAGATGGAATGTGAAGATGCAAACAGAACTCTTTATAAATGGAAGTTTAATCCTTTCTTCGCAGATGAATACGAAGCAATCGAAAGTGAGCTCGAGGGAATCAGTGAAAGATATCTCGTACCTGTTGCTGAATTAAGTAAGGTAGAGATTGCAGTAGAGGAACCTTCTAAGATGACGCAGTTATCTTTTGATGGCTTTGATGACATAATGGATCCTGATCAGGATGCTCCGTTAGATCAGCTTACTATTAGAGATTTAGCCGCTATCATGTTGAAGCAACCTGTTAGCAGAAAGAAATGGTTAAACGATTTAATAAAGTAACATGGAAATTAAGTTGCCTACAAGTAAGGTTCCTGCGACTAGCAAAAGTCCTAAGAACCTGGTTATTTTTAGTAAACCAAAAGCCGGTAAAACAACCGTGCTTTCACAGTTAGAGAACTGTTTAATCTTAGATCTTGAAAGCGGTAGCGATTACGTTGACGCTATTAAGATGAAGGCAACATCTCTTGACGAAATAAAAGCAATTGGTAAAGCAATCAAAGATGCAGGGAATCCGTACGGCTATGTCGCTATTGATACTATTACAGCATTAGAAGAGATGTGTTTACCATATGCTGAAGAACTTTACACGCGGACTCCGATGGGTAAAGGTTGGCCAACCGAAGGGAAGGCTAAATATGGTAGCATTCTTAACCTACCAAATGGTGCAGGATATCCCTGGTTAAGGGAGGCATTCGTAAAAGTTATTGATTACATCAAGACTTGGGCACCAAGAACTATACTTGTAGGTCACGTTAAGGATACTCTATTGGAGAAGAACGGGTCGAACTTTAATTCGCTAGACTTAGCGTTGACAGGTAAGCTCAAACTAATTACTACATCTAATTCAGATGCGATTGGTTATCTATTCCGTAGAGGTAGTAAGAACATATTAAGTTTCAAAACCACTGATGAGATATCATGTGGCGCAAGACCTGAGCATCTTCGTAATCAAGAGATTGAAATCTCTGAGCTCGTGGATAATGAGGTAGTAGTAAACTGGGATAAAGTATTCATAGATTAATAATTAAAAAATGATTAGTACAAAAAACATCGACACGAACAGCGGCGGTAGCTCTGTTCCTAAAACATTGGCGCCGGGCGTCCATACGTTTAAGATTAATAGCATTGTCTTAGACGAAGTTCCTTACAAGAAGGGAGCTTATAATATGAACCTTAATGTAGAGGGTCCTGACATGGGAGCTGACTTCGAAGGTTTCTTTATTGACAAGGATGATCCTACACAGGGTCGTTACAAAGGTCAGGTGGGACGTATTCGTTTCTCTGAATTCCCATATGCTGATGGCGAAACTAAATCAGGTATTATTATTAAGCGTGATGACGAGATCCTGAAAGCTGTTAACAACATCTGTAAAGCGTTGAGTATGCAGTCTTGGTTAGAGAGTCAAGATAATAAGCATGATACTATAGAGTCTTTGGTAAGTCAGCTTAATGCAGATAAGCCATTTACTGGTAAGTATCTACGTGCTTGTGTAGCAGGTCGTGAATATCAGAATAAGCAAGGCTATACTAACCACGATTTGTATTTACCAAAGTGGTCTAAGGAAGGCTTGGCTTACGAGTCTGCAGATGTTGAAGAAGCATTGAGCAAGGTAGTTAAGTTTAATGCTGATGTTCATATCAAGAAGAGCAAGACCGATACGGTTCAATCTTTTGGAGATGCAACTCCTACTACCAGCAATGTAGCTGGCGACTTTGAATTATAAATAAAATTACTAGGGGGAGTAGGAATATTCCCCCTTAATTTTACCGTTATGATTAGTACTAGATTTTTAATATCCGACATAGCGGATGTACCTACAGTATGGGCATTCGAATATTATTGTAGATTAGATGAGAAGTTAACTGGTCAAACTGTAAAGATTAAATCTTTATTCAATCCTGAAGAACGTACTCCGAGCTTCTGTATTTATTATAACACTTCGGGTTATCTATACAAAGACTTCTCTACCGGCAATGGTGGTAATCATATTAGTTTGGTATCTAAGATATTTAATCTAGAATACTACGAAGCTATAAGAAAGATAACTGAAGACTATAATGAATTCCTATTAAAGAACGACGGAGAATATT
>Ga0315905_10002559_pt1 | contig 19133 bp, 6 predicted proteins | sample LakEriMetagenome_5_FD_203522 | JGI IMG/M metagenome (GOLD analysis project Ga0315905, IMG submission 203522) | Freshwater fungal communities from buoy surface, Lake Erie, Ohio, United States - Buoy 4 MA121 | ecosystem: Environmental > Aquatic > Freshwater > Lake | place: USA: Lake Erie, Ohio... | reverse complement strand
AGATGGAGTGATGACAATCACTTGGTCAAATTCGAGGCCTTTTGCGCGATGCATTGTGGAGAAGTAGACAGTCTCATTTGCAGAGGCCAGGTTATGGTTTTCGTCAATGATCGAAGTCTTTAACCCAGCTTTTACAAAACTCTTCGCGAAAGAATCGCGCATGGATGTTGAACTTGTAATTATGCAAATAGACGTTTGATTTTGTTCATTTGAAGCCGAATGCCATAGCTTGCTAAGTTGGACAGATTTTTCTAGTGCTTGTTCGACACCCTTTAGATTAAGGACAAGTGGATCGGGTCCGTGGGAAAGAGACTTGTACCGCTTTCTTTCATCAAGCCCATCGTCGAGATCATCAACCTCACAGCCCTCAAGCAGTGCAAGGGCTTGTTTTCGGATCTCATCAGTAGTTCGATAATTTAAATAGAGCTTTCGAGATCTTCCACGTATGTCTATCCCGCATTTGCTCATGGCGGCTCGATTACGGTTGTAAATGCGTTGATGCCCATCGCCCACAAAAAACAAGTCATTGTTGCCAATTGGCATGATGGCGCGCAGCAACTTAAGTGCCTGGGGACCTAAGTCTTGGGTTTCATCTACTACCACAGCGCTGTATGCGGTAATTTTTTTACCAGCTTCCTGTTCTTTGGTGATGAATGCTGCCACTTCTCGGTAAGCATCGTCCACTTCTTTGAGTTTGCGAGAAGCCAACTGGCCCCGGTATTCCTCGAACACAGGCCAAATCGAATCGCGCTTGGCACGGCTGAGAATGACACCCCGTCCGGTTCGTCTGGCAGTGCGGTACTCGTTTAGTGTGGTGAGGCCTTGCGCCAATACCACCTGCTCCAATTCTTGCTCATAAAAAACATCAGTCATACCAAGGCTGCCATCCTTAGTCGCCAAAGCAGCTTGCCAAGCTTGTGCGGCTGCATCCGTGCTGCGGCCGTAAACAATGCGGTGCTCAAGTTTGTTTGAGCGCATGTAAGCATGCACCCAAGCGTCCAGGTTTCGAACTTCAATCTTTGTCATGACCTCTTTGCTACACATGGACTTGAGGTTGTCTTCAATGTCCAAGGCCAAGTTTTTGGTAAAGGTGGTCATCAACACTTTCTGGCCATCCAGAGTTCTATGTTCAGCTAACCACTTGGCGCGGTGCATAGCCAATACAGTCTTGCCTGTACCTGCTCCACCCAGCACACGAACAGGTCCACTGCGGTCGCCCATCGCCAATTTATGTTGTGTGGGATGCAAGAAAATGCGCCATTGCGCAAGTGGTGCATTCATGATGGCCTGCATAGCTTGGTCATCTTGCACCACCACAAACCTAGATAAAGACTCGGGCTTGTTGAGGGCTGCAACAAAGTCTTCGGTATTGATGTGCTGGTCCACCCTAGTTTCACGCGAGGTCAATACCTGATCTACCGTGTCACCGGCAGCCACTAAAAACAGTCCTTCGTACGCTTCGACCGGCAAGATGCTTTGCATATCGTCTAAATCAGAATCAGAGGCAATCTTGCGAACCGTTGCAATCATCTCTTGCGGTACACCTAAACTCATCAAATCGTGGTCGCTAAATGCTGCGAACAGTACTTGAATTACCTTGGCCTTGGTAGCCTTCGAAGGAGATGAAACTACAGGCGCTGCTGCGACTTCTTCCACCACCACCATTTGCATGGCACCAGTCACAGGGTTGACGGCCAATTTTCGCCTTTCAGCCCATCGATAAGCGGCGTCGTGACGATCCACATGCAGCAGCACATAGATGTCCCCCACATCGGGCTTGAAGACAATGCCACGCCAGTCTTGATCGATGCGCACCGATTTCAAATTAGATTCAACAGCAGCATGAATTTTTTCGTAATTGATGCCTGAACTCGTAGGATTACTTTGAAACGTCAATGCCCATTTCATGACTTTAGACTGGACGTTGACAGGCAGCTTTGACAGCTGCAACAAAAAATCTTGCGAGAGTGCGACTTTGGGTTTTAGGCTCATGATGTGCTCTCACTTTTAAATTTAGTTGCAAGCTTTGCCAAGATCACGCTATGCCAATCTTGCACTTGGATGTGTGATCCATCGTCATCCAATAATTCAGTCTGCCAACCTGCTGCATTCCACACTGCAACCAAATCGTCCTGGTCGGCGCGAAGCACCACCAGTAATGCAGTTGGCCATGCCAACTCTGAGTCGGCCAATACTTGCCCCTTGGCATCAGCCAACTCATAACCTACGATAGGTGGCGTTAACTGTGCATCTGCCAGCAGCTTTAAGCCTGCGGCCAAACCAGGCATGCTTTGCGCAAAAACATCTTGCCATTCTTGAGCCCAAGCTATTTGGCTGGGCTGCGCGGGCGCCAATAAACCAGGATCGATATCGTGCAGTACATCTAAGTCTTTGGCATTTAGGCCAGACAGGCTCGCCATGCGAAACCCGCGCAATGTTTGTTGTGTATTGAATAACTGAAGCCACCTGCGCCAATCCAAGCGCAACTGCTTGTTATCGGTGTGGTTGACATCGTCAATTAAAACCAATCCAGGTGCATGCATAACCCCATCTTGCGATTTCAAATACGACAAAGGCCACCAAGCTAGCACAATTGGTTTTGCTTCTTTTTTCGATAAACATGGTGCGTGGCTGTTGCCAGGTTCTTGCATCGCCTCTGGCAGCAGCGGCAGCCATTCACTCACACCCGCGTCCACTACTTGCTTTTCCGGAGGGGTGTGGGCAATCATTAAAAAACTTAACCACATGGCATTTTTTCGCAGTTGTACTGCTGCAGGGTCCTCTGTCGGTGAAGTCGGGGTGGCTAAAAAGTGAAGCAGTAGCGATACCGCATTTTGAGTGAACGCTTTTTGTTGTGCTCTCGGAATGACCGCAGTAGATGTTTCTCCGCCATGCCGCGTCAGCGCTACCAAGGGGGACTCCAGGTCGGTGGCTGGATTGCCAGCCAACGCCGAAGTTACATCATCATGAGTAACAGACCACACCCAAAAACGGCCACTGGCTACCAAGGCGGCTCGCTTAAGAGCATCCTCGCGCATGCTGTGCTGATGATGCTCCCAGCCGTCGCAGAAAACCGCAATCGGTTTACGGTGGCCCCCACTAGACCAAGGCCAAATAATGAAGTCTGGCTTGGAGGCGACAGCCACTCCATCAGCTGCACCAACATTGCGTTGCGGTTCAATGCGATAACGTTGCCCTGCTATGTCCAGCATGAAGCCTGCCTTGCCGTTCACTATATCTTGGAGTAGTTTGACGGGCGGCAACCCTCCAACACCACTCATTCGCTTGAATGACTCAATGAAGCGGCTCTCAAGCACAGAGTCAAATTCGGGATTGATGTAAATGTCTGAAATTGTTTTAACGCGCTCCAGCTGATCTAAGGAGCCCACCAGCTCTGACAAAACCTCTTTGGCACGCTCCCTTGACACTTGCAACATGTCCCTTCCTAAGCGGTACTGGTATACGCAACGATAGCAACCATCTTTGTCGGGGTCATGGTTGCAACTGCATTGGGTCACGGTTTCAAGAGCCATGCGCAGCACATCCGCCAGTGTGCTTGCGTCCATGGCCAACAACTGGTGCAAATAGCCCGTACCACCCGGCACAGAGTCGTAGAGCATGACAAAAAATTTGCGTGGTCCACCGTCTTTTCCAGGTTCGTCTTGCAACACCACACGCAGGTGATCTACCTTACCGCCAAAGCGTTTTTTCAAGCCAAGCTGTAAAGCGGCCATGAACGACTGGATGACTTGTTCATCTACACCCGAACGGGTGTAAGGCACCAAAATTCGTAAAGCCTCAGATTCGAACTCGCGGTACAGATAGAGACATTCCAGAAGGTTTTCCGGCTTTTCATCACCTTTTTTTATGCAATCAAATATATGTAATTGGCCTGGTGGATCATTTCTGTTTTTAGGTGTTTTTTGTACTTTTCCGCAATGCTTGCATAGCTGGAAGCCGGGCCTGGCGTTTTCCTTATCGGCTACTTTGAATGACTCACCGGGTTTAGACAGTTCGCCAAAATTCACATCTCTGAACGTGACTTTGGATACAAACTCAAAGCCAAAAGGTAAGCCACCTGCTTTGATCTGCCAGGCTTCGCGAATGTCTTGCGGCTCAAAATCAGCCATCAGCTGGCGTACATAAAACTTGGGCTCCCGGTCATCAGCGCTGTCGTCAATGCGCACCTTAGTGTCATCGCTGTTTGCAATTGCTTGCTTGAAGCGCAGCAAGGTGCGCTTTTGTGCGGCGTCGGCCCACATAGCGTCTTGACAACGTGGGCAAACAGCATCGTCATCAGATTTTTTTACCAAGTTTTGCATGTGGTGGCATGAGGGGCAGAACCGCCACTCCTCGGTGCTAGCCAAACTCATGTTGATCTGGTCTACTTCCACGCGGCGTTGATTGGCATAAAAACGATTTTCAGGCGCAAACTCAGACAATGCAGAGCTGGCTGACCGCTCGTATTTAAGCGCTGGCAAGGCGATGTAACGGCCCTCCCCACCTTCATCATCAGATTTTTTTCGCCACAGCATGGACATCAGTTCTACGCCAGCCTCTGGGAACGCATAGTTGGGAATCAAGCCCGCATCGGTCAAAGTTCCCAACAAGTCTCGCTGGTTGATTTCTGTGATTAAGGCCAGCATTTTTCCACGCTCACGTGCGAAGTTTTCTATCTCTTCCTTAGTGACTTCATCTGCAGGTTTTTGCTTGGCTTGCCTGATTAAGTTGTCAATACTTTTTTGCCGCACTCTGTATGTTGCTCTTTCATCGACCAGTGCCTTAAGGGTTTTGATTAATTTTTGACGCAATCCGTCAGCTTCGCCTTGACCTTCCATATAGTCTTGCAAGCGCTGCCTAACCACGTCATCAATATCATTACCAAGTAAGCCAATGAACGCATCAAAAAGCCTAAGCTCATTGGTGACAACATGCGTGTCGAAGTTGTATGGGAATCGGTCTTGGTTATTGCCCTCAACCGCATCCAGCGCCACAGATGTTTTGTCTGGAAATGCCGTTATGGTTTTTAGGCCACTCACCCAGTCGTCCATGCAAAATGCAAACAACTGCCTTCGCAAGACTTCAGCTGCTTTCAAGAAAACTCCTGGCGGATCTACAACTCCAGCCAACATTTCCATGGTGTCTTCAAAGAAATACAAGTCGTGCGGGCTGGCACCATCGGCTAAGGTAGTGCTGAGTGCATTGCCGTCTCGCCGGCCTGCACGTCCCATGCGTTGCAAATAGCTTGCTTGATTGGGTGGAACGGAACACAACAAAACAGAAGACAAGTCGCCAATGTCCACACCCATCTCTAAGGTGGGTGTGGCAGACAAAAGGTTTTCATACCAAGGCTGAGGGTTCTTCGACTTAAAGCGCTCTTCAATGTCTTCACGCTCTTTGCGATCCAACAGGCCCGTGTGTTCAGCAGTAATCACCCGCTTCATGTCGCCCTTGCTGAAACGCTGGGCTAGCCATCCACCGGCCTCTGCGGTTTCTTCGTAAAACTCATCGGTGGCATCCAAGCAGGGCATACCCTCCAAGGCCCCGGCATCCGCCTTGTCTACGCTCAAGCGGCGCTTGCCCTGAGGGGTGATGAGAAATATCACATCCTTGCTGAGCTGCAAAGCTTCGGGGTTGATGGCCAGCGTGGCGCCCTGGTGGTGCTCGGTCTTGATGAGCACGCTGTCTTTCACCAAAGCTTGCGCTGCCGCTAAAAACAACTCAGCCGCTAATCCCTTGCTCATCAGCATTTGGCGACCCAAGGCCGCTTCAGCCCAACGGTCGTACCAACTGGGGTGACTTGCGTGGCTGATGGTTTCAAAGTCGCGCTGCTTGCCTAGGGTTACAAAAACTGGACGCGGTGTGCGCTCACCCATCGTGGGCATCCACTCTTTGCGCCCTCCCGACATTTGCAAACCATACACATTGCCGTCGGCCGCATAGTTGGCGAGCTCTGCGTGCATAACAGCACCCTTGCTTCGCATGTGTGCCAATACGCCCCAAAGCCATTGCGCTAAGATTTTTTCATCCAAACCATGCGCACCGAATTCCTCTTTAAACTGCGGCAGCAAAATTTTTAAAACAGGTTGCAAGCGCTCCAAAGGCACCGCCAAAGCCGCTTTTCCAATTCGCTCTAGTGTTCGCCCACGGTGGCTCAGGTAAGTCATTTCACTGTGGGCCTGCCACAGCAATCTTTTTCTCACTCGCTCTGGTAACCGGCTGTTGGCTGGCAACGCGCCCTTGTGAAGTAGTTCTACCGCCCAATCGTTCAGCCAAGTCATATTGGGGCCTATGAACTCAGACACCAATTTTTCACGCGACATATCCAGCACGGAACCTGGTGTGTCAAACAGTTGTTCTGTTTTTATCAAGAACTCTGCCCAAGAAAGCGCCGGAGTTGCCACTGCATCCATCACTTTAGATAAGGCAGAGCGAACATTGTTCTGGTAAGTACGGGCACCAAAAAACCCAGCACGATGTGCTGCGTCTTGCACTGAATCAGAAAATGCAATCAGTTTTTTATCATCATTAAAGGGGCTTGCCCATGAATGCTCCACCACTTGAGAACCCAATGTGGCATTACGGGCACCCAGCAACAAAAGCCTGTCTTTTTGGCCGCAAGCCGGGCAGCTGTTGTCGTGGCGTGTGTGCTGCACATTACCCATAGTGAAACTTTTCTGTGCTGTGACCCTAAAAACAGATAACAAGTCTTCTTGGCCACACGCCTGGCAGGCTGCATTTCCTTGTTGCAAGTTACCGCAGGCTACGCAAGCCCATTGGGTAACGCCTTCTACCTGGGCACGCCGGACGCTTGCACTGGCATAAATGCGGGCAGATTCAGGGCGATGTGCAAACCAAGTGTTGTAAATCTCGTCGAGTTTGGTGGAGAGTTTGTTGCTGGAAGGCACCAAGCGCGACAACCAACCGGTTGTGCGGCACTCAGTGCATTGCACCAGCGGTAAATACACTCCATCGGGGTCAGCTGACACATCAGCGCTGCTGCGCAGGGTGACATTGGCGGAGTCGCTGGCGAGTTTGGCCACCATGCGACGCAACTCACGCAGCCATAGCTGGATGCGCAAATTAACCAACTGCCGACCTTTAGTGCCACCCGGAATCCGCGCCCAAGCCACCAAGACCAGCAAAGCGTCTACCAGTTCGCGCACCATGGGCTTGGATGTGTCAGGCAACCCCTTTTGCATCAACTCTAAAACATCGGCATAGGCTAGGACACCACCTTTTAGGTGCTTGAGCAGGTTGACAAATAATTGGTGGCTTTTGAGCAGCGTGCCTAATTGGATGCGCCAAGCTAAGCTTTTGACATCTTCTGGGGGGCGCTCATCAGGGAAAAATAAACCAAACCATGCGCTCACGGCTTGCTCCGGTGAGCTGATATCAGATGTTTGTAAACGCTCACGCAAGCGTTCGGGCGGCTGGAACATGTAGTCAACAGTGGCGTCTTCTAAAAACGTACCCACAGACTGCCGATTTTCGGTGATCACCGATTCAGGTGAGAAAGGCACACCAAATATTTGCCGAGCGTATTCGCACAGCGGCGCTGTATCGGCACTGTTGCCCAATGTGGCTGAGGTGCCTGCGTAAATCAAGTGATCCGATGGTGCTTTTAAGCGAGCCTTTAAGCGGCGAAGCAGCATGGCAAGGTCCGTGCCCTGAGCACCGTCAAAGGTGTGAAGCTCGTCAACGACCACATAGCGCAGGGTTTGTGGGCTGTTCTTTTCCCACAGCTTGCGGTCTTTGGGGCGCAGCATAAGGTAGTCCAGCATTTTGTAGTTGGTTAGCAAAATATCTGGTGGGTTTTTGCGCATGGTGTCTCTGTCGGTGATAACGCTTTCGGGCGTCATCCGGTCACCCTGACCCGACTCGGCCAAATTGCCGCCAACATACATACCTACACGGAGATTTTTAAATGCGGGAATGCTTGCTACCAGCTCGGCAAAGCGCCGCGCCTGGTCGCTTGCTAAAGCGTTCATGGGGTAGATAACCAAGGCTTTGATGCCTTCTTCTTTGGCAGAGATAGCGCGGGCGCAGTGGTCCAGTACGGGGTAGACAAAGCATTCGGTTTTGCCGCTTCCTGTACCTGTAGCTACCAAGGTGCTCGCTGCGCCGTGTAAGGTGGACAAGCGCTGCCAAGCCGCCTCTTGGTGGCTGTAGCCTGGGTTATCGGTTTCAAAGGCCTTGAAAAACTTTTTACCCGACACCCCTTGGGTAAAAGGCAAGCCTACTTGCAGGTAAGGTCCCTTAAGCCAGCCAGCAGGCTGGTCCACAAAGCGCTGCACTACGCCATGCATGAAGGCATCAGACGCCTCGAAGCCCGTAAGCAGAAATTGCTCAAGGCCTTTTTGGATGTCTCGTGCTAAAAGGGATGGGAGCATGATCTGCCTAATTTACGTTGTTAGCATTGGTCGCTGAAATCATTTCTTCAGGTGTCACCCGCCAGATTACCGTCTGGTTAGATTTCCTTGACTTTAGAGTACCAATGCGTATCCAGACCATGCAATTGCTTTTGAACTGAACAATAGACTCATTTCCTGCGCTTGCATTCAAAAGCTCCTGGACAGATGTGTTGGAACCGTCAGAGCCAATGAGCGCTGGATAGGCGAGCTTACGTTTGAGAACATTCAACAGCATCGAAAGCGGAGGATGAGACATCCGACGGTTTGATAAAAAACACGTACCGCTGCCGCCCTCTCCGCTGCTATCGCCCCGGTGAAGAAACATGTGCAAAGAATTGTCTGTGAGTTCATGGAGGGCGTATTGGCCGAATCCCCGCCGCTGAACCACCTCCACATGACGATCTGTTTCGATGTTTCGATAAGTGATACACAACCATGCAGGTTCTACGAATCTGTGACTACGCCTTTCTCCATCTACTTGTCGAACACGGCCTACGGGAGGGCCGTAAAGCTTCCATGAAGCTGGAACAAATTCCCATCCTTGAATTAGTGGCTCAACTCCAAGCCTAAATTTGTAATTAATATCTACGAATAAAAAGGTGTCGAAAAGATGTCCATATGCTTGTACAGCAGCAGAAATGTCTTGACCCGCGCAGGGGTACATGAACAGTTTTCCTTTGTAGGCTGGGGGTGTCATTCAACTGCACTTTGCGACTGGTGTGCAACAACTTGACGAACCGGTTCAGACAAGTAATCGCTAATACCTGCGGTAAATGTACGTATCTGTGCAACGTTAAGACGAATTCGGAATACTGGAATGAACTGGGCGCCATTCAGTACAACTTTCCAGAACCCATTTTCCAGAACATAGTCAACTCCTATTACGCGGTTATTGCTCGCCCAACTTTCAACCTTATTTTTCATCGCTTCAAGGCCACCGTCTTTTCCTGCCTTCGGTGCATACACCGACTTCAAACGACTGCCACTGCTCTCGACCCACTCTGATTGAGTAAATACATAAGCCGTCACTTGACCTGAACCGGAAAGCTCCGTGGTAAATCCGGTCCTTGGAAGACTACCCGGTTGTTGCGGTAATGGGTGACTTAAAGCATTACGAATGCATTCCACAACATCACGATAGGTGATACCTCTTTCTGAAGGCCAGCGTTCAAGGACACATTCCTTGGTCAATCCTAGTAGCGTTGGCTCGGCGTTCAACGTTCGCTTCGCCATCGACAGTAACTCTTCCAGCGACTTTGAAGGATTTCTAGGGTGCCTATTTCTCAGTAGCTCATGGCACATGGTCAGCATGGACTGCAACAACGCAATTGCCAAGGTTGCCTCAAAGTGCTGCTCAGAGGGCAGCTGACGTCGAAGGTGGTCGTATTGCACAAGCAATTGACCAGCCCGAAGTGCAAAGTCGGCCTGAATTTGCCCATCTTCTGTACGTTCATATTCCATACGCGGATGCAGTGGTTGCAGAGGATTTACTATCAAAAAAATCCCACGCCACCCTGTAATCCTCTTCCCTGTTGGCCCTGGCGAACGGGGCTTTGAAGGTGCGGGTGACTTGGCGGGGGCCGCCGGGCAAGGTATCGTCGGTGATGGTCATGTCCACGGTGGTGCCGTCGGGCACGAGGAACTGGCTGTCTTTGTAGATATCTTCCCAACCGTGGTTGCCGTCTTTGGTTTTGCCGTCGGGGGTGGTGATGCGGGTTTTGGGGGTGTTGCGTCCGCCTTTGCGGGGCAGGCCGACGCCGACCAGGCCTTTGCTGTTAGTGAAAACGATGCGCCCGTGGATGTCATACCAGGTGTCGCGCTCGTAGCCTTGCATTACAGGGAACTGCACTCGGTAAATGAGCAGAAGCTCGTCAAGCGTTAGGCTCAGCGCCTGCGCCACCAACACATCGATTTCCACCAAGGCCATGCGGCGGGCGTAGTCAGAACGCAGGGCGCAGTCTCGATTCCAATCGCGAGTTAGGTTGGACCAAAAGTCTTGCGGCAGGCGGAGGTTGTCGGGCTGACTCCAGCCTTGGTTTACGAAATCTGCATCGAAAACTTCAAACCAGAAATTTGTGTAAGCTTCGGTCAAGCAATTCAGACACGAAGCTCGTACCAGCGCAACTGCAGGAAAATAAATATGCGGCAAGCGACTAAGACCTTCACCGTACAAATCTCCTCTGCCTGTTGTCTTGATGAAAAAATCGTAAACAAGTGAACAGGTACCTACCAAAGCACAAGTCAAATCAACTCTTTGTTGAAAAGAAGTTGCGACAATAGTGTTGACTTCCGAGGTTTCGGGTGGGGCAAGACAAGCAATCAATGTACGTTCTCCGGCTTGAGCTAAACGACGCCGATGAATCAATTGATATTCGCTACACACACTCGATATCGAATTTGAAATAGTTTTATCAAACCACTTAAGTCGTGGGATTTTTGCGAAATGTTCCTCGGATTTAAGAAGAGGGGTGTAATTTGATCGCGGCCAGTATTGAGTGGGTAAATCCTCTAACGTTAAAGAGTCGTAGTCACTGTTTGTTTTTGATCGCAGACGTGCTGTTTTACTAAATGGCATTCCGACGTGAAAGTGTGGTCCGGACCATATGAACTTCCAACTTTCTGAAGGAAATTCATTTTGATTATTACGGCGCCTTAGTTCACCGGTTTTCTGTGCTTCAGTCTCATTCCAAACGATATCTACAGATTGAACCGAATCACCTAAATCAGCTAAACACTTAGGGTAGGCCGCAATTTTTCTCAGCACGCTGTTCAATTGGCTCGCGTGCAAAGCGGGCAAGCGGGCGCGGTTGGCGGGTGTACCACGATCGTCATACAACTTCGCAAAGGTCGCCAAGGCGGCCAGATCAACTTTCACAATGCGGTCTGTGTGTCCAAGAAAGTTCCATTGACCTAACTCATTTTTTATTCCTCCAACTACACCCTGTCCATCATGTTGGTAGCAGGAATCAACGGTGGCAGGTGCAAATAAATTAGCTAGCTGGTCAAATTTAGGTTCGGCCATTAAGGGCCCGTAAATGTTGATGCTGTACTTGGTCTGATCGTGAACATCAGCGAAAAGAAACAGTGCATTTGCAAACTGAAAATGCCTTCGCAACCGGGCATATAACATCTCCCTCAGCGCACCACCCTTGGGGTCATCATAGGGACCTTCGGGGTGTAGTAAACCAGTTACGCCTTTGGGGCTGTTCAAGCCCCAAGAAAGTGGCATAAAGCACTTGTACAAATTAGCCTTCATGCCTTGAAGCAGTGGGTAGTTTTGCACCGCGTTCAAAAAGTTTTGCATTCCCTCTGCTTCTTGCAGTTCTTCTGTCCAGGCTTGTTGCAAACCTTCAAAGCGCTCAAAAGCATCGGCGCGCAGCTTGGTTAAATCACTGGCGCTGATTTTTCGTACCGCAAAGATAGGGTTGCGCTCGCCCAAGATACCGCTCTCGTTCCACTCCACTTTCAACCAAGGTGGGTTTCCCAAAATTAGGTCAAAGCCAACTGCAGACTTGTGAGTATCTTCAGATGTACCAAGCAACAAGTCTGCAAAACACAAGCCCCAGTGTATGAAGCGACGAGCCTCGGCCACTTGCTCCACTTGAACAATACGCGGCAAGTGCTCACGCAAGCGGCTGATGCGCAGCTGGCCCAGCTTGTCGTGCAGGTTGGGTTGGTCTGCGGCTTGGGCCAGGGGCAGCTGGGTTTCAAAACCTTCCATGGTGGCTTGCACCTCGGGCACGATCACTTGCTGCGCCTGTGGCTCGGTGTTGCTCAAGTCCAGGCTGCGCTGAAGGGCAATGTCCACAATATTGCCTTCCAAAATTGCGCCCACTTCCATCCACCAAGCTTCGCGGTTGGGCAGGCTGGCACTTTGGGTGATGGGCCAAAACCACAGCGCGCACCAGTAGTCCATCACCAGTTTCAGGCGGCGATAGGGGGTGGCCAGGTCGCCGTCTTCATTCAGCAGGCCCTTGCGGCGCACGGCTTCTTTTTCGGCGCGGCTGAGTGTGCGTTTGGATGGGTCGGGTTGGTTAGGCCACACATACAGGTTGTCTTCGGTACGCTTGCGGTCACGCGCCATGGCCTTGGTGTGCTCGGCCCACAAGTTGTCTATCTGCTGGCTGAGTTGCTGCAAGCGAGCAATTTCGTTCGGCTCTAGTGGTTTTATAAAAGCGGTTCGCCATGCTCGCAGCCGTGCAAAGTCTGCGGGGTAAAGCTGCTTGGCCACTTTGTCGCCATAGTCGGCCATGCCGGGGTCGGGCAATAAAAAATGCCACACCTCGTCGGGGCGGCGGGGGGCGGCATGGTTCACGTCGCGTGGTGCTTCTTTGTGCCACGCTGGGTCAGCACCGCGCTTTAATGCACCCGCGCCATACACCTGGTGCCGCGCACCGATGAGGCTGTTGCCTGCAAACAGTTGGTAGCCAAACCACGGTACATGGGCTGGCAGTGGACGGCCTTGGGCATCGGTTTCGCCGTAAATGGCGTTTAGCCAAATAGACACCTCGGCCAGCTCCACGGCCACGGGGTTCAAGTCCACACCAAACACATTGCGGTCGGCAATGTACATACGCACTTTTTGCAGTTCTTGGGCGTAGGTGTCGTGCGGTATGCGTTGCTTCAGTTCGGCTTGTTTGCGCTCCAGATAGGCCTCGGCCAGTTGGTTGACTGCTTCGTTCAAGAAGGCCGCGCTGCCCATGGCGGGCTCGCACACGGTAAGCGTCAGTATGTCGTCTGCGCATTGCACGCGCTCACCACCAAGCAGTACTTTCAAGGCGTATTTCACCAAGCACTTGGTCAGCACTTGTGGCGTGTAGAAGCTGGCACTTTTTTGGCGGTCGCGCCCTGCCAAGCGGTAAATGAAGCTGCCCTTGTCGTGCTTGCGCAGTTTTTGGTGGCCGGCTTCGTTGGTGTCGTACACCTTTTCATCGTCTTTGTAGTCGCCCAAGCGGCTGGCGGGTACAAACCAAGCGTTGTCCAGCAAGTCGTCGCCGCTGCTCTCTGCACCGCGTCGGCCAGTGCTGGCTGTGCTGGTGTCTTCGGCGTCTGCGCTGTCGGTGTTGTCGCTGTCGTCAAACAGGTCTTCGGTGTCTGCGTCGTCATCGTCGATGGCTGCTGCACCGCCGCGCTTGGGTGCTTTTTTCACCTCGTACAGGTCCTCTTTGGCGAAGAAGCCTTTGTAGCTAAGCAGTGCCTCATACACCGCACCCAACTGGTTGATGGACAACAGTTGGTAGCTGACCCGCCCTCGCCTTTGGCCTCGGCCCCTGCCACGCGACAAGGACATGAGCCGGATGATGGTTTGCCACACATGATTGGGAAACTTCACCTTGGCCAACAGCGGCATGGTGGTTTCGTCAAACAAACGGCTGTCCAAAGGTGCCAACGCAAAGCTGTCTTTGGCACCGGCCATGGCTTGCACGTTCAGCTGCTCACCAAAGCCGCAGCCTTGTGCCACCAAGCTGAACAAGCGGCGCAGGGTTTTGTCAAAGTAATGGCCGTTGCGCGACTCGGGGGTGACCAGCTTTTTCATCTCCAGCTCGCGCAGGCTCTCTAGGCTGTAGCCCTTGAGGTAAACCTCAGACTTGCCAATGGGAACATAGCCCAGCTCGGGCCTAGCCTCTATGTAGAACATGAACAGCAGGCGGTACACCATGCGTAAACATTCCAGGCTCAGGTCGCCGGGGTCGAGTTGGTCTTTGCCGCTGAAAAAGCCTTTGCGTTGGTCTGCGGCCAGTTGGCGCAGCTGTTGGGCAGCTTCATTGCCCAACAATTCAATGGCTTCGCGCAGCGCGTGCTTCAAGTCTTCACTCACGCCAAAGGCGTGCTTGTGGGCGTTTTCGTCCAGGCTCTCCAGCAAGCTGTTGCCCTCGCCCGGTGCCAAACTTGTTTTGTGCAGCAAGGCGGCAGCGGCTTGCAAGGTGGCGCTGTCTTTGCGGTCTAGGATTTCTGACCAGTCAAAACGCAGGGCGCGGTTTTGCGGCCATTTGTAGCGGTCAAGTAGCAGCCATTCGTCCAGGCCCAACACCAACACATAGCGGGGGGCTAGCTCGGCGGCAAATAAGGCCTCGGACACCAACTCGGCCCAGCTTTGGTCTTTCACGGCGCTGGGCAGTTCGTGGTCGCCGTAGTGCAATGCGCTCAAGGTTTGGTCGAGGAGGTCTTCGTTTTCAAGACCGGGTTGGTAGGCGGCGACGATGGCCAATTGCGGTTGCTGGGTTGCGGTGTGTAGGGCGCTGGCCGTGGCGTCTTTGGCCAGCAAGCTCCATACCGGAATGGCCTGTCCTGCAACCAACTCCAGGTGTTTGATGGCCTCGGGGTTGGCGGGTGCGGTGTATCCAAGCGCATTCAACAAGCCAGACTGTAATTGCACGAACAAACGCCATTTGTCGGCGTCGTTTTTGGCGCGTTCGAGTTGCCCGCGCAGCGCAAACCATTTTTGGCCCCAACTTTGCAGTTGCTTGGGTGGAGTGCGGTGAGCCTCAACACCGGGGTGTGCAGCCTCATCGGCGTCCCAAGCATCTATGCGGGTTTTGATGTCACCCCGAAACACCTCGGCCAAGTAGTGGTGGCTGTAAAACTCGTTGTCGTTGGAAATGCCCGCAAAGGTTTGGACAGCGTCAAGCACAGGCATGGTCAGGCTCCTGTGGATGTGTTGTTGCAGACAGCACCCAAGACCTGAATCCAGGGCTGGGGTTCGGTGGTTAGGGTGTCTTCCACCCATTGGCGGTAGTCATCAAACACACTACCAATTTGGCGGCTGCGCTTTTCAAAGCGGCTTCGCTTGACGGTTTCTATTTGGTTTTGTAAGCGCAGTTCAAGCTGGACGATTTGATTGTCTTGCAGGCGCTTGAGTTCGCTCAAGGTTGATTTCAGACGTTGCTCTAATTGGGCTGCGAAAACCTTTTGTTGGGCATTCATGAAATCAGCCATGGCTTGAACCGCATGGGGCAAGGCGGTTTGCATGAGTTCAACGGTTTTGGTCAAGCCATCGTTCACGCCCCGGTTGGGCAAACCACCAGCTTGCAAACCTGCACGCTGGGCAAAGCTCTCAAAGGGTTCGAGCTTAAAGTTGTCTTTGGCGTTGGTTCGGGTGGCCACTTGCCATTCCACCATCAGGGGTTGGCCCTTGCGGTTGGGCAAGATGCTCATGAGGATGAAGGCTTGCTCGTTTGGGGCCAATTTGGCGCTTTGCAGAACTGGTGCTCGGTGGCGGCCAAAGTGCGTGAGTACCCTGTCGCCCAACCATTCCATGATAGGGTGTTGCGCCCACAGGTATTGCAGCGTTGGCCAAGTGTCATCTTCGGCTTTGTTTTGACGAGCTTCTTCTATGGCCTGTATAACACGCTCGGGTTTGGCGCAAAGGTTGTAGAGGTCGTTGGTGGCTTGTGCTTCACGAGGTAGCTGCTTCAAGCGGTCTTGCAAGTCCAAGGGCGCTGTAAGGCTGATGATTTGCTCGTCCTTAGCCTCTGACCAAGGGCACAGGGTTTCCAGTTGGTTGAGTTGCGTGAGTGCGGTGGCTGCAAAGTGGTAATCGCCCTTGAACAGCGACAGCGGCTCCGCTATGTGCTGGGTGCTAAGGACAGGTGCAGGTACTGCTTGTGCGCCACCAAACAGCAGCATCATGTAGTCGCCCTCGTTGCTACCGTCTTTTTTGTCTTTGTCGGCCAGGGTTTTATCCATGGCTGCTTCCACCTGTTCGGGTGTCATGCCAGACGCCATGAAGCCAGACACTTTCTCGGCCTCTTTGTCAGGGTCATAGACGTTCAAGAAAGCAGAAGGGTCGCCCAGGTTGAGGTTGGCCTGGTTGTCTTTGTTTTGCAAGATTTCAAGGATGCGCATATCGCCCTTGATTTTTTCGTTTTGGGCTTCGGTGTACAGGTACACAATTTCGGGTTTGTACTTTTGCCCGTAGCGGTCCACCCGTCCATTGCGCTGCTGAAACACCATGAGAGACCAAGGTAAGTCGAAGTGCACCAGCCGGTGGCAAAAGTAATGCAGGTTCAAGCCCTCGCTGGCAACGTCTGAACACAGCATGATGCGGATGGGGTCTTCTTGCCGGCCAAAGCGGTCAACCAAATTGTTTTGCTCGGTGTCGCTCATTTGCCCGTCCAAGATTTCAATCTGCTGGGGCTTGAGCTTCAAGTCTTGCGTGAGCTGCGCTTTGAGCCAACGCAAGGTTTCAATTCGCTCGGAGAACACCACCAAGCGGTCGTGGGCGTTGTCCACTTGCCAACCAAACTCGGGGCTGCGCAGTTGTTGAACAAACCGTTGATATTTGCTGAAGCTGTTGGCTTTGCTTTCGGTGGTCATTACCTCTAAAGACTGCGCCAGGGTTTGCAAGGCTTGCACCTCAGTGGATTCGTCAGGCGTGACACTGGTCTTAGATAGTAAGAGTTGAATACGCTTGGAGGTGGACTCTAAGGCGGCAGCGGGGCTGGAGAACAAAGCCTTTTGCAAACCGATGCGTTGCAACTCTTGCTGCTTCCCGCCTTTGTGCTGGCCGCCTTGGGTGAAAGGAATATCGAGCAAATGACGGTACGCGGTTTCTTCGTCGGGTGATGCGGCTTGTCGCAGCAGGGTCGTGACGCGTTCTTTGAAATCGGCTGAGACCTGGTCTTTGATGTCTTTTTTGAACCGGCGAATCACCAAACCTTTATCTTTGAAATCCTCAGGGGTGTAGTCGTCGGGGTCTGAAATGGCGGTGGGGTCGAGCAGTGCCATGAGTGAGGCAAAGCTGCGGGCAGAGCCATCGTGCGGTGTGGCAGATAGCAAGATGAGCGTGTCTGACCGTGTGGCCAATAGCCGGGCCAACTTGGCACGCTTAGCCAAACCTTGTTCACCCGAACGTGCCGCCACGTTGTGGCATTCGTCGATGACGATCATGTCCCACCAGGCGTTTTCTAAATAATTGCGGTATTCCAGATTGCTTTTGAGCGTGTCGATGGAAATGATGCTGCGGTCGAAATGGTTGAACGGGTTGTGGTTGGCAGGTATTCGGTTGCGCACCCGCGCCAAACCCATTGAATCCAGGCGGACGAGCGGAATGGAGAAACGGCTCCACCACTCTTTTTGAAACTGCGTGAGCATCGACTTTTGCGTGACCACCAAAATTCGCTTACCGCGACCGCGCGCAATGAGTTCGGTGGCCAAGACCCCTGCTTCAAGTGTTTTGCCCAAACCCACGGCATCTGCAATCAAGATGCGGGAGCGCGGTTGACGCAATGCCTGTAGTGCTGGGTCTAACTGGTAAGGCACCAGGTTCATCACTGCGCGATGGCCTAAGTGGATACGCTCATCATTGGGCACGCTGCGCCGACGTTGGCTCTCTAAATAGAGCATTGTGGCGTTGTATGTAGGGGTGGTGTCGGGCACCAATTCGGTTTTGGCAGGGTCTAGAACCTCAATGCTGTCTTCCAACTCAGTGAGGAAAAGTGACGATTGACCTCGCACCAGATCAGAAATTCCATCACAGGTGAGCAACCAACCTCCATCCGCTGATGGATCCACCCGTCGAATAAGCCATTCTTCATCTCTGATTTCCGCGCGTGAGCCGGGGGCGTAGGGAAGCATATTTTTTGAGGTAACTAATTATTATTAATGGAGATTTTAAGGCTCACACGTACCGCCCGATAGCCGCCAGCAGCATTTTCTGCACTGAAGCCTCTAGCGCCGGGGGTGAAAGAACTTCGACTTCCGGGCCAAAGCGCAGGTTGTCTCCGATTAGGACGTATTTTCCTGAAAGCCTCACAGTAAATCCAGATTTGTACTTTGGATTTTGAAGAGATCGATTACCAGAGGGTCATTCAACTTTTTCAGGTGAATCAAGTTCAGTGGTTTGCTTCCAACCATGTTTTTTGAGTGCTAAAGCGTAGCTGTAGACCTCCGCGTAAAAGGCATAGCGGGGATAGTTTTCTGTGCGCGTTTTTACATCGCCACTCTTTTGAGCATCGTAAGACAACTTAGAGTGATGATTCATAATCTGAACAACCTCGTCAAAACTTGTGGTGATAGCTGCTCTAAATTGATCATTTTTTTCAACTTGTAATGCTGAAATAGATTCCTCAAGTCGCAATTTCCCCCACTGTGCCATGACCAAAAAAACTGTGACCGCAGTAATCAAAAAAGTAATTGTGTGATGTAGGGTGTCAGCTGATAGAGCATGAAGATATTCTGCTATTGACATGATTTTTCTCCCAAGAAAAATAATTGTTTCGGCGCCTCATCAATTTTTTCAACAAAAGTTAAAAGAATTCTTCGCTTTTTCCGGTTGAATTTAAACATACCGTCCGATAGCCGCCAGCAGCATTTTCTGCACTGAAGCTTTCAACGCCGGTGGGGAAAGCACTTCGACTTCCGGGCCAAAGCGCAGGATGTCGCCGACCAGTTCGCGGTCGTCCGAGTAGGGGATGGACAGCACAAAGCTGCCGTCTGCTTCAGTTGTGCTTTGCTGCTCCGGGTGCCACACTTCGCGAGAGACCCATTGTGAGCGTTTGGGTGAAAACTTCAGCTTTGCCCACTGGGTGTTAGTGCCGCCAAAGATGCCGTAGCCGGCGCTCATGACGGCGGTTATATTTTCTGGCGGCACTTCGATGGCGGCTTCGTCCATAACCGTCATTTTTTCGATCGCGTCTACAGAAAAGCTGCGCAGTCCGTCGCGCAGGTGGCACCAGGCGTCTAGGTACCAGTTGTCGTTGTAATGCACCAGGCGCTGGG
>Ga0315905_10002558_pt1 | contig 19134 bp, 21 predicted proteins | sample LakEriMetagenome_5_FD_203522 | JGI IMG/M metagenome (GOLD analysis project Ga0315905, IMG submission 203522) | Freshwater fungal communities from buoy surface, Lake Erie, Ohio, United States - Buoy 4 MA121 | ecosystem: Environmental > Aquatic > Freshwater > Lake | place: USA: Lake Erie, Ohio... | reverse complement strand
CAGCATAATCCCTTTAGCTGCCGATGCGTGCATTGGTGGGGTACTGACCTCACTAAGGCGCAATCATCATCACCTTGCTGCCAAGGTCATAGGTCTGCAGGTAATCTGCAATCTTCTCAAAAGTAGCCGTCACGGGCTTTCCCTGCTGATCAGACGTACTCACCTCAGCAGAAAACATCGACCCCAGCATCAGCTTGAATGGGTTGACGTTAACGGTTTGCGCTTTGAAATAGGCTTTGGTATTTGCCTTGATGATCTTGATATCGTTGGTTTGATAGATAGCGGCATTGATCACATCAAGCACGAATTCCGTACAATTCTGCCGGCCCAAGGTATAAGGATTCGCAATCAGCGAATACCGGGGATCGTGTAAGGCTGCATACGACGACGATGCAATGACCTGCAGCAGTCGCTGCTGTAATTCGGCTGAGGGTATCAAAATGCCCGCTTCGAGTTGTGCAACGCCCGCAAAGAAATCCACCGGAAAATCCTGAACGAGCGTACTAACGTTCGGATGACCATCTTTTTGGTAGAGATTGTAAATCGCATAGCCAGGCACAGTGCTGCCATTGGCCAGTGTGATATTCGAGTACACCGCAAATGCCACATGCGTAAAGTGCATGCCCTCCGGCATTTCAGACAATGGTCGACCCATCCTCGCCACTATCGCCACACGAGCACCCTCGCTCGCTAATGTGCGCTCCACTTTTTTCGCAAATCCTATAATTCGTTCAGCAGGAAAATGCGGGCTTGCCTGCGCGCTGCTCCCACTAAAACTAGTGGCATGGCTCAAACATCCGATGCACAGTAACACTAGGCAAATGAAGATTTTTGAAATGAAGTTTTTCATCTGATGTAAGAGGGTGAAGGTTCTCTGAAAGTCAGTTAGCAGATAAAAAGACCGGGTCTAACTCCGACTAAATACACGTTAGATGCTAACGAATTCTGTGTAGCTGGTTGAATTACAAACAAGCACTGAGCTGTTCTCAGCGAGGTGTGGTCGAGGTGCGCTGTTTCAGCGCCTCGGTCGGTGATGTGACGGTGATCGTCTCATCCGTGATGGGTAACGGCCCGGTGGTGGCCAAGCCCGCTGCCGCCGCAGAGCTTTTGCCTGCCGCCGAACTTGCGCCACCCACCCCGCCACTGACAACGCCTGCGGATAGCATGGGTACTGCCAAGACGCCCAGAGTTGCTTGACCCGATGCAGCGATGCCCAAAGTGGCGGCTTTGCTTGAATGTGTGCTCGCAGCGCTTGCGTTTTGTGCGCTGTCCGCTGCTTTTACTGCGGTAAAGCTGATCAAGCTTACGCACAAAACAAAAATCTTGGTGGATAGGTGCAGTGTCATCGGTGTCTTCCTTAATTGAACCAAATATTTTGGCGCTCGACAGATTGGCAATCACACGATTTCTAAGGTGCTCGAATTGCCATGAAGGGGTGCTACTACCTGCGCCGAAAAAAATTATGAGTTTTTAGTGCAACGCCAAATCAATTCTAGGTCGGCGTTGACAAATCAATGTTGGTGGTGTGGTGAATAAGCCATAGCATTCGCATTCAGGAAGAGCGCATGCAGAAAAACTAGATGGGCGAGTGAATTTCAAATTCACGATAAGCGCCGAACTTCTCGATAGCAAGACAGAAATTAGCGAAGTTTTCTTAAGAATTTATCTGCTTTCATAAGAGTCTGGACCTCGCCATGATGATCTTTCGCTTTGGTACGCAGTGACAAATCAGTCACTGCATTAAGGTGAACAAACTACGGAGGATTCATGATGAAATGTCCCACTTGTTTGAGTGCCTTGCTTGTAATGAGTGAGCGTCAGGGCGTAGAGATTGATTACTGCCCTCAATGTCGCGGTGTTTGGCTGGATCGAGGCGAGCTCGATAAGTTGCTTGAGCGTGCTGCGACGCAGGCGTCAGCGCAATTACCCACACAAGCACCACAACATCAATCTGATCGCCACCAGAATTCTTCTTATCCAGCAAGACAGTACGAGCAGCCATACGCCAGCCAAAAGAAGCACTATCACCAAAAATCATGGCTCAGCGAGATTTTTGATTAATCGATAGTTTGAGCATAGCGGCCAAAATACGAAAATGGTATCGTCGATGGGAAGTCGTCGCGGCGTAAATTAAAAGCATTGTTCGCACGCTATGCCCATACTATTGGCCTTAACAACGGCCGAAAGTATGAATTTATCTGTGGCTTACGCGTCTATAGTCGAGCCCATCGTAGGGCAATAAATGTTCAGCGCTTGGCTGTGACGATGGAGTCTTTTGCTCAGTTGACGTCTTTCTACGACTGCAAACAATGCGGTATTGATTGAAATCCGATCATTGCACGATGCTCGCGCTCTTCAAATGATTTCGCAATCCAACTGACAAGAAGATAGCTGCTATCAAAATTCACGGCTAGGGATATTCCGCACAAACCTATAAACGTCCACGCAATTACTGCGCTACTAAGTAAAGCAGTAATTTTCTTTCATCATTTTTATTTCAGAAATGATTTTGTAAGTCCTAGCCTGAATAAAAAAACCACGGAAAAGTGGTTTTTTGCATTTCAGTGGTCTGGGACGAAATTGAGCCGAGCCATTCATTCTGAGATAAATCGGCCAATTAAATTTTATTTCGGATTGATCCAGGAGTTACGCCAAACTTCTTCTTGAAGGCAGTGATGAAATGGTTCACGTGTGAGTAGCCAATTTTATGTGCAAGGATTTTCATTGGGATATCAGTTTCGCGTAAGGCTTGAAAGGCTTGATCCAATCGTTGGTTCCACATAAACGAATAGATGGATTGATCATATTTTTTTATGAAGGCTTGATTTAGCTTTCCGGGGCTGACGTTATACTTTTTTGAAAGCTCTGCTAGATTGGGTGTGTCTGTCGTAATTTGTAAAAGTTCGGATCGTAAGGCGGTGACATTAAAGTCATCTTTTTCTAAATTCTTTAAAAATTTTTTTGAAGACGAAATATAGATATTGATCTCGAGAAGATATTGGAGGATGACGGATTGCGCAAATAGTGAGCGCATATTTCCCTCGAGATGATCGGGGGTGCAGGTTGCAATCTTATTTGAAATGGTCTGGGGTATTTTTACTTCATTAAAATTTGACGCTTCAGTCAGGCCTAAATTTTTATAAAGATTTTCAGCGGCTTCTAGCCCCAATAAACTGAATAACTCAGTTTCGGAAATGAAAAGGGCGGATAAGAAAATATCTTCTTCAGTAAATAGAGTTTGTTCGACGTCAAGAAATTCAAATCGGCCCACCATATCAACGTTGGGTGTTCTTTTGCGGCGAGCTTTTGTATTGTTATCAAACAAAGCTACGCATCCACAGTGCACCATGTGAGAAACAAAGGTGGGCGATGAAAACTCTACTTGATACTTGCCTAAGGTAAATTCAGCGGGTCGATCTTCATTTTTGAACTGATGGGTAGATTTAACTAGGGTGATGCCGTCATAAATCTCGAGATGCTCTGTATAACCAGTCGCTAGTTCGGAAGGATAGGGAAATTGAAATTTTCTAATGGAGCCAATAATTTCAGAAGTGTGTATCTCTTGTTCAAATAGCCATTCAATTTTGTGCCCTAAAATTGCCATTTTGCCACACTTATAATTGAGGAATTTCGTAGTTATATTTAAATATTTCGTAGAAAAATATTCATCCGCATTTGTGTCGTAGTGAGATGCAGATTTTTCGGTGTAATTAGTGAATTACTTTAACCCGATTAGATCATAAAATTCATTTTTGTTAAATCCAAGAGATGAATTGGAGGCTGATTATGCTTGCCGAGAACCAGTTATCCACGATAGGGCTCGAACTCAAAAAACATAGGGAACAGCTAAACCATTCCATTCTAGATATTTCCAGACAAATGGGAGTGTCTCCGAAATGCATTGTCGCAATCGAAACCGGTAATCTGGGTTTCTTCGCTGGCGCCAAATCAGAAATTGAACGACTGTTCAAGCTTTACAAGCGAAAACTCCACATGAAAGCAGATTTTCTGGATTCGGCCCTCGCTGCCCTTAATGAAAATAACGCCAAAACAGATTCGGAATCTGGCTTGCCTTCATTTTTGGTGAAAACGATCTCCGCAGAGCCGATGGTCTCAACAAAATTAAGGATGCCAGTAACAGCCAAGCGGAGTGCTGTCAGTAGCAATAATGCTTCAAGCAAGGGAGGAAAGCTTGCCCCTAATAGGCTGGAACTCAACTAGGACTTTTTCGCGGCGGAGAAAAAAGTCCATTTATATATCAAGCTTTCCTAAGTGCGACTATTTGACATAACAGAATTCATTTAGAAGAGATGGCTTACATCAAAAAAAACTGATATGAATAACCGGCATAAAAAACTGAAATGATTATCCGATTCAAGTATTTGCAAAGTTCAGATGACGCTCTTCAAATAACTGCAATGCTCAAGGTGGCTGATCGTCATGTGAGCGACGGTCTTCGAATGACCGCAATGCTCAAGGTAACTGACCGTAATATCACTGTAGATAATGTTCTTGATTATTTGAACGAGCGATATCCGGAGCGGAAAAATATTGAAATTTCTGAGATTATTTCAGCCTAGCGATCGTTGCCAATGATTTTGACTGGTTCTAGTCAGTAGGCAAACCTTCATTTTTAGGTTTCGCCTGCAGTAGCCTTGTATGGATATGGCTTAAAGCTGTTTTGGGATAGTGGCACACAAGGCCATGCTTTGGCTTTTATGACTGTAATGCCTCATCCAGTGCGTTGCATGATCCTACACCTCATCAGTTGAACCCGAGCGTTTTGCAACCGTAGAGAAGAAAAAACCACCCGAAGGTGGTTTTGAATATTTTGTTTGACTGAGGTGAAGTCGGCCAGTGCGAAGTAATGATCGATGCCGATTCACTGACTTATTCTTCTATAGCGTAACTAAACTCAAATTTCTGTGAATGCAAATTTTCATGCGAATACTTCAAAAAATTTTCTTTATGCCTTCTGTAATACAAAAGCCCTTCTTTAATGCTCGCTACTGTCGCACCTTGTTCTAGCATTTTGTCCCACAGGTTCCAATCTTCTTGGGGGTGAGCGCCATCTTCATATCTTTTTTTGTAGCCAATTCTTTGTCCAAAATCTGTGCGGTACATCATTGACCCATGATGCTGATCCTGGCGATCCCAATACAAGTCGCCCTGATAAGGTAACGTCTCACCGGGCACCCTCGTTAAGATTTCTTCCTTTAATTCACCTGTAACCACAATGTCGTAGGTAACGATATCGGCGCTGGATTTTGACAGTAACTCAATGGCATCTGAACGTAACCAATTATCAGCACCTATGAACAGGACATATTCTGTATTTACCTTGGACAGCATGTCTTGAAAATTGTCTACAACGCCCAAATTTTTTTGTCTGAAAATATATTCAATATCTGGATATAGACTCGGCAGATGACCGCAATCCAAGCCGCCGTCATCTACGAATAGAATTTTTGAAGGAGGGGTGGTTTGGGAAAGCATTGACTCAATGCAATGTGCAGCAAGGTGTCCGTATCTATAGGAGGCGATAACAACGGTGATCATATGAATTGTTGAGAGAGCATAAGACGCGGCCATTGTTGCGCATTAAATTCCCGTTGGCAACACTTCACGCAGATTGGAAGAAAATAGTCCCGTCAACGGGCCATTGAGGTGCTGGATGGCCTGAACCAGAACAGGATCCGACTGAGGATGATTGCTCCGTATCGACGGCGCATAGCTTCAAGAATGCCGCTGTATAAATTTTGCATTCTTCGCAACTGATTTTTTCTCACTAAAGCCTGTTGCCTAATTTCGCACCGGTCCATCTCCGGCCAGCCGCTGAAGACTTATTTGGTGTACCGGCTAGGCTCCTTGACCATTGATATAACTCTCTAGAAACTTGATCTGGCTACCTTGAGCTTCAATAATACTTTTTACAAGATCTCCGACAGAAATGACTCCAACTACTTTATTTTTTTCCAGCACAGGTAAGTGTCTAATGTGTTTGTGAACCATTATTGCCATACACTCTTCTAATGAGTTGGATAACGCCACGGTAAGTGGATTCACTGTCATTATCTTTGATACTGCTAATTTTTTTGGATCATCGTTTGGCAACAACACTTTTATAGCGCAATCCCCCTGCGAAACGATCCCTGCTAAAACTCCGTCGTCGATAACTAATATAGCTCTCACTCGATGATCGCGCATAAGCATCAGGACAGTTTCTACGGTATCAGATGATCGTACAGAAAAAATGATATTTGCTTTTTGATCTATAACTTGCTTTACTGTTGTCATAAAAATCAGCCTATAAGCTTAAAAATTAGATGAAATCTTTGCTGGGTGTTTGTTTTTATTTCAGCGTTCCGTATTATATTCTGAGACGTCACGTCAATCAGAGAAAGATCGTGTTGATGGCCAAATTAAAAAACCACCCGCAGGTGGTTTAAGCCAGGAGAAAAATTCTATCAATTCAAAGGCGACTTAGCGAAGCGTACGTACGGTAATTTGATATCAAGCTCACCGTACTTTGCCACCGCTTGTTCATCATTTAAAGCCAGTCCTACTATTACGTCCTGACCAGGAACCCAGTTTGCTGGCGTTGCCAATGGAACACCATCCGTTATCTGAATAGCGTCTAAGGCCCTCAGAATTTCAGCAAAATTACGGCCAACAGACATTGGATAAGCCATGGTTAAGCGCACCTTTTTATCTGGACCAATGATGAAAACTGTGCGGACGGTTGCACTGTGGGCAGGAGTGCGACCATCTGGCAAGTAGGCATCAGCCGGCAACATATCATAGAGCTTAGCCACCTTTAACGAGGTGTCATCAATGATTGGAAAATCTGCAGGTGCTCCAGCAAAAGTAGCAATATCTTTTTTCCATTTTTGATGGTCTTCTACGCTATCAACTGAGATACCCATTACCTTCGTATTTCGTTTGGCAAACTCGGGTGCCAGCTTTGCTACTGCCCCGAACTCCGTTGTGCACACTGGCGTAAAGTCTTTTGGATGGGAAAACAAAATAGCGTAGTGATCGCCAATCCAGTCATGCAAGGTCAAATTACCAGCCGTCGAATCTGCTGTAAAGTTTGGCGAGAGATCGTTAATTCGTAATGTCATGGTTGTTCCTCAGGATGATTGCCACACTATATTCATGGTACGTCACCATGTTAGTCCATATGCTTTTAAGAGTCTTGTCGTTTAAAACGTCACTACGCGCACCGACGCGCGATGAGCGTCGCTTAAATCGACAATCGGCCGACACAGGAATGAGGAATTCCCCATTCATAAAGCGTTTTTTCAAACGACATTTGATGACACGAGTATCTTAAGCAAAAACGGTCAAACTGAATTTGCCATCCTCACTTGTAAGATCGCCGCTCTGACCCTAGACAAGAAACGCTGGCTTTAGGTGGATGCGCCGTTAATTATTTTAGAGATAGATAACGAAGGCGACTGTTTGGAGTCTAGGTGGCCCGGGGCTAAAGCGAACCGGGCTGAGGACGCCTAATCCAGCTGCAAATCATTTCCAATTAAGATTTAGTTTTCTATGAGATGTGGCGCAGTCACGCAAATACAAATTGATCAGGGTCTGGTAGGGAATTCCAATTTCTTCAGAAATGGCTTTGAAATAACCAACAGAATCCTCATCAAGTCGGATGGTGATGGATTTCTTCAACTGCGTTGAATAGGGATTTTTGCGAGCCTTTGAAAAATCATACTCATCGCGCATGGCAATCACCTTTGTTTATAAGATTTCGTCTCGTGGGTCGTGGCTTTTCTTGCAGAGATAATTCGAACAACATCGTCTGCACCCCGGTAGCAGTGACACACCACGACCAGTCGTAAGGAAAAACTAAGGCCCAATAATATGAATCTCTCTTCATCGGCCGAGTGGTCGGGGTCGTCAATCAGCTTCGCATACTCATCGTAAAAGGCAGACTTCGCCTCTTCAAATGAAATTCCATGCTTCTTAAGATTGGTCGAAGCCTTGCGGGCATCCCATTCGAATCGGAGTGAATTCATATGTACATTGTAATTACGGTCTCGGGGAAGTTCAACCGATGTTTTTCAATGTGCGAATAGCCTGCTCCAAATGCAAAAAGCCCCCATTATCGCTAACGAGGGCTTTGCTTACTTGGTGGCCCGGGGCGGAATCGAACCACCGACACAAGGATTTTCAATCCTCTGCTCTACCGACTGAGCTACCAGGCCAAGAGGCGGGAGTATAGCAAAACATTCCGCCCCTGAAAAGCGAAGTCCTTTCGTCGCTATATAATGGGGGCTTCTCTGAAAGTGCTCCCTCATTCATGAAAACCACCTGCGACATCTGTGTGATCGGCAACGGCGCGGTTGGCAAGGCCAGCGCTCTGGCGCTGGCGCAGGCAGGGCTCGAGGTCGTGTTGGTTGCACCTTCAGTGCCATCGGTTGCCCCGCCGTCGGCCAAACCGTTATCAGATACAAATCACTGGGATCATCGCGTTTACGCGCTCAATCACGTCGCTCGCTCACTGCTGTCCTCGCTGAAGGTCTGGGATGCGATGGCGGTAGAACGTATCGCGCCTGTGGACGCGATGGCGGTCCAAGGTGATGCGGTTGATCAGTCTGGCCTGCTGAGTTTTGATGCCTTTGGTGCGCGGGTCGATGCGTTGGCCTGGATTGTCGAAGATAGCAACCTCAATCAGGCGCTGGATGCGGCCTTGCGCTTCGCGTCGGGCTTGAAGATCGTTCATGGTGTTGCTACAGCCTTGGACCGCACCGCTGATGTCGCTCAGATCACGCTCGGCAATGGTGATCTTATTTCGTCCAAGCTCCTGCTGGGTGCCGATGGTGCAAATTCTTGGGTTCGTACGCAGGCCGATATCGGCATGGACTACCGTTCGTATTACCAGCAGGCCGTGGTCGCGAATTTTGAGTCTGAACATGCACATCACGGCGTTGCTAGTCAGTGGTTTCTTGGTGCTGATGGCATCGTGGCCTTGCTGCCTTTGCCGGGTCATCGGGTGTCGCTGGTCTGGTCTGCGCCAGATGCTTTGGCCAAAACGATCCTTGGCGAATCTGCCGAGCAGTTGGCGCAGCGCTTGATGGCCTTACCCGGCCAAACACTCGGACAGCTGCACATGCTGCCACCCGCCGCGCCAAAATCTTTGCCCTTGCGTCTTATCCGTGCTCATTCGCTGGTCGCAGACCGCGTGGCCTTGGTCGGTGATGCGGCGCATGTGGTGCATCCACTCGCGGGTCAAGGTATGAATCTTGGTTTTGCGGATATTCAGTCGCTGCTGGACGCGATTGCCGAGCGTGATCAGCCTTCGGATTGCGGCGAAGCTCGTACTTTGGGTCGTTACGCACGCGCACGAAAAGAGGAGGTGCTGCTGATGCACATTGCGACCGACGGTCTGCAGCGATTGTTTGCCTCCGAGCTCCCACCCGTCAAATTGCTGCGCAATGCCGGCATGGGGCTGGTCAATAAACTTCCATTCCTCAAGCGCAGGTTGATGACGCATGCGCTGGGGCCATCCCTTTCCATCCACACAGATTCTTGATAATGAAGAAAATTCAATTACTGACCTCGCTGGCCAGCGCTTTGTTGACCGTGACCTTGAGTTTGACTGCCTGCGCTGATTCGGTCGAGGCGAATATCAAAAAGACTTTGCAAAAACATCTCGGTTCGGGCACTCCTATTGAGACGGTCGTAAAAACACCGTATAGCGGCCTGTACGAGGTCAAGATAGGCGCCGAGATCGTGTACACCGACGCAGAAGGTAAATATATTTTTATTGGTCGTGTCGTCGATGCTGAATCTTCCAAAGATCTGACCGAGGTGCGGCTGGAAGAAGTGAACAAAATTAAATTCGCCGACTTGCCGCTCGATCTGGCAGCAAAGTCAGTCAAAGGCAATGGTAAGCGTGTGATTGCGGTATTCGAAGACCCTAACTGCGGCTATTGCAAGCGTTTCCGCAAGACGCTGACCGAAATCAATGACGTGACGATCTATACCTTCATGTACCCGATTTTGGGTGAAGACTCAAAAACTAAAGTGAAAAATATCTGGTGTTCTGCTGACCGTGCCAAGGCCTGGGATGACTGGATGTTGAATGCGAAGGTACCTGCTGCGGCACCAAGCTCATGCTCTGCCGCAGCGAATGACAAGGTGGTTGAGATCGGTCGCAAGCTGGGTGTGTCTGGTACGCCGACCGTGTTTTTTACGGATGGAACGCGGGTGCCTGGTGCGCTTGATGCAAAAAAGCTTGAGGCTAAATTGGCTTCGCTTAAGTAGTGAACTGTTTTATTTAACGGTCAATTTTTTTAGGTATTCAACGAACGCGGCTGGATCCCGGCTTTCGCCGGGATGACGGTAGATATTTTGGGGCCGCCTAAAAAATACATTAATAATGGCAAATGGGGCGCAGGCGTGACACTGACATTGCAAGTTCTCTGCCTAATCTTGTGGCGGTATGAGCATTCAAGAGTTGCGACCCTCAAAACCGTCATCACATGCGAGTGATGACGATTTTTAGGCCAACCACTCTCCGCACGTCATCCCGGCGAAAGCCGGGATCCAGTGTCGTTCGTCGTGCATCAGCTGACTTTGAAAATAAGACTACAAAGCCCCTTAGCTCCTCAATTCTGCAAACCCCCAGTTCGCACATCCAAATAATGTTTTAAAAAAAGGAGACCCAATGTTCAACGCAATTCTTCTCAATAAAAACGAAGACGGCAGCACCAAGGCGGAAATCACCCAACTCGATGATGCTCAGTTACCTGAAGACGGTGACGTCACCGTCGCTATTGACTACTCCACCATCAACTACAAAGACGGTCTTGCTATCACGGGCAAATCACCGGTGGTTCGCAAATGGCCGATGGTGCCGGGTATTGATGGTGCAGGTACGGTCATCGCTTCATCGCACGCATCCTGGAAAGTCGGTGACGCCTTTATTCTGAATGGCTGGGGTGTGGGCGAGAACCACATGGGTTGTTTGTCCGGCCGCGCAAAGCTCAAAGGCGACTGGTTGATCCCCATGCCACAAGGTATGTCGTCGCGTACTGCGATGGCGATTGGTACCGCCGGTTATACCGCGATGCTCTGCGTAATGGCACTCGCAGAGCAGGGTGTGAAGCCTGATGATGGTGAAGTGCTTGTCACCGGTGCTTCCGGTGGTGTGGGTAGTGTCGCCATTGCGATTCTCGCGGCGCGAGGGTACAAGGTGGTGGCATCGACCGGCAAACTGGCAGAAGCAGATTATCTGACCTCACTGGGTGCGTCTGAAGTCATTGATCGCGCTGCCTTATCGGCTGCGGGCAAGCCTTTGCAAAAAGAACGCTGGGCCGGTGTGGTGGATTCGGTGGGCTCGCACACGCTCGCGAATGCAGTGGCGCAAACGCGTTACGGCGGCACCGTCACCGCTTGCGGTCTGGCGCAGGGTATGGATTTTCCTGGCTCGGTCGCGCCATTTATTCTGCGTGGCGTGAAGCTGGTGGGTATTGATAGCGTCATGGCGCCAAAGGTACGTCGTATCGCTGCTTGGTCGAATCTGGCCAGTGAATTCAAAGAAGACATGCTCACAAAAATCACCCAAGAGATTTCGCTTGCTGAGGCACTGGCCTGGGCGCCGAAAATTCTGGCGGGTGAAGTGCGTGGCCGGCTCGTCGTGAACGTCAAGGCCTGAGATGGCATCGCGTCGTCAAGCAGTGCATTACCGTATCGTGCCGGTGGATCCGGCGTTGCATCTGTTTGAGGTCACGCTCACGATCGCATCACCCGCAGCCGATGGGCAGATCGTGTCGCTACCCGCATGGATTCCGGGCAGTTATATGGTGCGGGAATTCGCGCGCAATATCATTCAATTGCGCGCCGAGGCTGCGGGTCGCAAAGTGCGTCTTACCAAGCTCGACAAACATACTTGGCGCGCTGCGCGTTGCGATGGTCCGTTGGTACTGATTTATCAGATCTATGCGTGGGATTTGTCGGTACGCGCTGCGCACCTGGATCAGACGCATGGCTTTTTTAATGGCACGAGCGTATTCCTGCAAGCACATGGGCAGGAGAGTGCGCGTCATGTCGTGGATATTCAGCCGCCTGAAGGTGACGCTTATGCGCAATGGCGCGTAGCGACTTCGCTGCCTGAGCTCAAAGCCCGTCGTCATCGTTTCGGCACCTACGTCGCGCAGGATTACGATGAACTGATCGATCATCCGGTCGAGATGGGCGACTTTGAATTGATTCGTTTCGAGGCGCACGGTGTGCCGCATGAAATTGCGGTGACAGGTCGGGTCCCCAATCTTGACAAGACTAGACTTGCAGCTGATCTGACAAAAATCTGCGAATCACAGATCGCCCTCTTCGAGCCCAATACAAAAAAAGCGCCGATGGACCGCTATGTCTTTCTCACACTCGCGGTGGGTGATGGCTACGGCGGGCTCGAGCATCGCGCATCAACAGCGCTGATTTGCGCGCGCGCGGATTTGCCGGTACTTGGTCAGTCAGCGATGACGGAGGGCTATCGTACGTTTCTGGGCTTGTGCAGTCACGAGTACTTCCACACTTGGAATGTAAAGCGCATTAAGCCTGCTGTGTTCGCACCCTATGATCTGCGGCAGGAAAATTACACGCCCTTGTTATGGTTGTTCGAAGGCTTTACCAGTTATTACGACGATCTGACGCTGTTGCGTACCGGCTTGATTGATGCACCAACTTACTTAGGTTTGTTGGCCAAGACGATTAATGGTGTCCTGCGTGGCAGTGGTCGCTTGAAGCAAAGCGTTGCGGAATCAAGTTTTGATGCATGGACTAAGTACTATCGTCAGGATGAGAATGCACCGAACGCCATCGTTAGCCACTACACCAAAGGCTCGCTAGTTGCTCTGTTGTTCGATCTGACGATACGTCGTGACACGCGCGGCCGTAAATCACTGGATGATGTGATGCGAGTATTGTGGCGACGGTATGGACGTCAGTTTTATACAGAAGGCGGTGGTCATGGTGTCACTGAAGCAGAAGTCGAGGCTTTGTTTGATGAAGTCACTGGCTTGCAACTCAAGCCACTGTTTGATCTTGCGGTTCGCGGCACTCGTGATTTACCTCTGCAGGCTATGCTGGCAGCGTTTGCAGTGGACATGACTGACAAAGCCAAGACTGTTAAGCCATCGCTGGATGTACGCACGAAAAAAGTAGGTAGCGATTGTCAGCTGGCGAATGTGTATGAGGGCGGTGCGGCGCATGCAGCGGGTCTGTCGGCGGGTGATACGCTAATGGCGATGGATGGCTTACGAGTCAGCGCGTCGAATCTTGATACTTTGTTGCAGCGTTATCGTGTAGGTGACAAGGTTCGTGCGCATGCGTTTCGGCGGGATGAATTGTTGACGTTTGACTTGGTTTTGCGTGCAGGGTCTGCGCCGCAGTTTGGTTTGACGTTGAAGGAGAAACCTGTTGCGGCGCTTCGATTGCAGCGCGGGTGGTTGAGGGGGCGGTGACTCGTTGTCGAGGGCGAATGCTTGAAAGGGCGTTCTCGTACAAGATAGTTGTTCGTCGCTTGCCTTCGAGGGTATCGGTTGGATTACGAAAGATGCTGGATCCCGGCTTGCGCCGGGATCCAGTGGCGTTAAATCTTCGAAATGTCTGGCCGAGCGAATGAGGCTGGCTGGCATCAAAAAATAAAACCAACAGGAGGGGAAAATTCATGCAGTCATTCCACAAAACCCGCATCATCGCCGTGTTCGCACTGGCTCTCAGCTTGCCCGCATTCGCCGCTGATCTACCCGTCGCCTCACCCCAATCAAAGGGTTTCTCGCCGACCCGTCTGGCTCGGATACGCGATGTGGTTCAATCGGAAATCAATGCCGACCGCATGCCTGGTGCCGTGATTCTCGTTGCGCGCAAAGGCACGATTGTGCATTCGGATATCGTGGGGTTTCAGGACAAAGACGCAGGCAAGCCACTCAAGCGCGATGCCATTTTCCGTGCGTACTCGATGACCAAGCCGCTGGTATCGGTAGTGGCGATGATGCTCGTAGAAGAAGGTCGTTTGCAGCTGAATGATCCGGTATCTAAATTTTTTCCAGTCATGGCAAAGATGGAGGTGATGACGAATCCCGCTGAAGCCAACAGCGCGCGCGTACCTGCAGCGCGGCCGATCACGGTGCATGATTTGTTGCGTCACACATCCGGTCTGACTTATGCGGAGTTCACCCGTCATCCAGCGGTGAAAGCGGCGTATCAGGAAGCGGGGCTCTTCTCGACTGAGGTACCGTCCAAATGGATTACGCTCACACCACAGCAGCAGATCGAGGCATTTTCAAAAGCACCGTTGCTCTCGCAACCGGGTAGTACTTGGGAATACAGTCTTTCTACAGACCTGCTGGGTCGCGTGCTTGAAGTGGTGAGCAACAAGCCACTCAGCGTACTGCTGGATGAGCGACTGATACAACCATTGGGTATGAAAGACACTAGCTATGTGGTACCTGCATCCAAAGTAGCGCGTCTTGCCGAACCATTGAAGATTGATCCGACCACCGGCGGGCCCATGATGGTGATGCTGGACGTCACGCGTGCTACTGGCAATGATTCGGGTGGTGCAGGCATTTCAACGACGGCTGATGATTACTTGCGCTTCTGCCAGATGCTGCTCAATGGCGGTACCTTGGATGGTAAACGCTATTTGTCGCGCACAACGGTTGCATTGATGACTTCAGATCATCTCGGCCCCAAAGTCGCGACACCGGTGCAACCGGGTGAAGTCTTGATGGGCGTGCAGGGCTATACCTTCGGTCTAGGCTTCATGGTGCGTCAGGGTCCGGGTATTGCGGGTGTGCATGGCTCCGAAGGTGATTTTGCTTGGGGTGGTCTGGGCGGTACGTTCTTTTGGGTGGATCCCAAAGAGCAGCTGATTGGCATCATGATGGCTCAGACTCCAGGCGCAGTGCGACAGCAATATCGTCGGATGATCAAGACGCTGGTGTATCAGGCGCTGGATTGATTTTTTTAAGCTTAATCCAGCAAGTGAGCGACCAGTTTGTCAAACGCTGCTGAATTAAAGGCTGCTGAGTCAAAAGCTGCTGAGTCAAAAGCTGCTGCATCAAAAGCTAAATTATCAAATCGCCGTATGCCCGGATGTTCGGGCGGCTCTACTCGACGTTGCAGGTAGGTATCCCAGTTGGCGAGCTTCCAGGCATCACGCGGATCGGCGCGCTGCTCAATTCGGCGGCGCGCTTCTTCACTGGGCAGATCTATCCAGGCGATGCGGCAAACGGTACTGGCCGGTAATCCGAGTTCTTGCGGTCTGAAAAATTTGCCACTCATGATTTCGCGAGTGAAGGGTCCGACCAGCATGACTTGAAGACTGAGCGCAAGATTTTCGCGGGTGATGTCGAGCAGACCTGCATATTCGTAGTCGCGCAGCTGCTGCAGATAGGTCGGACTGTCGCGGTCGGCCGGATCGCCGGTGAGTAGACTCATGGTGTGTGAGCTGAACCCACCGTAAGCGGTGTCCTTATCCAGAAAGAAGAAATCTCGTCCGGAACGGGCAGCGAGCTGGGGCAGGGCTTGCTTGGCGAGCGTGGTCTTGCCGGTGCCAGAGTGGCCCGCGAAAAGAATAAGTCGAGGTGGGTTCATAAGCGAGATGTTTCCAAAATGGCAGTGTAGGTTACTGACGGAAAAACTTGTATCATGCCGGGGTTATAAGCAAAGCTGCGAATGTAGTAGCTTCCATTAAATTCAATAGAGACACGAAAACAATATGGCCGACACAAATACGCCGGGTTCCCTGCTCGTAGGTGAAGGTGTTTTCATGAAAGGTTCGATGCGTGTCCCAGGTCTGGCCACCATCGACGGCAAGCTCGAAGGTGATCTCACAGCCGATACGGTCCACATTCAGACCAATGGTTCCATGAATGGGCGCACGACGGCCAGCCATGTGAGAGTGGCGGGCGCTGCGACCGACACCACGATCGCCATCAAAACGCTGGTCATCGAATCCTCTGGCGTGATTGCGGGCTCCATTACTTACACGGAGCTGGAGATCAAGAAGGGTGGATCTCTGCAAGGATCGATCAGCAAGGTGGGCCAGCAGCCGCAGAATTTTGTGCCGCCTAGTCCGCCTGTTCCACCGGTGGTAGCAGCACCCGAGCCTGTGGTTCAGGCACCTCCTGCTCCAGCACCGGAACCGACAGAGACTGCAGCGGCAGCGCCCGAACTAGCACCAGGCACTGCGCCCGCCAGCGATATAGGCCCAAGTCAATAAACTGATTGATGTCCTGAGGGTCTCAAACTGCTGGTGAGTATTCACCGGCAGTAGTTTCTTTAATGGGGTTGGCGCGCTTGCCATCTACTGCCACTGGCGCTATTGAATCAGTCCTTGGTTCATTCTTTTACGATTTTTTGTGTGCTGCAGACGGGTGATCTCGGGTGGTATTTGTCATGTCCCGTGGTCGTGCCGAGTCGCGATGAATTTGGGCAAAACTTGATCTGCGTACAGGAACCCTGACACGTCTAGCTGGAAGATGAGGTCTATCTTAACGATCGGATGAAAAGGGAGGCGCAAGTGAAGACAATACTCAAGATCGCAGCAGGATTCGTGGCGTTGATGTCCACGACCTTGGTGCAGGCACAGATGAAGCCCGCGGACCTTACGGCAGCGCGGTCGGCATTTTCTGCCAATGGTTGCGCCAACTGCCACGATGCCTCTTTGCGGGGTGTCGGCCCGGCGCTGAAGGAAATAGCCGCTCGTTACAAGGGTAAAAAAGCGAGTGCCGAAGTCGCTAAACGTATCATCGAGGGTAGCGAAGGTCGCTGGGGCGGTATGGCTCATCCGCCGTACGCTGGACTTGATCCGGCCGACGCTGCACTGCTCGCCCGCTGGATACTCGCCGGCGCCCCTTGACGCGATCAAGTCATTTACGGAGATTAATCAATGAAGTACGCCTTGCTGCTTACAGTACCTTTGCTTTTTACCGCGCCGCTAGTTCAGGCCAAACTGGTGAAGGTTTTTGAAAATATTCGTGGCACCGAGGTGTACATCGATACCGACACCATGGGCGGTCATGGACGCTTTCGCAAAGTATGGGAAATCCAAACTTACCGCACGCCTTCTCCAGAGGGCATGCTGTCAATGAAAATTCATAAAGAATACGATTGCAAGGACGAATCGGCGCGCATGCTGGGCTATGTGGTTTTCAAAGGCAAAATGGCCACTGGCGAGAAGATGGGCACTGTGGACACGCCTGGAGAATGGCAGCCGGTATCAAAAAATCCCGGCGCCAAGGGTGGCTTCAGGATGGTGTGCGAGAAATGAGTACGTGTGAAATGAGTACGTGTGAAATGAGTTTGGGCTCTAAAAAATTTAGCGCCGTACCTGACACCTCAATTGCGCTCAGGCGCGCGTAGCCGCTCCGGAAGATCGCGCTGGATTATTGAGCACAGCTAGTCTCAGCCATGATTTTTCGGCGTTCTGCGGGATCGGTTTCCTTCTGCAGTCGCTCCATCAGCGCCGCCAGTCGCTTGGCTTCTTGTTTCATGAGTGGCATGTCTGCCATCGACGGTCGTTTAGCTTCGGGTACCGTCTGGGCGGGTTGCGTGGATTCGGCTTTTTCTTCTTTGTCGGCCGCCTGCGCTACGGCCGAGAGGGCTAGTGCGCATAGTGCTGCGGCGAGTATCTGGCGAAGTTGGGTCATGACATGCTCCCTATGCGATCCTAAATGGAAAATCATTATAGACCCAGTCTCGTCGGCCTTTGAAAATCAGATCGCCGATGATCTTGCGGCTGAACTCGGTGTGCGCAAGCAGGATGTGTTCATCAGTCTGATTGAAGTGAACAAGGGGAATTGGTCGTTTGGTAACGGTGAGATGCAGTACGGGCCAACGTGATCTGTGAAGTGCTGCGCGCGTAAGTAGGGTGCATAGCGGGCTGGCTGAGATAGGGAACGTTATTAGAATGAATTTCTTTTGTTGTCAGCGCAGCATGCGGCCTTCTTGAATCAGGCCAATCGCAAATTCACACCACGAAAAAAAGCCACCCCGATGGGTGACTTTAGTTTGCAGCATTCCTTAATTCGTTCGGTATGAAACCGATCTAAACTTAAGTGCGATCCCTAGAATGATGGATGAGTACGGCACTCTGGGGGCTTGCCGTAACCAGTCGATCTGACTGTGTTTTCGTCGGTGAATTCGATTTGAAACCATAGGCAATGCGGATTCACATACCGATAGTTCCATACGTACCCGCGTTGACGAGCCAAGCCAAAGGTGTCTTTTGAAGGGCCAAGTATTGCGATGATTTCATCTTGGGTCATTCCCGGCATGATTCGAGAAAAGTTTTTCTCGTCGAGCACTTGTGTCCAACGGGCCATGGTGTCATCGCGATCCAAGTAGACGAAATACGTGTGTTTGCCGAACGGGCCGCGAGCATAAACCATGACCCTACTCTCCGGATGAGTCAGTTCTGTCGAAGGCTGCCCCATGGTTCGAATGACCTGTTCACGGCTGTTGCCAAGCATGCGGTCATTGGGGTTATAGCTGGTGCAGGCACTAAGCAGCAGCAAGAGTCCCGTGATCAGAACTGTCGAGAGATTTTGGCGGACGGCGAATACCTTCCGTGTGCTATTGGGCGCGCTTTTCATCGGATCGTTGTCAGTCGTGTGTGGCGGACATCATGCTGTTCCGGCGTCCATTACTTGTCAATATTAAAAATCCAGCTTTCTGCGCAAAGTTCCGTGATTCAGGCGAAAAAAAACCCTCGCTTCCTAAAAAGCGAGGGTTGATCAGCTATCTAAGGCACCCTCATCGAGTGCCTTGTAGTAAGCGTATTACATCAGGTTCGTTAACGAGTCTGATTAGAACGAGTGCGACAGACCAACCATGATCAACGACTCGGTCGAAGACGCCGCGTAACGACCTTGATCGTTGGCATAAACGCCCATTGCGGAGTTACCAAACATGGCGTAGTTGAGGTAGGCGTAAGTACGCTTGCTCATTTTGTACTCTGCCGAGGCAACGCGAACATTATCAATTGTAGATAGGCTGTTTCTCGCGTAAGTGAAGCCGACTGAGACAGCGGCATTCAGAGGCATGGATGCACCGACATAGGAGCCTTTGTTGTCAACGCCAGTGATGCCGTTTGATGCATACGCGCCGTTT
>Ga0315905_10002556_pt1 | contig 19137 bp, 21 predicted proteins | sample LakEriMetagenome_5_FD_203522 | JGI IMG/M metagenome (GOLD analysis project Ga0315905, IMG submission 203522) | Freshwater fungal communities from buoy surface, Lake Erie, Ohio, United States - Buoy 4 MA121 | ecosystem: Environmental > Aquatic > Freshwater > Lake | place: USA: Lake Erie, Ohio... | reverse complement strand
TTTAGTCAACCAGCAGTATTAGAATTTGATGAGAAGCCTGCCAACTGGAAAACCTTATGGCCAAAGACTGACAGGCCTGAGGGGGAACAAGATGAGGCAGATGAACAAGGATTATATACAAAGTGGGATGGACCCTCGTTATTTACTAGAAGGTCTGAAGTCGCTCCCTCAGTATGGGCGCTGGTCTACCAGCAAGAAGATGTTATGGAAGACTCGATCTTCTCGCCAACTACTGTCGCTGGATGCGTCAATGGTATGCGAAAGAGAGGCCCACTCAAGGCTGGAGTCCCAGGCCATCCAAAACATATTGATGGTTCTTACACCGTTATCGGCCTCGACCCTGCAATGGCAGGAGCCACAGGAGCAGTAGTAATAACCTACAATCGCTCTGATGGTAAGATCTATGTCCTTGACTGCGTCAATATGACAGATACCACTCCGCAAAGAATTAGAGATCTCATAGAAGAATGGGTTATCAAATACAAACCCCAAGAGATCCGAATAGAGATTAACGCCCACCAGAAGGCTTACGCCCTAGATGATGATCTACGTAACTGGTTGGCGGCTCACGGCTGTACCCTTAACTCTCACTTCACAGGTAAGAACAAATGGGATACAGGATTTGGTGTAGCCTCTATGGCTTCGCTATTTGGGACAACAAGAGATTCTCGTTTCCAAGATAATAACCTAATTGAACTTCCTTCTAATGAAGGCTCTGAGGGCTTGAAGTCCTTAGTACAGCAATTGATTACTTGGAAACCTGATACTAAAAACCCTACAGATACCGTAATGGCGCTGTGGTTTGCTGTTATTAAAGTTCGTGAACTTATGCAGCAATCATCTTATGCTACCAAGTTTGCCAATAATCGTTGGGCAACTAGAGCACAAAAAGACAAAAGATACGGAATCAATTTAGACGACGCCTTTGCAGAGCAATGGCAAGAAACTTACGGATAGGATATAGCGTGTCAATCATAGGACCTATAGTAGCAGCAGCAAGAGCGGCAAGAGTTGTTGGCGGCATTAAAGGTGCTAAGACCGTAAATAAAATTTACCGCGAAGGAATTACTCCACCTATTGAAGTGTCTAAAGCAAAGATTAGAAAAGATCTAGGTATTCCAGAAAAAGGAACACCTGAGTATAGCAAGTGGCAATCAAGCCTGGCAAAGCAACGCGACAGAGATCTTTCAAAGAGCAGAATTAAAAGAGGAAACTAATGGCATTATCGATTGAACAAATTGCAGCAAGAGTCCAATCACTCCAGTACCGTGCTTCTGAGCGCGATGCTAGAGCAGGCGATGTTCTTACTGTGCGTCAAGGTAAAATCTCTGAGGTTTATCCTGACTTCTTTCCAGAAGGTGTAGATACAAATGTCGTGGCAAATTTTATTGATATCGTTGCCAGAGACCTTTCAGAAGTTATGGCACCCCTTCCAGCGGTTAACTGTTCATCCGCTAACCAGGTCAATGATCGTGCTCGTAGGTTTGCTGATAATCGTACCCGCATTGCTTCTAACTATTTTAATAATTCCGACTTACAAGTTTCTATGTACACAGGGGCGGACCACTACATAACATATGGATTCCTACCATTCGTAATTGAATTGGATCAGGATGCAAAACTGCCTCGTATTCGCCTAGAGAACCCAAGGATGGCTTATCCTGAATTTGATCGCTATGGACGATGCATTGCATTTGCAAAAAAATATTCATTAACACTAGGTGAACTAGTAGCACAATTCCCAGAGTATGAAGGTCAACTACTTGGCCCAACTGGATTCAAACAAGATGTAAATAACTTAATTGAAATTATCCGTTACTATGATAAAGATCAATCTGTTGTTTATATACCTACAAGACAAAATTTAGTTTTATCTCAAGCACGCAATCCACTAGGTAAGATGATGGTTGTAGTTGCTAAACGTCCATCTATTGATGGTGAGATGCGTGGACAGTTTGACGATGTATTAGGAATTCAGTTACTTCGTAACCGCTTTGCTATGTTGGCTATGGAGGCTGCAGAGAAATCTGTACAGGCTCCTATTGTACTTCCACAAGATGTGCAAGAGTTACAACTTGGTGGCGATGCAGTTATCCGTACATCTAATCCAGCAGGTGTTCGTCGCGTAGAACTTACTCTACCACAAGGTGCATTCACTGAACAACAATTATTAAATCAAGAGTTACGCGTCGGTGCTCGTTATCCAGAGGGACGTACTGGTAACATCGACGCTTCCATTGTTACTGGTCAAGGTGTGCAGGCTCTTATGGGAGCCTTTGATACCCAGGTTAAATCAGCACAAGCAATTTTTGCTACAGCACTTCGTGATGTTATCAGCCTTTGCTTTGAAGTTGATGAGATGTTCTTTGATGAAACTAAGACAATTCGCGGTGTAGATGCTGGTTCACCATATGCGCTAGAATACAAGCCAAGTAAAGACATCAAGAAAGATTACTCTGCTGATGTTCGTTACGGAATGCTTGCTGGTCTTAATCCAGCACAAGGACTTATATTTATGTTACAGGCTCTTGGAGGCAAGTTAATCTCTAAGGATATGGCAATGAGAGAATTACCATTTAATGTCAATGTTACGCAAGAGCAAGAGAAGATTGAAATTGAAGATATGCGCAATGCTCTTATCGGTTCACTTCAAGCATATACACAAGCCATTCCACAGATGGCCGCTGGTGGCCAGGATCCTTCTGACATTGTTAGAAAGATTGCTGAAGTCATTAAGTCAAGACAAAAGGGACAAGCAATAGAAGACGCAATCGAAGAAATATTCGCGCCGCAAGCGCAACAAATTCCTCCTGCTGGCGCACAATCTCAGGTTGAGCAAACGTCCCCTGCTCCCGCTTCTGCTCCAGTAGGAGGTCCTACTCCAGAACAAGGTGGCGCGGAATTACCACCAGCAGAACAAGCACCAGATATTCAAAGTCTATTATCTAGCCTAACATCAGGTGGAGAAGCAAACGCAAGCGTAAGAACTATTCGACGACGATAATTAGGTAGGGGACAATGACAACAATTATTGGAATAGAACATAAAGATCGCTGCTTCATAGTTGCCGATAGCCAAACTACAGATGCTGATGGTAGAATTTATTCTCACCCTGAGGTTAAAAAGATTTCAGATAGTGGTATGTTTTTGATTGCAGGATCTGGTGAAACACTAGCCTGTGATATAGCACAACATATTTGGGAGCCACCAACTCCTACAAAGCAAGACAGAGAAGACCTTTATCATTTTATGATTGTAAAGGCAATGCCATCTCTTCGTAAATGTATGACAGAGAATGGTTACAACTTTGAAGAAGATACCAAAGAATCTCGCTTCCAGTTTATAATGGCTGTAGGTGGAGAAATATTTGACATTGACCAAGAGTTGTCAATAAGCAAATCTGCAGATGGAGTATATGCTGCAGGCTCAGGTGCAAATTACGCACTAGGCGCTTTATACGCTGGAGCAGATGCATACCAAGCAATGGAGATTGCATCTAAACTTACAGCGTTTACAGCAGGCCCATACATATCAAAAGAACAACCTAGAAAAATTAAGTAGGAGGAACTATGGCAGAGAACAGAGGCGGTTACCGTCCAACTGCACCACAGAACAATCCTGCAAATATATCAGCAACTGGTGGAGCAGGACAATCTGGAACACAGCCAGCACGTTATATGTCAGGCTTAGCCTATGGACAAGGTCAAGCACAGATGCAACAACAGACTTCTGCACCTATGGCTGGTAATCCTGTTGCTACTGCACGCCCTATGGCTGCTGCACCTCAGGCTACACCAATTATTCCAATTGATGCACCGACTCAAAGACCAGATGTTCCTATCACAAATGGCATAGATATTGGACCAGGTGCTGGCTCTGAAGCATTAGCACTTCCAGCAGCAGTCCCACAAACACAACAAGATAATTCTGCAAGATTAATTCAGGCACTATATCTTCAGGATCCAAGCAATGAAGATGTTCGACGTATGTTGGAGTATTTGAGCGCTGAAGGCAGGATCTAGTGTCCATTCCTAATATCAAAAAAGATGCTAATGGGAATTACGTACTTGAGGGTATTCAAGAGCGCGAGATATCTCAGAACCAATTTAACTATAACGACATTGTTCAGCAATCACAAACATTAACTGGACCACAAGGTGATGCTGCACGAGCAGCAATATCAAAAAACACAGACATTTCTGCTGGAGTTATTGCTGGATTATACAAAAATGGAAGCATTAGTTCTAGTCCATTAGTTGATACATTTGTTGAAATAGACAGACAAACTGCTGCTAAAAGATACGAAGATCAATTTAAAGAAGCACAAAGAATTTCTAATGAAGAATTTCAGAAAAAGCCTTGGGGCAAGGCTTGGACTATTTTTAAAGGAGTGGTTCGAAACAGCACTCTAGCATTAAGCACTCCAGTTGAAACTTTTTTTGCTGGACTTGGTAATCAAATTGGATTAGTTGCTAAAGAATTTCAACTTCAATCTCAAGGAAAATTAACTTGGGACGGTAAGCCTACTAACCCAGCAGACACAAGAGAAAGTTTAGGTTTACTTTCTGACAAAGAAATGTTAAACGTAGTTCTTAATCCAACAGTTGCGCTACGACAGACCGCAGCATTTCAGGCTGGTAAACAACTTGCAGAAGAAGGCAAGGTTGATCTAGGTCAAGGATTCTTTTTCTCTGAAGAAATGGGTGCTGGATTTAAAGCACGCCAAGAAAAAATGAAGTATGCTAAAGTTGCAGTTTATCAAAATGGCGAACAAGTAACAGATGCTGAAGGCAATCTTATCTACAGACCATACTCTCCTGTAGACCCAGTATCTTTTGTTATCACAAGAGGGCTTGGCCTTGACGAGAGTAATGCAAGATTTATCAACACTATTGGTGAACTAGGCTTAATGGTAGTTGGAGATCCAACATCTGCATATGCTAGAGCCGCTAGACTTAAGAAACAATTAGAGCAGGCTAAAGCATTTAATGCTGGCGTATTGCCAGGAAAGCAAATGCAGAAACTTACAATGCTTGAGACTCAAGTTGACGAGGCTCAAAAAGCAGTTGAAGAATCTCTTGCTCAAATGAAAGTTTTTAATGGTATGACAACTGGCCAGAAAGTTGCTGCCTACAAGTCAGCCCTAGCAGAGCAAACTAAAATAGAAGCAGAGTTTACTAGCGTTCTAGGCAAAGAAATTAATTATGAACCAATTGCTACATTTTTAAGTGGTAGCAGTGGATCTCACATCATTGATGCAATTGTTGAAATGAATGACTGGAAGCAAATTTGGAAGACAAGTAAGATAGGTGGCAAGCCTGGTTTTACTGTAGACCAAGCAAAAGCACTTGCTGCTTCTACAAATAGAGAAGAAGTTTTAAGAGCAATTGCTCCGTATATTGCTAATGGCGATGTTGCTCAAAACCTTTTGGAAACAGGAACTGTTACTAGTAGATTTCTAAGTAAAATTGTTCCTGGAGTGGTTGCTAGACCAGCAGAAGGAATAACTGGTTGGGCGGCAAAAGGCATACGTCGCAAGCCAACAATTGTAAAAGGTTTATCTGCGCTAAGCAGATCTTACTCTACATATGTACCTAATAGTGGAGCGTTTGTTCACTATGCCGATAAAGATTCACTGATTGAAACAGTAGTAAACTATGGACGATCTACTGGTGTAGATGAAATAACTATTAACTCAATCATAGATGAGATCGCATTCTCAACAGATGCATCTGCTGCTGGGTTTAAGGCAACGACTAGATTATTTGACTCTATCTTTGAAGCAAACAAGGCTGCATTTGCCAAGGCTGGAATAAGTGATGCTGAATTAGCAAAACTTACAAGAGCATTTGATGCTGAGCGTAAGACACAGTCAGCGTACTGGGCTGAACTTCACGCTAGCGGAGCAGAAATTGACTTTATAATTGCTGGCGGAAAGAAGTTTACATTAAGTGGTCCACACTTAGACTCAGAGTTCTTGAATTCTATGATCTACTTCCCAGCAGCCACAGATATTATGCTGGAAATTGGAAAGATAGGAAAACTAGCCAAGGCAACTGGTGGATTGTCAAGCAAAATTGCTAAACCATTAGATACATTTACTAATAACTTTTGGAAAAAAGTAGTTTTAACTAGACCTGCCTACGTAATACGTAATATTACAGAAGAACAAATACGTGTTATGGCAACTGGTCACGTATCTTTCTTCAATAATCCTACTATGGCTATCGGAATGTGGTTGGGACGCGAGGGTGGACCTAAATGGAAATCCCTTTTAAACACATTTGACCCATACAGACACACAGTTTTTGGCGATCAATTTAAATTAGCCAACTCTGCAGATGAATTACTATATGAAACAATGGCACACGACCAAGGCCATAAATATATGGGCTTTATGCAAAGCCAATCACTTGGTAGCGCTAATGAAGTTCAAAGAGTCTCTACTTTAAGAGGATATAAAAACGTTCAAGTAGATGAACCTAGATTTTGGGAAGGTATTGCAAACGAAATTCGTATGTTGCAGGCCAGCCCTATTGCTAAAGCGGTTGCAAGAACACAGCCAGGATACGAACAGGCAACTATTGATTACCTATTAAGAGGTCAAGGTAAAGATGCTTGGACTAGATTTGTTAATGCTAGAAATGAAGAAACTAAAGCCTGGTTATTGACCGATCAAGGTGCTCGCACTTACCTATTTGATGGCGTTAATAACAATGGTAGAGCCGCTTCATTAAGAGCACGTATCGAGGAAGTATCTGGTCAAGGTGGACCTGCTTCTGCTGCTATTCGTAAGTTAATCTCTGATGGTTCACTTGAAACTGGCGGTTATTCACTAAAGGTTCCAACTGCTGCAGATAGCGCAAGGAACTCTATTAGGAACACACAAGAGATTTCTAAGAATCGCAAGTCAATTAAAGATGCTAATGAAGAATTTGCTGACCAATTAGAAAAAGTATTTAAAGGTCAGGGTAATTGGAACGGCATAAGGTTTAAAGTATCAGACCCAACAACTGTTATATCTAAAGGTGAGGGTGGCCCTAAGTGGGTAGATAACTTCTTTGACTTTGCTATTAGGCTTGAAAAGACCAGCACTATGGGTCCTGAATGGCGTCAAAAGTATTGGGATGTAGTAAGAACTATGGCCCTATCTGCAGATGATAACGCTCTAAGATTGTTAAAACAAACAGCAGAAAAGTCTTTACGCCCATTAACTAATCCTCAAGGTATTAGAATCGGTGACAAGCACGCTGCCTGGACTATCCTTAACAAAGCAGACGGCAATGGTCCATTAACAATTGACGAGATTCACGAATACGCTTCTAAGGTTGCAAGCAATCACACAAAAGAACTATTTTACAATGCTTCAAAGAAGCGTCTATTGTGGCACCAATTAAGATTGATTGCACCATTCGGAAACGCTTGGGGCGATACTATTACTAAGTGGTCTAAACTTGCATTTGATAATCCAGATCAAGTATACAAGATCTCTAGAAATTTAAACTGGCTTAACTCTCCAGAAGCATCTGCACTATACGAGATAACAGATGCTAAAGATTACTATGATCCAAACCAGGGATTCTTCTTTACGGATCCTCAAAGTGGTCAACGTAATTTCTTTGTACCATTTATGTCAACTGGTATGAACTTTATGAGTAACCTATTCAAAGGTGATCTTAGCCTAAAGGGTCCATTTGCTGCTGGTGCAAGTCCGCAATCATTTAACTTTGCACTTGGATCTGGAATTGTTCTTCCTGGATTTGGCCCTGGAATTTCTCTGGGATTAAATGTCTTGGATGCTGTCAATAAGAATCCATTAGATATGCTTCCAGCCGCTTGGAAAGATGACCTGTATAAAGTAGTTTATCCATTTGGCCAAACAGATTTAAGCGTAACATCTCAGGCAGTAGGTTCCGTAACAAGCGGTAATATTGGTAGAGTTTTTGCAGGCATAACTGGTTCACAAGAATCTTATGCTTCATCATTCTCTCCAGTTATGAACTATCTTGCATCAGGTGGCGATTATAACATAGATGATCCAGCCGATCAAAGCAGATTGATTGCAGATACAAATAGATTTGCTCAATACTTTATGTTAATGCGCGGTCTATTTGGATTCGTATCTCCAGTTGCTATTCAACCTAAAGACTTAACTAAAGATAAAGATGGAAATCTTTTACTTGCCTCATCGTTATACTCTGACTTCAGAGCATTAGAGCAAGCCAATGGATCTAATAGGAACAAAGCATATGCAGACTTCCTAGATCTATATGGTCCAGAGCAGGTATTCGCTATCATATCAGCAACATCTGGTGGCCCTAATAACCTATATACATATAGTTTAATTCAAAAAGATCCTACTGTTGTAGACCAATACTCTGATGTATACGGGTATTTCTATCCTAATGGTGGATTCTCTCAGGAACTATATAGATGGCAACTTAGAAACAATAAGCGTGAGAAGTTATCTTCTGAGGAAATCTTAGAGAAGGCAACTAATGTTCGCTACTATGCCGCTAAAGACCGTCTATTGGCACGCTCTGTTGGTGAGACCTGGGACTCTAAGAGAACCGAAAAAGCACTACAACAACTTGGTGATTCATATGAAATGCGTAATCGCAAAGTAGTATTTGATGCAACTAAAGAACCAAGAGTCCTTGCTCAATTGACAAAGGCAGCCTATGATGAAAGATTCATAGACTCAGAAGCGGTTAATGGTTTAAGAGATTACCTACACTTAAGAGAAAAGGCTATCGCTGCTAGCGGTAGAGTATCCTTAAAGAATCAATCTAGCCTACCTCAAAGAGAATGGCTTGCTGAACAAGCCCTTGATATTATAAGAAAATATCCTGATTTCCAGAAACTATATTACTCGTTCTTTAAAAAAGAATTGGAAGGTTAATCCAGTATGTCATCACTTGTACCTATTGCAAAGACAGTTGGTAAAGTTATCCCTAAGACTAAAAAGGGTAAGGCTGCAGCAGTTGTTGCGGGAGCAGTTGGTATTTCTGCATTTAAAGACAAGAATAAAACTCCTAAAGAATCAACCGCTTTGACACCTAGCGTAGATGCACAAAATGCAAATGCTCCAGCGGGTAGCGAAACTGGTAAAACAACCCTATTAGGTTTACCATATAATACTCCTGTCAAGGCTGGTACTAGTGGATTCCCTGGAGTTCCATATAGATTAGATTATACTGGACCTACTTATACTAATGCCGATGCAATAAAGGGCGATGCTCAAAAACTTCTTGCTGGAAAAGGTGCTCCCGAAAAAGCAGCACTACTCGTTAGATTAGGGCAGATACCTAACCTATATCCTAGCGGACAAGCACCAGACTTAGCATATGTTCAAAGTATGGGCAATAGAATAGTTTGGCGCCCAGCAGATGCCTTGGCTTTAGAAAGTATTTTATTTGTTCAAGATCAATTAGGTGATCCAACAGAAAATGTTACTATAGATAATCTTCTATCCAATCCTAAGTTAGCATCTAAGTTCTTTGGTCAGGTCACTACTAAGGCTAAAGCAACAACATCTTTGGCTGCCATAGAGGCTGACTTAAATAGTCAGTTCCTAGATTTATTTGAAACCAAAGCAGACCCTGGAATAGTAAAAGCATATGCTAAAGAAGTTAATGCTTTAGAACTATCTCCTGCTGGAATAACTGCACAGCAAAAAGAAGATATACTTTTAAAGTACGTACAAAAGAAGGCTAATGAATTAGGCACAATTCCTGGTGCTACAGATAAAGGTTCCTTAGGTCGTGTTGTTAGAAGTATTAGAAGTGCATATGATGAGAATGGTATTCCATTTAACGAAAAAGATATTTATAATAAAGCAGTTCAGTCATTAAGAAGCCCTGATGCATATAAGAATGTAATAGACGGTGTAATGATGCAGGCTAGTACCGTTATGCCAGCCTTTAAAGACTTATTCGCACAAGGCAAGAATGCTAGAGAAGTACTATCTCCTTGGATAAATACCAGAGCGCAGATATTTGGTATACCTGCAGATCAAATTAAAGTATCTGATATGTACGAAATTGGCTCAGGTCCTGCCCCATTATCCATACAAGATTACAAAAAACAACTCTATAGAAGTCCAGAATTTAAAAAGACAGACGCCTACAAAGAACGTTCTTTAGGTGATTTGCAAACATTGCTTCGAGCATTTAACATAGGATAAGGAAAACAATGGCCGAAAAACCTAAAGTTAACTCTGCTGGATTGGTTACCCCAAGCAAACAATTTACACCAGTAAATATTGCAAAGCCTACAGCACCTGCATTTAATCAAACATTAAATCTTTATGGAGCCCCTACTACTAAATCATCAGGTGGTTACAGTGGCATTCCCCTAATTTCTGCTGGAAATAAGCCTGCTACTACTTCCAAGCCTGCCGTGACTCCTAAACCTGTTGCCCCTCCTAAGCCTAAAGCAGTGGTTCCAGTTAATAATGGAGATGGAGGTCAAGTACCTACTCCTCCCGTTACTGGTAAAACAGTACTTACAACTGTACAAAATGCTGACGGAACTGTGACTATTTTTTATAGCGATGGCACTAGTGAGACCTTCGGCACTCCTGCTAAAAAACAGATTGTTTCAAATGTGGCATATGACACTATTGAAGCAATACTTAAATCATATAACATTACAGATATTGCTTCCGTATTAAACACCATTAGAGATGAATATCCAGAGGCTAGTAGCGAAGATGTACTGACTTTACTGCAGTTTGACTCTAGATATAATGCTAAGTTTAACGCAAGATTTGCCGCAAATGTGGAAAGACAAAAGGCTGGAAAACCAGTTCTTTCCCCAGGAGAATATCTAAAACTTGAACAAGGCTACATAAAAATATTTAATGCGTACAACTTGCCTACATTTAAGACCCAATCTTATTATGATAAATTCATTAAAGAGGATCTTGATGTTGTAGAGGTGACTGATAGAGTTCAACTAGCATTTGATAGGGTACTAAATGATGAACCTACTAAAAATGCGTTTAATAAGTTCTTCTCAGCCCTAGGCTTTAGCGACATTGTTGCTGGTATGTTAGATCCAATAAATCAAATACCTGCCCTTGAAAGAAAAGTTAAGGCTGCTGAAATTGGCGGTGCTGCACTCCGTCAGGGACTTACCGCTAGTGAACTTGCTATGGCTGAGGAGCAAGCAAGTGTACCATTCTCCAATGTTACACGAGGCACACTAGGTGCTGACGTATTAGCACAACAAGGTGTTACTAAGGCTCAAGCCGAAGCAGGATTTAGAAAGATAGCAGAAGTATTACCTACTGCTGAAAAGTTAAGTTCTATCTATGGTGGAACTGAAGCCCAGTATGGTAGGTTGGAAGCAGAGCAAGAACAATTACAAGGTTTAGCCTCGGCGGCTCGTAAGAGACAAAGACTGTCAGAACTAGAAACGGCACAATTTAAGAAGCAGTCTGGTTTAGGCAAAGGCGCACTTGGAAGCCTAACAAACATATAATAGAATCCTGACGCGGATCCATCGGCCCTCGCGCAGTGTATAAGACCGATAGCAAGAGCCAACCAATTTCCCCGAATTGAATTGAGGCTTGCGACTACAACGAATAGAAGGGTGGGTTGCTATGAGCAACAACTACTGGGAAGAAGAAGACGACGATCTAGATACAGATACAGATGTACAAATGGATGGAAGTGACTTACTTAAAAAGTTACGTAAAGCCAAACGTGCAGATGAGAAACGTATCAAAGAACTCACTGAGCAACTTGAGGGATTATCCAAGGTGCAGCGTGAACGAGTTGTCAAAGAAGTCCTAGAAAAGAAGGGTGTCAACGCAAAGGCTGCTAGACTTGTTCTTAAAGACTTAGATGATGTTAACGAGGAGTCAGTGAATAACTGGCTCGATGATAACGCTGATCTATTTGGAATTAAGGTTGACAAGGAAGAGCCAAAAGTAAGTGAAGTAGATAGAGCCGCCTTAAGGCAGCAAGATGTACTCACCCAAAATGCTATGACCCCAGACCGAGCAGAGGATTTAAATTCTCGCATTGATAATGCAGATTCGATGGATGCATTATTGGATGTACTTCGCTCACAATAATTCCGTTCATAGTCACTTGGAGGTGACGATATGGCTAACGCCTACGTATCAACAGGTTCGTCCTCATTAGGAGGAACTGCTGGTTCTGCTGGTTTAGTACAGAAGGCGTATGACCGTCTTCTTGAATTCGCTCTCCGTTCAGAACCACTAATTCGTTCTGTCGCAGATAAGCGTCCAGCAAGACAAGCAATCCCAGGTTCAACAGTTGTTCTACAACGTTATGTTGACCTATCTGCTGCAACTACAGCCCTTACCGAGGATGCTGATCCAGATGCAGTAGCAATGTCCACACCAACCTCTGTAACCATTACTCTTAACGAGTATGGTAACTCAGTGTTGGTAACACGTGCGTTGGAACTATTCAGCCTTGCTGATGTAGACCCAGCAATCGCAAACATTATCGCGTTCAACCTTGCAGATTCTATTGACTCTATCGCAATGACAACATTGCGTGGCGGTTCAAATGTAATCTACTCAGGTTCAACTGCAACTTCAACAGCAACAGTTACCGCTGCTGCTACACTTTCATCTGCAAACCTACGCAAGGCAGTAGCAAAATTACGTGCTAACAAGTCTATTGCTCGCAAGGGTAGCCTATACTGGTGTGGTATCCACCCAGAAGTTTCACACGATCTTCGTGCTGAGACAGGTTCAGCAGGATGGTTACTTCCTAACCAATATGGATCTGCACAAGATCGTATCTGGGCAGGAGAAATCGGAACTTACGAAGGTGCATACTTCGTAGAGTCTGCACGTCTGTACAATGCTACTGACGGTTCTTCATCTGCACGTGTTTATCGTACAATTCTTGCTGGACAGCAAGCATTGGCCGAGGCCGTAGCAGAAGAGCCACACGTAGTTATCGGACCAGTAGTTGACAAGTTAATGCGTCACCGCCCAATGGGTTGGTACGGCGTACTTGGCTTTGCACGCTACCGTGAAGAGGCACTATACAGAATCGAATCAGGTTCTTCAATCGCTTAGTTGATTGACGGTAGGGCTAGGGAAAACTCTAGCCTTACAGTAAGTTCATTAAGGAGAACAATGGCAGATTATGTTTTTAAAACACCTACAGTCCGAGAAGGACCAGCAGGTAAACATAGATTATTTTACTTCTATAAACTAGATAGAGGTATCAGTATTGCTAAGAGTGGCGGAGTATATTCAAGAGTCCGTTATGTTCTTGATGAAGCAATAGATGATTACCAAGAGTTCTATATTGGTGGACATAATCATATAGTTAACGATGCTACTAAAGCAGCACTAATTGCTGGTGGTGTAGGGATAACAGAAGCAAACTTTACAGCAATATAAGGGGACATATGAAACACTGGGAACATCATCCAGAACCAATTGATGGATGTTTTGGATGTAAAGGCTTAGGACTTCAGATGAACTCTGGAGATGCTAAGAGAGATATTTCAGATAAGAAGTGGACATCTGAATTGCAGGCTTATAGAGATGCAAGAGCGCAAGGAATACAACCAGCAGGAACAACTATGCGTCACGTACAAGAAGCGCATAGGGCTTCAGAAGTATTAGGTAAAGCGTATAATGCGGACACTATGCCTAAGACTAAAGATATAACTCCAAAAGCCGCAACCATAATGAAAGAGATAGGACAAATCTAATGCCAAAAGTAGGAAAAATGAACTTCCCTTACACAGCAAAAGGTAAAGCAGATGCAAAGAAGGCAGCCAAAAAGGCTGGTAAGAAAATGGTTATGAAGAAAATGGGTAAGAAGAAGTAATATGAATACTCCCAAGCCAACACCTAAGCCTAAAAAATTAACGGGCGAAGCAGCAATGAAAGAATATCAAAAGCAAATATCTCCTCAAGGTATGGCTAAATTTCAGGCTGATGCTAAGGCTGCGCTTGAAAAAAAATATCCAGGAATGTTCATACCTCAAACTCGTACTAGTACCAGAATAAACAGAGGCAATTAATGTCATCGGGTCAACGTAAGCGTCACGACGGATTCAATAAGTCAATTATACGGGACGGTATGATTGTTATTCTCCGAAAAGATGGACGGGAAAAAACTCGTCTTGACCCTAAGACTAAAGAACCAAGCAAGGGGATTAAATGAAAAAGAAAGCAAAGTCTAAAGTTAATGCTGCTGGGAACTATACCAAACCTGGTATGAGAGCATCATTGTTTAAGAAGATTAAGGCTGGTTCTAAGGGTGGAGACCCTGGAGAATGGTCAGCCCGTAAAGCACAACTACTTGCAGTTCAATACAAGAAAGCAGGCGGAGGTTACAAGTAATGGCACTTGCTAAATCTCAACAATCACTTAAGAAGTGGACTGCTGAAAAGTGGAAGACATCTGATGGTAAACCATCTAAAGGCAAGAAAAGATATTTACCTACTGCAGCGTGGGCTGCATTAAGTCCTGCAGAGAAGGCAGCAACCAATAAGGCTAAGGCCACTGGTAACGCTAAAGGCAAACAGTTTGTTAAACAACCTAAAAACATAGCAAAGAAGACAGCAAAGTATAGGGGCAAATAATGGCTGATTCAAGATTAAAAAGAGCAGGAGTATCTGGCTTTAATAAGCCAAAGCGTACACCTAATCATCCTAAGAAGTCACACGTAGTAGTGGCTAAGGTAGGAGAAAAAGTAAAGACTATTAGATTTGGCGAGCAAGGTGCAAGCACGGCAGGTGCTCCTAAGGCTGGCGAATCAGAACGTATGAAGGCTAAACGTAAGTCTTTTAAAGCAAGACACAGCAAGAATATTGCTAAAGGTAAGATGAGTGCAGCCTATTGGGCGGACAAGGTTAAGTGGTAATATGAGTACCAAGGGGACAAAAGATTCAGTAGCAATTGTATGGTGTGACAACGGTATGGTTGATGGCAAGTTTATGCAAGGTGTAACAGATGTAATGTTAAAGTCTGGCGTAGAGTTTGCAACATCATTACGAAGTCAGGGCAATCAGATTGCTAGACAAAGACAGACAGTAATTGATTACTGGTATGATAAGACTAATTACGAATGGCTACTATGGGTAGACTCAGATGTAGTAATTAGTCCAGATACATTTAAATTATTATGGGATAACAAGGATGCTGAAAAGCGACCATTAGTTTCTGGAGTATACTTTACTACAGATAATCCTGAGGAACCTTTGATGGTTCCAATGCCTACAGTATTTAACTTTACTAATGTTGGTGATGGTAGTTTTGGATTAGCAAGAATGCATCCACTACCAGAGAATCAACTAGTCAAAGCAGATGCAGCAGGGTTTGGATTTATCCTAATGCACCGTAGCGTAGTTGAAAAGGTAAGACCCGTAGCGCCAGATGGACAGATGTTTATGGAGATGGGTAGAGGAACTAAGTTTATAGGCGAAGATATATTCTTCTTTGCACTATGCGATAAGGCAGAGGTTCCACTCTATTGCCATACAGGAGCCACTGCTCCACATATGAAACGTTTTTCATTTGATGAACACTATTACAAGGCATTCTTTGGTAAACCTAAGGAAGAGCCTAAGTCAAAACTTATCACCCCTGATAAGAAAATCATTACACCTAGATAGGATAAACAATGCCAACAGGTACCGCAGGTAGCACTCTATGTGCTGAATTAAATCGCCTAGCCAATGGTGGAACTTACCCAGCAAGGACAGCATTTCTTGATGAACAAGGTGCTGCTAATAAATGGGCTAGTACATCAGGGCTTGGAATAATTGGAGCCTTGAATAAAAAGGCAAGTGCTGGTAGAGCACCATCTGCTTATAAAGATTTAAATGGTATCTGTAATGAACTTGCTGGAACTACTGGCAAATCGGCAATTGATGCATTAAGGAGCATAGCCTCTTGACAACTACATTAACTGATTTAATCAATGAGGTTCAGATTAACCTTGCTGGTTATACCTATCAACAGGATAGAGCAACACACTTAACATCTGCTATTACTGGAACTACATCATCATCTGCATCTCCTACTATTCTATCTTTAGGCTCAACTGAGAATCTAGGTAAGGGTGTAGTTGAGATTGATGAAGAGTTAATGTGGATTGATTCATTTGACCGTGTTGCTAACACAGCAACCGTATCTCCTTATGGTCGTGGGTATCTAGGCACTACTGCTGCTACTCATACATTAGATACTAAGGTTACTATCTCGCCAACCTTCCCACGCTATGTAGTTAAGAAGGCTATCAATGATACTATTAATGCTGCTGGTTCTACTATCTATGCCGCTAAAGTAACTACCTTTACATTTAATGCTGCTCAAACAACCTATGACTTTGATGGATTAAACATCCAAAACATCCTTACAATTATGTGGCAATCAGTTGGACCATCACTTGAATGGATTCCTGTGCGTCGTTGGTCTTGGGACTCTAAGGCTGATGCTACAGCATTTGGTGCTACATCTCAAACAGTAACTATTGGAGACTACATTACTCCAGGTAGAACTGTTAAAGTTGTATACTCTACAGACCCAGCACCTTTTACAACCAATGCTCAAGACTTCTCAACACAAACTGGTTTGCCAGAATCCTGTAAAGATGTAATCGTCCTTGGCGCTTCTTATCGTTTGCTCACCTACCTTGACCCTGCACGTGCTGGCCAAGTTAGCCCACAAGCAGATGAAACAGATAGCAAGCGTCCTTATGGTGCTTCACAAACTGCAACAAAACAACTATACGCCCTATATACACAACGTCTTAATGAGGAAACTCAAAGACAGCAAACCCTGTATCCAATCCGCGTCCACTACAGCCGATAGGTAAATAAATGACAACACGCAAATACTCCTCACGCTCACAACAGACTACATTATCTGCAGCGTTAACCTCTTCTGGAACTACAGCAACTGTAGTATCTGGAACATCCCTTCTAGGTGGAGTTACAATCTCTGCTGGTGAAATCTTTACGGTGGTGATAGACCCAGATACGGCGCTTGAAGAAATTGTAGATGTATCGGCGGTATCAACCAACACACTTACTATTGTTCGTGGTAGAGATGGTTCTACTGGTGTAGCCCACTCTGCTGGTGCTGCAGTACGACATATGGCAATTGGTAGAGATTACCGTGAAGCCAACCTACACATTGAAGCAGCCTCTGGAGTGCACGGTGTAACTGGTTCCGTAGTGGGAACTACAGATACACAGACTCTTACTGGTAAGACAATTGATACTGCAAGTAATACAATTACTGGAGCAGTAACTCTTACTGGAACTCAAACATTAACTAACAAGACTTTAACTAGCCCAACCTTAACTACTCCAGCACTTGGAACTCCATCTGCTGCCGTACTTACAAATGCAACTGGATTACCAGTATCAACTGGTGTATCTGGATTAGGCACAGGCGTAGCAACATTCCTTGCTACCCCATCTAGTGCAAACCTTGCTGCTGCCCTTACAGATGAAACTGGAACTGGTTCAGTAGTACTTGCTACTAGCCCAACCCTTGTAACACCAACCCTTGGCGTAGCCACAGCCACATCTATTAATGGTACAACTATTCCTACAAGTGCTACCCTTGTTAAGACAAGTGATACTGGCACTGTAACTAGCACAATGATTCTTGATGGCACAATCCTTAATGCTGACATTAATGCTTCTGCCGCTATTGACAAAACTAAAATTTCAGGAACAGCAGTAACGGTTGCAGATACTGGAACAGTTACCTCAACAATGATTGCCGATGGCACTATTGTTAATGCTGATGTAAATGCATCTGCTGGCATTGCTTATAGCAAACTGTCTCTTGGTGGAACTATTACCTCTGCTGACTTGGTAGATGGAACTATTGTAGCCACAGATATTGCTGATGGAACTATTACTGCAGCAAAGATGGTAACAGACCCATATGCTCGTGCTAACCATACTGGTACACAATTAGCATCAACTATTTCAAACTTTGATACACAGGTAAGAACATCTCGCTTAGACCAGATGGCTGCGCCTACTGGCTCAGTATCTGTTAATAGCCAGAAGGTAACATCTCTTGCTACACCTACAGTTGATACGGATGCAGCAACTAAACTTTATGTAGATACAAAGGTAGCCGACCTTGTTAACTCTGCACCATCTACACTTGATACTCTTGGTGAGATTGCAACAGCAATCCAAGCAGGTGGAACTGTCTATGATTCATTCGTATTAAAATCAGGTAGCACAATGACTGGCAACTTAACCCTTGCTGGTGCTCCTTCATCTAACCTACACGCTGCTACTAAGTTGTATGTAGATGATGTGGCTGGTTCTGCTACTGCTGCTGCAGCCTCTGCTGCTGCCGCTGCTACAACCTATGATAATTTTGATGATAGATACCTAGGTGCTAAGTCATCTGCTCCATCTGTAGATAATGATGGCAATGCACTTATTACTGGCGCTCTATATTGGAATACTCCTGGCGCTACTATGTACGCTTGGACAGGTTCTGCTTGGGGTTCAATCTCCTCAACTGCAGCAATTTACCGTTATCGCTACACCGCATCAGGTGGCGAAACATCTAAGTCTGGTGTAGATGATAATGGATTAACTCTTTCATACCTAGTTGGATACGAGCAGGTATACCTAAACGGTGTACTCCTAGTTCGTTCAACAGATTATGTAGCAACTAATGGAACAAGCATTGCTTCTCTTGCTGCTTTGGCTGCTAGCGATATTCTTGAAATCATTACCTTTACAGCATTTGATTTAGCAACAGCAGTTCCTAGTACAGCATTTACCGCAAAGGGTGCAATCCTTGTAGGTACCGCTGCTGGAACCTATGCTGCACAAGCAGTTGGAACCAATGGTCAAGTCCTTACAGCCAACTCTGCTCAAGCAGATGGAGTTGAGTGGACAACTATTTCAGGCTACTCAGCCCCTACTCTAGGTTCAACATCTATTGCTTCTGGTGCAACAGTAACAACAATTGCTGGATTAACTTTAAGTGCACCAACTTTAACTGGAACAGTAACTGCATCAGGAGATATTACAATATCTGCTGCTGGAGCATTTGGCAGTATTGTAGATTTTCAAACACTAACCCTAATGGGTGCCCTCTAACAACGAAAGGTAGTAACTAATGGCTACAACAAC
>Ga0315905_10002555_pt1 | contig 19140 bp, 14 predicted proteins | sample LakEriMetagenome_5_FD_203522 | JGI IMG/M metagenome (GOLD analysis project Ga0315905, IMG submission 203522) | Freshwater fungal communities from buoy surface, Lake Erie, Ohio, United States - Buoy 4 MA121 | ecosystem: Environmental > Aquatic > Freshwater > Lake | place: USA: Lake Erie, Ohio... | reverse complement strand
TCGGCCTGCCAGCGGAGAACGCCGCCATCAAGCGCAAGATTCATCCGCGTGAGTGGACGGTGGCGAACATGGAGAACATGCGCCGCCAGCTGCGCAGCATGGGCGCCTCGTTCGATTGGTCGAAAGAGGTTGTCACCTGTGACCCCTCCTACTTCGGCTGGAACCAGTGGATCTTCCTGAAGTTCTACGAGAAGGGTGTCGCCTACCGGAAGCAGGCGCCCGTTGACTGGTGTCCGTCCTGCCAGGTGACGCTTGCGCGCGAACAGGTTGAGGGCGTTGATCGCGTCTGCTGGCGCTGCTCCACCCAAGTCACGAAGCGCGACCTGACGCAGTGGTTCTTCAAGATCACCGATTACGCCGACGAGCTCCTCTCGTTTGAAGGACTCAACTGGCCCGAGCCGATCCGCACGATGCAGACGAACTGGATCGGCAGATCTGAAGGTGCCGAAGTGGACTTCACGGTGGCGAAGTCGGCGCACCACCCTGGCGGCGAGAAGTTGCGCGTCTTCACCACACGGCCAGACACGCTGCATGGCGCAACCTTCATGGTGCTCGCACCAGAACACGAACTGATTCAGAAGATCACATCGCCCGCGCAACGCGCCGCCGTAGATGCGTACATTGAAGCAACAAAGCGCAAGTCGGAGATTGATCGACTCTCTACGTCAAAGGAGAAGAGTGGTGTTGCCACAGGCGCGTTCGCAGTGAACCCAGTGAACGGCGAGGGGATCCCAATCTGGATCGCCGATTACGTTCTGGCTGGCTACGGCACGGGGGCAATCATGGCGGTCCCCGCGCACGACGAGCGCGACTACGAGTTTGCCCAACAGTTCAAGCTCCCAATCCGCACCGTTGTTGCACCAGCGGAACTTGCTGCTACACCAGACGCAGTGCAACTCCCGTATGTCGACAAAGGCGACGGCGCCGCCGTTGCAGTGAACAGCGGCGAGTGGAGTGGCGCCGCCTGGCCAGCATCGTTTGAGCAATCAGTTGCCGTGGTAGAGAAGGCCAGCGCTGGGAAGCGCACCACCACATATCGGCTGCGCGACTGGTTGATCAGCCGCCAACGCTACTGGGGGACACCAATCCCGATCATTCACTGCGAGAAGTGTGGCCCTGTGGGCGTGCCTGCAGATCAGCTCCCCGTCACGCTTCCCGACGACGTGGACTTCAAGCAGACTGGCGAGTCGCCACTGAAGAGTGCAACGGCGTGGCTGAACGTCCCCTGCCCAAAGTGCGGTGGGCCAGGGCAGCGTGAGACAGACACCATGGACACCTTCGTTGACTCATCTTGGTACTGGTACCGCTACCTCTCACCACAATTCACCGGCGGCCCCGTTGATAAGAGCCTTGTTGATGCGTGGTGCCCTGTGGATCAGTACACCGGCGGTGCAGAGCACGCCGTGATGCATCTCCTCTACTCGCGCTTCTTCACTAAGGCACTGCGCGACCTTGGGCTGATCAGCGAATCCGAACCGTTCACGCGCCTCTTTAATCAGGGACAGATCCTCGGCAGCGACGGCGAGCGCATGAGCAAGTCGCGCGGCAATGTGGAAGATCCCGACGCGCTCGTTGCGAAACACGGCGCAGACGCGGTGCGCCTCTTCCTGATGTTCATGGGACCGTGGGACCAGGGTGGTCCATGGTCTGGGAGCGGCATTAGCGGCATCGTGCGCTTCCTCGGACGCGTCTGGACACTTGCGCTCGACCCGCACGGGAAGGAGCCTGGTGATCCGAACGCGGGCACGCTGCCGAACGGTGAGGACCAGGCCGCCGCAGAGCTCAGCATCCGCCGCGCGGCGCACAAGGCGATTGCGGGCGTCGAGGCAGACATCGAAGCCTTCCGCTTCAACACCGCAGTTGCGAAGTTGATGGAGTTTGCCAACGCCCTCTTCCCGTATCGCGGCAGCCCTGTTGCTGGCGGGGCAGCATGGAGCGAAGCGCTCGATTACCTCCTGGCCGCCCTCTCACCAATGGCGCCACACCTCGCCGAAGAGATGCACAGCAGACTCCAGGCAGAGCGCGGCATCGCCGTGAGCGACCCAGCGTGGCGCTCCATTCACCAGCGCAGTTGGCCCGTTGTTGATCCATCACTCCTTACTGCGAGCACGCGTGAGCTCCCAATCCAGGTCAACGGGAAGCTTCGCGACAAACTCACCATCTCTGCCAGCGCAACAGAGGCGGAGATCGAAGCGCTCGCACTCGCATCCGATAAGGTGAGAGTCGCACTTGAGGGTCGCCCCGTGAAGAAGGTCATCCACGCCGGTGGCCGCCTCATCAACATCGTTGGATAGGCAGGAGAAGAGCAGGAGGTTCATCGTGAACGAGAAGGTCAAAATCGGCGCACTCATCTGGCCACAGTTCACCGATTGGGCATCCATGCGCTCCATGGCCGTCACGGCAGATCGCGTCGGCTACGACAACCTCTGGACCTGGGATCACGTTTATCCAATCATCGGCAACCCGAACGGGCCAATCTTTGAAGGCTGGTCCACCCTCGTGGCATGGGCCGAAGCCACCAAGAACGTGCGCATCGGCTTGATGGTTGGCGCGAACACCTTCCGCGAGCCGGCGCTCACCGCCAAACTCGCCACCACTCTCGACCATATCTCTGGCGGTCGCGCCATCCTCGGCATTGGCGCCGCCTGGTTCGAGGAGGAGCACCAGCACTTCGGCTTGAACTTCGGCGACGGTTTCCCCGAGCGACTCCGATGGCTCGGTGAAGCGCTCCCAATCATGCGCGGCATGCTCGACGGCACCGAGCCAACTGCCACCGGGCCTCGCTACAAGTCACAGACGGTACGCAACCTCCCCGCACCAGTCCAGAAGCACCTGCCGATCTTCATCGGCGGTGGTGGCGAGCAGGTCACGCTGAAGCTCGTCGCCAAGTACGGCGACGGCAACAACGTTGGCGGCACACCAGAACAGGTTGCCCATAAAGAGGAGGTGCTCTTGAAGCACTGCGCCGCCGTCGGCCGCAACCCAGACGAGATTGAACGCACCGTTGGCATCGGCACCGTCGTGATCCGCAACAACCAGGCTGACGCACAGAAGATTTACGAGGCGCAGTTCGCGAGGAACGGCATCTCACCGCTCTGGGAGCGCCAGCCGGTTGGCACCGTTGACCAGATCGTCGAGCAGCTCGCCCCGTACGTGAAGCTCGGCTACAAGCACCTCATTGCCGGCTTCTCCACCCCGCACGATGAGGAGTCCCTGATCCGCTTCGCCGAAGAGGTGAAGCCACAGTTGGAGAAGATCTAGCGGGGGTTACTCATCTAGTGCATTGACCGCGCTACCATCCGCGCATGGCCAAGCCAACGAATCCTGCGGTACTCCTCGCCTGGGGCGATGACCTCCTTCTGATCGAGGAGGCGGTTGATTCGCTCGCCAAAGGGCTGGTGGCTGTCGGGATGGGGGGACCAGATCGCGTACGCCTGAAGGCGGAGGGTCGCGGCTCTGGAAACGGTAGCGCGGTCCTTGCGGACCTGGCACAACGACTCGCAACCGGTGGGCTCTTTGGCGGTGGAACGCTTGCGGTGGTCGCAGGGGCGGGGCGGCTCTCCGCAACGAAAGAGTTGCGCGCCGGCGTCGCCGCTGCGCTCGCCAACATTGCGCCTGGGAATGCGGTCGCGCTGATTGACCAGCGCGCGCGACGACCAAACCTAAAGGGGGCACGACCCGAAGGACCGGGTGAGCTCGGCCTCCTTGTGCAAGATGTTGGTGGTGCCGTGGTGAACTGCATCTCACCAGGTCCTGGCGAACTCGCCTCATGGATCTTGCAGCGCGCACAGGCGGCGGGGCGCGAGATTGCCGGTGATGCCGCAAAGGAGATCGCCGAGCGACTAGGTGCAGAAGTCCGCGAGCCAGACCTTGATCGCAGTGGGATGCGAATGACGGCGGCGATTGAACTTGAGAAGCTGATGCTCGCGGTACCAACAGGCACAATCTCCGTGCGCGCAGTGGACGCGCTCGTTGCAGATCGCGGGATCGGTTCGCTCTTTGCATTTGCCGATGCGATCGTGGCGCGCAGCGGTCCGCTTGCGGCGAAGCATCTTGGGCGTGCGATCAGCGAGCCTGGCCCCATGGTGGTGTCAACGCTGCATCGGAAGTTTCGTGACCTTGCGCAGATCCATGGGGCGGTGGTGGAAGATGGTCGTCCCCTGGCTCAGGTGGCGCGGGAGATCGGGATGCACGAATACCCCGCAGGGAAGCTTGCGCAGGCGGCACGACGGTGGAGCGGGCGTGAGATTGCCGATGCGATCACGGGACTGGTGGAGCTCGATGCGATCTCAAAGGGTGATGGTGAGCGCGCCTGGGGCCCTGCGCTCACCCGATGGAGCGCGACGCGGATCGGCTAACTGCTATTGAATGCGGAGCAAGACCTTCGCCGAAGCCCAGAGCTGCTCCAACTTGTAGAACTCCCGCTCAGGCGGCGTAAAGACGTGCACGATCACGCTGCCATAGTCAAGGACGATCCAGTGGGAAGACGGAGCGCGATGACGGTGCGCGGGTGTCACCCCCTCAGCCGCCATGCCGTCAACAATGTTCGCGGTGATTGCCGCAAGTTGTGGCTCTGACCCTCCGGTGCAGATCACGAACGCTTCAGCGATGGTGGTGAGGCCAGCTACGTCCAACACGATGATGTCCGCCGCCTTCTTGTCTTCAGCCAAGAGGGCGACCTTCCGCGCAAGATCGTGTGGTTCAATGCTGCGCTGCGGTGGGATCACTCGCTCAGCCTAGCCGAGTCATCAGGTTGCAGGATCCACGGGGATATCGTCTGGCTCGATCGGGCGCTTCAGCACGAGTTCTGGGCGGTCAAGGTAGAGACCGCTCTTCTTGATGTACTCAGCCACTGGGTTCGGCACCAGGTATCGAAGTGAACGACCTCGTGCGGCGAGCGCTCGCAGCTCCCGGCTCGCATGCGAGAGGTGGAATCCATCGAGGTAGAGGAATCGATCTTCGCGGCCAGGAAAGTGCCGCTTCAGCCAGGCGCGGTCTGGGGTGGGCGTCCCTGGACGAGGAAGTGCAGCAACACGCGCAAGGTCAAGGATTGCGGCTGGATTCTCCCATTCGTGGAACCCGAGGAGCGATTCAACAGAGAGGATGAGATAGAGCTCGTGCGGCGCGCCTGCCGGCGCCGACTCCGCGATCTCTCGGAGCGTGTCAACGGTGAAGGAGAGTCCGGGACGATCAAGCTCCGTTCGGCTTAACTCAAAGTTTGGGTTTCCTGCAATCGCGAGTTCCACCATTTCGGATCGGGTCTCCGCGTCGGTCACGCGATCATTCACCTTGTGTGGCGGTCGTGCCGCAGGGACAAAGATCACGCGATCTAGTTTCAGCAGGTCACAGGCGGCTTGGCCGAGCGCAAGGTGTCCGTCGTGAATTGGATCAAACGTTCCGCCGAGCACGCCGATCTTGCTCACTGGCTCCCCTCCGAGCTTCCAACAGCCGCCTCTTCCAGCGTCTCGCCGAGCTCCTCCAGATCAAGATCGCTCGCCTCCGCCGCATCTGCAGTGTTCAGCAGGTCCGCCTCATCTGGATCTTCCCATTCAAGGGAGAGCTCGCCGATCACCACCGTGTCTCCAGCGCGACAGCCCGCCTTGCGCAGCGCCGACTCAATTCCTTGTCGCTTCAACTCATGATGGAACCGCTGCGCCGATTCGTCGCGAGCAAAATCGGTCTGGTGCACGAGTCGCTCAATGGCCTTTCCGCGCACGCGGTATGACTCTCCATCACGGCTGACCTCAAACCCGGAGACGGCGATCGGATCAATGCGGTGCACCACAACGCCTGCCGGTTCGGTTGGGAGTGCGAGTGTCTCCGCGTCTGGGAGTAACTCAGCGAGCTCGTTGCGGAGATCGGTGATCCCCTCACCGAGCGCACCGCCAAGTGCGGAGCAGGCAATACTCTTGAGCCCAAGCGCGCTGAATCCGGTGCGTAGCTCTTCGAGGCGTTCACGGACCCCTGGGCGATCAATCTTGTTCAGCACCACAAGGGTTGTCTTCTCCAGCAGCGCAGGGTTGTGGGCGGCGAGCTCTTCGCGAATGATCGCCGCGTCGCGCAGTGGATCGGCGGTTGACGCGTCCACCACGTGCACCAAGATGCGTGTTCGCGACGCGTGTCGCAAGAAAGCAAAGCCGAGGCCCGCACCCATTGATGCGCCTTCGATCAGCCCTGGAAGGTCTGCCACGGTCGGTCGTCGACCATCTTCTAGTCCAAGCTCAATCACACCGAGGTTCGGTTCAAGCGTGGTGAACGGGTAGTCCCCAATCTTTGGCTGCGCGGCGGTGAGCGCGGCGAGGGTGGTGGACTTCCCAGCGTTTGGTAGGCCCACAAGTCCAACATCCGCGATCAGGCGAAGCTCAAATCGAACCTCGCGGGTCTCGCCCGGTTCACCGCGTTGTGCGTGGCGCGGCGCTTGATGCGTGGAGGTTACGAAGTGCGCATTCCCAAGTCCGCCTCGGCCGCCCTTCACGATCATCACTCGCTGTTCGCGAGAGACAATGTCTGCAATGAGGTCGCCACTGACGGCGTCAAAGATCGCCGTTCCTGGTGGAACTCCAATCTCTAGATCTTTCCCAGCCTTCCCGTGTGACTTTTTGTTCCCACCGTTACCACCCTCTCCAGCCTGCAGACGTCGCTTCTGCTCAAAGTCGCGCAGCGTTGTCTGCCCCGTGTCCACAGAGACGTAGATGCTCCCACCGCGTCCGCCGTCTCCTCCGTCTGGGCCGCCGCGTGGCACGTGCGATTCTCGGCGCATGGTGGACGCGCCATCGCCTCCTCGACCGGCGGAAAGATGCAGGTCAACGACGTCGAGGAACACCGTTATGGGAGGAAACGCGCGGGGTTATAGAAGGTTGACCCGCTGGCGAGTGGATAGCCGCGTGAGACGGAGAAGTGAAGGTGCGGACCAGTGGTGCAGCCCGTCTCTCCAATCTTTCCGATCTGCTGCCCGCGCGCAATCTTCTGTCCTGGCGAGACCAAGATCCTTGAGAGGTGGTAGTAGCCCGTATATAGATTTGAACCAACCGCAATAACAACCTGGTTGCCACCGCAGTTGTTCACCCACCCAGTGCGCACCACCACGCCAGCAGCTGCCGCAAGGATTGGGGCACCTGTTGATTGCGAGATGTCCATCCCGTCGTGGCCGCGGAAGAATCCGCGCACGAATCGACCGCCAGGCACTGGGTAGCGGAAGGTCATCCCACTGTAGATCTCGGGGAGCGGACCGTTATATGCATAAGACTGGCCAGACGCCTGATAGGTCGGAAGTGCGGGGCCACGTCCGCCAGGGAGCACCAAGACCATTCCCAGCACCACATCGGCAGAGCGGAGTCCGTTGTAGGACATGATCTTCGCCTGAGAGACACGTGATGCATTCGCAATTGACTTCAGCGTTTCATGTTCGGCTACTACGTGAACGTATCCCTTCGTGTCCGGAATCTTTAGTCGGCGACCAGCGGGTGGATTACTGGTGGATGGCAGGCGGTTTGACCAGACCACATCCATCAGGCCAATGTTGTAGAGCTTTGCGATCTGCGCGAGCGTCTGCCCCTTCTGCACCACATGGATTTGTACGTGGGTACGCCCATCCAAGATGTTAAGATCAACCGCGGCGGGGAGTAGCATGGTGCCGTCTTCCAGAATGCGTGGACCGTCGAACAACGCTGTATCGGCACTTGCACTCACGGAAATCGACGCGTCACGGGCCGCCTCGATCGGACGCCATCCAAGTGCGCCTGACTCAAGAGGATCTGCGGTGCTGACGCCAACAAGCGCGACGACGTTTGACTCACCTGTTGAGGCACTGCGATCCGGGTCAACTGCGCTCCCCCATAGCGCTGGGGTGATCGGTTCAAGGGTCTCGGACGCTCCTGTAAACGCTCCGTCATCGAGGGCGCGTGCGCGCTGGTCAACCGCGGGGCCAGGAAGAATGCTCGCAACAATCGCAATCCCGAGGAGGAGCGCAATGCCGACTGGGGCTGCCTGCTCTGGAGAGCGCTCAAACCCCGCGAGCCGCTTGGTCAGTGCTGTTCGACGGCGCGAGAGGAAGCGGATAACTCCCCACTCTTCCAGCCTTGGAATGAGGCGGTGGAGGATCGCAGCCGCGGCCAGTCCGCTGGTGCGTTCTCGCAACTTCGGATGGACACGGACGCGTCGCGGGAGGGGGTGCCTGAGGAATTCACCGGCGCGGAAGAGACTCAGGCTGAGCGCGCGGTCGCCGGCGCTTTCAAGGGCTCGAAGTAGGGTGATCGCCTGTCGTCGGACGGCGGCGAGAAGTCGGAACGAGAGGGCACCCGGACGAACTCCGTCGAAGCGCCCGCGCCTCCCGCCCTTTGCATGCTGGCGACCAGTTCTCGTCATCTTCGCCTCCGATCTCAGCCCTCATTCTACCCGCCCCCGATCCGTGCTCAGGAGAGGTGTGGAGGGTGCTCCCTAGGCTGGGTTTGACCCTTCGGTCCCCTTGGTGAGGGAGGCGAGGAACTGGGCGTTCGACTCGGTCTTCGCAATGCGGTTCAGAAGGAGCTCAATCCCCTCATTCGCACCTACGGCTGAGAGCATGCGGCGCATCGTCCAAACCATCTTGAGGGTCGCCTCATCAAGGAGTAGTTCCTCGCGACGCGTGCCAGAACGCTGCACGTCAATGGCCGGGAAGATCCGCTTCTCAGCAAGCTTGCGGTCAAGGACGAGTTCGGAGTTACCAGTCCCCTTGAACTCTTCGTAGATCACGTCGTCCATCTTGGAGCCTGTGTCCACGAGGCAGGTACCGATGATCGTGAGTGAGCCCCCCTCTTCGAGTTTGCGCGCGGCACCGAAGAAGCGCTTCGGTGGGTAGAGCGCGATCGGATCAATACCACCGGAGAGGGTTCGTCCTGATGGCGGGAGTGCCAGGTTGTACGCACGGGCGAGTCGGGTGATGGAGTCGAGCAGCACCACCACGTCGGCGCCCGCCTCGGTGCGTCGCTTCGCAATCTCCAGCGCCATCTCGGCGACGTGCGTGTGATTCTCCGTTGGCTCATCAAAGGTTGACGAGATCACTTCGCCCTTCACGGAGCGGCGCATGTCGGTCACCTCTTCAGGTCGCTCGCCAATGAGACAGACCATGAGTGAGATCTCTGGATAGTTCGCGGTCACACCTTGTGCGATCTGCTTGAGGAGGCTCGTCTTACCAGCCTTTGGTGGCGAAACGATCAGCGCGCGCTGACCCTTCCCGAGCGGGTTCACCAGGTTGATGAGGCGCTGCGAAAGGTTCGAAGGATCGGTCTCTAGGTTGATCAGCTCAATCGGATGGATTGGCGTCAGGTCTCCGAAGTGCGGCCTGCGACGCGCTGACTCCGGATCTGTTCCAGAGATGATCTCAACGCGAAGCATTCCCCAAAACTTTTCACCTTCGCGTGGAGCGCGAATAACGCCACCGATCGTGTCGCCTTGTCGAAGTCCAATGCGGCGCAGCATCGGTGACGGAACATAGACATCGTCTGCGCTTGGAAGAAGTCCGTTGCGGCGAACAAAGCCGTAGCCGTCGTCAACAATCTCGAGGATGCCCTCTGCCCACACCTGACCCTGCTCTTCCGCCTGCGCGGTCAGAATCTTCTGGATCACCTTCGGGAGATCTTCCTGCTGAGTGGCGGTGATGTTGAACTTCTTTGCCGCCGCCATAAGTTCACTCGCCGTCATGTTGGCGAGCGCCGCGAACGTCAGCAGCCCTTCAGCGGCAAGGTCGGCCTCTGAGAGCACCTCAACATCTTGGGGGAGAGAACTGTGCGGCATGCGCATGCCACCCTGACCGCCGTTCATGCTGGGGCCGCGTCGTGGTCCTCGTCGGGGTCCGCGATTGCGTGGGTCGTTCATTGACATGGGTTGGGTACCTTCCTCGTCTCGGGTGTTTCCTTGGATCCCCGCACGAAACGTCCAACGCCTCTGCGCAGGAGGAGTGGGGGGATGAGAAGACTCTATTGGATGTGCGTCGCCCCGTCAACGGGGGGCGGGGGCGGCGTTACTTTCCGCCCTTCGCCTTCGCCCAGTCGGCCTTGAAGACGGCGATCCCCTTGTCTGTGAGCGGATGCTTCGACATCTGCTCAAGCACCTTCAGCGGCATCGTTGCAACATGTGCGCCGACGAGCGCCGCTTCGGTCACGTGGCGTGGGTGACGGATGGAGGCGGCAAGGATTTCGCAGTGATCAAGCTCTTCGTAGTGCGAAAAGATCTCCGCGAGCTCGCGGATCACCGTCATCCCGTCTTCGCTGATGTCATCGAGCCGGCCCACGAATGGGCTGATCAACGAAGCGCCAGCCTTTGCGGCGAGGAGCCCCTGGTTGGCGGTGAAGATCAGCGTGCAGTTCGTCTTGATCCCCTCGCTCTTCAGGCGACTGATCGCGGCGAGGCCGTCTGTGGTCATTGGAACCTTCACCACAATGTTTGCGGCGATCTTTGCGAAGGCGAGCCCCTCTTTCACCATGCCGTCAGCATCGTCGCTGATCACTTCGGCGGAGACTGGACCCTTGGTCAACCCGCAGATCTCTTTGAGAAGTTCTTCATAGGAGCCGCCCACCTTGGCGTAGAGCGACGGATTCGTCGTGACGCCGTCAACGATCCCCCAGCTGATACCGGTCTTGATCTCGTTGATATCCGCGGTATCAAGAAAGAACTTCATGATGCTGCTCCTGTTCCATTGCTGCGGGTTGCGGCCTTATGTGCAGCCGCCTCAATTGCCTTGCGGCGCTCCGCCTGTACCGCCTCATCATCGCGCACTCCGACCATTCGCGGGGTGTAGGCGGCGAGGCGACCCTCCTTGCGTGCGAGTGCGGCGCCAACGAAGCCATCAAAGAGTGGGTTCGGCCGAAGCGGACGGCTGGTGAATTCAGGGTGGAATTGGCTGGCAACAAACCATGGGTGATCGGCGAGTTCGATGATCTCCACGAGACGCCCATCTGGTGAGACGCCAGAGAAGTTCATCCCAGCCGCCTCAAGTTGTGGCTTGAAGCGATTCGCCACCTCAAAGCGGTGGCGGTGCCGCTCGTAAGCAATCTCAGAGCCGTAGACGGTTGCGGCGCGCGACCCTGAGGCGAGCTTCGCCGGATAGAGGCCGAGCCGCTGGGTCCCACCCTTCTCCTCCACACCGCGCTGGTCTGGCGTGAAGTCAATGACCGGGTGCTTGGTGAACATGTCGAACTCGGTTGAGTTCGCGTCTGCTGAGCTGAGGGTCTCGCGCGCGAACTCAATCACCGCAATCTGCAACCCGAGGCAGAGTCCAAGGTACGGAATGCGCTCGGTGCGCGCCGTGTGTGCCGCGCGAATCTTCCCCTCAATCCCTCGGTATCCGTACCCGCCTGGAACAAGCACGCCGTGTGCGCCAGCGAGTTGTGCCGATACGTGTGCGGGATCTGCATCATCAAGCTGCTCCGCGTTCACCCATCGCACGCGTACGTCCACGCCGTGGGCCCAACCTGCGTGCCTAAGCGCTTCAGTAACGGAGAGATATGCGTCAGGGAGTTCGGTGTACTTGCCAACGACCGCAATCTCAACGGCTGGCTTCTCGGCAATGATCTGCGCAACAAGCTGCTCCCACTTGGCGAGATCTGGAACGGAGGCGCTGATTCCAAGTTCGCGGGTCAGAAGGTCGCCAAGGCCAAACTTCTCGAACTGCAGCGGTACTTCATAGATGGTGCGCGCGGTGGTGGCAGGGACGACCGCCTCCATAGGAACGTCCGTGAAGAGGGCAATCTTCTCGCGCACGTCATCGGGGACTGGGTGATCGGCGCGGAGGATGATCACGTCGGGCTGAATGCCGCTGCCGCGCAGCTCCTTCACCGAGTGTTGCGTTGGCTTCGTCTTCAACTCCCCAGTTGCGGCAAGCTCTGGGAGGAGCGTGACGTGAATGTAGAGCGAATTTCCGCGACCAACATCCTTCTTCAGTTGACGAATCGCTTCAATGAATGGAAGAGATTCAATGTCTCCCACCGTTCCGCCAACTTCAACAATGACAACATCAACATCGTCGCCACCGAGTCGCAGGACGCGCTCCTTGATCTCGTTGGTGATGTGCGGGATCACCTGCACGGTGCCACCGAGATAGTCACCGCGGCGCTCTCGTGCGATCACGGTGGAGTAGATGCGGCCGGTCGTGACGTTCGACGCTTGGGAGAGGTTCACATCAATGAAGCGTTCGTAGTGACCGAGGTCGAGATCCGTCTCTGCGCCGTCATCGGTGATGTAGACCTCGCCGTGCTGATACGGCGACATGGTGCCTGGATCGACGTTGAGATACGGATCGAGCTTGATGACGGAGATGCGCAGGCCACGCGCTTTCAGGAGGAGGCCAACAGATGCGGCGGTGATCCCCTTGCCGAGGGAGGAGGTGACGCCACCGGTGACGAACACAAACTTCGTCGCCATCTCGTCCCCTCTGCCTCCTCTGTATGGGCGGGGCGCTCGGTGACTACCGAGCGAGCCTGACGGAGTCTATCGCAGCCGGCGTCGGAATGGGAGTTGGGTTTGGCGACCAGCCCAGATCCCCAGGATGATCAGCGCACCGCCGAGAGCCTGCACTGGGGCGAGCGCTTCTCCCAGGACAAACGCAGAGATAACGACGGCGAGAAACGGGACGAGGAGCTGGAAACTCGCCACGCGCGCAGGGCCAACCACGGGGACGGCTGTGAAGTAGAGCACGTTCGCGAGGCTACTCGAACCGAAGGTGGCATAAAGAATGCCGAAGAGTGCAACCGCAGGGATCGCTGGCGAGCTGAGTTCCGTCCACTGAATCGCGCCGAAGGGGATCAACACTGCCCCACCGATCACCATGCTCCACCCCGTGAACGCGAGTGCGCCAGTGCGCGGGATCACCCGGGCGCCGGCAAGAAGATACGAAGCCCAGCAGGCGGCGGCTAGGAGCGTTGCGGTGACGCCAGCGGTCGTCCCGCCGAATGCGCCCGCCCCTTCACCCAACGCCACTGCGGCTACGCCCGCGAATGCGATCAAACCACCAGCGATAGTTGCGGGTCGTAGCGGATCGATGCGGAGAAGCGCCGCAAAGATCGCGGTGAGGAATGGAGTAACCGCAATCAACAGCGCACTCGTCCCAGCATTGATGGTGCCGAGTGACCCGGCCCAGAGAAGCTGATACGCCCCCTGCCCAATCACGCCGAATGCGCCGGTGATGAGAAGGTCACGCGGGGCCATACGGATGCTTCCGCCACGGAGTTGTGTCCAAAGGAGCACGATCAGGCCTGCCGCCGTGATCCGGATCGCCGAAAAGGGGAGTACTGGCCACGCGGTGACCGCCGCCTTCACCACCGTGAAGTTCGCCGCCCAGATCAGCATCGCGACCAGCACGCCAACTTCGGCAACCGCGCGCACGCTCGTTGGGCGACGGCTCATGAGGCTTCTTCGGGGCATTGCGCCTCCAGTACTACTGACTCCGATGGAGTCTACAATCAACGGACACCAACAACCACGCAGGGGGGCACTAATGGATCCACGACTTGAGCAGTCAGCAATCACCGCGATCCGCACCCTCGCGATCGACACCGTCCAGGAGGCAAACTCTGGCCACCCCGGCGCCCCCATGGGTTGCGCGCCTATGGCGCACACGATCTGGACACGCCACCTCCGCCACGCACCTCGAACCCCTGGCTGGTTCGACCGCGACCGCTTCGTCCTCTCCAACGGCCACGCCAGCGCGCTCCTCTATTCACTGCTTCATCTCACCGGTTACGGGCTCACGATTGATGATCTGAAGTCATTCCGACAGTGGGGCTCACTCACACCTGGCCACCCGGAGTACGGACTGACGGCTGGCGTCGAAGCCACCACGGGTCCACTCGGTCAGGGATTCGCAAACGGTGTCGGTATGGCGATCGCCGAGCGGCGCCTCGCCGCAGAGTTCAATCGACCAGGACACACCGTGATTGATCACCGCGTCTTCGCGATCGTCTCAGACGGCGACCTCCAAGAAGGGATCGCATCCGAAGCCGCATCGCTCGCGGGGCACCTGAAGCTCGGCAAGTTGATCTACCTCTGGGATGACAACCTGATTCAACTTGATGGACCAACATCAACCGCCTGGTCGGAAGATGTAAAGAAGCGCTTTGACGCCTACGGGTGGCACACGGGCAGCGTTGCAGACGGCAACGACGTTGCATCTATTGATGCAGCGATCGGCGCAGCGATCAAGGATGATCGCCCGAGCCTCATCGCTGTGCGCACCGTCATCGGTTTCGGTTCGCCGAATAAGGCGGGGAGCCAGAAGTCACACGGCGCACCGCTCGGTCCAGACGAAGTGAAGCTCACGAAGTCGGCATACGGCGCAGATCCCGATGCAACGTTTGACGTTCCCGCGGATGTTGCCGAGTTCTACCGCGGCGCGATCACCGGTGGTGAGGCACTCGTTGCGGCGCACACCAAGCGACTCCTCGCCTACGCAACCGCCTTCCCTGCAGAGGCGGCGGAACTCCAGCGCCGCATGGCGGGCGGGCTGCCGAGCGGCTGGGAGCGCGCGCTTCCCGTATATGAACTTGGCGGTGATGCGCCGACGCGCAACGTCAGCCAGTCGAGCATCAAGGCGCTCGCCGCGGTGCTGCCGGAGCTGATCGGCGGAAGCGCGGATCTTTCCGAATCAAACCTCACCGACATTCATGAGGGCGGCCGCTTCACCGCAACGGAGTCTGGTCGCAACATCAGCTTCGGTGTACGCGAGCACGCGGCAGCGGCGATCACCAACGGGATCGCGTATCACGGCGGACTGATCCCGTTCAGCGCCACCTTCCTCACCTTCAGCGATTACATGCGCGGCTCGCTCCGACTCGCGGCACTTGCTGGACTCGGCAGCATCTTCGTCTTCACGCACGACTCTATTGGCCTTGGTGAAGATGGCCCCACCCATCAGCCGGTTGAGCACTACGCCGCGTTGCGTGCAATTCCAAACTTGCGCTTCTTCCGACCAGGGGATCCGAATGAGGCGGCGCACGCCTGGGGCGTTGCGATTGAACGCCGCGACGCACCAACGGTGCTCGCCTTCACGCGACAGAAGCTGCCCGTGCTACCTGGCTCCATCACTGGAGCGGCGGCTGGCGTAAAGCGCGGCGCATATGTGGTCCGCGAAGCGAGTGCGCAGGCGAAGGCGATCCTCATTGCCACAGGGTCAGAGGTGCACCTCGCCGTTTCTGCAGCAGAACTCCTTGAGGCATCTGGCATGCCTACGCGCGTCGTCTCGGCGCCGTGTCTTGAACTCTTTGGCGATCAAGATCCTGCGTACCGCGAGTCAGTCCTCCCCGCCGCGGTTCGCGCGCGCGTCGGCATTGAAGCCGGTGTCAGCCTCGGATGGGATCGCTGGACGGGGAGCGATGGCGCAATCATCGCCATGGATCGCTTCGGTGCTTCGGCACCTGCACCGAAACTCTTCGCTGAATTCGGCTTCACGCCAGAGCGCATTGCAGAGGTTGCGCGCGGCGTGATCGCTGGAACGCACCGCGGTGTGATCCCAACGCCGCACCTCCACGACGGTCATCAGGTCAGCTGAGGTGTCAGCCCGTAAGCTCGCGATTGCCGCAGATCACGCGGGGGCTGCGCTCAAGGCTGCACTGCTCAACGAACTTCAGACGATCGCCCCTGACTGGGAGGGGATCGACCTCGGCGGCGACGGGAGCGATCTCACGGACGATTACCCGGATGCATCACGTGCTGTTGCTGAATTGATGCAGCGCGGTGGTGCGGAGCGTGGCCTGCTGATTTGCGGCTCAGGGATCGGCGTCACGATCGCGGCAAACAAGTTCAACGGAATCCGTGCATCCATTGCGCATGATCCCGCTTCAGCGGAGCAGGGCGTGGTCCACGACGCCATGAATGTGCTTTCGCTGGGGGCAAAGTTGATTGACCCCACAACCGCAGCCACCGTACTCGCCGCATTCCTCACCGCCACACCGAGTGATGCAGAGCGATTTGTCCGCCGCACCAGCAAGGTGCAGCAGATTGAGAAGGAACAGGGGTGAGCGGCGAACTGCAACTCCCCTTCTCTGCACGCGTCAGCCGCGCCACAGATCTTGCCGCGATCAGCGCAGTCTTCGAACGCGCGCGCAGTGAAGAGTGGGCGACGCGACTTGCCGATAAGGACGTCACACTCTGGAGTCGTGACGCTGAAGTTCAGGCGAAGATCTCGAATCGACTCGGCTGGCTCGACGCGCCAGCCCACTTCACCGAGCAGGTCCCAGCACTTGAAGCGTTCGGTGAGAAGGTCCGCGACGCAGGATTCACCACGGCAATCGTGGCGGGGATGGGTGGATCCTCCCTCGCTCCCGAAGTGCTCGCCACCGCGTTCGCTTCGATCAGCGAGTGGCTAAAGATTCGCGTCTGTGACTCCACGGATCCAGAGGCGGTTGCGGCGGCGCTCGCTGGGCTCAACCCCGCCAAGACGCTGGTGATCGTTGCAAGCAAGTCTGGCACCACAACGGAGACGCTCTCATTCGCCGCCTATGCGGCGGGATGGATCTCGAGCGCGCTCAGTGCAGGCGAAGATCCGTTCGCCTCAATGATTGCGATCAGCGACCCTTCACCAAGCATTGATGGGATTCCGGGGAGTGAGCGGATGCTCGAACGCTTCTTGAACCCCGCTGACATTGGCGGACGCTACTCCGCACTCAGCTTTGTTGGGCTCGTGCCAGCAAGCCTTCTCGGCATTGACCTGGATTCGCTGCTCGCTGCAGGCGCCGTCGCTGCCGCTCAACTGCGCGAGCCAGAGCCAACCGCCAACCGTGCCGTTGCGCTCGGCGTGATCATTGGTGCGCTCGCGCGCGAAGGGCGCGATAAGTTGACCCTCCTCGTTGATGAGCCGCTCCACGGCTTCGGCGCGTGGGCGGAGCAACTCGTTGCAGAGAGCACGGGAAAGCAGGGCGTAGGCGTTGTCCCCGTTGACCTTGAGCCGCTCGGCGCGCTTGAGAGCTACCAGGACGATCGTCTCTTCGTGCGCATCGCGCTGAACGGTGGTCGCGCACCACGCGCTGCAGATGGAACCTCTGCTGATACTCGACTCAACGAACTTGCGGCCGCGGGGCACCCCGTCATCAGTTACACACTGAGTGACGCAATAGATCTTGGCGGAGAGTTCCTTCACTGGGAGGCGGCAACAGCGATCGCAGGCGTCGTTCTGGGCATCAATCCATTTGATGAACCGAATGTGACCGAGTCCAAGCAGAACACCACCGCAGTGCTCGGTGAACTCGCCGCAACTGGTGCACTCCCAGAACTGACTCCGAAGTGTGCCGAGGGGCCGCTTCAGCTCTGGGTAGACGGCGCGCTCCCTGCCGCATTCGCAGATGACGCGGTGAAACTTGTTGCGGGTCAACTGCAGCGACTTGCGCAGCGCGGCTACATTGGCATCCATGCGTACGTCGCCACCACGCCCGAACGGACAGCGGCGCTCACCTCACTCCGCCTGCTACTGCGCGATGGGACACACCGCGCCACCACCATTGGCTACGGTCCGCGTTTCCTCCACTCAACCGGGCAGCTGCACAAGGGAGGCGCACCGATCGGCTGGTTTGTCCAACTCGTTGCAGGACGACCGCACGACCTTGAAATCCCAGGGGGCAGTTTCACCTTCGGTCAACTTGTTGACGCACAGGCACTTGGTGACGCACGTTCACTTGTGGCCCATGATCTGCCGATCCTTCGCATCCACCTCGGCTCGAACCCAGACGCTGGGCTCGTAGCGGTGGAGTCGCTCTTCCGCCGCGCGCTGAGTGCCTGATCCACAGCGGGTCGCACGCACGCGCTAGCATCTCAGTGACGGCCCAGGTGTGGCCACAAGTGAGGAGGCTCCTGTGAAGATCGGATTCATTGGTCTTGGGAAAATGGGCGGCAACATGGTCAAGCGCCTCCTTCGAGGCGGACATGAGGTAGTTATCTGGAACCGCTCGCGAGAGAAGACCGACGAGATCGCAAAAGATGGCGCCACCCCCACCTATAGCGTGAAGGACCTCGTTGCCGCGCTCCCATCTCCACGCAAGGTCTGGGTGATGGTGCCGAGCGGCGATGCCACCGAAGCCATGATCGACGAACTCATCCCGCTCCTTGGAAAAGGAGACACGGTGATCGATGGTGGTAACTCCAACTTCCACGACACGATCCGCCGGCACGAGAAGCTCGCGGGGCACGGCATCCACTTTATTGATGCTGGAACTTCAGGTGGCGTATGGGGTCTTGAGAACGGCTACTGCATGATGGTGGGCGGCGATGCCGCTCCGGTGAAGGAGATGGAGCCGATCTTCCTCACGCTTGCACCGAAGGACGGCTACATGCACTGCGGCGCGACCGGCGCTGGTCACTACGTCAAGATGGTGCATAACGGGATTGAATACGGCCTGATGCAGGCATACGCCGAAGGCTTTGAGATCCTCGCAAAGTCCCGCTACAAGGTTGACCTTGCAAAAGTCTCCGACCTTTGGATGCAAGGCTCCGTCGTGCGCAGTTGGCTCCTTGAACTCGCTGGGCGCGCCTTCCGCGCTGAGGGGAACGAACTGAAGTCCATCAAGGGCTGGGTTGCAGATTCGGGCGAGGGGCGTTGGACGGTGCAGGAGGCGATTGACCTTGATGTCCCAGCACCGCTGATCACCCTCTCGCTCCTGACGAGGTTCCGATCACGTCAAGAGGACTCGTACAGCGCAAAAGTGCTCGCTGCGTTGCGCAATCAGTTCGGCGGACATGCGGTGAAGCCGGAGTGAGAAGCGGAAAGGCTGGCGAAGGCGGCGGAACGATCCGCAACCTTCGCATTGCACGAGCGGGAAAAAAGGCAACGCCGAAGCGAAGTAAGGCGAATCCACTTCGCTCAGGTCTCCGCATTGAGCGCGTCCCTGACCCAAACATCGTGGTGCTCTTTGGAGCAACCGGCGATCTCGCGCATCGCAAGGTCGTCCCAGCGCTGTATCACCTTTGGGCTGGCGACCTCCTTCCAGAGAAGTTCGCCCTTGTCTGCTTCGGGCGACGTGATGCAACGGATGCATCAATGCGCACTGACCTGCGTGCCTCACTCGAGAAGCACGCTCGCGTCAAGCCAATTGACGAGGCGCGATGGAGTGAGTTTGCTGCGCGCATCAGCTACGTCAAGGGTGCGTTTGATGACCCCGAGTCGTATGCAGCCCTGAGCCGACA
>Ga0315905_10002553_pt1 | contig 19158 bp, 15 predicted proteins | sample LakEriMetagenome_5_FD_203522 | JGI IMG/M metagenome (GOLD analysis project Ga0315905, IMG submission 203522) | Freshwater fungal communities from buoy surface, Lake Erie, Ohio, United States - Buoy 4 MA121 | ecosystem: Environmental > Aquatic > Freshwater > Lake | place: USA: Lake Erie, Ohio... | reverse complement strand
GGTGTAGAAGAAGAACATATAAACGGGTATAGAAAACTGATACTTTCAAGAATTAGTCCCATAAATGGGTATAAAATTATTCTATTAGACATATCTACAGAAACCCTTAAATGTTTCTCAATTCATTTATTATTAAAATTTAATTTTACACTTGATTCATTTTTTTCTAAAAGAGGTGAGATTCCGATTCCTCTTATAATTAATATAAAAGGAAAATCTAAAAATGAAATTCTAAAAACAGGTTTATGTATTTCAGAGGTTGATTTGAATATTTCCCTCTACTTTTTGGAGATAATGGGTTTTAATTTTAATTTGTTTCAATTTAATGAAATTTTATAAAGGTAGTTTTTATTAGAATTTATTTCCCCTTTTTTATTAATAGGCAAAAAATTTCTGTTATTGAAAATCTTAAATAAAGTGAAAAATAATTCAGATTAGTTCTAAACTGTTTTGAGATTTTCAAAATCTACTTTAAGGATATTATTGTAAATATCGTGTCTATAAATATTCGTAAAATTTCGAAAATAAATTTCGACGTTAAATAGAATTTTTAATTTTAGGATCCATTTCTAGTGTAGATTTGTTTCTACATAAAATTCAAGCGTACTTATTTATTAAAAAACTATTTATAAAATTTTTTAATAAATAAATTAAATCAGGAAATTAAGTTTCAAAATGGGGTTATTTTTGAATAGTTCTGAATTGGATATTCTTATTTTGTTTTATCTTCAAGAATGTGGTAAGTTTTTTTATTTACAAATTTAATATTCAATGAATTTTTTTTTGAATTAAATTTAAAAAAAGGATTTTCGCATAGTTCTTACGTTTTCAGTTGTGAATCTAATATTCAATTTCCAATGGAAAATGGAAAATTAATTCCACCTGGTTCACTCGTTTCTTTGGTCCAAAGAGGAATTATATATTCTAATTTAGAAAACAATTGGTTTATAAAATATAGAAAAAATAACAAAACTTCTATTCAACAATTTATGCAAAGGAGAAAAAAAATTTTATGTTCTGGGAAAAATTATTCTGATCCATATGAAAAAAATTTTTATATCTCGACGGAAATTCCGAACCAGAATACAATTTTATTCTGTTCTTGGCATCCCAGAAAAATCCAAGGTTATTATTCTACTAGAAATTCATTAAATTATCTGTTAGAGCATGAAAAACATCTAGATACGTGTGAACTATTCTCAAAAAATTCAAATTTTAAACAGAAAAAAAATGGATCTGAATCTATCGAAATTACTTCAATCGATTTTAATTTGAACGGTACTTTGATTTCAACCACTTTTTATAATGGAAAATTCGTTGTTTGGACAGAAACTGGAATTCCTCTAAAATTTTTTTTTTCCATAAAGGGCGCAATAATTGAATCAAAGTGGTGCGAAAATTCAAGATATATGGCTCTGGCCTATCTTTCCGGTGAAATTAAAATTTGTTCGATTTGGTATTCTCAGGCATTAATGGTTATTTTACCTCATAGAACACTTATGGTTTCTTTAAATTGGAAAAAACCACAACATTTATTAGCTTTTTCAAAAGAAATGATTTTATCTGATATTAATCTTTCAGAGAAAAAAATAAATTTTATAAGGGGACATAACACTCAACTTAATGATATGGTATATTCAAGTAACAAAGAATTAATTGGATCTTGTTCAGACGATTTAATTCTTAAATTATGGAAAATTGATAGGAAATTTAAACTAATGATGACCCTAAAAGGTCATAAAAAAGAAATTGTAGCGATTGCTTTTAAACCTTCCAAATTTGAAAAAAATCTAAGTTTTAATAAAAATTTTTTAGCAAGCGGTTCTTTAGATTTTTCTTTGAGAATATGGGATATTAACAACAAAACATGCCTAAAATTCATCAGAATTGAGGGACCAGTTTTTTCCATCGAATGGTCCCTTGTCTCTGATACAATAGTATTAGGAAGTTGTGGAAAAACATACAAGATAAACTTGAATTGTGAAAAAATTAATTGTAAAGAAATTTCGAGTGACTATGGGATTTTTTCATTGACTTCCCATCCGATGATAGAAAAATTTATGGGATTTAGTTTCAAAAAAATTTTTTTAATATAATAAAAAAAATTTATAATTAGTTAAATTTTTGTTTTTTTTTATTAATTTTAAGATATTAAATGGCGGTGACAATATCGGTTAAAAAAAAATTCGTTTCTGATGGAGTTTTTTTTTCAGAACTAAATGAGTTTCTTTCAAGAGAGTTATCTGAACATGGATATTCAGGGGTTGATATCGAAAAAAGTCCTTTAAGAACTGAAATTATAATAAAAACAACCAAAGCACCTTCCGTGATTGGTTTTAAAGGACGGCGAATTAGAGAATTATCGAATCTTTTAAAAGATCGTTTTAACTTTAATCAAAATAAAATTGCTTTGTATGTTGAAAAAGTTAGAAATAGAGGTCTATGTCCCAATATTCAGGCCGAACTTCTGAGATTTAAACTTTTAAAAGGTCTAACAGTAAGAAAAGCATGTTATGCAATTGTTCGGTCCGTAATGGAATCTGGAGCAAAAGGATGTGTTGTAACGGTCTCTGGTAAACTAAGAGCTCAACGTGCAAAAAGTATGAAATTCATGGATGGTTATATGATTCATTCTGGAAAACCCGTTGACGATTATGTAAAATCTGCGACGAAACACTGCCTACTTCCACAAGGGATAATAGGAATTAAGGTTTCTATAATGCTACCTTGGGACCCCACTGGGGTAATAGGACCAAAAAAACCCCTTCCAGATTTAGTTACAATTTTGGAGGGTAAAACCTGCTTCTAACTATAAATACCATAGTGTTTAAAAATTTAATGGAAAAAAAATAAATTACAACCTCATTCAAAATATAATCCTTTATTTTTACAAAAGGTATATCAATTAATTTTTTCCCTATAATTATTTTAAAACATACCAAATTGAAATGATTTGTAAAAATAGAAACCAATTAGTAGGTTTCACCAACGGAAGAAAAAAGGGATATTTAATTATTTTATTAGGGGAAAATAAAGTTGGTCTGATACCAAAAGAATCTTTCAACCAAAAAAGGTGGTTTGGTGGACAATTTATTCTTGGAAAACCAGAAACTTGTTTTTCAAATTTTATAAAATTTAAAGTTACAAAAAAATTGAAGATAAATTACTCGTTCCAAGTCAATAAATTTATATTATCATTTAGTCAAGAAATAGCTAAAATACCAAGAAAGTTTTTCCAGATGTTAGTCATTTTTTTCCAATTCGAAGAATTTTCCAAAAATATTGCAAAATTTTTTGAATTCAAAATTCTAATTGCAACAAATGGATTAATTGTTTTCCCGGGGATTGGGAAAATTGTTTTAACAGACTTTATTAAAAAATTAATGTTAAAAACTATATCGTCTCTATAGCTCAATTGGTTAGTTTAAATCCAAGCATATGACTGTTAATCATAAGGTCGAGAGTTCGAGTCTCTCTGGGGACGTTTTTATTTTAGTTAAATTAAATTACTATTAATTTTAAATTTTTTAAATATTTTTAAAACTAAGTTATAAACATGAGCAGTGTGCGATCTGGTGTAAGTTTTAAGAAAATTTTGAGTTAAAATTTAAGAAAATTCATCTAATTTTTACATTCAGTATGATCTAAACACTATTTTATATTCTCCCGAAGGTAAAATTCTTCAATTGGAATATATGCAGAAGAAAATTAATCAAGGTCCTACGATAACGGCAATTATGTGTAAGGATGGGTTGGTTGTTTTTACAGAAAAACAGGATGAACATGTGAAAAAACATCAAGAAATTTGTTCAAAAATGGTATTTTTAAATAATGTAAATGTTTTAGCTGGAACTGGGCTTTTTCAAGATTTTTCAAGAGTAATAGAACGAGCAAAAGCGGATTCAGATGCATTCCGAGAAAATTTTTCAAGTGTATTAGTAGGAAAAATTTTAGCTTCAAGAATTGCCTCTTTGATACATCTTCAAACAAGGTATTGGTATATTAGACCTTTGTGTTGCTCTTTATTTCTGGGAAGCATAAATTTAAAAGTTCCAGAATTATTTTTGGTTACTTGTACTGGCCACTATTTCAAATGTTTTTCTGGATCTTTAGGACAAAAATCGGAAATGTTCAGAATAAATATCGACAAGTTCTTAAATAAATCTATAACTTGTAGGAAAAGTTTTGAAAAAATTTACAAATTATATAAACAAAATAAAAAGGATTTTAACTATTTACAGATATCTTATTTTTCAAATGAAAATCCTTCTTTTAGGGCCCTACTATCCTATAATTTAATTTTGGAAGTTGATCGAAGAATAAATTTGTTATAGATAACTGTAAAATATTTGATTTTTTATAAAGAGATATTAGGAATCAAAAAAGAACATTGTAAACTAAATAACAAGATTGAATTATTATTATTGTTTAAATTTAAAAACAATTGATTTCAGGATTATATTTTAATTCTTTTAAATCCGTTACAATGCTTAAACCAGACATACAACTTGTGCATCGAAAATAAAATCTCAGTAAATTTATTCCAGAATAACTTTTACCTAAAATTTTTTCTTTTAAGGCATTTATTTTTTTTCCCCTCAAAATTTTATACAAACAAATTTTACAATTAATGGATAATGGGAGCATAAACCTGATTTTTTTATTTTTTGGTTTAATTAAAGGAACGATGTTTTTTTTATACTGGTTTTTTATCGCTTGATATTTGGAAACACATTTTCTATCAGACATTTGAAAAATAAAAAATGAAGGTGTTTATTTTATAATGGGAATAAAATATTTTGATGATGATTATTACAATAAAATTCAATTGGGTTTTGGAAACTTTAGAAAAACTGAAATAATCAATTATAAGTAAGTTTTTAATTTTTATGAATATTCAAAAATAGAAATTGATTAACATAAGAATATCAAACAATTTTTATACCAAAAAAACAGGAACTACGATAGCAGGATTAATTTTCAAGGAAGGTTTAATTCTTGGAGCCGATACAAGATCTACAAACGGAAAAGTCGCTTGCGACAGTAATTGTCAAAAAATACATTATCTTGCGCCTAATATTTGTTGTATGGGAGCTGGGACATCAGCGGATGCTGAAAATATTAATAAGATTCTTTTTAATCAATTAGAACTCCAAAGATTGTCAACTGGGAGAGAGTCTAGAGTTTTGACTTCTCTCACAATATGTAAAGACCATCTTTTTAAACATTATGGAAACATTTCAGCAGCATTAATTTTAGGGGGTTATGATTTAATGGGACCACAGTTATTTTCTATTCACCCTCATGGATCAACGGAAAGTTTACCTTTTTTAGCAATGGGAAGTGGATCTTTAGCCGCAATTTCAATTTTAGAAAATAGTTATAACTGTGCTCTTGATCTAAATTCTGCTTTGATTCTTATTAAAGAATCAATTCTGGCAGGTATTTTTTGTGATATGGGGTCAGGAAATAATATAGATATTTGTATAATTTTAGAAAATAATGTCGTTTTTAATCGAAACGCATGGAATTATGAAAATGCATATAAATTAGGAGAATTTTTCAAAGAATATCAATGATACCTTTGATTACTAATATAAAAAAACAAATCAAACAAAATTTTTTTAATGTCCTTGTAGCTTAGTGGTAAAGCATTCGTTTCGTAAACGAAAGTTCGTGAGTTCGATTCTCACCAAGGACAATGGTAATTATTTTTAGTTTCAAAAAAACTGGAATCATAAATAATAAATGGGTGATCTAATAATTCTTGTACAGTAGGTCTGAAATCCGGATGTCTTTTTAAACAATTTTTAATAATATCAGTTAAAAAAACCGGGGAAAAAGAATTATATTTTATTTTTAATGAATTATTAATGATAGCATGAATTTTTTGGATCATTGAAAAATCTCTAAATGGGGAATATCCATGACTCAATTGATAAAGAATGCATCCTAGTGACCAGATATCAGAAGACCTACTGGTTTTGAATCTAGGGATATTTTCAAGAATACCTGGAATTTCCAATATGGCTTCCGGAGACATATAATTTATAGTTCCGATATGAATATCTCGTGTAATATTCGTCGTATTACTCCCGATAGGTTTTGAAATCCCAAAATCTATCAATTTTAAATTCTTTTCAATGAATAAAAAATTACTAGGCTTCAAATCCCCATGAACTATTCTTTCTTCATGAATTTCTCTTACTGCTGCTAGAATTTGCTTCCAAAAAATTTTTATTTGTGGGAAATCGAGATGATGTTTTTTCTTGGCAAAAAAAGTTTCCAGATCAAATTCTCCGAACTCTAATATAATATACACCAGGTGTTTTTTGAAATTAACCTCGGCGTCTTCCATTCGGATAATATTTGATTTTTTGGATAAAAGTTTTAAAACTACAATTTCATTGATAAAATTGTGAATTATGTCGATTTTAAATTCTTTGACCTTATTTTTTTTGAGTGCAAAAATTTTTCCGTCGTTCCTTAAAATTTTATAAACTTTTCCACTCCCCCCTTTTCCTAAAATTTTCAATTTGAGATAAAGAGAATGGTTAATATATAAATAATTTTTTTCTCTTACTTCTACTCGAAGAAAAAAATTTTTGGAATGGTCCAAAGAAACTTTTTGTCCATTATTCCAGGAGATTTTGTTCGAAAATATTTGATGAAAGGAAGTCCATAATTCCGAATGGTAAGAAAGAGAGTTTTCAACATTCCAAAAGATATTTTTATTTTCAATCTGAAGATTGGAAGAAGATTTTTTTAGGAACATAAAGAAAAATAATTTTAATTTTTTGTGTATTTTAAATCTAAAATTATTGAAAAAATTAAAAATTTTCATATACGAAAGATTGTTTAATTTATTTTTAGGATTTACGATGCGAATCTTTTTTATAGTAAAAAATTTTTTCGGATTTTTTTTTCGATTTATAAAATTTCTGGTCGAAATTAGCGATTTTTTTGAAAATTTTGAATCAACATAAATATATTCCTCCAGATTCATAGTTTTATAAAAAAGATAAAATCTAAAGAAACTTTCAAGAATTTCTAAAAAAAACAAAGTTAAAGGATTTAAATAATTTTGGATTTTTAATAACACGATAAAACTTATTTTATTCACTGAAAAAATGGTTTTAGAGTTGAAAAATGAATTTCTTCGACATAAACCCGTATTATTATAACCATCTTTTTCGTAAATATTGAATAGTTTATAGTTTAAATTTAACTGGAAAAAGGATCGGTGTATTTTTAAAAAGTTTTTTATAAAGAAAATCTTGGGTTTTAAGAAAATTGAAACACATAATAGTTTTATAAAAGAATTGAATTGTTTTTTTTTTGAAACTATATTGAAAAACTTTTCAGAAATTTTTGATATAATAATTTTATCATTCTTTTTAGATAAAAATAAAAGATGATTTGGGATTAGTTGGGTTTTTTTATTGAGCAGTTTAAGTAGACGTAGCATTTTTTGATTTAGAAATTTTCAATTATTTTAAGTTAAAAATTAAAGAATTTGAATATTTTATTTAGGTTTTTAAATAATTTTTTCCTTTTTCACAATTTTTAATTAATAAACTACATAGGTTTTTAAATTTTTTAAAAGTCGAAGAAAATTTTACAATTTTATTAGTGTCTCCTGATCCAGAATCAATATATATTTTTCTGTTGTTAAAAAAGAAAATAAGAGTAGGAGAATTTTTTATTTCGTGTATTAAATTAAATTCTCTTAATTTGCTTGAATCAATTATAAAAATTCGAACATTAATCAAATTTCTTTTGTTCCAACCAAAAAATAATAACTTATGGTTTATTTGAAAAACGTTGAAATTCGAAAAAAAATCCAAAACCACAATTTTAAAATTATTGTCTAGCAAAGCTTGATCGACAGAATAATCGGTTTTTAATTCAAGGTCATACTTAGTTTTCATTCTGATATTTATTTTTAAGGATAGAATAATATAAAATATAATTGCATAAAAGAAATTATTTTTAGGGAAATTTATTAAAAATAATAATTGTAATATAATTTTTAATATTTAAAAATGATATTAATTTGATTATGCCCATTTTAATTGAAAATTCACATAAGATATCTCTTGAAATTTGTACGGAACGAACCATTAGAAAAACTTCTAATAAAGGTAATGTTCTTTTTTTTGTAAATAATTTAGATATTTCTAAAAAAAATTGGAAAAATAAAGCGATCAAAAAAATTCTATTTGAAAAGCTTCAAAAAATTAAAAATAGAGTATTGGATAAAATTCGAGTGGATGCGCGAGATCTGTGTATAAAAAGAGGGAAAGTTTTTAAAAATTTAAAATTTAAAATACATTTTGAAAAAAAACTAAATTTTAAACTTCTTGATTTTTTTTATAAAATTCCATTTTCCCTCGTTAATAAACATCTAGTTATTAAAAATAATGTAAAATATCCAAAAAAATATTTAGAAGTTTTTCATGATAAAAATTTAAAAAATTTACCAGGTATATTTGAATTGAGTAGTGAAATATATAAAAAAAAATATTACAAACTTCAAAATACAAAGAAAAGTAGAAAATTTGTAACTTATTTTAATAATTCAAAATTTAAGACCAATATTCTAGCCTTTTTTTTAGATCAATTTGATAAGGAAATTCTTAAAACATTTTTAATTTTTTATATATATAAATGGTGCTGTAAAAAAAAGGGGAATTTTTTGATTATTTAAATTTTAAATTGGATTTTATATAATAAATTTATCAAATTTAGTATAGGCCAAAGGAACATTTTAATATCTAAATAATCCCAATCATGCTTTTTAATTTAAATCTTTTTCTACACCCCAAAAGTAAAGAAAATTCAGGAAAGTTGATGTGTCTTGATTTTAAGACTTCAAACTTAATTTTTTTAGATTTTTTTATAGTTTTTGGAAATTGTTTGAAAAAAATATTTAAAGGCAAGGTATACCCGCTTTCATTGTACTTAAAAAAATATTTTTTTCTTCAGTCCCAAAAAATGAAAAGTATAATTGAAATTAACAAACTTTTAAAAATTATGGGAAATTTAAGTAATCTAAAATTCCAAAACACAGTTTTTAATAAAAAACCTAAAAATAAAAAAAAATTATTGACCATCAAGTCATTCCACAAAAAATTAAAGGGTTTTTTTGTGGAAAAAGGAAAAGTTTTTTTTTTAAAAAACGACCCCATCAAAATTCAATTTTTCACTCAAAAAAATACTTTTATGGGTAAAAATAAATTCACAACCGATTTCCAGAAAAAAGGTTATTTTCCCAAGATGGATAATTTACAAAAGAAGAAAATTTCTTTCAGGGCATATTATAGTTTTTCCTTGTCAGAATATATTCAATCAAAGGTTTTTTTTGATTCTACTGGAAGAAGAATAAATTCTTTTACTTCAATTCTGGACCAAGTATTTTATATTTTAAAAAGAATACACAGTTTTCCTTTACCGATCAAACCAAATTTTCTAGATTTTTACTATGAGGTTATTTCTTTTTTATCGAATCTCCAAACAGGAGGGTGTGATATATTTAGATTATGTTATTTAAAAAAAAAAGAAAATGTTTTCAGGAGGCGTCTAGATAATCTCCTTTTTCTTAAATGGAAAATTTTAGAAGAAATTGATTTGTGGAAGAAAAAATTTTCATTTAAAAGTAAAATTTTATTGTCTTTCGGACATACAATTTTCTCTTCCGATCACTCTTTCGAAAAAGTTTTTAAACAAATTAAAATATCGAAAAATTGCAATATTTATAAATCGTCTGATGAACAAAACAATATAAAAATGTTAAAACATCCGTTTGAAAATTTAAATTTTTACTTTAATCATTTCCGAAAACATCTTTTTAAAATCAAAAATATAGAGATAAATAACATTAGCTATTGGAATATTAGAAGAAGAAAATGTGATACGAAACTATTTTTTAATCTTACTTCTATTTACATTACAAATAAATATAAAGAAATTTTTTTTGAAAATAATTTTAAATTATACGAAAAAAAAATATTTGCATTTGTCTGGATTTTCCTTGAAAATTTTAATTTCACAATTAGTTTATTAGAGTTATATTCGATGATTTTTCGTAAAAATATCGACTTATCATTAGAAAAACTAAGAACATTTATAAAAATCTCAATTAAATCAACTATTTCTAAAACAAATTATTTTCAAAGAAAAAAATTAAAAGTTTTATTAAAGCAAAAAAACATTAAATTTTTAAATTTTTTTATCCAAGATCATCTCCCACTAAAAATTGGGAAAATTTTCAAAAAATCTACCTTTTTCAGAAAATATACTAATTTAACCATTAGTGTTTTAAAAATTTTTTCAGACAATAGACTTTTTTGGTTCGAATATGTCCAGCTTTTGGATAAAATTGATTTAATAAAGGAATATTTAACCGAAAAATCAAAAATTTTTTTGAAGAATTTTAAAAAAGAAGAACCTTTTATCGAAAAGAACCTTAACCTTTTTAAAAAGATAAAGGTATGTACGATCCAATCTTTTGTACAAAAAAAAGAAAAAGAAACTAACATTTTACTCTTAACTATTATAGATTTAGTTGAAAACGCAAAAAATAAACAAATCAAAATAAATTTTAACAAAGAAATAATTATACCTTTGTTTTTATTCATTATTATGAAATATAGGATATTTTCTTTTTTTTTTATTTTAAAAAACAAATTAAGTGACAACTTTTTAATCTATATTAAAAATCAATTTACAAAAATTTTAAACTCTGAGTTTTTAGAATATAATGGTGGGAATTTTTTAGATAAATTCAAAAATATTTTTAATCTTATTAATTGTATGATAATTTGGGACTACGATGAAAATTGCATCTTTAAGACTCCTTTTGAATATTTAACCTATAAAAAAAAATCTTTACTATTTACTTTTATTCAAACAATTTTAAAAGGGCCTGTTGCTCTTTCAGGATCCTTTAGAAAAAAAACTTCGATATTTAAAAAATTGACAGGAATAAATTTTGAATTTTTTTTTATACACCAATTTCAAGACATATTTTTTTTTATTTCAAAACAATTTAACCTGAAACAATTTTGCTCTAAAAGTCTTTGGCCAAAAACCTTTTTTTTGGAACAAGATAGAATTTTTTGTAAATTGGGACTCCATAATGTATTTTATATTAAGAAAAGGGGTTCTTTAATCGAAAATCAAATTAGAAAAAATTTTGAAGATAAATTTTTAGGATCCTCAAAATTAGAATTTTCTAGTTTTTTCGATTTTTCGCGAATAAATTTTGAAAAAATTAGAATAATTTTAACCAATCTGAGATCTCTAGATTTAAACCTTTACTTAATTTTTAAAAAAGTTTTTTATAATGAAATGACCATAAACTGGAATTACCAATCAATTTATAATTTTACAAAAGTTAAACAAAAAATAGACAATAAAAATAATTTTGAAAAAGAAAATTTTTTTAAATCATTTGAAACCCATAAAACCATTCAATTTTATTTAGAAAAAGCTTTAAATTTTTTGATTATAAATCCTAGTTGTAAAATGGTTTCGAGAAGTAATTATCGAAATATAAAAGATGGAAAGATAATTTTTTTAAAAAAAAAACCTTCTTTAGGCTTAATGACAAGTTGGAATAAAAAATTATTAAAATTGAATTTACTAGGATCATTAAATTTTCTCGAAAATAACAAAAAATCTCGATCTAACATCATTTCTGGACTTCTAGATACAGGATCCCACTTCTTCATCGAAAAATTATGTATTTTAAACAATCAACTTAGATTTAAGTTTTTGATTTTAAAGAAATTAAACACCATTCCAGCGAAAGTTATCTCAGTTTATCCCAAAATTTCTCAAATAAAATTTAGTTCCTTGACTGATGAAAAAAGATTTTTATATTTTCGAAAAAAATTTCTTGATAATTTTAACAATTTCATAACCCCCCTCGAACCATTTAAATTTTTTAAAGATAAATTAAATGGTTCGTATTGTAAAAACAATCACATAGAACAATTTATTAAAAATCAAAAAATTGAAGACTGTTTTATTTACATAACTGCTGAAAATGATTTTAGACTTTCTTTTGTGGCTGATAAAAAACTAAAAAATTTTTTTTATTTCCAAATCCAGGTTTTTTTTGATAAAAAAAATTTTTTGTTCATTTATAAATGGAAAAGAAAAATTTTCTTAGGTCCTGAAAATCTTTTTGAAAATTTTATTAGACCTTTTAAAAAAGATTTTTTTAAAATAATTAAACACCCAGATTTTATCGGATGTGGTTTTGAAAAATTAGAAATTTTTCTACAAAAAACTGGTTTTAGAAAAGGGGAAAAACTATTTCTATTTACATTTAAAGAAAATGAATTTTTGGTTTTTGAATTCATTAGTATAAATAGATTGGGGTCAAAAATAAAAGGATCTTTCTCATATTCACCCGGAAAATTTCTCTGGGATGATAGTGAATTTTTGAGTATAAATAATCTAAAAGAAGCATCTTTTAACAAAAATAAATAAGATTTTAAAAAGTTAAAATTGTTTATATTTTGATCTTTTTATTATATTAAATGAATGGAAGGGAAATATTAAAAATCACGGGACACCCATTAATTTTATTTGGAGAAAAACCAGGAAATTCGGAAGAAAGGTGTAATATCTTGCGAATTTTTTGTAAAAAAATCTTTTCAGAAAAAAATCAAAAATTTTTTAAAAAAAAAAATGCCTTTAAACATTTCTTATTTAAAATTGAATCTAGAAAGAAAAATTTTCAGACAAAAAAAACAAATAAAGAAATGTTTTTATCAAAAAGAATTGAAAGACACTGTTTATTTTATAAAACCAACAAAAATATTGAGTTTGATATGGAATTTGTCACCGGTCTCTCTTTTTCAAATTATATTTATGAGTTAATAAAAAAAATTAATTTAAAATACCATTCAGCTTGTTTTCAATCTGGAGATAGAGGTCTTTATTCATTGAAGAAACCTGGTCAAATTGATTTATATGATTTCAAAAAAAATAAAATTGTATTCACTGCATATTCGAAATTATACACGATACATTACTTATCTTCAAATCCCATTTTTCCTTCGTGTTTTTTAACAAGTAACCATAAATGCTCAGAATTTTGGAAAATTTCATCAAATGGTTCAATGACAACTTTAGAATTTTTGTATCATAAAGATTTGATATGTTTTCAAAAATACAGAAAAAAAGGAAAGGTTATTGATTTTGGGACCTTAGGTATGAAATGGAAATGTTTTGATGAGGTTGCCCAAAAATATATTTTTTCACGACAATTTAACGAAACAATTACTGATATCTCAACAAGTGAAGATAATAATTTATCCGCAATAAGCACTTATACAGAGATATTAATATTTGACCATAGAATAAGAAAAATAATTTCAAATGTAAAACTAAAAACTAAAAACTATTCATCTCTTGAATGGTTGGTTGATAATCCGAAATTTATCATTCAAGGAAAAGAAGTAAATTTTTGGGATACCTATCAAAGTAAGGTTTCAGATTTTAATGGTCTTGAATCAACTGAAAACAATAAATGGAATATTATAACAAATTTAAGTTTTATAACTTTAGAGGGAAGAAAAAATTTAGTAATAACTTTTGGAAAAAGGAGTAATAGTTTTTTTCAATCAATAATTTCGAAAAAAACTGTAAATTCATGGAGTCAAAACGAATCTAAAACAATGATTGTATTAAATATAAGAAATGACACGTATCTTTTACATAAACGCTGATGGTTCAGTGGTAGAATTTGTCTTTGCCAAGGATAAGGCCCGGGTTCGATTCCCGGTCAGTGTATTTGAAAAATAAATGTTTTTTTCAGCCATATTTCAACTTACTGAAAAATTGTATTTATTAGGACAAATTTTTAAAAAAATTATTTTAAAAAAATTGTTTCCCGTAAAACCAAGGTATCTTTCGAGATCTGTAAAATCTTTCAGATTGGAACTATTTAATTTGAGGATTTTATATTCATAATCTTCCTCTGAGATGATTTCCAGATATATTTTTGTAAAAAATAATTCCTCTAAGGTAAGATCAACTAAAATATTTTTACCAACAATACCTAGATTATTAAACACAACTTTTATTTTAAAGGGTATATCGGAAAGTACGAATAAAATTTGCGAAGCCCATGTTAAAAAGCCATTAAAGTTGTAACCACCTTTTAGTTTTCTGATTAAAATATAAAATTTTGAACCTTGGAAGAGTCTAGTCAAAATTAATTTTTCTAATATTGAATTGACTATAAACACGTCCTTTTCTGAACTACCTAGATTGGTTAATTTTTCAAAAGATTCAAACAATATTGTTTTTACGAAATCTGATGAGTCATTATTTTTTTTCATTTCAAAAATAGGTCCAAATAAGGCTAAAAGAATTTTATGAACTCCGAATTCGATATAAAATGATGAAATTGAACTAGGAATTATGTTTAATTTAAAGTTAACATTTCTTAACTCAAAATTCATCCGCCCATCCTGTCTAAATGAAAAATTTTCACTCTTAATTTCAATCATGTGGATTTAAACGATTAATAATATAAAAGAGAGTTATAAAGACACTTGTCAGAATAGGAACAGTCATGTAGTAATTGGTCTTTTAAAATCTTCTGCTGACTTGATTTTGATATTTGTTTGGACCAAATAATCAATTATTTCCTTCTTATAAGGGAACATTGCTTTATAAGTTGATCTTATAGTTATTTCACTTATTCCAGAGACAGAAGCTATATCGCTCAACGCAAAATAATTTTTGGATTTTGAAAGTTGAGAAACTATATAAATAGCTGCCGCTGCCACAGAAATATAATTTCTACCATGTAAACCATCTTTTTCTTTGACTAAAAATGCAATTCTTTCTGCCAGTTTTGATGAAGTTTCTGGTAAACCTAGTTTATTACAAAACCTTTTTACAAAATCACCAGTTCCTCTATTCTTTGATATTTTGACTCCCCTTAAACTTCTTTCTATTGCCCTAACTCTTGCACCAATTTCTTTTTTTGGTACTTTTGATACATCAGATATTTCTTTAAAAGATCTAGGAATAGATTCGTTACGGCAAACTAAAAAAATTATGGCAGCTATAGTGGTTTTTGTCTCACTCTTTCTCAGACAAAATTTTTTTCTACTACCATCACTTTTTAAGGTTAAATGATCAAAATAAATTTTAAACAACTCTTCAGATTTCTCTTTAATATTTTTGGAAAGGAAAGCCTTTTCGAGGATAAAACTTATTTTATTAAAGGAACTATTTAGGTATCTTTCGGTTTTTTGCATTGCACTCTGATTTTGTGTTCTAATCAATCTTTCGTTTAGAATATTTGACCCCTTTAAACCCTTGGATAAAATTGTACCTAATCTTGAATTTAAAAGTGGATTTATCGGGGTTCCAATTCTCGAAGGGTCATTATTAGCCTGATTTTCAGAGAAACCTCTCCATTCTGACGAAAAATCTACTAAATGCGCATATAACACAAGCCCACAATTTTTACAAATAATATCTCCCCTTTTTTTATCCTCGATTAAATCCTCACCATTACATTCGTTACATTTTTCCGGGTTTGTATGAAATTCACCTATTTGTGTTTTTTGGGTACAATTATAAATCATTTTACCTAAAAACAATATAAAAATATAAACTTATTTTTAAATTAATAAATAAAATCATGAAAAATTCAAAATTACTTAATGTATATTCTTGTTCCGAAGGACTCTCAATTGATCAAGTATCTATTCCAAGTATTTTTCATGCTCCTATTCGCACGGATATTATCCAATTTGTTCATCAGAGTATGTCAAAAAACAAAAGACAACCTTATTCAGTTAGTCCACATTCTGGAATGAAGACCAGTGCATCTTCCTGGGGAACTGGTCGTGCCGTGGCTAGAGTTCCCCGGGTCCCAGGAAGCGGGACACATCGAAGTGGACAAGGAGCAATAGCAAATTTTTGTAGAGGTGGTAGAATATTTTCACCAACAAAAATATGGAGAAAATGGCACCATAAAATCAATAAAAATCAAAGAAGACAAGCAATTATTTCAGCGATTGCTTCAACTGGAATATTATCTTTAATAATCGCTCGAGGTCACAATATTTCCCGAGTACCAGAAATACCCTTAGTTCTTGAAAATGCTGTTGAATCTATGGTTAAAACAAAAGATGCACTCAAAAGCTTAGCTAATATAGGAGTTATTCATGATATTTTGAAAAAAAAAAAAAACCAGAAAATTCGTTCAGGAAAAGGAAAAATGAGGAATAAAAAATATAAAAGATTTCAAGGTCCTTTGTTTATTTATGAAAAATCAGCCCGTTCTTTAAGAAATATTCCAACTCTAACTATTTGTTCAATTAATTCTTTAAATTTATTAAAATTAGCACCCGGTGGTCATGTTGGGCGATTTTGCATTTGGTCATACAACTCTTTTTTAAAACTAGAAAATATATATAATTTTCATGATAAAAGTTCAATAGATGATGATGGAAAAATTTTCTGAAAATAAACTTTTTCTTTCTTAAAAATAAAAACATAATGACCTAAAAATGTTGGAGAAAGGGTCAAAATGAATAAAAAGATAAGATCTTGAAATAAGGTGATGATAAATAGTGTCCTAATATGGAAAATAAAATTTTTATCCAAATAATTTATTTTTCTAGAAAAACTATCGATCAATAAAACCAGTTGCTTTGGGTTTTTCTAGTTGTTTAGAAAATACCAATTGACAGTTTTACTTTCTTATTTATATATTAAATTCGGTTAAAGAAAATCCATTTGAAATAGAAAATTTACTCAATTTATCAGATTTAATTAAATATGAATTTTCCTGGTTTTTAAAAATATTTTTTTTTTTTTTAATAAAAGTAAATTTGGTATGAATTTGGATGGAACTGCTTAAATGTAGGAGAGAAATTTCTTTAGATGAAACAAAAAAAAATATTCTGAAAATAGGATTTTTTTTTTTCTCGGAACAATTTATAAAAATTGCTGTATCAAGTGGTTTTTCTAAAAAATTTTCCTTGTTTATTAAAATAGATTTTGAATTTTGTTTTAAAATTGATCTAATTTTTCCAAATAATAAAATTTCATCACAAACAGAATGAAGAAAATATCTGATCTGTTGAGGACTAAAAAGTATAACCAACAAATTAACTTTGTAATTTTTTCTAAAAAAAAATACTGAAAAAACTTTAAATTTTTCGATTAATTTTAAGTTTTTTATTCCTTTAAAGGTCTTTTTTTTTATCAATAAAGTTTGAAAAATATGGTTCTTTGAAATTAAAAAATGTTTAAATTTATTTGATACGAGGGCTTTTTTTATCAAAACCTCAAATTTAAAACCTGTTTTTGATTTGTTATTGTGTTTTTGATAATTTTTTAAAAAACCAATAAATTTAAAACTTTTGGAGACTGCTATAAAAAAAATAGTTTTATCATTTGAAATTTTTAAGACTAATTTTCCGAAAAAAAATCTGTTTTTAAAATTTTTGATCAAATTTTTAAAGAAAATAAAGTAGTCATCAAAAGGTTCATAAACAATTCTAAAGAAACAAATCATAAGATATAATAACGCTAATGTTAATTTTTTAAATTAAAATAGAAATTAACATTCATATTCTTTTTATTCTATTTTTACAATCAAAGAATTGTATTAACTTTTAGATCATTTCTAAAACAATGACTCTTTATAGAAACTATTTAAGAGTAAGTATGTTTCCAGAAATTCATTTAATTTAGAATATAAGACATTTACTAAAAATAGAGAAATATAATTAAGAGTAAACTTGTTTTTCCAGAACTACATTACCGAATAGTTTTTAAACTTTGCACTAAAAAATGGAAATTCGCAACTGAAAATCCTAGAAATCAAAAAGAAAAAAAATTATATGAAATATTTATCTTAGGTTAATCCTTTTCTTTTAGGTTTCATTCGAAAGATGGTTCTCTACATAAAAAATCAGGGTTTACATTAATTATAATCATAAACAATTATTATATCATAGGTTGACTCTAGGACACATATGTTTAAACACAAAAAACATCTCCCTAGAAATTAGTAGAATGTTTTTAGAAATTTAAATGATCCTTTTTCGTTTTTTAAAGTGAAAATAAAGCCTGTTTTTTAAATTTGATCGTTAATTTTTTATCAAAAACTTTTTCTATCGCGTTATAAATATCTTCGAATGTTATCACCGTCCTTTTATTTTTTACTGCTGAAATCCCAGATTCCGTGCAAATAGATTTAATTTCTGCACCGCTTGAGTTTTTCAAAGTTTTTGAGATCATCCATAAATCGATTCCCGGTTCAACTTTTATTTTCCGTAAATGTATTTTTAAAATAGACAAACGTCCTTCAGTATTAGGGTTAGGAATTTTTATTTTTCTGTCTATCCTTCCTGGTCTTATTAGAGCTGGATCCAATATATCGATTCGATTTGTTGCCATTAAAATTTTTATATTGTTATTTGCATGAAATCCATCGAGCTGATTCAATAATTCAAGCATTGTTCTTTGAACTTCCGAATCACTTCCAGAATTAAAACTACTTCCCCTGCTACTTCCGATAGAATCAACTTCATCCATAAATATAATGCTGGGTGAATTTTCTTTAGCCATCAAAAAAACTTCTCTCACCATCCTACTTCCTTCTCCTATATATTTTTGAACTAATTCTGAACCACTTACGCGTATGAAGGTGCAACCTGAATGATATGCAACAGCTCTAGCTAGGAGGGTTTTTCCAGTCCCAGGAGGGCCATGAAGGAGAACACCTTTTGGTTGCATTACACCGAGAGATTCAAATATTTCAGGGAATTTTATTGGTAATTCAATTACTTCTTTTAATTGTTCAATTTGGTAGTCTAACCCTCCAATCATTTCATATTTTGAAAGGGGTATGTTTTCAACTTTCATCAGAGAAACAAGAGGATCCGTTTTTTGGGTTAAAACCTTGTGTATTTGATAATTATTGTTTTTAATAGCAACTCTTAGACCAGGAATCAATTTAGTAATATCGATTTTGGAATGAACAGTAACAAGATATTTTCCATCCTGGTTAATTTTAATTAGAATTTTATCCCCTTTATTTTGAATAACTTCCCCCACCCCCGACCCTTCTTTTTGTAAGAATGATATTTCTTCTATTAAATT
>Ga0315905_10002552_pt1 | contig 19160 bp, 17 predicted proteins | sample LakEriMetagenome_5_FD_203522 | JGI IMG/M metagenome (GOLD analysis project Ga0315905, IMG submission 203522) | Freshwater fungal communities from buoy surface, Lake Erie, Ohio, United States - Buoy 4 MA121 | ecosystem: Environmental > Aquatic > Freshwater > Lake | place: USA: Lake Erie, Ohio... | reverse complement strand
CCCTGCCAAGTGAAGACCATCTATTCACAATGACATTAGAAGAAGCACTTGATATTTATTCACGTCCAAAGGAGCGACGCCGCGGCGTTGCAAAGCCACCTATTAAAGAACTTGGTATTGATCCAACAACACAAAAGGCACTGATCATTAAAGATGGTCGCTTTGGTATGTATGTCACGGACGGTGAAACAAATGCAACGCTGCGTCGTGGTGACACAGCAGAAGGAATGACATTAGATCGTGGACTAGAACTGCTCGCTGGCCGCCGTGCATGGGAAGCAGAGAACGGTCCATCACCAAAGAAGGCTAAAAAGAAAGCTGCTGCAAAGCCTAAGAAGGGCGATACCGCACCGACTCTTACAAAGAACGTTGTGAAAAAAGCAGGTGCTAAGAAGGCTGCTAAAAAGGCTGCATCTGGCAAAGCCAAGAAGAAGGCTGAATAAAGGCTATAAAACGCAACGAAAGCCGATATGGCTGGTTGAGGTATTAGGTGAATTAAAAGTACGAGCAGAATTTCGGTACCGGTAGCAGTATGAGTCATGGCACATAAACGATCCACCCTTTAATACTCTGTTGCCTGCATCCTTGTGTGGGCCAGCTGGATTCTTTCTTGTCTCTTCAGTATTTGGAATGTGCCAACGCGCTGACCAAAAGTCATTAGTCCACTCCCAAACATTGCCAACGGTGTTGTGAAGTCCAAAATCATTTGGCCTGAAGCTATTTACTGGCGCAGTTCCTAGAAAACCATCCTCTATTGTGTTTGATTGTGGAAATTCTCCTTGCCAAATATTTGTATTGTGTTGTTGCCCTTCAAGAAGTTCATCGCCCCAAGGAAATAGCTTTCCATTTAGCCCCCCACGGGATGCCTTCTCCCATTGTGCCTCAGTTGGAAGTTTGTACCCAGACCACCTACAGAACTCAAGTGCATCTGTGTGAGTCACGTGCACAACCGGATGATCCAACAATGCTTCAATTGTTTGCGAACCACCGAATGGGCGAAACCAATAAGCCCCTTCTATTGCTAGCCACCAAGGCGCAGAGGATGCGATACCTGCTAATTGTTTTGAGGCTGTGGTTTCATCAATGAACCCTTTAAACACATAAGACCAGCCATAAGTTTCAGCTTCAGTCACATAACCGGTTGCTTCAATAAAACTGGCAAATTCAGAATTACTGACCGAGAATTTCGATATTTTAAATTCATCTAACCAAATTGAACGGCTTGGCCCTTCGCCATCGGTTGGATAAAAGGTCTGGTCCGTACCCATGAGAAATTCTCCGGCAGGAATGGATACAAAATTGGTGCTAGAAAGTAATGCAGCAGTTGAAAACTCTTGCCGGGTAACACCTGAAGAAGTTTCAGGACGTCGAGGCGAACAGCAAGAATCGTTGGATTCTTCCATTAAGAATTACCTAGACTTTCTGGACATTCCATCCTGCAGAATCACCTAAAGTCGAGCCTTTCCACCATTCGCGATCATCAGCTTCTGCAAGATTTAATGACTTTTCAAATTTTTCCATCAAATCACTTAACTCCTTTACGATATCTGGGTGCCGCGCCCCAAGGTCATAACACTCACCTGGATCTCTTTCGAGATCAAATAGTTGCGGCAGGGACCATTGCGAAAATTTCTCGCCGCCCCATGTCTGACGTTTTCTGTGTAGCTTCCACTTTCCTTTTCGCACAGCGTTAAGGCTGAATGCATCGAAATACCAAATTGGGCCGTGGTCGACAATAGAACCCTTCATAAATAGGTCAGATATATCTTCACCATCAAATGGCATTGAAGAATCAGGCTTAATATCGAGCAAGTTACACAAAGTTGGAAGTAGATCCATTGTTGCCACTGGCTGACTAATTACTTGACCTTCAGGAATCATTGCAGGCCAAGAGATTAAGAACGGAACACGCATTCCGCCATCCCACGTTTCAAATTTGCGTCCGCGTAATCCTCCGTTTGAACCTTCCCACCATGGTCCGTGGTCGCTGGTGAATACAAATATTGTGTTTTCTATTTGTCCGCGTGCGGAAATGTGCTTGTACAACTCACCAGAATAGAAATCGATTGCCTCGCATGTATCACCGTAGAGACCCGCCTCTGAAGTGCCGATGAATTTATCTTCAGGTGTTATTGGGTGGTGAGGGCTTGTAAAGGGGAAATAGACAAAGAATGGTTGATCTTTTGGCGTTTTATCAATGAACTCAATTGCTTCATTCGCACAACGCAATGCTAGAGATGCAACATCAGCAGGTTCTTCAACATTTTCTTCATCACGATAAACAATCATTGGGTCCATGTCATTGCTATATGGCAATCCAAAGTAACGATCAAATCCAAACTTTAAGGGTCCGCTATCTGGGATATCTCCGAGGTGCCACTTACCAAAACAGCCTGTTGCATAACCTAAACCCTTTAAATATGCACCCATTGTTACTTCGTTTGGATTCATTCCTCGGTTATCACCAGGGAATAAAACACGTGCAGCACCAGTTCTAGGTGCAATTCGTCCAGTCATAAGCGCAGCTCTAGCTGGAGTACATGTTGGGCCACCGCTATACATTGATGTAAGGCGTGCACCTCTTCGTGCAACTAAATCAAGGTTTGGCGTTTTAATCATTGTTGAGCCATTACAACTCAAATCACCAAAACCAATATCATCACAAATGATTACAACAATATTTGGGCGTGTATTTGATTGTGTTGGCATGCTTCTCCTCTGATGTGAATGCGATTGGTAAAGTTTGGCCTAAAAAGCTGGAACCATCTAGGTGCGCGGTAATCCCAACTAGACCACTTTGAATTTCTAGCGGCTTAAACGCACTCTAAAAAGAAGAAATTTGGCGTGGTTTTAGGCCAAGGTAACAACCCGTTATACAGATTTTAGAAAAGTGGTCTAATTGGCAAATCGTGACGCATCTTACTTTTTTACAACTTGAATGTTAATTTACTCTGAACATAATCGAAGTTCCCATGTGGAACTTAAGGGAGTAAGAATGAAATTCAAATCATTAATAAAACTGCTAGTTGTCATGTTAGTTGCAACTATTCCCGGAGTAATTGCAACAGCACCATCTAGCGCGATCGGAACAACGACTTACACAAGTCCACAGTGGAACAAGATCCTGAAAGAAGCAAAGGGTCAAACTGTTAACTGGTATATGTGGGGTGGCGGCGCCAAGATCAATACTTATGTAAATGATTACATTGGTGCAGAAGCTAAGAAATTAGGAATTACATTGAATCAGGTTAAGTTAAATGCAACAGCTGAAGCAGTGAATAAAGTTCTGGGTGAAAAACAAGCTGGAAAAAATACCGGCGGAGCTGTGGATATGATTTGGATCAATGGTGAAAACTTCGCTACTGGTGTTCAAGCAGATATCTGGCACTGTAATTGGGCGACAAAGTTGCCTAATGCAAAGTACGTTGACTGGACAAGTTCGTCAGTAAACACTGACTTTGGTTTGCCTGTTAATGGCTGCGAAGCACCATGGGCAACTGCGTCATCAGGATTGGTTTATGACAGCAAAGTAGTTCCAAAGTCAGCTGTAGCTAGTCTTGATGGGTTTATCTCTTGGGCGAAAGCAAATCCAGGAAAGTTCACTTATCCTGCGCCACCTGATTTCAATGGCTCAATGACAGTACGTCGCTTGTTCTACCATGCAAATGGTGGCTACTCAAACTTCTTGGGTACTTACAATGCGTCTACATTCACACCAGCAATGGCTAAGGCAGCAACATTCCTTAATGACCTAAAGCCTGCTCTATGGCGCAAGGGTGCCACGTATCCTGCAAATATTGGAGACCTGGAAAAGCTCTACGCGAACGGTGAAATCTCCGCATACTTCAACTACGGAGCATTAGCTTCATTCGCTAACGTTCAAACAGGTCTCTTCCCAACTTCAACTCGAGTTGCAGCATTCAAAGAAGGAATGATCGGCAACATCAGTTATGTTGCAGTTCCATACAACTCACCAAATAAAGCTGGCGCACAAGTTATTGCAAATATTCTGCAGTCACCTGCAGCTCAGTTAAAGATGCAGGTTGATGGAGTTATTGGAAGTCCTGCAATTGTTATGAGCAAGACTCCACTAGCAGCTCAATATCGCTCACTACCAATTCATCCTTCAAGTGTTTCACCAGCAACATTGGCAAAGAATGCTAACCCTGAGCTCACCGCAGCTTGGCTAAAAGCAATCGATGCTGGCTGGATTAAGGATGTTCAGCAGAAGTAACAAGCTCTTCCGTACCACGAGGGTTAGCTAGGTAATCTAGTTATAGGAAGAATAAATTAGAAAAGGAGTAGGGGCTGTGACTAATACAAACATCACCGCCCCTACTCCTTCTTTTATGCCCAAATTTGGAAGATCGAAAACCAAGATGAGAGAGCGCAAGGTTATTTGGCTTATCTTGCCGACCGTACTCGTCCTTATCACTCTTTTTGTTGGTGGATTCGTCTTTGGAATTTTGCAAAGTTTTGGATTTTTCTCGGTTATTTCCGATAGTGAGCAGAAAATCAGCTTTGATGCATATTTAGCTGCATTTCAAAACGAGACAGTTCGATCTGGAATAATTCTTACCTTTAGAGTTGCAATTCTTTCAACTGTTTTATCGACAGTCATTGCTCTTGCTATTTCATTAATGATCAGCCGCACAAAGAGATTTCAGTCTGTGCTAATTTCAATCACCCAATTCAATATCCCGATCCCGCACGTTGTTGCAGCTACAGGGATACTTTTAACTTTTTCACAATCTGGAATTGTTTCCAGATTGACGAACCATTTTGGAATCACAGATGGCTCAAGTGATTTTCCAATTATTACCAATGACCCATTTGGTTACGGAATCATCATGTCTTACCTTTGGAAAGAGGTTCCATTTCTTTGTGTATTGATATTGAGCGCTTTACGAGGTCCGGTTACAAATCTAGATGAAACTGCAAAAACCTTGGGTGCCTCCTATGGATTTAGACTCCGCAAAGTAATCCTGCCTTACATATTCCCATCAATACTTTCAGGAACAATCATTGTTTTTGCATTTTCATTTGGATCCTATGAGGTTCCTTATCTACTTGGCGAGCCATACCCATCGACAGTTTCAGTCGTCGCCTATCAGCTATACACGAACCGAGACTTAGCTAATCGACCAACCGCAATGGCACTTGCAACAATCACATCTGTGGTTATTGGTCTTTTGGTGTATGCGTATATGAAACTCACACAACAAGAGGGTAGAAAATAATGAAGATGATTTTCAGACCACTTTTCTTGGGCCTTTTTGTTTTTTGGGTGTTCTTCCCGTTTATTTCGATCATCATTTGGTCATTTGCGGCCGGATGGCGCTTTCCAGATATTCTTCCGGCACAGTATTCGATGCGTGGCTATGCAATCGCATTTGATCCCAAGGGTGACATTGTGCGTGGCGCTATCACTTCAACAATTATTGCTTTAATAGTTGGAGTTATTGCGACGGCAATTGGAAGCGCTGCTGGACGTGCGATCGCAATGTATAACTTTAAAATGAAGAAAGCTTTTCAATTTTTAGTCCTTGCTCCCCTAATTGTTCCTGGCTTAGCAGTGACCATGGGTATTCAAATTCTCTTTATCAAATATGGGCTTTCAGACACTGTGCGTGGAGTGATCTTGGCCCACCTAATCCCGACAATTCCATACGTCGTAATGATTATGTCTGGAACCTTTGCGAACTTTGATCGAGCCTATGAGGAACAAGGCCAAGTACTTGGTGCATCGCGAGCCACAGTCTTGAGAAAGATCACATTACCAATAGTTCTTCCAGGGCTAGCGGTTTCATTCTTATTTGCATTTGTTATTTCATGGAGTGAATACATTTTGACGCTATTGGTAGGAGGCGCAGCTGTAAAGACTCTTCCTATGGTGTTATTTGCATTCTTGCGCGGAAGTGACCTGACACTTGTGGGAGCTGCAAGTATCGTATTTATGATTCCACCACTAATTTTATTGAGATTTACAAGCAAGCACCTTGTTGGACGTTCATCTAGTGTTACAGGATTGGGAAGTGTTTAATGAATACCGGGATCAAAATTGAGAACATCGAAAAGTCATTTGGAACTAATCCTGTTTTAAAAGGGATTAACTTAGAGGTGCCTAGCGGCCAACTGGTTTCAATACTTGGCTCTTCAGGGTGTGGAAAGACGACTCTCCTCAGAATTGTTGCTGGTCTCGAACGTGCCACATCTGGTCACGTGTACTTCGATGAAGAATTACAAGATTTAATCACAGTTGAAAAGCGTGCGATTGCCATGGTGTTTCAGAAGGCTCTTCTATTTCCAAGTATGACAATCGGTGAAAATGTTGCTTTTTCATTGAGAGCATCCAAGAACCCTCCAAAAGATATTGATAAAAGGGTTGAAGAAATGCTTGAACTGGTAAAGCTTCCAGGATTTGCTTCTCGCCGACCTGGGGAACTATCTGGAGGTCAGGAGCAGCGAGTTTCACTGGCCAGAGCACTGATGAGAAATCCCAAAGTTCTGCTTTTAGATGAGCCACTTAGCGCACTTGATGCCAATCTGCGCGTGGAGATGCGTAATTTTATCCGAGAGATTCATGATTCATTTGAGATGACAACTTTGTTTGTTACCCATGATCAAGAAGAGGCAATGGCAATCTCAGACAAGATCGCATTCATGGAGTCAGGCGTCTTAGAACAATACGATGCTCCTGAGTCTTTTGTTTCAACTCCTGAGAGTCGCAAAGTAGCCAAATTCTTTGGATGTAGAAATGTATTCCCTGGCACGATTGTTGGTGACACTTTTGAAACAGGCTTTGGGTCTCTTTCGCTCGGAAAGAATCACAGTCGAGGTTCACTACTAGCTGCTCGCCAAGAAGATTTACAAGTAACACTGGAAAAATCCAAATATAGCTTTGAAGCAACTGTTGTTTCCTGGCAATTTGTTGGCTCGCGAATATCCATTCAATGTGAAGTCGCAAACTCATCTAATCGGGAAAAAACTGAAGTTATTGTTGAAAGTGACCGCTTTGCTGATTTTAAAGTGAATGAAAAGGTCTTCATCTCCTACTCCCCAGACAGACTTCACGTCATAAGCCGAGATAACTAATGTCAAAAGACATGTTGCTTGGTTCTGCTGATTGGAATTTATGGCCAATCAGCATGGATTACGATGTGACCTTTCCGGAATTCAAGAAGTCTGGAATAGATTGCATTGAAATCGGAATCTACGTACCCTCTCAAGAGTTAAATTCAGCAAATAGAAATCGTATTCTCGAGTTAGCTTCTAAAAATAAAGTTCAAGTGACGGCTGCTCTGTTTTCTTTAACACCTGACAAGTGGCCTGAGGGAGCATTTTCAAATACAAAATCGTCATTTCTAGATGAGTGCCACTATTTCCTAGATGCTCTTGAAAAAATGGGCATTAAATATGCCAATATCTGGACCGGCGCGGACCTTCCTAATTCAAGTATTGAAGAAACACACAACTCCTTGGAGGAGTTAAACGATCTAGCAGCGAACTTCCCGGGGATAGTTTCTATCGAATACAAGGCAGACACAATTTTCCCTGATGGTCAGGCTCTTGCAACAATTCTGTCTTCATACAGTCACCTCAAGGTCTTAATCGATACTGGACATGCATTCGCATTAGAAGAAGATGTTGTACATCTAATAAAGGATTTGCACGCAAAGAATTTGATGGGGGCTATGCATCTAGGTGATGCGATAGCTGGTGATTCCGATGCAGATCTACCTTGTGGGCGTGTGCATGATTTTTTAGAGATTTTGAAGACACTTTCAAGTATTAATTATGCGGGAACTGCAAATTTCGATCTTTATGGGGCGGCGATTGATGAAAATGGACCTGGGCCATTGAGTATTTTGAATGAAAGTTTGCTGTACATGAAATCTGTGATGAAAAATAGTTGATTGCATATGAAAACAATTTCACTGTCCGCACCTGGCTCGATTTCTGTCTTAGAGCAGGAGTTCGACCATTCCTTCACAAAGATGGCGGTAGTGCGGGTAATCTCTAGTGGGATTTGTGCTGCGGATTCATATTTGTGGTCAGGCAAGCACCCGTGGGACATCTCTTACCCAATAGTTCCAGGGCACGAGATTTTTGGTGAGGTAATTGAGATTTATGAAGAATCAAAAAACAGATTTAAACCAGGTACCAAAGTAGCGGTGCAAGTAAACGTGCCCTGCTACAAATGTGAGCTGTGCTTAAAAAGTAAATTCAATATGTGTGTGAATAGAAAACATTTTGGAAGTACTTTCAAAGGTGCATTTGCCGAGGAGATAGCAATTCCAGTTGGCGCACGTATGCACGCGTATGCAGATGAAATTAACGACTTAATAGGCGGACTGAGCGAAACAATGGCAAATGCAATCTATTGCTCTAGAAAAGTAGATTTAGAGGGAGAAAAGGACGTTCTTATCCTTGGTATGGGCTCTATTGGAGCATGTTTGGCCCACTATTTAAAGACTACCTATCCACAGCTAAAGATTACTGTTCTAACATCTTCAGAAGGAAAGAAAAAAAGATTAGAAGTGCTAGGAATAAGTGCTACCTCACTAAATGGAATCGGCAAGCTCGCAGATCATTTTGATGTAGTTTTTGAAACATCTGGCTTTGCCGACAACTTTAAAGCAGGTTTATCGGCGCTTAAGCCGACCGGGACAGCGATGGTTTATGGTGTTTTCCAATCTGAAATGCTTTTTGATTTCAACCAGGTGAGTGAATTCAAGGAACTCACCTTGATAGGTGGACACTTAGCAGATGATGCTTCTTTTGAGCTGAGCACAAGTTTCTTGACGAAGCACCAAAATGAACTTGATTATCTAATTTCGAATGTTGTTGGATTTGAAAACTTTACTAGCGCTTTTTCTGATTCAAAGTTCTCACAGTTCAAAACAATATTTCAACCTACTCACAGAAGCGAGGCATGAGATGGTATCTGAAATCAGCGTTAGTAAAAATAAGGATTTGCTTACAACTATGAACGAACTCATAGAGGCAGGAAAGAAAGTAGTAGAAAAAGGACTAGCAGTTGGCTCTGGTGGAAACCTATCTTTTCGTGCGCCAGGTACCGACATATTCTTTATTACGGGCACTGGAACACAACTCGATCAGCTGGAGCCAAGCAGTTTTGCCCAAGTGAACCTTCAGGGCGAACACCTAGATGGCATTCGTCCCTCTTCAGAATTTCGAGTGCACCTTGAAAGTTACAAAACACGACCAGACATTGATGTTTGTATCCATTTACATCCTCAAGCAAGTGTTTTGACGGCGGCCTTGAACTTGCCAATTCGATTCTTAACCATCGATCATGTGTATTACGTGAGGAATGTGGTGCGAATTCCTTGGATACTTTCCGGAACACAGGAGATTGCTCAAGCTACAGCTGTAGCCGTCAAGGATTCCAATGTTGTCATACTAGAAAATCATGGCTGCGTAGTACTAGCTCCTACAGTGCAGCTTGGTTTTTCTAGGGTCCTTAATCTTGAAGAAGCCTCCGAACTAACCATTAGATGTCATCAGTTAGGCCTGAATCCAACAGAAGTTCCTAAGGCATATTGGGATCACCTGAAAAAGAATGGCTTATGACAGTAACTTCAGCACTTATTGATATTGGTGGATCTTCCGTGAAGGTGACCATCCGAGACAATCACACTGCAAAAATGTTGACTCATGAGATTGGTGTTACCCCAACTGTTGAAGGGCGGCATATATTTTTAGACCCAACTCAACTGTTTAAAACAGTTATTGCAGCCATGAATAATTGTGCAGAGAATTTGAGTTCTGGAGTTAAAGTAGAAAAAATTTACATTTCAACTTTGCGGCAGGGATTTTGCCTGATTGATGATGCAAAAGAATTGACTCCAATTTATCTAAATAGTGACACCTCCGGGGAACTGGCTCGAAAAGAATTAGAAAAGTACGGTTCAAAGAAAATCTATGAAGAAACAGGACACTGGTTTGCCCCTCAACTAACTCTGCCTAAAATGATTAATCTATTTGGCAATCGGCCAGAATTGCAGAAGCACAATACAAAAATTCTCTTTGTGCACGATTGGCTAATCTGGAAATTAACACAAGAAATTGTTACAGAAATGACCTTGGTTTCTGCAGGTCAGATGGCAAAACTTTCTGAGAAAAATATTCATACAGATTTATTAGAATATTTTGATATTCCCACAAATCTTCTCCCTAAACCTCAAAGGTTCGGATCAGAGGTAGGCGCGATTAAAGCATCAATAGAGTTTTCAAGCCGTTGGTCCAGTGCCAAGGTCTTTGTTGGTGGAGGCGACTCGCACTTTCTTCACATGGGCGCTTCAGGTAACAGTTCTGCAAAGGCAGTTGTTTCTGCTGGCTCATCAACCCCAATTTCACTTCTTAGTTCAACGATAGGCACTTCAACGTTGTTGCAACCGTGGAAGTCCACCTCCTTTGAAGACTCAATGTACTTTCTTGAGGGGAATTTGGGGTATCCGGGTAGTTTCTACGGTTGGCTGAGCAAGAATGTTGCCAATCCGATCACCACAGACTCATTGAATATAGCCAACATAACTAAAGCGCCAAGTGTTTTTGGATCATGCAACATGTGGAATGAAGAGAAGTGGCAATCCAGGCCTGCATTTTCAATTTTAGGGGACTTTTCAAAATCAAATAGCAATGAGTTAGCACTTGGTTTGATGTTGGATTATTCGTTCGCACTGGCAAACCAAATTTCAGCTTTGAAAAATGATGGCTTTAAAATCGATCAAATCATCTTTACTGGTGGTGGCGCGAGCCCTCAGCTACAGACGATCTTGGGAAGTTTGCTCGATATCCCGATTGAGCGCGTGGCAACTGAAAACGCTGTTGATAACTTGTTCTCACTGCTCGGTAGTGAGAAAAGAGATTCCGTAGTCTATGAGAACTATTCAGAATCTCTAGATGTAGAAACCTCAGAGTTCTTGAGATCAAAAGCAAAAGACCATGCTCTTTTGTATTCGGAGATAGAAGGAATCCGTGAGGTGTTAGAAAATGCAAGCTAATTCTCTTCGCGCACTAATTACATGTGAAGTCACTACTGAATTTTTGGCTTCATTAAATGAGAGAAAAATTAAATTTGAATTATCTGGCTGGGGTCAAAATGGAAAGACATTGAGTGACAGCGAATTAGTTGCTAAGGGACAAAACTGCGAGATTGTTATTGTTGAAATTGAAGAGTTAAATAGAAAAGTTCTCGAAGCCTTGCCTAATCTGAAATTTGTTGGGGTATCAAGAGGCACACCAGTGAACGTGGACCTAGGGTTTTGTGAACAACAAAAGATCCCTGTTGTACACACACCGGGCAGAAATGCTGATTCGGTCGCTGATTACTGTCTTGCCATGATGCTAGATCTTTCAAGAAAACTAACCTCAAGCAGCAGGCACTTATCAAATGAAGGTTGGTTGTTTGATGGCAAGCTGCCGTATTTGGAGTTTAGAGGCCGCGAGATCGGCAACTTAGTCGTTGGCCTGTATGGCTTTGGCCAAATCGGAGTCAGGGTTGCCCAGCGCCTTATCAATGGGTTTGGGGCCACGGTTTACTACTTTGACCCTTTTGTTGAGAGTAGTAGCTATGCAACAAAAGTTAGTTCCCTAGAGGAGCTTTTTGAAATTAGTGACATTGTTTCATTACACGCACCGGTCGTGAGTGGAACCGAGAACTCAGTTGATCGCGCGTTGCTTAAAAAACTTGGACCTGAGGGAATATTGATTAGCTCAGCCAGAGCAAAATTAGTTGTTGAAGAGGATCTGTATCAAGCGCTAAAGACCAGAGAAATTGCTAGCGCAGCAATTGATGTTTTTTGGAAAGAACCAATTGAAAAGACAGATAGATGGCTTGCGTTACCAAATGTTATTTGCACGCCCCATATAGCCGGCGCTTCACTAGATGTCGTTTCCAATCATTGCGAAACGATCTTAAATGGAATTGATAAGTGGTTATCAAGTAACAACACAGTAAAGGGGCCCGCATAATGACCGTAAAAGACATGTTGGACAATTGGAAATTAATGAGTCTTAGTCGGGAATTCGATCTTTATATAAAGGAGTTTGCAAAGACCGATGAAGCCGTTGGTTACTTACACACATCAATCGGTCAGGAGGCATCCTCTGTTGGAATTATTAAGCAGTTAAGAGCAGATGATTGGATGACCTCTACCTACCGAAATCACAGCCATGGCGTTGCTCGTGGCTTGGATCTTTATAAGATGGTGGCCGAACTTTTAGGTAAAAGAACGGGTTATTGCAAGGGCCTAGGTGGTTCCATGCATATCGCAGATCAAGATATAAATTTCATTGGCTCAATGGGCATTGTTGCAGGTGGAATTCCTATTGCAACTGGTGCTGCATGGGGCTCGAAAATGAAAGGAACTGATCAAGTTGCGCTGTGCTTCTTTGGAGAAGGTGCAATCCATCAAGGCGCATTCCACGAAGGCTTAGAGTTTGCCATCAAATTTGAAGCACCAGTCTTGTTTGTGTGCGAAAACAACTTGTATGCAGAGTCCACCTCAAGTAAGTATCACTTGTTGCATGAATCAACAATTGGATATGTGGACCACTTCGATATCAAGGCAATAAAGGTTGATGGCAATGATTTTGAAGCGGTAGAGGAAGCTGCTAAAGAATGTTTTTCTTGGATGCGAAAGAACAAGAAGCCGGCCTTTATTGAGTCGATGACTTACAAACTCTCTGGACAGTATGAAGGTGATACTGAAACGTATAAGTCAGCCGAGGAAATTGAATATTGGAAATCTCGCGATCCATTGAAGAGTTACAAAGCTCGAATCCTTGAGGTTGATCCATCAGTTGAATCTCAATTTGCAATTTTTGAGACTGAAAATAGAAAGAAAATTACTGATGCCTTCAGTAGGGCTGCAAAGGATGCATTCCCAACAATTGATGACATGCATGACGCAGTTTATTTGGAAGAAGGAGCAAGCGCATGACACGTCAACTCACATATAAGGATGCCGTTAACGAAGCCATTCGTTTAGAAATGCGAAATGACCCATCAGTCATATTAATTGGCGAAGATGTTGCAGGTGGTGCAGGAAATGATCACATCCCTGGCGCACTAGATGCTTGGGGTGGACCATTTGGTGTTACAAAAGATTTGGTTACAGAGTTTGGTCGTGAACGTGTAATTGACTCTTTACTAGCAGAAACCGGATTTATCGGAGCTTGCATTGGCGCAACTTTTGCCGGAATGCGTCCAATTGCTGAAATTATGTATTCAGACTTTATTGGAACCTCTTTTGATCAAATTCTCAACCATGCTGCAAAATTGAGATTCACTTACGGCGGCAAAGTTAGTATTCCGATGGTTGTAAGAACGGTTACTGGTGCCGGATTTAGAGCTGGTTCAGAGCACTCCCAGATGTTGCTTTCAATTTATAGCCACATTCCAGGCATAAAGGTGATCGCTCCCTCTAATGCATATGACGCAAAAGGCCTTTTAATCTCAGCCATTCGGGATCAAAACCCAGTCATTTTCATGGAGCACAAGCGTCTTTATATGAAGCAAAGCAATGTTCCTGAGGGCTCTTACACAATTCCAATCGGTGTGGGAGATATCAAGCGAAAAGGAAAGGACATCACAATCGTAGGTGTTCAAAAAATGGTTTTAACAGCACTTGATGCAGCAGATGAGCTTGCTAAACAAGGAATTGATGCCGAAGTCATTGATCCACGCAGTTATTCGCCGATTGATATTGATTTAATTTGTGAGTCTGTGGAGAAAACGGGTCACCTTCTAGTTGTCGATGAGTCTCATCCTCGCTGTTCTATTGCAACAGATATAGCAGGAATGGTTGCTGATAGAGCCTTCTCTTCATTAAAGGGCCCAATCAAGACACTAACAGGCCTGCATACGCCCGTTCCATTCTCACCACCGCTTGAAGATCATTACCTACCTTCGGTCGATAATGTCATTGAATACGCCACCAAAATGTTAAAGGGAGAAAAAATTGGCCAACGACGTTAAGCGCAAAGTAGTCATGGTGTGTGACACCATGAATGAAATTGATGATCAATTTGCGATTGCTTATGCACTCGGAAGTCCAAAGCTAGAGGTTTTGGCAGTGATCTCATCACATAACACTTTGGTTCATGGACATGACTCCGTGAACATGTATCGAGATGAAGCACAAAGAGTGATCGACCTTTGTCAGAGAAGCGATGTCCCTTGTCTTCAAGGTGCATCACGCCCGATGGAAAACATTAAAGAAGTATTGCCAAGTGAGGGATTGGATTTCATTGTTAATCTGGCAAAACAGGGTGTGGACTTTTCAATCTTGGGAACAGGTCCTGCAACTGATTTAGCTGCATTCAAATTGGGATACCCAGATCTTGCAAAAAAGGTACCAATTATCTGGGCGGGATCATTTCCTGATGAAGAGACCTGGAAGAAATATAAGTATGGGGAGTTAAATGCCCGTGCCGATATTGCATCGTGGAGAGTGCTGTATCAAAATCATGAAAATCTAGTTGTTCTGCCTGGATGGCCAGGAGTAGTCAAAGTCGCAGTAGAGAATTCTGTATTTCTGCCTGAGTTACGCTCAAAAAACAAGGCAATACTCAACTTCTTAGCTGACATTTTAGAAAAATGGGGCCATGGGCGTATAAAAATGGACATGGATTCAACTAGACCTACGAAAGTATTGTGGGACATCGTAAATATTGCTTACTACACCCTTCCTGAGGCGGTCATTACTCGGGAGATGCCGATTCCTGAAGTTGATGCTGCAGGTTCAATGTATTGGGATCGCCCTATTGCAAAGATTCCGGTCTGCATGGATGTTGATGAAGTCGCAATCATGAAAGATTTTTGGGCTGCGATGGAGCGCTTACCTAGTTAAACTAGGATGCAGATGAGTTTTTGGTTTCACGCACATGGCATGCTGCTTCAAATTTGATCTTAAATCGCTCTGCGTTGTACCAAGTCTTGTTCCACATAATGCTTCGTGAGCGTTGATCCATGTCGATTGTCTCTTTAATCAGGCACGGTGTCAGTGTTGTAATTTCAAGTAATTTAGAAATCTTCTGATCCACGAAATCTCCAGCAATTTCTGTTTGTGAGGTGGTTATCGAGATCCCAAATTTGTTTTGTAGTAGATCTTCAAGCGATCCTTCTAGTTCGCTATCTTCCACCTGGCCAATATAAGCAATTGGAATAGATGTTGCTTGATATGCCATAGGAATTTCATTACCAAAGCGCAAACGTGAAAACTTCAAAATCTTTGAATTTAAGGGAATGCGCAATTTACTCGAGCTGACCTTGTCGGCTGCGACAATTTTAGAAACTAATAGTTTATTTCCAGGTTCTAATCCACGCGATTGCATTTCTGAAGAGAATGACCGGCAACGAGCCGATAGTGAATAACACTGATTAGAAATATAGGTGCCTGATCCAGGTCGACGCTCTAGTTTGCCCTCTAAAATGAAAGTTTCAATTGCATGACGCAAGGTCATACGTGCTACGCCAAATCGCTCAGATAAAACGCGTTCACTCGGTATTTTTTGACCAGGGCAATATTCATCTAGTAGTTCATTTAGTTCAGCACATATCTCCATTGAAATTGCTCAACTCTCATTAGTTAGTACTCCTTTTGTACTCGTCCCTCTAGAGTTAGTAAAGGGGTAATTGGTTACTTTCTGGTCAAGAAATGCCTTTTCTAGCCTCATCAGCCCCCACCGATAGACTTCCGCCATGCCAAAGACGCTCCCGACCCCTGCCGCACCTGCGCAGGATGTAACACGAGGTGTCTTGGCAATCAAGCCTTTTCGCAAGCTCTGGAACTCTATGGTCTTTTCATCTTTGGGTGATTGGCTAGGTCTACTTGCAACAACTGCGTTGGCCCAGCAACTCTCAGATGGCAACTACACCACAGCTAACTTTGCAATCGCAGGTGTTTTCATCGCACGCTTACTACCCGCAGTCTTTCTTGGTCCACTAGCTGGAGTTATCGCTGACAAGTTAGATCGTCGCAAGTTAATGGTTAATTGCGACATCCTGCGCGCAGCGCTCTATATCTCTATCCCTATTGCAAACAATTACTTCTGGCTCTATACCGCCATGATCTTGGTTGAGTGCATAACTTTGTTTTGGTCACCAGCCAAGGATGCCTCGGTACCAAACTTGGTACCACGTGAAAAATTAGAAAGTGCTAACCAAGTAACACTCTTGGCTGCCTATGGCACAGCACCCATCGCAGCCCTGCTCTTCACATTCCTTTCTCTTTTCATCACAGCAATTAATGCAACTTTGCCTGATCTAGCAGCAACGGCAGTTGACATCGCCTTATATGTCAACGCTCTCTCTTTTGCATTTGCAGCTTTTACAATCTGGGGATTAAAAGAGATCCCTAAAGGAGCTGCAGCAAAAAATGCTGCAGAAACTGGGATCATAAAATCACTGCACGAGGGTTGGAAATCTGTTAGCGGCACAAAGATTATTCGTGGTCTCGTCGTTGGCATGCTCGGAGCTTTCTTAGCAGCAGGTGCGGTTATTGGACTTGCTAGAACATTTGTTGGTGATCTTGGTGGCGGTGAAGCTGCTTACGGTGTTCTCTTTGGCGCAGTCTTTACAGGCTTAGCTGCAGGTATTGCCTTTGGTCCTAAAGTCTTTGCACAGTTCTCTCGCAGACGACTCTTTGGTGCATCACTAACAGTTGCAGGAGCCTTCCTCATGGCACTTGCTGCCATCCCAAACCTAGTTTTGGCTGTCTTTATCACCATCATTTTGGGGGCCTTTAGTGGCATCTGCTGGGTCACAGGCTTCACCATGCTGGGCATGGAGGTTGCAGATGATGTTCGTGGTCGCACCTTTGCCTTCGTGCAAAGCCTGATCCGCATTGTTCTAGTCGGTGTCTTAGCGATTGCGCCCATCATTGCAGCAGCAGTTGGTCAACACACCTTTGAATTTAAAAACACACAGGTCTCCTATAACGGAGCTGCTGTGACCATCATGATCGCAGGAGTAATTGCTGTGATTATTGGACTGATCTCCTATAGACAGATGAAGGATCGACCTAATGTTTCTTTGTGGTCAGATATTTCAAATGCGCTTAAAGGAGAGCTAGGTAGCATCACCGGTGCGCCAACAAAGGGTGTCTTCATTGTTTTTGAGGGCGGCGAAGGAATTGGTAAAACGACACAAGCACGATTACTCAAAGAGTGGTTAGAGCAAGAGAATGAGACTGTTGTTCTTTCTCGTGAGCCTGGTGGCAGTGATCTGGGAGTTGAAATTAGAAAGATTCTTCTTTCACACTCAACTGGAGAGATCAGTCCACGCGCAGAAGCTTTGCTCTATGCCGCAGATCGTGCTCATCATGTTTACTCAGTTATTCGCCCAGCCCTTGCCCAAGGTGATGTAGTAATCAGTGATCGATACTTTGACTCATCCATTGCATATCAAGGCGCAGGTCGCATCCTGCAACCTGGTGAAGTGGCACGTATATCTCGTTGGGCAACTGAATCACTCTTCCCAACTCTTACAATCATTATTGATCTACCACCACAGATTGGTCTTGCTCGCTTAAAGAGTAAAGATCGCCTTGAATCACAACCTATGGATTTTCATGAGCGAGTACGTCAAGAGTTCTTGCAGTTAGCAGCCCTTGATCCAGAGCGCTATGTCATCATCGATGGCAATCAATCTATAGAGGACACACACGCAGCAATCATCTCTAGAGTCAGTGAAATCCCTGCGCTTAAGCGCAACGCAGTAGAAGACAAAGGCAACCTACTGCTGCGCCCCATAAGGGCTGCAGGCAAAGCTGTTAAAAAGGCAGCACCAAAGAAAAAGAGCGCTAAGAAAAAGTGAGCGTCTATACAGATCTTGTTGGTCAAGAACATGTTGTTGAGATCCTGCAAAAGGCAGTAGCTGCCACACGAAGTGGCGAAGAATCACAGGAGATGACCCATGCCTGGGTCTTTACGGGACCTCCAGGCTCAGGTCGCTCATCTGCTGCAATCGCATTTGCTCAAGCACTTGTGTGTTCTAAAGATGGTTGTGGCACATGCAATGAATGTAGATCAGCCTCCAATGGATCACACCCAGATGTTGAAGTAATTGTCACAGAAGGACTTTCTATAAAGATAGATGAAGTAAGAGAGCTACTAACTCGCGTTGCTTGGGCACCATCTATGGGTGGTTGGCGCGTAGTTGTTATGGAAGATGCTGACAGACTCACAGAGTCTGCAGCAAATGCATTACTTAAAGCAATTGAAGAACCAGGTAACAGAACAGTCTGGTTACTCTGTGCTCCAACGCTGCATGATGTGTTGCCAACAATTAGATCACGCTGTCGCCACCTGCAACTTGTCACACCATCTAACACAGCTGTTGCACATGTTCTACAAACCAGAGATGGCATCTCACCTGTTATGGCAGATTTTGCTGCCCGTGTGTCACAAGGTCACATTGGTCGCGCTCGCTATCTTGCAAATAATGAATCTGTGCGCAACACCAGAAACACAATCATGAAACTCCCCTTAACACTTCAAGGCATTTCCTCTGCCTTTGCTGCGGCGCAAACACTTGTTGATCTGGCAACAGAACAAGCAACAAGTGCGGCAGAACAAAGAAATGAAAAGGAGGTAGATGATCTATCTCTTGCCTATGGCAAAGGTGCCACAGGACGGGGCATGGCAACTGGTGGCAGTAAAGCAATTAAAGATTTAGAGAAAGAACAAAAGACTAGACAGACGAGAATGATCCGTGATGGTTTAGATGCAGCACTGCTTGATATTGCTACGTTCTATAGAGATGTCATGATGGTTCAAGCTGGTGCAAATGATGCACTGATTAACAAAGAGCTAGAAGAAGAAATTAGAGCAAAAGCTGCCAAGACAAAGCCACAGTCCACCATCAAAAAGATCAACGCCATCATGGATGCTAGGACCAACCTGAGCCATAACGCAGCACCGTTGCTGACCGTTGAGGCGTTGATGTGTGTGTTGGCTAGATAGTCTGCAAAAGTAGATTCCAGCTCCTTTTTTACCCATAAACCCAAGGCCGCCGCAGGCGGGGCGATGGTAATGAGCACCCCCTTTCATAGGGCAAGATTTCCCTATGCGCTTAGACCATGTCTCATATGTAACTTCCCATGATCAACTAGCCGACACAGTTCAAC
>Ga0315905_10002549_pt1 | contig 19163 bp, 6 predicted proteins | sample LakEriMetagenome_5_FD_203522 | JGI IMG/M metagenome (GOLD analysis project Ga0315905, IMG submission 203522) | Freshwater fungal communities from buoy surface, Lake Erie, Ohio, United States - Buoy 4 MA121 | ecosystem: Environmental > Aquatic > Freshwater > Lake | place: USA: Lake Erie, Ohio... | reverse complement strand
CTGAATTGGCAGGAGATATTTCCTGAACGGATTTTATATACGAATCTATAGAATTATTCAGTGCTGCAACGTCTGTATTACCGTTGGTTCTAGATATCTGAAGGGTTATGTAATTATCAAAATCGATGGGGTCCGGTGTCTTCATTATTTTTGATCCAAAGAATGATTTATATTCTTTCATTGATCTCGTACCTGCCACATCAGTATATACAGAAGGACCGGTGAATTTTTGATAATAACCCGGATCCCACGAGGAAGAAAATAAATTAAAGTCTTTCTTCCATATAGGCGATTGACCAACTAATGGATATACAGGTCCCTCCGGCAATTTTTCACTTAATGATAATATATTGCTATCGGGGGAAACCTTGCTGAATTGAAGATTTCTTGATATTCCAAAATATAATTTATATGGTGCAAAGTTACAATTTCTAAACGATAGATCTAAAGCAGCATATCCCGATATTTTATCAGTTTTGTCCTTATCAAAATGTATCACTTTTCTGAATAAAGGTTCGTATCCTCCAGAATACCTAAGTAATGTTGACGGAAGATTCTGATTTGATTGAACTGTATAACCCGTAGGTGTATATTGGCCGATTGTTTGTGGACCTCCATAATAATCGGTTATTCTTGTACCCTTCCCCTTAACTATCCTTGTTGATTTATTCAAACGAAGTTGAAAATCATCATATTTTTCAACAGTGACAGAATTTACCTCATCCCAGATATATGTTTTATATGAGATGTATTTAGATCCTCTATTTATTCTTGCTGAGATATCAGCAGCTGATATTCTTGTTAATATTGCATCGTAATAACTCTCGCCACCACTCTTCTGGAAAACGGGATTATTTCTGTATATGGATGCTGGTCCTACCGGGACTGTCACCGGATTGGATGCAGAAAATGATATACTAAATATATAGCTAGCAGCACCAGTTGCAACCTTTCCGAATTCAATATAACTAGGTCCTACTCCTATGGGCCAAGGGTATGTCGGGCTTCCCGTTATTGTAGGAGCTACAAAACTTCCAATACCGGTTGGACTTGGTCCAGAAGTTGCACCAATTGAATTCTCCGCAAAAAATGTGTGTATTTCTTCTCTAAGATCCGTATCATATGTACTGCTGGGTATATAATTTATTACACCCGGACTGATCACCGTATCTACTATACTACCGGAAGAAAGCGATAGATCCAGAGCCGAGCTTAACTTTATGTCCGCTATCTCATAATATTTTTCACCCACTGATAGCGGGTTTCTTAATTTTTCCTTATTACTTAATGAATACAATAGCGTATAATCAAGGACTGGTGATCCACCAGTTCCACCAGTATATCCTATTGGTAAGGATTTATAATCCCTCATCAGAACATCACAAACCAATAGTATAAATTTCTGCTGAGCATTCTCTATTATTTCATATCGAACAGGATCCTGTATTATGGAGTCATCCTCCGCTATTGGTCTTAATATAGCAGCAAATTTATAATCCTCATATCCTCTGTATTTAGGAATATACTTATCGGCAGAATTTGAATAAGCATCCGAGATATTTGATCTTTTCTTTAAGATAACCTTTACCCCTCTAAATAGGGTTTCGTAATATCCATCCGATTTATTATATTTAAACGGAGTAAACAATTCTTTTGTATATGAAGCATTATCAACGTATTGTGATTGATAATCAGAAGGTTCCACAGTAAAATATGAATTAAGATATAGGTAATCCGAAGGATCTGCACTTCTAGCTTTATTCAAATCTATCTTTCCTGCCAGATAACTGTTTTGATTCTGCATCTGATCTACAGGAAATCCTACGGGTGGCTGTTCCAATAGGAACCACTCATGCGTAACATATCTTGCATCAGGTACGTTTTTATCCAAACTGGGTGAAAAATTTGTCGGTGAGAATGCAGGGCTGACATTAAGTCTATAGTTGTTACCTCTAGAATCTGTACCCGAAGTGTACGCCCATTTATTTATAAAAGGCACTATCCGGGAAACATTGGCTCTCTCGGCGGTGTAGTTTTCCTGTAAATATTCATACTCGGTATCTAATTTTCCACGATTAAATATTTGCAATTTGGATGATGTGTCCGTTAGACTATTCGGAGTTAAACTTTGTATGCCTATGAAGCCGTTAAAAGCATCCAAGTCCCCATTATAACCCACCCGTGGATAGTTTGAAATGGAAGGATTATATTCAATATCGGAATACTGGGCCGGTATAACTATAAGATCCTTGAATAAATTAGGATTAGCATCAGTAAAGGATGTATATCCTGTAGCACCATAGAATATGTTGCCCTGATTATATAGAGATCCTGCATAATTTATTTGACCCTGCTTTATTACGTAGGGTATATTTTTTACTATTGTATTTGGTACATTTGGCTGTAGCTGAAAGTATTTATAAGTTTCCGCTGTTGGTGTATATCCATAAGGAGAACTCCAAAAATCAAAATCAAATTCCTTGGAGTCAAAGAATGTAAATACCCCAATTTTTAAATCGGGTGTCCTATATGTATTGAAAGAATTATCAGATCCTAGCTCAACAACGGGTGTAAATGGAGTGTTAAGACGATTAGCCGAGGTTACCATAGATTCCTCGATATTAGCTACCCTAAGATACGTAAAATCATTAAATCCAATTATTTTTTTAGTTACCGTATCTAGTTGGGGAGAATCAACATATTTTGTAACACTCGAAATAATAGAATATCCAGCAGTAGTTTTAATAAAATATCCAGGTTCCACCAATCCATCATACTCCACGGGGAATATTATTCTAGTATTAATGCTTCTAGTACCGCCCTCAAAATAAACTGTATTGCTTATAGCGGAGGCATCGGTACCATTTATTTTAAGATAACCTGGATTAGAAAATGTCATATAACGAGTCCATCCAGCAGCACCATCGGGATTGTTATTAAAGCTACCAGGAGAAGGTACTGGTATATTTGAGGTAGTCTGGTAGTAATTACCATTATAGATAACTATATCGTTTATTGAATAAGCCGATGAGTTTGTCCAATTACCTCTAAACAACGAAACAAAGGATGCATAATCATCAAAAACACTAATGGAATAGTCAGTATTACCGTAGATCCCCGAATCATTCAGTCTTATGATTGTGGAATTCAAATTAACCCCAGTTTCCCATGTTGAATAATTAACTTCATCCAGCAAATTGGATAATGCTGTGGCCACATCTTCATATGTACCGTCCTTTGCATTAAAATAATAGCTCGATCCGGTAGAATAATATGAACCTGCTACCCATACTAGAGAAGAAGAAAAATCATCAGCACTAACAATATCATACCTCTTTGATCCCTCCTTCTTTTTACCGTTAGGCCAATATATCTTAAATGTTAAGGGTGTATTAAGATCGTAGTTCTTAGTAAATTCTATTTCACAATATGCTTTACCTGCTGAGGTAGCTCTCGTTCCTGGTATTGTACCAACTTTCTGATCTGTCCCCGTGAAATTAAGTAGATCGACATTCGTGTCCTGAAGAAGAACGTTACCTGATGTTGCTCCTGAAGATCCGTATATAACAAATCCACCGGTAGCTGGATCGAATGGGCCATAAGAAACATCAGGGATTGGATTATTAGATGGATCAAATAAAACAAGATCCTTAGACCTACCCAGATTGTAAAAATTGTCATATTTATCTGTTAGGTAGAATATTTTATTACTATCTGCTGTTGCTGCATTAACGTCCCAAGATCCAGGAAGATATCCGCTGGCTCCTTCATAAAATAATCTAACCCCATTTGAAGCGGTTACTCCATATGGTGTGTTGTCATAATAATATCCGAATGAATTTCTAGATGGCTTTGGTAAATCATTGTTGCCTGGCATGTTTCTATATTCATAAAATGCATTACCATCCAATCTTAGAGATGCCATATCATTTCTAGATACATAGAATCCCATATATCTGTTTATGGTATACATATCGGAATCATCATCATCGAATAGAAATTCCATATTAAGAAGATTCGGACAAACTATGCCATTTCTAGAAAATCCGGATGTTACATAAGATTCAAAATCCATCATCTTATCCGAGGAATCCCCCGAGTAATAGGTAGATAATATCTCACCCTTTCTTGTATAGATACCATCCTTAACTGAAACCCCGTTGAAATAGGTGTATGCATTAGGACCAAAGCTAACATCTATGGGTGATTTAGAAAATTGGGGGTCATTAAATATTGATCTAATATATTTTCCTATCTTTGTATTTTCGCCAATATCGAATGTTTTAACTATAGTAAGATTTGGTAATATTTTTTGTGTAAACAATGTGTTTATATCATTACTCTCCTCAAGATATTCTAGCTCGTTGTAGATAACAACTTTACCCGCACCACTTATTATTGTATATGTATTATATGCGCTATTACCGGTAAATATATCACCGTTAGCTAAAACTATATCGTTACCTGAAGGATCCTTACCGTATATTATCTTAAAGTCTTCCTCACTATAATAATCCTTGATTATTTTGTAATTAACACCCGAAGATATCGTGGTATAATTCTTTGAATATGGATAAGCAATTGGTCCAGGAACTTTGAATATAACAAAATAGTCTGGTATCTCGTTTTTTATCCAGAGCGGTGCAAAATAGCTAAATGATTCACCATAATTCTTATCCGCTAATGGTGATGCCCCGCTTGCATAATAGAAATCATATTGTTCAGAATACTCTTTAACTATTTGTCTTGCACCTCTGGTAAATTCACCTACCTGAAATATAGTACTATAAGGGGTTTGTCCCTCATCAAAAAAGTTAAATAGGTCCAGGGAAAAGCTATTTTCCCCAGTAATATTAAATGCCTTAAATCTATTATCACTTAATGTCGGGTTAACGCTCATAGAATTAAAGTTAACCTCACCGCTGGAATCAACAGTTATTCTAAAATTCCCGGTTAATTTGGGATTTGTTCTTATAACTGAAAATGATGAATTATAATCAAAAAGCTTTGCTCCGGACATATATTGTTTTTATAAAAATTTATTCTACTAATTAAACTGCACTAAGTCCGCTGTCAAAGTTAGGTGCAACAAGGGTATCATTCTTATATGATCCACTGATCTGTACGTCGAATGAGAATGTATCCTCATTCTGGACCTGAATATCTATACCAATTTTCTTAGTGTATGTTATGTTTGTAAGATTTCCTGATTTTCTCCATCCACCAATATATCCAGCTTTATCAACCGCTCTAAATTGGAAAACAAGAGGTATATTAATAGCATTTGAATCACCTTCCATAAGTGTTCTGGTTGAAAGGGATGTTGTTCCCTGCACTTGTGTTGATGATCCTGATGCTGGACCTAAATAAAGATATGATCCGCAAGAGAATTTACCAATTAGATATTCGTCATTTGAAGTGAATCCAAGTTTATCTGGATACATTGTGTCAAATATAGCTGCAGTTGCACCTGTTGCAAATGTTACCGGTGTTCTATATTGTTGTTGTACCCAATAGTAATCTAACGTGGTATCACCCCAGAAAGTCTGGGTATGTCTAAATGGAGGATACACCTTACCATTAGTAGCAAATGGTTTAACTAATGTTGGATAATCAACAAAGGATGCTGTGTTACCAACTGAAATTAGATATGGATGTGTCTTATCTATGCAGAATTCTGATATAACGCCACCACCGTTAGGAACTGCACCCGTATATGTACCATTCCATACACTCGAACTAGACGAACCGGCAACACCCGCTGGTGTTTGGGCAGGATCGTAAGGTATCATTATCGTACCATTCTGAGGATATGTTCCGGCTATACCAAAATTAGTTACATTTAAACCCCCATTATATTGATATGATGTGGATGATACTGCTGAAAAACTTGAGCCTAATCCACCACCTAATCCACCCACATAGAGCTGCTGATCAAATCCAGCACTTTTAAATCTAGGGTATATGAACTGCGAATATGCACTGCTCGATGCAAATGGCGGTGCCTGTCTGAAGTACTGATTATTAACAATTGAGGTATCAGCTAATACCAGAGATGATATTGATATAGGACAGTCACCATATCTAAGGTTGCTATCATATCCAACAGGATAAGTCTGGCCGCTTGGTAGAGTTGATGGTACCTGCTGTGAAAGTCCTCCTGGCATGCTTGACGCTAATTCAACGGATGATGCTTTATTATTATAAAGTTGAACGCTATATGTGAATGATGCGATTTTACCAGCATCCGCAGCAAGCGGATCTGAAAATATGTCGCTATAGAAACCTGAAACTATTTTAACGGTTGATCCCCTAGAAACTTTAATCTTATTGCTGCTTGCATCTACTATGTAAACTTCAAGTACACCCTTAGCTGTAGATATTTGTGCAGAAAGATTAGCTATTTGATTCTGAAGCTCCGTTATTTTATCAAATAAATTTATTACTGTTCCCGCACTATTATAAAATCCACTCGCTATACCAATTGCGTCGTGATAATATGTCTTATCGCCGGAAGTAAACTGTTGTGATAAATGGGCTGGTAATCCCTGTGAATCTAAAGTTCTTTGAACTTTAACTACTGCTGCATCTTCATTGTTCTGTTTAAGTGTATTAGAAACCCCTTCGACTGTAAGATTATCAGGGAATGATATGGTAACAGATTGAGAATATTCTGAGGTCAACGGATTTTCTGGCCAGCCAGCTTCCGATATTGCTGAGATCTGAATCTCAACTTTTTCCCCCTTGGTTATAGCGATATCAAGCTGATTTATGTTTTGAACGTTAGCATCAGATGTCTGTTCATCAGCCCAAACATATACACCTCTTGTAGAATCATAAACTTTCTTCCTAATGTCAGTTTTATACTCTGTCCAATTAGAAAATGCAGCATTTTTTGCCACACCGTCATTATCGATGAACTCAATTTGCTCGGATGGCTGTGATGAACCGCTATCGTTTAGATATCTGTATTTAACAGAGAATTGTATAACCTGCTGAGGTCCCGAAGTCGGATCGATTTTGGGAGCAGGAAATGGCCAAAATCCTCTAACTCTATATTTGGGAGGTGTAATTATTTGTGGTACGTCCTGTACTAAAACACTTACCTCATCAACTAAAGATGCATAAAGCTGAGCTTTTTTGGTTCTTTCGTCTATTAAACTATTAAGATTAGCCTTGATGGAAGCTATATTGATCCCTCTAGGTGATGTTAATGGACTTTCGATAATATAATCCAATCTTCTCGAACCAAAAAATCCTCCTCTATTAAATTCTTCACCAGCAATACCCTGAAATATTGAAGGAGCTGCATAAGTATCTGATCTCGATAATCCGGTATTTAACTGTAGCCTGGTGTCATTGATTGCTTCATCAAGAGCATCAATCTCACTCTTTAAAGAAGTTTTAATGTTAAGCTTATCAGAAACAACCTTAACCGATGTTGATTGTGTTACTTGTTTGTTTATCTGCACAACCTTAAAACTACTTTCCGTAAGAAGAGGAGCATCGGGTTTAAGTCCCTGTATTGCTGGAATTTTATTCTCCTTAGCAGCACCAAGAAAAACTTTACCCAAATCTGCAACTTCCGTTAGATAGTATCTTTCCAGAGTTACTAATTCGCCGCTTGAATTTTTTGTCTGTAATTCATTACTCCAGAAAACAACCCCAGTTGACCAGCTTGCGCTAACTATGTTAAAATTATCATCTATAGTTTTAAAGAAAACCCCCTGTCTCTCGTCATATCCAACATTTACCTGAACATATCTAGGTCCAAAATCAGTTGATGATATGGATAAAGAATTTGCACCTATCTGAATGGGTTGATATCCCGAAATTCTTTTCGCTTGAAACGATGCCTGATCCCTATCAATTGATGTTATCTTATATAAACTTCCGTCCTGTGTAGCAACCTGATCATTAACATTTAATGATTTTCCATCCTTAACATCAGTAAGCGTATCAGTATAATTTAACTTATCTAGTTTATAATTTCTTCTTAATTCCTGAACGGTAGCACCATTCTGATCCGTTACTGAAACAGTATCATCATAATAGCTAAGCACACTGAAATTACCGATGTATCTAATTGTTCTTAATGGCAATTGTATTATATCCTCATCAACAAAATAAGATATCCCGTTATCGGCCAAAGCCTGTATATACTGGTCATATGTTAAATCATTCCTTCCCTTAAGTTCCCTATCAAAATAAGCTTTCTGAACTTCTGTTGTGGTATTTGCTATTATTCTCTTAACTACTATCCTATCAGCAGCATCCGATATCTGACCGGTTACATTTATATTAATATAAAGTAGAGGGCTTAGAAAGCTTTCGAAAAACCAATTATCCTTAACAGCAAAAGTGCTAGGAACTCCCAGATTGGTTAGTGGTCTAGGTTCTCTTAGTATATCATATTTGAAAACTTGTGAATAAGTACCATCAGGATTTCTGACCGTGGCTGAGGTATCACCTATTCCTGCAAGGGATCTTATATTGTTGTCAAGTCTTTGGATCTCACCCCTTAGAAATCCATAAGAAGGTATATTTGCGTTCTTTGGTAATCCCTGTTCATCCAGTACCTCTATGCTTACCGTATTATTAGTAGAAACAGCAACTTCGTTTAACCCATTGATTATTTCTAATGAATTTTTCTGCAGTCTTAAAAACTGTGCTACTAAAGAACTTATTGAATTTTGTGTTCCTGCCATTTCCTTTGGTTATTTAATTTTATTAATTGTTGGTTAAGCTTCTACCTATTATATCAACCTGGAATTCCAAATTGTTTTCATCGATACAAACTATATCCAAAACTGGCTTATATCCTTGTGTTTCAAATATATCGTTATCCAAAGTGATTATACTAGTTGAATAACTAACAGTACTTGGATTAGAAATTGGATATTTACCCTGTGAATTTGTCAATACATTAATGAAGTATTGACCCGGATAAACAATATCACCGAATGATAATCTAAATCTCTGTCCATTCTTCCAGTTTGCAGGATTATCATTTATTCTTATTGTTAAGTCGCCTGTTAGCGTTAGTGGATTTCCGTTGTTTACGTGTTTAAAGTAATTAGAGAATCTAAGTAGATTTATTTCATTATTACCGTTTTGAGTAAGCGTTCCTTTACCCATATCGTTACCAATAGTAAAATCCTGATTTATGCTGTTAACAGTAACCTCGTTAGGAGTTGATCTATCTAAAGAAATTCCGCTCCCCTGTTTGAAAAGATCCAAATTATAAGACACTTCCACGCTTGTCTGGTTATTGATTATGGCTCTAACCATATCATAATTCTGATTGATGAGACCCATTATGGAACTTGTGTTATTGAATAATGCCTGGTTTGCTGCTAATGATTGTTCCAATCCTGTTATTCTTCTATCCAAATTAGCTGCGGTTTGGGATGAAAGCGTTATATTCTCCAAATTAGTGACTCTATCACTCAGATTGATGAAATCAACTGAGGCATTGTTTAAAGTTGCGCTAGCGTCTTGTAACACATTCATAGCGTCCATGAACATGGATAAAGAGAAAGGAGAATAGTCATTTATAGCTTGCTCTACTCCAGTCTGATCTATATCAGTATCAAATTTTAAATTTATCTTAAATCCGTATGAATTACCATTTAATTTAGTGACCGGATTAGGTCTATGTTTTGGTAGTCTAGGAATAAAGATGTCCCCGCTAGATGTATTAACATCATCTAGGAATAAAACTCCATATAAGTTCGTAGCTACGTCAGTAGGAATAGCAGGATCGTATACATCATAGTAGATTAATACTGCGTTAAACTCAAAGTCTGAGGCACCTGCGGTAGAGTTAAACTCCTCCAGCGTAGATATAGTGGGATCTGATATTATACCCTGATATGAATTAGGATTGAAATCAATACCTATCGAATCAAGCTTACTTCTGATGTACGTTAAACTATTAGAATTATCAGTCTTTGTTAGTATATAGTTGGAAGGATCGACAAAAGATGAGTCGGTAAAATATGTGTTTGCAGTATCTCTTGGAGAATACCAATTACCCGCGATTGATGATGCGCTAACACCAGTATCAATATATGATGCAGTAGGTACTCCAAGAACATCGTCATCGAAAATTGCTAGATTCGTTAATCCGCTTGGATTTGTCTCATCATAGTTTCTTCCAACCAGATATTCATCATTTAATGGGTTGTTTGGATTATTTGTCCATTGATAATCGGGATAGTAGTTCTTATCTGTTATATTTTTAAAAAGAACATAGGGTGTGTTACCATCTTTCGTCGGAACGTAAACATAAACCTCCGAATAAGTGTTGGTAGAATTTTTTACCGAGTTTACTATATCCAGATTACCAACATATTGAACCACCCTATTATAATAACCTCCAGTCATACCATATGCACCGGTTGTTCCACCTGTTGCATCACCCTCGGTATATCTTTTTTGCGTAACCGGTAGACCATCAACAGTTGTAACAGTTGTCTGATTCAATGTAGGAACCACCTCATTTGAATCCGCTCCTCTAAATCTTATTGCTCCGAGCTCTCTAAGCCATTTAAAGAAAATTCTTTCCGATATATTTTGCTTTAGAGTTGAGTCATATTCATCTGTTGCCGTTATGGTTGACTCCAGATTTAAACAGTAACTCTGAAAACTTTGCGAGAAATCGATATTACCATCACCCGTTATTATATTTCCCGTTGCATTAGCCCAATCAAGAAATGCACTGTCAGGCCCATTCAATCTTATGAAATTATCCTCAGATCCGTTTGATGAATTGTTTATATCAGGAAGATTCAAAAGAGCAAACTTCGAGAATCTAAATTTATTAACCGAATTATTGAATGTGAAAGAAAGATCTTCCGCCGAAGATGAGAATGTGTAGAATGTACCACCCTGAACTTGTAAAGGTCTTATAAATGGGGTTTTTGCCATTTTGCTGTTTTATTTTTATTATACGGTTACATTAGCTGCAGATAAAACCACCCAAGATCCATTTTGCGTAGCTTGACCCTGTCCAACTCTAGGTTCCCATTGTAAAGTTACGGATGATCTGTATGACTTATTCTGACTTACTACTAAACCGCTAGTTGAATATCCGCCATATGATGCAGAAGTATTAAATCCTGTGTAGTATGAAGTGGATCCAGTAACTCCAGCATAGATATAACCAGTAGCAGCAGAGGTATTAACAATAGTAACTCTAGTTCCTTGTGGTATATTCGGTAATGTTCCACCAACGGGTGCAACACCATCAGCAACCTTCATATAGAATCCTGTTGGTCCACAATTTGCATAAATCACGTCCTCCAAACCTGTCACAGTATAAGGTGAATTCACTGATGTTAGTAGTCCACCTCCACCGATACCTGATGCACTTGATGGGAATGGTGTACCAGCAGTTCCTGCTGCATACTTTGTGTTCTGACTTATTACGTGACCCTGGACACCAAGTACGTTAGCTGAGTTAAATGTTGTTCTTCCGTTAAAAGAAGCTGTACCACCAGCAACAAATACCGATTGGGTTCCTAATGTAACGACGGAATTTGCAATTAAAGCTCCAGAAGCTGTGAATGTTGTGGTTTGTACATCAACGAAGGAAGCACCGCCTATAGCATTGAGTGATGTCAGAGAAGCTCCGGTTGATGGTAGTGAGATTGAATCAAATTTACCTATCTTTGCCTGTACTCTTCCTGTGGAAGCGTTAGATAGATCAAGAATACCGTTTATAGTATCAATTCCAAACACGGTTACGTAGCCATTTATCCAGTTTTGTAATATTAAAAAGTTGGAGTTAAGGGTTACTCTAGATCCAGATATCGAATCTGATCCTAAAATTTCATTAATGTTTACAGTTGCCATTTTCTTTTTTATTTGTTTTTTAAAGCGAAATATATATCATCGTCACAGACAACACTTAAATATGGAAGGACAAAAAATCAAACTTCATAAAAAACGCTTTATTGATATATCTTTAAGCGCAAAATCCTTGATTTATTCCAATAAAAATCCAGAAAATACCAATAATTTTTTTACCAAATCCAATAACCACCCGAATTGTATTAAATCGGAGTGTTACTACCTAAAAATAAAATAATAATATGGCAAACAGAAAGAAGAGAATCACTGACGAAGAGTTTTACGAAACCTTCCCACCGGGGTATCAACCTCAAAACGGATCAAGACTTGATCTGCAAAAATTGAGGCTAGATTATAAGTATAAAAACGAAAGTCAGAAAAATCTTATGAATCTAATAAATGATAATAAAATAACGATAGCAGCAGGTCCCGCAGGAACAGGTAAAACATATCTTGCGTGCGCTCAAGCTTTAAAACTTTTAAAAAGTGATCCTAGATTTAAAAAAATAATTCTTGTTAAAAGCGTAACTGTTCTTGAAGGCGAAGAAGTTGGATTTTTAAAAGGTGATCTTAAGGAAAAGATGCTGCCGTTTACCATTTCATTTCTGGATAACTTTCAAAAAATTATTGGAGAAGGACTAACCCAGATCATGCTGGATCAGGGATTCATTGAAGTTTTACCACTAGCTTATATAAGGGGTAGATCAATAGACAACGCAATTATTATTGTTGATGAAGCTCAGAACATCACTCAGAAAAATATGAGGTCGACAATGACAAGAATTGGTACAGACACCAAAATGATAATCACTGGTGACACCAAGCAGATCGATATGAAAAACACCAAGCTTTCATCACTGGATCTTGTTGTTAAGCTGTTTGAAAATAAGAATGATATAGGTACAATGAGTTTCAGTGTCAATGATATCGTTAGAGATCCGATTGTGAAATTGATCGAAGAGACATTCGATGAATGGGAAGATAACTCTAAAACAGGTAAATAAAAATTAAAAAGAACGGATTAAGAAATTAATCCGTTCTAAATGTTGCATCGGGATTATTAGGTATAACAACTTCAGATCCAAATTGAGGTTGTTCACCTCTGAATAAGGATTCCTGCTCGATCATCATATCCTTAGCAAGCTTTTGTGCCTGATAATCCCTTCCATAGAAAGGTTCTGGTTGTCCATAATCGAACGAATCAACTTCATCAGGATTCTTATCATCAGGTCTTTTAATCTTGTGATCAATAACCTCGATATAACCAGGCTTAGTTGTCATATAGACATTACCCATAGAATCCTCCACACTATTGTATATTGTGAAATTTCCAGCAATGCTGAATGTGTATATAAAATAAGGACTACCTTTTACATTCAGTAACTCATCTCCAGTTTTAGAATCGCTTAATATCCAATTATTATTTTGTTTTCCATATAGATTGGAAGCGTAGTTGTTAAATACCACCGTCGATAGTATTGGTACTTGCATGCCCATGTCTGTTGAATGTACATCGCACCATGTCCAAGCTCCTGATCCAGGTCTTGATATAATATTACCGAGATTGATACCCAATTCAGGCTGATATTGTTTTGTTAGTAATGAGAATGCTGATTTTGGATTAGACTGATAATAGCCACTCCCGGTAACACCCGTCCTATTTACAGCGTTTACAAATAGATTGCCTTCGGCATCACAATTAGCAGAAAACGCATCAACCTCAACGGTATGGTTATATCCACCGGTTCCACCAAAATTTATACCATCCAATATTTTTCCACTGCGATTTGTTTTTATAATATTAGTTCCTGTAACACCGGCAGCACCCAAAGAAATTCCATATATCATGTAATACTGATCGTCAAGTATTGGTCCACCGGAATTAAGGTTCACGTAACTTGTATTTTCAAAATCAAGATCGATAGAAAATATTGATTTCGAAACTGCTTGCTCCGTTATATTTGCGGTTAGCAAATATGTGGTTCCTGTTGATCCAGCTACAAAGGCATTACCAAAATAGCTTCCTGATCCGCCGAATATGGTTGTAACGTAATATGTGGAATCATCCTTACTAGCTGCTGGTAAATTATATGCACCGCTCGAATACCCGTCGGATATAAGAGCTCCAGTTACACCAACACCGGCCTTATTCATTATTATATAATAGGGCCTATCTGATCCTGTCGCTGATATCCCAATTCCACCCATAGTAAATGATCTATCAACATATCCAGTCACTAAAGTTGTATTATCTCCTCTTAGAGATTTTACAGATCCTATTTGACCGCTAGCAATTTTTAAAGCTCCGACTGGTGTGAAGTTAAGGCTCTCCGATGTTATGGTAGATAATAGAGAAAAATCATCAACTGATAATCTAACATACGAGAATACAGTATCCTGGTTAAATGCATAGAGTGTATTTCTATTGCTCTGTGCAATATAATCGGTCGTAAAAAATCCATCATTTGTTCTATTCCACAGATTTTTCAGAGTTGCAAATCCACCAAGTGGACTTCCGTCCATACTATTCCAGCTCTCCGAATTGTTTATAATTAGATTTATGGAATATCTAGTAACATCCAGTTTTATTTGCTTATCACCATCCGAATGACGCATAACAGCGGCTCTTGGAAAATGTCTAAATCCGGTGGTTCTAAAATACTTACGTGCCGCGGAATTGTAGTCATCGTAATTGATTAGAGGTGCCAATGAAGATACACCACCAAGATCACCATTTATTTTAGTAACAAATAGTCCTATGGATTGGACATCTTTTTTTATACCAATTTCCCATTGATTTAGAGTATTAGTCATATATTGTAGATTCCTTACCATCGGATAGGTATTTGGTGTATAATCATATCCATTAATAACGAATACAGCACCGACGAAATTTCCAATGGTTCCAGTAGCTCCAGACATGTATGTAACGTTGAATCTTAACCCTCCAGTGAATGTCGATATTCTATCTATTCTATAATAGGCCTCAGCCAAACCTGAGGGTGAATTCCAATATAGTCTTAATGTATTTCCTGTTACAAGCGCATCAAGTCCCGCACTGATGTTACCAGAGGTAAAGGAAGTATAATTTATTGATATGTATGTTACATCCTGATATAGTCCAGAAGAATTTAATGTCTTCATATCAAAATTACCGGAAGATGGAGGATTTACTGTATTAAAGGACCAGGTATCACTAAATGTAGGTACTGGTGATGCTGGATCATATATCCATGTATATGATCCGGATGTTAATCCAGTTATATAAGGATTGGTTACACCTATAGGTGCTCCAGTAGGTCCACCCTCAAAAAGATCATTTAGTAATTCGATTGAATCCCATACATAATCACCATTTTCTATAAATCTTTTAAACTGTCCGGTAGCAACAATTGAGGATCCATCAGGGGAAGGTGCCAGATCTTCTATTGTTGTCCAGTGACCCCTGAAGGGTAGAATTGAATCAACTATCCCTTTTTCATTGTAGCAAGTTATAAATCCCATTGATCCCGCACTAGTGGAAGTGGAAGGGACAATATTGGTTGCTCTACCACCTAATGTTGGATTTTGATTCGATAGCGAAGCTATATCATTGTTGTTATAGTAACCGAAGTTTGCATTCGTGTTTCCTGTTATGTACCCACCAACATAGTATTTGGTACCAAATTGTGTTTTTATACTAGCTGATGAAGTGATATAGATAGCACCTGTAGCACCATAAGAGTCAATTGCTCCTATAGTTATGTTGTCTGCCCAATTATAATCAGCTATCGATTCAACTAAAACTTCCTCCTCATACGATGGAATTGGCCAATTGTCCCAATATGGTTGTTTACCAGCCCTACCATCAGCAATGTCACTAAGTTCCGTAGTTAAAAATAGATTTCTTGGATCAAGTCCTGGAAACTTATACTTTAGAAACTCATCCTGATAGTTTCTCCATTCCGGATATTCCCATGTGTATTTATTAATCTTAGGAATAGCTGGATTTATTTCTGGCTGATCTGGTGTAAAATAAGTGAAGTTCCATCCCGTTGCTCCTTCATATTTAGATGAGCCATAAACATGAGGAATGTCATAGTCAAAATCGGAAAGATAGTTATAACAAAGAACCCAAAGTCCATCCTCATAAACAACCGAATTATTCTGAGTTATGTTGTGTTCGACAAGTTTTATATCAAGTACATTATCATTAGCAATCCCATCGACTGCTGATGTGTGCTGTGTGAAACTTACACCGTTGAAGTGCCAAAGACCCGTCCCTAAATTCAGTTCACCATCACCTGACGAAAAGAAAACGTGGCCATTTGGTCTGGATTTAACTTTTGTAACTGGACCTGTAGCTACGGGGTAATTATAGAATTCAGTTCCATTAAAGAACGATAGACCAACGTCCGTTCCTATCCATAGATTTCCATCCTCGTCGAGGTCAATAGAATAAATGTTATCCGATATTATTCCGCTTGTCTTGGTGTTATAAACCTGAGCTTGTTTTATTATGTCAAATCCACCCAGAAGAGTCTCTTTCTCTAATGTACCCTGGGGTATTGTAAAAAGACCCTCCGATGTTGCAACATAATAGAAGTAGTCCTTACCATCATATCCCTTGGCTATTATATCATAGATATGTGGCCAAGCGTAGCCGGGAACGGTTTCTCTCCACTCTTCGGTTTCAATCAGATAATAGAAAAGCCTACCACCAGTAACTCCATTTATCTGAGTGTATCCGGTAGTTCCTGTTCCACCTATACCATTAAGTGGAGTAGCAAAGGCGAGAATATCATCCCCGTATGGGCAAGCATAAATATGGGAGATTTCCTGTGGTTCAGTAAAACTACCAAGATCAGAAAATGTCCAGCTATCACCTATACTAACATCATTGCTATCAATATAGAAAACCGCATTCTCATTAAGTCCCGATGTTGGTCCTTCAGCGCATCCAACCCATACTCTATCTTCGGGATCTATTGATATTGATCTTGTGTCTAAGAAATAAGGTGCTCCACTAGGAACCGCAGAATTTGAGTAATTGTAATATTCCCATGTATTTCCATCAAATCTTCTTAGATCCTGTCCTGATCCCCAAACATAGAATTCGGAATCTATATCAATTTGATTCATTATTAAATAGTAGCTTGCCATCTATATCTTTAGTTTACTTTTTGTTTTTAATTATACGCCTCCACCTATTCTCCATCCCCTCAAATAGCTATTCTTTGTCGGATAAATGAACGGAAGACTACATATCGAGTTAAATCCGAGCCATGAATTCCAATATGCTTTGTCTCCAATTGGACCGGATGACGATGTTATATTTCTGTCCTCTGTAAAATAACCCTGACCATCAACATTATTATCCCAGTCAGGTCCCCAGTTAACTTTTACGCTTTTTATATTTTGCCCGTCCAGAACGGTTCCAGTGCCATAAACAAATGGATCCTTAACATACAGTCTAATCCCAGGAAAATTTAAGGAGTCATATTGTTTTGCTGCAGGAAGTGTAGCACCACCATTTTCATAGGCAGCAAAATACGGAGCTTGGTCAAATCCGATAAATTTGGATAGTTTACTAGAACTACCTATTAATCCCAAAGCCGTATTAAATCTGGTTACCAATCCAGAATTATAAATGGTATCCTGAGCAGTAATAAGCTGAGCGTCCGGCGTATTTCCTCCATCGCTGCTATCAGAGAGGGTAACAACAAACTGGTAGACTGAAGCAGTCTCAGTCTCGATTTCTATCCTTACATCAACGACCACATCAGATGCACCGAATCTATTCAGAAAAAAATAGGAGCTAGGAACACATGGACCGTGTGCTGTCCCGCCAACACCATATCCACCATCAAATGCATATCCACCGGCATCACCATTAACGGATGCCTCCACGGTGGCTAAACCTACTAGCGGAACTTTGCCCGATCCGAATCCTCCATTCTCTATGAATTTTGAAGAAGTTGTCAAATAATATTTATTTGACATATATTCATTTATAGCATTATTGGACCACTCTCTATTCCCTAATTTAGCGTTAGTCAATTGTTCACCCTGTAGATAATCGGTTATATAAAACGTGTTATTCAAGTTGGAGCTTATAAATCCAGGGGTAATATAATTACCAAGATCTATTCTTGGATTAGCCACATACGTAGCACCAGCAAGAGTTAATGAAGCTCCTGAAAATATTGTCTTAAATTGTAGATAACCTAGAGTATATCCACCATAATCAACCAAATCCACATTATTAGGAAAATATGTGCAGAACTCATTCGTTGAATGAAAATATAAATTGTTCCACAGCTGTCCAGAATAGTTGCCATTCTGATCTATTTTAAGGACAATGCTACTTCCTCCCAAACCTATGCTTGTGGAGTTGCCACTCAGAACACTACATGTATAATAAGGACCGGTTACAGGATAATATGGATTGTCATTATAATTTATATCCTCGTAAGGACCATATTTATAAAATGTAACATTGCTTGTTGCATTAGCATTATTACCAACGTTGCTTGTTACCGCTAATGTTGCAGTTCCTGTATATGATGAGCCAGGAAGTCCAGTATATGATCCAGTCAAAACATACCAATCGGGATATGAATTAGAAACAGAGCTCAGTAAAGAACCCGATGTTGCTCCCAATCCTGGTATAGACCAACTGTACGAAACATATCCAGTACCGGTTAATCCAGTACTTTGATAGTTAACTGTGTTGCTCATAGAAGTTGAACTTGGGGTGGCAGTAATTTGTGCTGTTATAATCTCCGGATACACCACAATTATATTGTTTTTATTGGCTATACCGGTAACACCAGCTGCATCAGTAACATATAGCGAGGTGCTATAGCCCAATGAATTCGCACTATTGTACTGTATTGCAGGTCCATATGATGTCCCACCCGTTGGTGTCCCGCCAATAAAAAGCCAATTCCTGGAGACTATGCTTCCTATACTTTGATCATAATAATAAACTGTGTCCCCTTGATTTACACCTATCTGAATATCTGCCATTTTTTAATGATTGATTGCTTCCTTATATATCACAGATCAGAAGGTCTTAAAATTATAGTTGGGTTCGCATCAACTTGGCATAGAGAATTGCCTGTACGTAGTTATACGTGTTACTTTGTGGATCAATTTCGGAAAAATCCGCATCCCAGGGAAGCTGATTTATATAATCACCCTTATAGAAACATTTTCCGCCCATGTTGTCCGTTACACCAGCATTATGCATTATTTTATGAAGATTCCATTCCTGACCTCCCCATGAAGATCCCCAGCTGAATCCAAGTTCAGGCGATAGCCTG
>Ga0315905_10002548_pt1 | contig 19165 bp, 21 predicted proteins | sample LakEriMetagenome_5_FD_203522 | JGI IMG/M metagenome (GOLD analysis project Ga0315905, IMG submission 203522) | Freshwater fungal communities from buoy surface, Lake Erie, Ohio, United States - Buoy 4 MA121 | ecosystem: Environmental > Aquatic > Freshwater > Lake | place: USA: Lake Erie, Ohio... | reverse complement strand
GGGCTGATCACCCGGGAGAGCCGGCTGATCCGAAACAGTGACCGTGCCCGCCCGCTGGCGCTCACATGCAGGCTTGGCCCGTCATCGAGTCGCACCTGCCAGTCCAGGCCTGAGTCCAGATAGAGGGGACGCATCATGGCGCAACCTCCCCGGCTTCCCAGTCGGCGTCGCCATCGATCCCTGCGGCACGCCCGGCAAGCGCGATGGCGAGTTGCCGAGCGCTGCGCGTAAGACCCTTCTGACACCTGCCCAGCACCGGATGAATGTCGGCGTAAAAGCGCTCGCGCCCGGCCTTGCCCAGCAGGCAGGCGCCTGCACCGTCGCGACCGAAGTGTTCGGGTCGAAGGACGCGTTCTTGCCAGCACCGCCATACCCAGGCTTCAATGCGCGCGCGCCACGGCTCCGCGAGATCGCAGGCGAGCGAGGCTCTGCCTGCGATGGGCAGGTGCAGATAGCCCACCATCGGATCCAGTCCGACTGTCCAGCATGACTGCACTGCGCGGCTGTGCAGCAGTGTGTACCCCAGGGAAAGGCAGGCGTTCACCGGGTCGGGGGGCGGGCGCCGGCGACGAGCAGAGAACTGAGCACCATCGGGGAAGAGATGTATGTAGGCCCGGAAAAAGGCCGCGGCGCCCGCACCCTCGAGTCCACGGATCTGGTCCCGGTTCTCGATCTTCGGCAATCTCTCAAGAAGCCGCTCCAGAGTCCCCCGAGCGTCATGCAGCGGCTTGCGCAGATCGGACCTTGTCTGCATGGCCTGATCCAGCAGCAGATACTGACCGCGCAGCCGCCGCCGCACGATCGTGCGGCACCAGAGGCCGATCCACTCGGTGTCGGTCAAGCGCTGGCACTGGGCGATGCGCGCCCGGCAGTCGCGCGCATGCACACCCAGCAGGTGGGCGACGCGCTGGCCGCCGCGTCCGCCGAAGGCGACAACGGCAATGCCGGCATCGGTCATCGCGGCCAGGGCCGTACTGTGCACGATCGTGTCCGAGCGAAGGACGACCCGCTCAAGAAGCGCTCCAGGCACGCGGCGCACCGGCTGCTCGGCGAGTCGAAGTTCGATCGCGCCCTCGCGCCACTGCAATTCGGTGCCCTGTCGGTCGATGTAAAGGGTGCTCATCGTTGCTTGCAGCCGGATCATCCCTGATAGAAGAAGTCGCCGTCCTCCGGGACGACAGCCACGCCTCGCGTGTGCACCGTCGCCCGGGGATCAAGGCGAAGCAGAATCACCCGATCGGTTTGCGGATCGATCAGCTGCCGCAGCGCACTCAGCACCTCCTGCAACTCGCCCTGCGTCAGCCAGCATTCATGGATCGATTTCTGGCCGCCGACCGAATAGCCCTTGACCGTCCGCAGGGCACGCCTGCGCGTGCGGTTGCATCGGATGTCGTAGCCCACGAGAAAAAGATGGCGAATCAAGTGCGCTGCCGCAGGTAATCGAAGAGGTGGCATCCTCACCCGGGAACCGCCGCAGGCTCGTGCGCGGCAAGCTTGCCGTGGGTGTCCGGCAGGCCGATGTGTGGCATCGTCGCCTTCATGAACCCTGCCGAAGCCCAGCCGCCAGAGCGTCGCCGCATTCTCATTGCGGTCACCGGACTTTCCCCTCAGATCGTGACCGAGACGGTGTTCGCGCTGGCCACTCGCCAGCCGGATCCGTGGATACCGCACCAGATCGTGCTGATCACCACCGCCCGCGCTGCCGAGAACGCGCGGCTGCAGCTTCTGTCCGAAGAGCCGGGCTGGTTTCACCGGCTGCGGCGCGAGTGGTCGCTGCCGGCGATCGATTTCGATGAATCGTCGATCCGGGTCATCCGGCGCGCCGATGGATCGGCATTGGATGACATCCGGGACGACGACGACAACCTGCGAGTGGCCGATGGCATTGCTGCCATCGTGCGCGAACTTGCCGCTCAGCCGTACACCGAGATCCACGCGTCCATTGCCGGTGGCAGAAAGACGATGGGCTACTGCCTGGGCTATGCGATGAGCCTGTTTGGACGAGGGCAGGACCGGCTCAGTCACGTCCTCGTATCCTCGCCCTTCGAGAACCACCCGGATTTCTTCTATCCCAGCCCGCGGCCAAGAATCATCCGCAGCCTCGATCGCGGCCATGATGCCCTCGATGCGAGCCAGGCACGGATCTGGCTGGGCGATATCCCCTTCGTGCGGCTTGGCGATGGCATGCCGGCCGATCTGCTCGGTGGCACCGGCTCCTTCGCGGACGCGGTTCGAGCGGCGCAGCGTCGCCTGTCACCACCCCGCCTCGTGATTCATCTTGAGGATCAACGGGTTCATTGCGGTGAGACCGTGATCGAGTTGCCGCCGGTGCAGGTCGCATTCATGGCATGGTTTGCACGTCGTCGGATCCGCGGCGACGCGCCGCTGCTCAAGCCAAAGACCACGGGAGCGGCTGAAGCGGCCGAGTTTCTCGCCGAGTACCGGCGAGTTGTGCCTCTGATCCAGGACCATGGAGCCACCGCAAAACGGCTTTCCGACGGAATGGAAAAGGCATTCTTCGAGGAAACCAAATCCAAGCTCAAGCACTCCCTGGTGGATGCGCTGGGTCCGGTGGGTGCCCTGCCGTATCTCATCGACGGCCAGGGCAGGCCCAAACGCTACAGCATGGCGCTTGCCCCTGATGCGATTCGGATCATCGATCCCGGGATGCCAGCATCGCGTGCTTCACCATTCCAAACCGGGCAGCTTGGCTGACGGCAAGCTTGCCGCGCCTTGCCGTGATGCTTCATACCCTCGAGAATACCGACGACCGACAAACTGCTGCGCTGTGATGATCACGTTCGAATTCGATGCCTGTTTCGATACGCCCGCATTTTTGGGTGACGCCGATCAGAATGGCCGCTGGCGTACCCCGCCATTCAAGGCGTTGCTCCGCCAGTGGTGGCGGGTTGTTCATGCACGGGACCACGATCCGCGCGACATCGCCTCGATGCGCGAGATCGAAGGCAAACTCTTTGGCTCGGCCAGTGGCAAGACCGGCAACCGCAGCCGGGTCCGGGTGCGGCTCGATGGCTGGCAGCCCGGCTCGCTGCTCAAGCGGCAATGGACTCCACTGCCCGGTTTCAGGCATGAAGAGGTCAATGGCGGGCGTGAGATCAGTGCCGATTCCTATCTTGGTTTCGGCCCGGTCGATGGGCGAAGCGCTTCTCTGCGCAATGAACGTGCAATCGGCCCCTCGGAAACCCGCCGCTTGTCCTTGGGACTGATCCCCGACGGTGAACTGCGTCACGACGATAAGGCGGTGGCTGCACAGCTTCGCGATGTGCTCGCGCTCATCAATCTCTATGGAACCCTGGGTGGGCGCTCTCGCAACGGCTGGGGGTCGCTTCGGCTGACGCCGCAGGAAGCGGCAGATGCGTTTGTGCCTGCCGTGCCTTTCCGGCCGTGGCGAGATCTGCTGTGCATTGACTGGCCCAGCGCGATCGGGGCGGATGACAAGGGTCCGCTGGTCTGGTCCACCCAGCCGATGAATGACTGGCGGGCGGCGATGGCCGAGCTCGCTCGGGTCCGGTATCGGGTGCGACGCCATTTCCGGCTCGACGGCATCGTTTCTCCGCATGCGCAACCGGCGCCGCGCCATTGGCTGGCCTACCCGGTGACCAATCACAAGGTCACCCCCTGGGACCGCAAAGGGAACCCTCGCCTACCCAATTCCCTGCGTCTGAAGGTCCGGGCTCAGGGAGACAGGTTTGTCGGCGTGGTCTTCCACATGCCGGTCAGACCGCTGGATGCGGTCTTCCAGTCGGATCAGTCGGTACTGGAAACGGTCTGGTCGGCGGTGCACCGGACCCTGGATGACCGTTCCGCCGGCAGTCCTTCGGCGGGCCTGAATCGCGCGCCGTTCTGATTACAAGAGTCGTCATGCAAGAGCGTTCCCAAGCCCATTCGCCCGATCACATCGCCCGTGCCAGGCTTGCGGCAAGGCTTCACGACCCGCCCGAGAAGGCGCTGATCCTGATGCGCACCCGCGAGGGGCACGAGGCGGGCACTTCCCGAACGCTGCTGTCGGAGATCTTTCCAGACGGGCTCACCGCGGAGCTGAGCGCTGCGGTCACCCGTGCGGATCACTGGGCAAGTGCAGCCGACCGTGCCGCCTTTCCCAATGAGGAGGGAGAAAGCCGCTGGCCTGCCTGGCAGCAGGTGCGCTTTTCTGAACGGCCGGTGCTCATCCACCCGCTGACCGGCGTTGCCCACGCGCTGCAGCAGATTGGTCGCGACATCGATCCGGCGGCGGCTCAGGCCCTCGCGACATCACACCTTCAGGGCCTCGTGCACAGGGACGGCGACCGTGTCGATGCGGTGCGCACCGCCCTGGCTTTTTGGCGGTTCGGGTCCGAACTGCCCGGTGATCTCGCCAACCTCTGGGGGCTGCTGCCTGCCGACAGCCGGGTCCCCGATCACACCATTCACGATCACCTTGATCTGACCGCGGCGCTGGTGGGCAGTTTCGCCAACGGAGACACGCCTGCGCTGCTGGCGGTGTCGATCGGCCCCGTGCAGGACTTCATCGCGGCTGCCCGCTCCACCTCGGATCTCTGGGCGGGCTCGCATCTGCTTTCCCGGCTGGCCTGGGAAGCCATGCGGGTCGTTTGCGAGGTCTGTGGACCGGAAGCAGTGATCTTTCCGCGCCTGCGCGGCATCCCGCAGGTCGATCTCTGGCTGCAGCAGTCGATGGGGCTTGATGCCGGGCTGTTCAAGCACCGCGACTGGCGCACTATGGCCTCCGACGCCAATCCGCTCTTTGCGGCGGCGCTGCCCAATCGCTTCACCGCTATCGTGCCGGCCCACGCCGTAGAGGACATCGCGGCCCGGATCACCGGTGCAGTTCGGGCCTTCGCCCGTGATCGGGCGATTCGTGCCCTGGGAAAGCTGCTCGATAAGATCGGGGAACCCGCGGCGAGTGCAGAATTCGCGATCACGCAGATCGACCGCCAACTCGCCGGCTTTCCCGAGGTGCACTGGAGCGCGGTCCCATGGTCTCTGGTTGGGGTCGATGGCGCCGGCAAGGTCGATGCCTCGGATCCCCGCCTTGCCCAGGCCATGCAGCCCTTCTTCGAGGAACTGTCGGCACCGGGATTTCTCGGCCAGGAGGGCTGGAAGCTGCTTTCTGGCGGACTGGAGATCGACAAGGGCCGGTTTTGGAAACCCAATCCGGGGAGCTTGTATCCGGCGCTTCATGAATTGCTCGATCGGGGGCTCGCTGCGGTCAAGGCCACCCGGGTCTTTGGATCCGAAGAACAGACGGGCTGGCGCTGCGCGCTGACCGGCGAGACCGAATGGATCAGCCTGTCCGCCGATCAGTTGGCAGTCTCCTATCGCAAGCGCACCGATACGCTGTGGGCGCGGGTGGCTGCCAGCTGGCCCGCCTGGGCGCGTACCGACGAGCACCTTGGCGCACTGCCGATGCTCAAGCGGCTTTGGCCGGAACTCTTCATCGAGGAAATTGCCCCTGCGGTGGGCCTCGGCGAAGACATTCGACGCTATGTGGTCTCCACCCACACCATGGCGATGGCCTCCGCGCTGCTCGCCGCGTCGGATCCGGCCGCTGGTAGGCGGCTGTCCGAGAGTTTCGTCGCGGAACTCGATCGCTCGTCTGCGGCGCGGGTAGCGCTGCCCCGAAAGCTGTCCGCTGCCCTCCACCGGCATCCCCAAGGCCGGCACCTGCGTCTGCTGCCGGGCTGGCTCGAGGCCAGTGCGGAGTCATCCCCCGACAAAGAGGAATCGGGATTGCCGCAAAGGCGCGTCGCTGATGCGCTCGGGGCAAGGGCTGATGCCTACTACGGGCTGCTCATGCTCGATGGCGACCAGATGGGCGCCTGGCTGTCGGCCGATCCTGCACTCACCCGGCCGCTGAGCGAAAGCTTTCATCCGCAGGTGAAGCAGGCACTCGAGGCTCGGTTCGGGCGAGATACGGCATTCCGGCGGTATGCCGATACCAGGCGAGCGCCCAATCCGGCATGGCACATGGCCATCTCCGAGGCGCTGAACCACTTCGCGCTGCTGCGGGCGCCACGGATCGTCGAGCAGGAGCACCTTGGCCGGCTCATCTACGCCGGTGGCGATGATGTACTTGCCATGCTCGCCACCAGCGACCTGATGGCCGCCGCCGCGGCGCTGCGCGCAGCCTACAGCGGGCAGGACAGCTCTGGCGCCGGAGCGGGGGCAGCGCAGGAGTCCCTGCAGGGCAACGGTTGGGCGCTCCACGAGGGCAGAGTGCTGCGGATGATGGGCGAGCAGGCAAGCGCAAGCTGCGGCCTTGTCGTTGCCCATCACCAGGCGCCGCTGGGCTCGGTCATGCGTGAACTGCGCGCCGCCGAAAAGCGTGCCAAGTCTGAGGGTGGCCGCGATGCCTGGAGCCTTACCCTGCTGAAACGCTCGGGCGGTGCCCTGCAGGTAACTGCGAAGTGGTCGCTGCTGCCGCTTTTCGATGAACTGCGGCGCTTCCTTGGGGCTGGCGATGTCTCGCGGCGAGCCGCCTACAACGTTCTCGACTGGGTTGACGATGTCCCTGGGGATCCCGCGCTGATCGGGGCCTTGCTGAGTTATCGAATGCAGCGTCAGTCCGCTTCCCAGGCCGCGAAGAAGCAGGCTGCCTCGCTGGCGGCTCGGCTGGTCGCCGGCGCATTCGACGATTCCGCGCGGCCTGACGCGCAGGCAGGCTTGGGTTGGCTACGGGATTTCATGCTGGCGGCCGAATTCATGGCGCGCGAGGTGCGCCACGGCGCCGATGCCGGTCTGCCGGTGGGAGAGCAGCGATGAGCGCGAGCCCTGTAAGCGCCTTCAGCGATGGCTTCATCGAGCCGATCGATGTCCTGAGCTTACGCGGCAATCGCCTGTTCGGTGAGCCTGGAAGCTACGGCGAGTCGCGCATGCCGCCCAATCCCTCCGTGGTTTCTGGAGCACTGCGCTCCGCACTGCTCGTGCACCGCGGCGTCGATCTCGCGGCCTTTGCCGGCGGTCGTGTGGAGGATGAACTCCTCGGCCGCCCTGACGCGCCGGGTCCGTTCACGGTGTGCGAGGTCCAGCCAGCCCGGCTTTTGCCCGATGCAAGCGCCGAACCGCTCTTTCCCGTGCCGGCCGATCTGGTTGTCAGCGGGGAAGGCGAGGGTGGCTTGGTGCTCAGAGCGATCACACCGGTGGCGCCGCCGGCAGGACTGGCCGGTAGCCACGCGCTTCCGCTGTGGGCAGCCCTCGCGCAATCTCAGGCGGCCAAGCCGCAGAGCGGACTGCGCCTCACCGCCGATGCCTGGCAGCGTCATCTCGCCGGGACGCTTGCCAGTCGCAGCCCGCAGCCAGCGAAGGACCTGACGATTGCCGAGCACGCGCTCTGGCGGACCGAGATGCGCGTTGGCATCGCACTGGATGCCCAGAGTGGTCGGGCCGATGACGGCAAGCTTTTCAGCACGGATGCGCTCTCGCTCATGCCCGGGGTCGGCCTGCTGGTGCGCGTGGCTGGCGCGCCGCTGGCCGACCAGGTGCTGCGACTGGGGGGAGACGGGCATGGCGCGCGCCTGCGTCCGGTGCGTGCCGCGTGGCCCCAGCCTGACCTCGCGGCGATTGTGGCCCGCGGGCGTGCCCGTCTGATCCTGACTTCGCCAGGCGTCTTTGCGGCGGGCTGGCTGCCCTCGGGCGCTGGCGAGCCCGATCCGCGGACGGGAGCGCACTTCGATCTCGGTGGGGTGAGCGGGCGCATCGTGTGCGCGGCCACCCCTCGCGGACAGGTGATCAGCGGCTTTGACCTCGTCAGCCGGAAGCCCAAGCCTGCCCGGCGCGCCGCCGCCATCGGATCGGTCTACTGGATCGACGATCTTCAGGCCACGCCCGATGCGCTCGGCAAGCTTGCCGAGAAGGGACTCTGGCAGGACGCCGAGTACAGTCATCCTCGCCGTGCCGAGGGCTTTAACCGGTTCACCTGGGCGGCCTGGTGACCCGACGCCTGACCAACCCATCTACCCTTCTTATCGGACCAGTGAGTCAGCATGTTTGAACGACACTCCGCGATGTTTCTCTACGCGATCAGCCCGATCCATGTGGGTGCCGGGCAGGCGATCGGCGTGATCGACAACCCGATCCAGCGCGAGCGCCATACCCGCCATCCGTCTTTTGCGGGAAGCGGCATCAAGGGCGCTATTCGGCACGCCTGGGAGCAGCTCGGAGGCTCTGCCGCGCACATCAACCGGCTCTTCGGGCCGCCCCCTGGAGAGACCCTGCACGCCGGCGCACTCAGCTTCGGCGACGCCCAACTGCTCGCCTTTCCGGTGCGCAGCCTGCGCGGTGCCTATGTCTATGCGACCTGTCCCCTTGCCCTGGCTCGCGCCCAGCGACTGCTCGGGATGGTCGGTGTGACGGTGGACTGGTTGGAGCCGAACCTCGATCGGGGCGAGTGTCTGGTGGGCAATGGCGATCTGCTGGAGGCCGGGAAGCTCCACCTGGAGGTGTTCGAATATCAGGCCCAAGCCGAGCAGGCGGAGCGGGTTGCCGCGATCGGCAAGGATCTCGCCGAGCGCGCTCTGGGCGCGGGCAATGACTACTTCGCCCACAAGCTCGCCCGCGACCTGGTGGTGCTCAGCGATGGCGACTTCGCCTATTTCGCCGAGAACGCGACCCTGGTGGAGACCCATGTCCGGATCAATCCGAAGACCGGTACCGCCGATGAAAGGGGTCTGTTCTATACGGAGAACCTGCCACCCGAGTCGCTGATGGTCGCGCCGGTGCTTGCCAGCGCCTCGCGAAGCGGCGCTGAGGAACTGAGCGCCGACGAGGTGATGGCCCAGCTGCGAGGCGCCATCGACGGCCATCTGCTGCAGATCGGCGGGGATGCAACCACGGGCCGCGGCCTGGTGCAGGTGCGTTTGCAGGGAGTCGGGCAATGAGTGCTCCCGAGCCCACCCTGACCCTTGAGCAGCAGCGTGCCGGGGATGCCTGGCAGTGCGTGGCCCGGGGCGTAGGGAAAGACTATGTCAATGCCGCCAAGTCGATGCCAGCGCTCATCATGAATTCCGGCCTGCTGCAGGTCCTTGCATTCATGCACCAGAAGGGTGGCAAGCACGAGGAGGTCGCTACCTCGCTTCGGACGTGGCTCTGGCTTCGCAAGACCGGCGTGCGCAAGGATCCGGGGTTCGAGGCATTCATGGAAATGCTCATGAAGTCCACGCCGAGCCAGTTCCAGGAGCTGACGGCGGAGTCCTTCGCATGGTTGAAGTGGCTGCGGCAGCTGGCTTCCGCAACCCAGACGGAGGCTTGAAGTGGCCTTCGCGGCGATTCCTGGCTACCTGCCGGCGCATCTGCTCAGCGATGCGAGTCCCGGCCTGCGCTTCAACATGTACCTGCCGATCTGGGGCGAAGACAAGCGCAGCGGGCAAAAGCTCTGGAATGTGAAGGACGGCACCTACGAGGTGAGGGGCCAGCGCAGGGAAGAGCGGCGTGTGGACAAGGTCAACAAGCGGTCTGCCATGGACCATGCCACGGCCTTGACCCCGGATGACCAGAAGCGCAGTGCCGAACTGCGAAAACGCCAGGCTGCCCTGGCCAGACCGATGCTTGCCTCCGGGCATCTCTTCCTCGCCGAAGGCCGTTCAGTAGCCCCCTTCGCCACCGGGCTGGGTAACGAACACCTCCTTGAGAACGGGTTCTCCTTCCTGAATCCCTATGGGATGCCCTATCTGCCGGGCAGCAGCGTCAAGGGGGTGGTGCGTGCTGCTGCGCGCGAACTGGGCTGGAACGAGTCGCTTGTGACGGTACTTTTTGGACATCCGGCTGGCCGTGATGAGCAATTGCTTCGTGGCGTGCTCTCCTTCTGGGATGTCTTCCCCGCGATTCGCGGTGACCGCCTGCTTGTCGAACTCATGACGCCGCACCAGTCCGACTACTACGCACCGGGCGAGAACGGGCGTACCCGTGCCCTGGCATCGCCCCATGACTCGGGCGATCCCAATCCGATCTTCATCCTCACCGTGCCGCCTGAGTCGCTCTTTGGCTTTCATGTCAGCTGTGACATGACATTCCTCGCCACGATTGCGGCGCAACAGGGCGACGCAATAAATGCCGACGTGGTGGAGGCCGCGCGGCAGTTGCACGAGTTGCCGGAACAGTGGAAGGTGCTCCTTTCGGAAGCCTTCGATCACGCCTTCTCGTGGATGGGCTTTGGGGCCAAGACGGCGGTCGGCTACGGCGCCATGGTTCGCAACCACGACGAGGAAGCCCGGATCCAGGGCGAGATCGTGCAGGAGCGCAAGCGCGCTGCCGAGCAGGTTGCGCGCCTGGGCAAGTCCGAGGCGCAACTGCTCGTGGCCGACTACATCGCCTGGTGTGACGAAATGGTGCAGTCGACGCAAGGCCGTCGAACGAAGATCGGCGGGGCTGAGTATCAGAGGACCCAGGCGCTGGCACAGACCGCGCGTGAGGGGAACTGGACTGCGCAGGAAAAGGCCGAAGCGGCTGATGCGATCGAGCATTGGGCAGTCAAACTCATCGTTCTCGATGCGAAGGAAGCTCGAAAGCGCTTCGGGCTGGCGGCGCTCAGAGGCAATGGCTGAACGCGTGCCGATTCCGGTGACCTATCTGCTCAACACACCGATCCTGACCGCCTATGGTCGCTGGTCTTTCCGCGGCCCGCTCGATCATGCTACGGCGAGGGCGCTGGCTCTCGAGGCGGTCAGCGCGGTCGGGCACGAGGACACCGCCCGCCTGATCGCTGAACTGCTCGAGACACCGGTGTCGTGCCAACGATGCGAGGTGCGGATGCTGCCCGGGGAGCGGGCTCTAGTGTTCCGGCTGCTCCGACGCCAGGAAGAGGGTGATGTGTTGGATATCGACCGTCTTCGCAAGGAATCCTACGAGTTTGGCTTGCTGGAGCGGGTGGAATGAGCGAGCAGCCCGCCCTGCATGCGTTGTCGGATCCGTTTCCGGTGGTGCGCTACCGTCTGCACTGCGAGGTTGTGCGGGCTATCCACTGGCCTGAGTACGAAGGATCCGCCCTGCGCGGACTGTTCGGGCATGGCCTGCGCAAGGTCGCTTGCTTCACCGGTCGTGACGAGTGTGGCGGTTGTCCGGCCAGGTCTCGCTGCACCTATCCGGCTGTGTTCGAGCCGCCAGCGCCACAGGGCGTGGGGCGTCGCTCGGGCGATCTCACGCCACCCTATGCGCTTGCCCCGGCAAGCACTTCGGCGCGGGTGCTGGAGCCTGGCCAGGTCTATGAGTTCGACTTCGTGCTGATGGGGCCGGCGCGGCTCTCGCTGCCGACGATGCTGCTGGCCTGGCGCCGGGCACTGTCCGGTGCCATCGGACCGGTCGACGGCGCCGCCGTGCTCAGCGGGCTCTCGGTATTCGACGAGACGGGCGCGCTCATGCCGCTCATGACCAGGGCGGATCTGGAGGCTGGCCGCCCGGTGCCGGTCCATTCCGCAGCGACGGCTCTACCAGCCTCAGGGCAGGTGCCTCGGGCGGTGACAGTGCACTGGCGCACGCCGGTGAGATTGAAGCGTAACTCTCAGATTCTGAACGAGTCCCAACTCAGCGCGGCCGACTTCCTCTCGGCAGTTGCCCGGCGTGTCACCGAGGTCAGCCGCTTTCATGTCGGACGGGATCCCGCGGTCGATCACGCGGCGCTGCGCGGGCTTGCGCAAGCGGTGGAACTGGTCCGCGGCGGGCTGACCTGGACCACGCTTCGGCGCTGGTCGAATCGCCAGAAGCGGCACATGCCGCTCTCCGGTATCACCGGGTCGATGACGCTGACCGGGGACCTGAGCCCGTTCTGGCCACTGCTTCGCCTCGGTGAGGTGCTACATGTCGGGGGCAAGACAAGCTTCGGGCTGGGCTGCTACCGGCTCGACACAACCGCTCGGGAACCGAGCGAGCCGGGGATGCCGGCAGCGGTCGACAACGATATCGAAACGGCGGGCGCATGACAGTCACACAGATCATCCTGGTTTCCGATCAGGCCGCGCCGGCTTTCCTGCCGGCGTTGGACTCCGAACTGAAGCCGGACCAGGCGGTGCTGGTCGTCACGCCGGGCATGGCCAGAAAGGGACGCGATCAGCACCTCGATAAGCTTCTCAGGGCCAACGGTATCTCGGTCTTGCGTCACGCGCTGCCGGAGCAGCATGAATACGCCTTGATCGAGGAAAGTCTCACCACGATGGCACTGCGCCCGGAACTGGAGTCCGGCACGGTTTACCTCAATCTCACCGGCGGCACCAAGCTCATGGCGCTGGCGGCCCAGAATGTCGCTCGGCATCTGGCTCCGCACTGGCGTTCGTTCTACATGGACCTTGAAACAGACCGGGTGCTCTGGATCGGGAAGGAAGGCTGGCCCCAGAGTCAGCCCCCACAGCCCAGAGTGCTCGACTCGAGTGTCCGAATCCCTTCCTACCTGAGAGGCTACGGCTACGAGGTTCCCCAGGGGGTTCAGCGTCCCGGCCTCAGGCCTGCTCAACGCGACCTCATCCAGGAGATCGTTCTCGACATCCCCTCTCTGGCGCCACAGATCGGGCGTCTGAACGCGATTGCGCAGGACTCGGAAGACCAGCGTCTGCTCAGCGTTGCTCGCGGCGATGATCGCAAAGTGCGGATCGACCGCCTGCTGGAACTTTTCCAGCAGGCGGGCAGCCTGAACTTCTCGGGCGACAAGGTGACCTTTGCATCGGAGGCCGAACGCGACTTTGTCAAAGGCGGCTGGCTGGAACGCCATGTCTTCGAGACCGTCAGCGCGCTCCACGGCGACCTGGGCATACGCGACAAGGCGCTGGGCCTACTGGTTCGCGAGGGCGACACCGCGACCGTCAACGAGCTTGATGTGTGCTTCCTCCACCGCAATCACTTCTATGTGATCGAGTGCAAGACCGCACGCATGAATCAGGATCAGCGAGCCAATGACATCCTCTACAAGCTCGAAAGCATTCACTCGCGGGTGGGTGGGCTGGGAGCGCGCGGCATGCTGGTCAGCTACCGCGAGGTATCCAAGGGGGAGGGACAGCTTGCCAGGGCGCTCGGTGTGCGGGTCGTCCAGGGGGCGGCGATCACCAACCTGCGCAGCGAGATCGCGAGATGGGTGCGGGGCTAGCCAGCCTGCGTAGGCCGCTCCGCGTGCGGACAGGCGGTGGCCTGTCTGTCGAGCGGACGGGCGGCCCGTGGTCTCGGGCGTAATGTCGCGTCTGCGTTCAGGGCTGGCCTTCCTTGCGAAGGCCTGGCTCTGGCTTGCGGTCGTATGGGTGTTCGCATCGTTGCTGCCAGGTCAGCCTATCGGTTGGGCAATCCTCGGAACCCTGGTAATCGCGATCCCGAGCATGCTGGTCGGCCTCTATGGCCGGGTCATCCGCAAGACAAAGAGCCTGAGCGTCTACAAGGAGTCGGGCTGGATCTACCGTCTTCTGTCGGGAAATATCATAGGGGTTCTGTTCTGGTCGGTGCTGGGTATTGCGGCGGCTTGGGCAACGCTTCTTCGCTTGAGCCTGGCAGGCCGCAACGACTGGCTTTTCCTGGCGGGGACTGCTGGACTCTACTGGGTTGCCTACCGGGTCATGAATCGCATCATGAGCCGAGAGCTCAAGCGGGAATACCTGATTGGCGGCACTTCCCTGAGGCCCGCAAGATACATCGCCGATCTGCGGGACAAGGGCCTGCTCACCGAGAAGGAGTTCGAAGCGCAGAAGCGAAGGTCAGCGCCAGCATCAAGACCACCAGCAGCGCGATGAGCGCGAGCGCCACGACCTTCAGTATCAGCCCCACAACCCCGAAGACCAGCAGAAGAATGATCATTGCACCAATGCTTTTTGGCATCACATCCTCCGGTAAGGATTCAGGGTTTCATTCCCGCATCAGCCGCAGTGCTTGACGCGCCCCAGCGTATGGCGAGGTCATCGCTTCTAGGTAGGAATCCGCCTGGTGACGGGCCACCGACTCCCGGACAAGATCGATGTGATCATCGACGGTCTGCCCGAACGCGAATTTCGTGAAGATCACCACCAGTTCGATCGCGACCACGAAGAAAAGGGTCAACGCCCAGACCCATCTGGCCATGGGGTTTCCGTCGATGTAGTCGTACAGGGCCTGGAGGCGCTGCAGCAGCCCCGCTTCTTCCAGTACGCGCAGTGACGCCTTCCACGCCCGCAGCTCGGCGCGATCGGCGTCGCGCTGGCTGGCAGCCTTCATGCGCGCCTGATCGAAGTCGCCGCGCAAGCGTTCGGCCTGGCGGGCAAGCTCGCGATAGACCGGGCCGGTGCTTCGCACCTTGCTCCCACAGGTACCATCGGCCTCGCAGCTTGCCGCGGCCTGAGCCCGCAGCCACTCCTGCCGAAGGCGCTCGACCTCGGCATCGAGTTGCTTCACTCGTTGTGAGTGTGTCTGGATCAGAAGGCGCTCGCCCTCGACGCGCAGCTGATGGGAAATCTCCCGGTCAAAAAGCATGAGATCGACAGCGGACGAGCCGAGAAGGGCGACGACCACGCCAATCAATACCCTCAGCCCTCCGACCGCCCGGCTGTTCGGGGTGCCCACCACGAGGCGTTCGAGCAGGTAGATGATGAATCCGCACACCCCTGCGACCACCCCGGCGATGGCTTCACTCGCGCCGAAGATGCAACGGGCGATCAGAAAGCTCTGGACTGTCCAGAGCAGCACCGGAAGATGGATCGCCAGCGCGAACACCGTCATGCGGCGCACGGTCGCCGGGTGAAAGTGGACGGCTCTGTCGTACGACTCGCCAACCACTCGGCACAGATAACGGGAAACCTTCATGGGCTTCGCTCTCAGGAACCCAGAAGCCTGAAGTTTATGGCCTCGCGAACGCCGCGATCGAACCCGAGCTGGTATCGGTTCAGTGCATCCAGAACCCAGCCCTTGCGCGTGCCGGCGAGCTCGATCTGCTTGTTCAGGACGGCGATCTCGCGCCGAAGCTGCTCCGCAGCGAGTTGGAGGGTATCGATCAGACCCTGGCCGAGGCCGGCGATCTGCTGGCGCTCCAGCAGCAGGCTGTCCATGCGCGCGTGGCGGCGCTCGGCCAGCGCCGCAGCTTCGTTCTGAAAGCTTGTGACAATGGTCTCCAGACCCTGTTCCAGAGCCTCCACAGAACGGTAAACGCAGCCGTGGTGTCGGCCACTGGCGTAATGGTCACGTCCAAGGACAGCCTGCATCTCCGGCGTGGCCAGTAGCCCGGCGGGCTTCGACGAACCGGCCCGCGGGGTGTCCTGCTCGGCGATGCCACCCACCTCAGGCGAGGGCATATTGGGCAACCCGAACATGGGATGCGTATCAGGATGCAGCGCGACAACCGTCGCACTACGCGGCGCGACGATTTCCCGATCCGTGGCTTGCGGCGGCTCGACCGGCGCGACACTGGGATCGACGAGCGACGAGTCCTGCGAGCCGCCGCGCAAATCACGCCTGAAAAGGTGGATGAAGTTCATGAGTCGGAAGTCTGCCCGCCGGATTCATGACCGCCGCCATCGGCAAGCTTGCCGCGTCGCCGCCCTGACGGCACACCGCAGCGCGAGATTCCTCTTCGATCATGCCCTCAGGCGGGTCGCCTCCTGCCGCGTTGACCTGCTGCCGGGTGTAGGCCTATCGACGGCTTCACGCCAGCGCCGCAGTGCGCCTTCAACCGATGATAGTCGACGACATTCCGTCCCCGGCACTGAGGAAGTAACCGAGGTACGCCGCAATGGCCAAAGAGCTGGGGGCGATCGTTGCGCTGGGTGTGGCCAACAGCCGGATGAAGTGCCTGTTTCAAGAGCCCGAGTCCGCCTCGATACTGGAGGTCCCCGACATCTGTCGGGGGCTAGCGGACTGAGGACTTACCGGGTGACCCGCAGCCGGGCATAACCCGGCTTCATGTTGCTGCGACGGCTTGTCGGGTTCCGCGGAGATCGGTTTACCTCTGATGCGGCCGAGATGCAATCCTGGTTCAGCGACCGCCCACGCCGGGAATCGTCCTATAGTCGTCGCCGATTCAAATCTGAGCTGCGCTCTGCGTCATCGGCACGATATCAATGTGCGTGACATTCTTAGCCTGCCGCTGGTGCTCGGCCTCTTCCTCGCGCAGGGTGTCCTCGTTGGCCCGCGGCAGAGCCCGACCGGTGGCCGGTGCGCCTCAAGCCGGCCGAGGTTCAGGACCATGCAACCGCATGGATGTGGAGTTACAACAATGACCGCCCACACATGGCCTTGGGCGGGATCACACCCAAACAGCGGTTGGCCATGGCCGCATAAACGTTCTACTTCTACGCCCAATAGAAATTGGGGGGGTGCCGTCGAACTTCCGTTCAGGACTACGCTTTAACCGCTTTTCTTGAATAGCAAGATTATTCCGATAAAAGCGAGCAAAGCCACCAAACCGATGATCGTCGCACGAATTTCTTTTTGCTTTTTAATGCCCTCCTTTTCACGGAGCTGGTTTACGGCTCGCCGATCCGAATCCAACATCCGCTCAACTGCAAGCTGCCGCTGCTCTGTATTGGCTTTCTGAATTGCAGCCTTGGCAGCGGCCTGCTCGGACTGCGTCGATTGAGCCTTCTCAGCAATCAACTGCTCACCATAGGAAGAGTCTGCATAAGCTAGAGCTTCTGGCAGGCTTTCAAACACCAAGTCTCCTATTACGAACTTTTCAAGGGTGTTGTTTCGTTCAATGCTAAAGCGACGTGTTAGGAACAGCTGATACGTAGGCGCGTCAAGGTCGCGTGGTCCATTGAAGAGCAGCTTTGTCTCCGAGGTTGCCGGTAATGGCGGCTCTTTCGTTGGAGGCGGACTAACAAAGAATTGTCGAACGGGCGCAGCCTCAACCTTAGGAAGTGCGATTAGCGCCAACAGAGCGAGAAAACTGAAAATCGCGCCAAGCGCAAACCAAGACCAGTAATCCCGCCCCTTTTGTTCTGCTACATAGCCAGAGAATAGGCCGACGGCGACAGCTTGAGCAAACGCCAAAAACAACCAGAATCCACCCACCATCTGTCTCCTGTGTTGATTGCTAAATCACGCCTTACGTATCCAAACCCCAAGCGTCAAGCGTCAAGCGTTTAACCCGCGAAGGGTGCCTGTCATTTCGAGCGGATTCAAGCCATCTCGAACGAGAAAGCGCCCGAAGGTGCGATGACCCGGGGCGGTTCACTCGGATGGTCGATTACTTCTTCCTGCGCCCGCACCCGTAGGCGCACGACTTCCGCTCGGCTCGAGTCTTGGCCTTGTGGGCAGACGTTGAGAGCCATTGCATATTGCTCTTGTGGTCAGCCCCGCCAGCGGCCAGCGGCCTGATGTGATCGACCTGATAGCCCGGGCAGGCTCCGCTGGAGCGTCCGGTGCTAGGGCATGGGTTCGATCGCTTGAAAGACCCAAGTGCCGCCTGGGAGCGATCGCCGCTGTACCCAGACGACGAATAAGACCCAGACCCACCGCCATCAAGACTGGCACACCCCGACAGCACCAGCACTGTCAGAGCCGCGGCAAATAATCGTTTCACGTCCGTTTTCTAAGTGGCGCCCCTACGAACCCGGGGCGGTTCAGTTCCCAACAATAGTCCAATCTAGCGTTCATTGATTGTGACTTCCATCAGTGATCCTGACTCTAGGATGCAGCTACCTACATATTTCCCAACGACACCGTACGAGTTCGCTGCCTTGAAATCAATTTCTACTACATTCCGACCGGTTCTTTCCAAAGTGCGGCTCACTGTTCCCGATGTAAGCGCAGGATCGTAAGTACTTTTATTTTTTGTTCTCGACTTCAGCGCGTCATTACAAATTGAAATTGCTTTGCTGGTTGAAATTGGGGCGGCAGCTTGCTTGACTACCCCTTGCTTCAAATCACTCTCGGAGATCCAAATTCTTTTTGTTTTCGCTTGCTGATCGTTGCAATCGATAAAGAACATCCCCTGTCTTTGAGTGGACTTTGAAGCATCAACCAACAGGTGGCAAGAACTCTCTTGCCTCATGAGCATTGCGGTGTATTGCCCCATGAGTTTGGCTTCTTGCGCAGTCATCCCATGAACTTTGGGGTTCTTCGAGAACCGCCCGGAGAGCTCTTCAATAATCTCATTTCGGCTTTTGGCTTTCGTACTACATAGAAGACGATCTTGAGAACGGCTGTGCATAATCGCCTTGCCGTCATAGCTCCACCATTTCGAAATACTAGCGCCGTCATGTACTGTGCCATCTTCGTGGATGATTTTGACCACTGTGTTGCCGCTAAGCGTGACCGTCTTGGACCCGCAATACAGTGTTGTTGCGCCCGCGCTGCTGGCGAAGAACAGCGAGACACCGATAGCAGTAGCGATCTTCTTGGTGGCTGAGTTCAAGTGCTTCTCCCCAAAGCCAATCACCCTAACTTGATAGTGAATGCGCTGATAGGGGTGTGTAGGGAAGAGTGTATAAAACGGAACGCCAAAGACTCCCGTCTAGCTCTTCAGAGTTACACATCCCGATCAATTGAGTTCGGCGTGCAGTTCTTTGGGCAACCAGATGCCCCGGACTTCATCGAGGCCCAGGGCGAGCCTGCCGTTACGGAAGGCGTGCTGGCGGGCGAGGTTGACTTCTTTAAGGGTCATGTTGCCACCGACAGAATAGCGCCGCCGAGAACCTTGCCCTCTTTGCGGCCACGACCATTGTGGAACACCCGCTGAAAGAAGATGTTCCCGTTCTTGTCGGCGCTTACGTTGTAGTTGTCTTTGATGCTGCTGCGGTTGAATGTTGAGGTGATATGCCGCATGGCTTGCTGCTTGGTCAAGAAGGTGTATTGCGAGCGGGTATTGCCCGATTGATTGACGTAGGTGACCAAGAACGAGGTGCCTTCCATCTTGTCGATGTTGGCTTGCGTGGCTGTCTCGCGCTCTTCTGGGGTTTGCTGATTCATGACAACAGCGGCGTAGCAGATAAGAACAAGCAGCACCATCACCACCATCGAGATGACCATAGAGATAGGATCGTTGCCATTTGACGATTTTGCGACGGCGATTGAAGGGGCGAAGCAGAGCAAAACGGGTGCAAGGGTTTTCATGTCGGTTGCCTGTGTTGTGCATTAGGTTTAGCGGCACTCCTTTAGAAAAGTTGACGCCACTCGTCGGTTGTCTTCCTCGAATTTTCTATCGAGAGCGAACCCTAGCTAAATTTTTTTTGTTGTCAGGCTGCGATCAGTTCGTCCGCGAGGTTCTACCGTTCGCGGT
>Ga0315905_10002547_pt1 | contig 19168 bp, 20 predicted proteins | sample LakEriMetagenome_5_FD_203522 | JGI IMG/M metagenome (GOLD analysis project Ga0315905, IMG submission 203522) | Freshwater fungal communities from buoy surface, Lake Erie, Ohio, United States - Buoy 4 MA121 | ecosystem: Environmental > Aquatic > Freshwater > Lake | place: USA: Lake Erie, Ohio... | reverse complement strand
CCAGTAGTTACTGCAGTAGGGGCAATCTTTGCCTCTGTTACTGACAGGTCATCAATCTTTGCTGTGCCTACAGCACCTGTTGCAATCTTACCGCTTGTAATAGCAGAGTCTGCAATATCACCTGTAGCAATACCTAGGTCTGCAATCTTTGCAGAAGTTACTGAGCCATCAGCCAACTTTGCAGTTGTGACGTTAGCATCAGCAATTTTTGCGGTAGTTACAGAAGATGACTGCAACATTGCTGTGGTAATCATGTTTGTGTCGGTTGTCTCTAGGACGTTAGCAATAGTCAGTCCGTGAGCAGTTGTCTCGTTCTTAATGTGGTTGTTAGCCTCACGGAAGTCACGGCCAATAGCCATGTGACGTACCTTTGCACCAGCAGAGTGAGAAATAGCAGTAGTGCCATCTACACCAGTACCACGAGTAATTGTTAGTGTATTGCTGCCTGGAGCACTAGGACTTATTACATCTACAATTTCTTCAAGGGCTGTATCTGGGTCAATAACAACAGTAAATGTTTCACCAGCACCAGGCGTGATACTAGAAAGAAGCGCTGATGCGGAGTTGACCACCATAGTAGTTGCGCTAGAGTTCAGCGCTGAGGCAAGGTTAGTTTCCTGAGAAGTGGAGGAATATCTGCGGACTGTCATATTTTAGTACCTCGTGTAGTGGATTCGGGTTGGGTAAACATCGCGTAGTTTCTTAGTCTCTTCGTTTAGGCGTTGCTGATAGAGAGCAAGAAGGAATCGGGCAGTAGATGCACCAGAGCCATATTGAATCTTGGTGTCTGCATTGTCTGCTTCTGCAGATGAGTAGTTAAGTCGACCTGGGTCAACGAAGGATGCTAAGCGATATGCTGCGCCGTAAACAATGACATCCTTGCAAGATGAAGGTAATCCTGTAACAGTCTCAAATACTGCACTAGATGCAGACGCTGTTAGTGTAGATGGCTTCTTTGAATAATAAACTTGAACTGTACGACCTGACTCAATGCGGTCATAGATTGAAATACTCTGTGCTGTTGCAAATGCTGTTGTATTAGCAAATACGTCTGCGCGGTAGTTTCTTACAGGTAGCCATTCTTCTGTTGGTCCTGTTGGCTTGTATGAGACATACAGAATTGTTTGCACTTCGGCAGGAAGTGAGTATGTTGTCTTAACTGTGTTATATGTGAAGGTGTGAACTCCGACAGCAAATAGGTTAGGAAATACTGCATCAATTGTATCATTGATAGCCTTCTTAATAGTTGCTCGTGGGAAAGTTGGAGCAATTGTTACCTTGGTATTTGTTGTGTGTGCTGCAGCCGTTGTACCGTGGTAGCCACGACCATAAGGAGCAATGTTACCAACTGATGAGATACGGTCATATGTATCTAGCCATATTAACTCGTCATCAATTTCCACAACACCTTTACCAATATTGGTCACACTGCCCAGACTTAGTGATAGACCAGAAGAGGTCACGTCAGCAGTCAAATGAGTAGTACGGTCTTGCCTTAATGTATAGCCTGACAGATTGAGAGTAATCTCATCTACCAAATTGGCATAGGTCGTTGTCATTGGATTCCTTTAGTTTGAATTACTTATTCTTCTTTGCTGCATCTGCACGACGCTTGTTCTCTGCTGCTACCTGTGCTGCAGTCATTCCTTGGTTTGAACCACCCTTAAGTGTCTTACCAACACCAAATACAAATCTTGCAAATGGGTCAGTTGTTCCTGACTTCTTTGCTGGCTTTGCAGCAGTCTTAGACATTACTGTGCTAGCACCCATACGAGCAGCATCTGCACTCTTAGCCACTGGCTTAGCAGGCTTTGAGGCTGCTGCACGAGCAGCATCCGCTGACCTTACTACAGGCTTGCTAGGCTTCATTGCACTAGAACGTGCTGCGTCTGCTGATTTTGCTGCTGGCTTGCTAGGCATTGCTGCTGAAACACGCTTTGCACCGTATAGACGCTTCAAACCTTCACGCATTTCAGGAGATGCAGAACCAGCACTCTTGAGTGCTTTTGTCATTCCCATTGCTTTAATTTTATCGATAGTAGCCTGTGACACCTTAGTGCCAGGAGTTACTACTGTCTTTGTCTTCATTGCAGCCTTCTTCTTCGCTGCTGCTATGCCAGAGGCTGAACCTCTGTACTCTGAATTAATTGCCATTACCATTTCACCTTGTCTGCCCAATATGCGGCACTCATTTTTCCTTTGGATATATTGCTTGCATGTCTTGCTTTGAAAGACTTACGTCGTGCTGCATTGGCAGCAGATTCTCCTGCTTTTTTAGGTGAGCCAGAAACGCCTTGTTGTCCAAAACGTATGGTCTTAACCTGGCTACCTACCTTAGCCACAACTACGTGTGACTTAGTAGGGTGGCTTGGAGTACGCTTAGGCTTATTAAAGCCTGCTACTCCAGCCCGTGTTAGTCGTGAGTCTTTCATCTGTAACCTTTTGTTTTCTTTGCTACTGATTTAGGTTGCTTTACGAACTGCTTACCCTTTGCATTACCTTTGGCCTTGGCTCGATTAGTGGCAGCCTTTTCGCCTGGAGTTAATGCTTCCCAAGCAGCAGACGGTAGATATCTTTTCTTGCCCTTAGAGGGCTTACCATCTGATGTCTTCCACTTCTGTGCAGTCCACTTCTTGAGTGACTGCTGAGACTTAGCCAAAGCCATTACTTGTACCCTCCGCCAGCCTTCTTATATTCAACAGCAAGTAGTTGTGCCTTACGCGCAGACCACTCACCAGGGTCACCACCTTTAGAACCAGCCTTAATCTTCTTGAATAAAGAAGCACGCATACCTGGTTTGGTGTAGTTACCAGCAGCGTTAACTGTAGACTTAGCCTTTGGCTTTGCTTTTGGCATTCTTTTTCCTTTTACGAGAAACTACTAACTTTCCATTTTTCTCAGTAACTGTCATGCCTGCAGATTCTGTTTGGCGTTTCAACTGATTATATTTTTGAGTAGTAGTAAGTTTTTTCATTACTTTTTCTTTGCCTTAATCTGCTTACCAGTCTTGTCATCATAACGACGACCTTGAACGGCTGCACCAAATAGTTGACCAAATGCTTTATCTTGCTTACGACGAAGCATGTTTGCACGTTCATCTGTTCCAGGACCAGACTTCTGGCTCATCTCACCAGTTGCCTGGTAAGCGCGGAAACTTTGTCCTAGTTCCTTCTTAAGGTTATCTAAGTAAGATACTTTCTTAGCCATTAGTACATACCCCCAAATAGTCCACGCTTTGCAGCCTTCTTGGCTGTCTTCTTAGCGGCTTTCTTCTTAGTGCCGTATTCCTTCATGCGCATGGCAGGACCTTCTGCTTTTTCATGCTTCTTCTTGGCTGCCATTGACTTGTACTTCTCGCCTTTAACTGACATAATTACATAGCCTTCTTGCGTGGCATGCTCTTCTTCTTGGCCTTCTTTACAACCATCTTCTTACCAGTCTTCTTAGCCTCAGCCTTAGCCATTGCCATACCCTTAGCAGTGTATGCGTATTCTTTTCCGTTTACCATTGGCATTATATTACTCCTACTTCCTTGAGTGTAGATACTGTCTTGTTTTGGATTATCTTGCTGTCACCCATGGTGTTGGCATCAAATGCCTTACCCATGACATCAGAGGCACGCCGTGCTTCCTGAATCTTTTTCATAGTTGTTCCAGCAGGTTGAATCCCCTCGGCACGTGCTGCGCGATAGGCGTCTAACTCACTGTCCCACTTTTTATTACTTACCATCTTCTGGGATGAAGCATCCCCTGGACTCATTTGAAGTCCTAGAACCTTGCATCCAAAGCAACCTTCAACATCCTCTGGATGGTCTAATCTATGTCTCATACCGTCTCCACTGTATAACCTGCAGCCTCAAGACTGGCTTTTTCTCCTGGACTAACTTCATAGGAGTATCCTCCCAAGTATGCCTCGTCAGCGGCATCTACCTCTTCTGAGGATGGATAGCGAGTTTCGTAGTATTCGCCATCTATCTTAAGAACTGTAATGCCTCTAGTAAGCCTGTAACGGCCAAATAGACGGCCTTCACCTGCAGGGCCTTCGCTCACTGTAGGTGTTGTGAATCTGTATGCCATATAGCCTCCTAAGCCGTTTTATGGATAGAGCAGGAGTTACCCCCTGCCCCACCCATCTAAATACTTAGATTACGCGTTTGGACGTACTGTTGAAGCAGTCTCAATGCGGTACAACGCAGCCTGACGGAAGACAGACCAGTTGATGATTCCATGCCAGCCGACTGGACGGAAACGGTTCAACTTGTCAACAACGTTACCAAACTCAATGCCTGGTTCCTTCCATACTGCCTCAGCAAGTGCTTGCTGTCCTAGTACGTAGGTGTTGTAGACGCGAGTCTGAGTTGCGCCTGTTCCTGAGCCTGACTGTGTGTTTGTCATGCGTGGTGTCTCGATGAAACGAACACCTTCCCATGCGCCTAGTTCACCAGCATAGAGTGAACCAACACCTTGGTACTCATGTGGTGTACGCCAGATGTTGTTACCTGTCTCTGTGCGTAGGTCGTGTGAAACTTCTGGGTGGATGTATGAAACATACATTCCGCCGCGTGTTAGAACATTCTCTGCGCGCAACTTTGTTACTGCGTAACGTACGTCGCGACCCTTGAATGTGTCTGTTGCTGTGATTGCTGTCTTTGCAGCAGTTGTTGATAGTGCTGAGCCAGCCTCACGGATGACGTTTGTACCTGCATCAAGAACAGCAGCAACACCATTGTCTAGTGTCATTGCCATGTTGAATGCAACTGCGTTAGCAATCCATGGGTCTACGTCTGCAAGTGACATTAGTGACAACTTGCGTGTTGGAAGTACAACGCGACCTAGTTCTGTCTGTACGACATCTAGGGTTGTTGTTGCTGGCAATGCTACTGCATCTGGGTCTACAGTTTCAGCGAGTGTGGCACCTGCGATTGAGGTGTCAGAAATATCGTTGTGGAACTGGAAACGAATTGAAGAACCGTCGTGAGTTGGGTTTCCAATTTTCTTGTCCGCAATTGCGCGGAACTGTGGTGTTGAACGCAAGTTGATTTCAATCAACTTGTCGTACGCCATAGTTACAAGATTGGAACCTAACCCCGAGGTTGTGGTTGAAAAGACATCAGGCATCTGCCGATATCCCCTTTCTGGTTAGTGTGCGGTTTTTTACTGACCGCTGAGAATGGATAGAATCTCTTCTTCCGTTGTTGCGTTAGCAAGACGATTTTGTAAATCGTTAGAAGAAGCAGGTGTCTCAGCATTAGTTAGCACAGAATCCATTTTCTGCATTGCAGCGATATCATTTTCGTTTACTGCTGGCTTAGGTGCTGGTGTGTATCCGAAGATTTCACCATTGGCATCTAGCCAGTTACTAATAGCATCTTCAGATGCCTCAATATCGGATGGAATAAACTGTGCAATCTTTTGATTGACACCCTTGGATGTAAGTACATCCTTTAGAATCCGCTCTTTTTGGGCCTTGGTGAGTTCACCATATGATGTCTCAAGTTCTTTGTTTTTGCGCTGCTCAGCCTTTAGTTGCTTACGTAGTCGCTTAACAAGGTCCGAATCTGATTCAAACACAGGTGTGCTTGTTTCTTCATCGTCTTCGTCATCTGCCCAGTAGTTGTCGCGGTTTTCGCTCATAGCGAGTCTCCCTTTTAGTAGTTGTCGCACACCTCAATTCAGATGGGGTATCTGCATTGGCTTGTACTTTCGGTCTTATACGCCCCCTGGGGCCGATGGGTCCAGGTGGGGATTCTTTTATAGGAGTCCTAGTACGTTACTTTGACGTAAGGAACCTGCTGTGGTACCTGCTGAACCTTGGAAGGCTCTAATTTCTTGTTCTTTCAAGCGCTTGCGACGCTCAGACTCAAGACCACTAAACTCTTCTTTTTCAAGTTCTGATTGAACCTGGCCCATAGTTGCTGCGCGTTGGTTCTCATAGATTCCAGAGAGTTTGGTCGTAGTACCAAGTTGAGCAGCAATGTTCTCGAAGCCCTGCGCTGCAAGCGTTGCTGCTCCTTCTTCGGTAACACCCTTTTCAACCATTGTCTGCGCTAGTGCTTTGAAACGCTCACTGTTGAATTGGATACCAGATTGAGCACGGCGAATAGCCTCTGCTGCAAATGCTCCAGTAGTACGATTAATGTTTAGTTGTTCTTGACCAATCTTAGGGTCCATGAAGAAATCCTTAAGGTCAGCAGCAGTTGCAATATAACCAAGTTTCTGTAATGCCTCAACATAGGCTGGGTCTTGGTTAACTGACTTGAGAGTAGCAATGTTTGCACGTCTAGCCAAATCCTCAACAGACACATTATTCTTGGTGTATAGTTTTAGAGATTCTTTGTCAAGATATTTCTTGCTTAGGCTGTACTTGTCTATTACTTCTTTGTAACCCTCAACTGCATTAAATAATTCATTAGCAGACCTAGGTTTTACAAGTCCCTCATTGAGGAAACCATACTCTGTGTAAAAAGGTGACTCAATCTTTGCGCCACTCTTGAGTGTATACTCCTTGTTATTTAGGAATACCTCTGTAGCATTATCGTAATCAAGACCTTCTTTAAGAAGAGATGTCAAAAAAGATGTAGATGAATCAATAATTGCAGCGGAGAATCCAAGATTACTAAGTGCTGCCTTGAGCACCTGAACATTGGTAGTGGGCCCAGTTTCTGTAGTAGATGTCACAAGACCATTGCCTGTAACAACTACTGCAGGGTCGGTTGTAGCAACAACTTTTTTAGGAATAATAGTAGATGTAAAATCTGTCTAAGTAACAGTTGTACTACCATCTGAGTTTACCACAGTGGTCAGGACTGTCTTTCCACCTGTGCCAGTTTTTAGACCAGTACCTGAAACAAGGTTACCCTTTGAATCATAAACATTGCCATAGTTGGTTGTGCGTTTATCAGGAATAGCAGCCCCCATAGGGAATACTTCCTTGTAAGTTCCAACACCACCAGCACCAGTGCGAACAAATTCAATTGTTGCTCCTGCTGCTTTACCTTCAACTGTTAGTTCAGGTTTAGCCTGTGCTTTGTAACCAGCAGTAAGGCGAGCATTTGCTTGTGCATAAGTTTCGCCTTCTAACTTTGCTTCTTTAGATGTGCTCTTAATACCAGCAGCAACTTGCTTTGCTGTTGCAGCATCAATCTCTGCCTGAGTTAATGGTTTTTTTGTTGTTGGTGCTGCTTTAGATGCAGCAAGTATCCCAGCAAGACTTGTTGTGTCTGCCATTATCCACGTCCTAACTTGCTTCTTAGACCTTGGGTTAAGTTAACAGCCTCGTTAATGGCTGTAGAGGTCTTGCCATATCCTGCATCGCTCATGATTAACTTAGTCATTTCCCAATCGTTAGGTAAGCGGTACTTGCCATCATCACCCTTAAAATTAAGCGCTTGCTTAAGTAATGCATCAGATTCAGTAACATCTCTTTCAAGAGCATTAGATAGTGATTGCATAAGTGGCTTGACATACTTGTCAGCGTCTTCTCCTGCATTTACATAATCAGCAATACCCATATACTTTGCAGCAACTTGATTACGGATACCAGTCTTATATTTGTTAATCTTTTCTTGTGCTACATTTTGGTCAGCAGTGCCAAGGATATCCTTGATAACTGGTGATAGCGTTGCAAAGTCTGGTGCTTTAGCATAGTTTTTTACACTTGTCCCTACTAAGTCATCATAGATAGCCTTAGCAGCACCACCTAGATTCTCAACATCAAACTTATCATTTGGAAAGTTCTTAACCAAGAAGTCAGCAAGGAACTGCTGTTGTTCTTCGGCGTTAAATCCTTCACCAGACGTTGTTGTAGAAACCTTATTGATTGCTTGGTACTGGAGAACTCCATCAGCGTTCTTTAACTGCTTTGAGTACTGAGGATTGCCAAACTTATCAATCTTCTGTTTCTTAGTCTTAGGGTCCATAACTGGCTTGCTCTTCTTGTCATAGACAGGAGCATAAGATGTCACAGTGGATGTAGTGCTAGTAGCAGCCTGTGCCTTAATTGTGGAGTTCCACTGGTTGACAAACTTCTTGTCTAGGTCTGCACTAGGTGCTTGACCGAATGCTGTGTAATAAGCATTACCAAACTCAAGACGAGCCTCTGTTTCATCCTTCAACTGCAAGGCAGTAGATATCTGCTTATTGTACTTTGTAGTGGTATCTGGTTGCTTAGGACCAGGCTTAGCACCAACACCATAAGCCTTAAGAGTCTCTAGGTATGAGATAGGGTCTGCATTGTTAGCAGCAGCAAGACCAATAATTGTAGCCATTGCAGAGTCATCTCCAGCCCCAATTACACCAATAGGTGTCTTAGCCTTTGAGAAACCTGTAGCACGAGCAAGTGTCTGCCAGTGGTCAAACATATTAGTTGCTTTAGAACCACTAGGTGCTGCTTGAGCACTAAGCATACGCTTTAAGTTCTGTAGTTCAATAGCCTTTGCAGTGGCATCAGGTGCGTTTAAGTAAGGCAAGTAAGGATTAGTAGCCCCATACATATTAGCAGGCATACCACTAATGATTGCATTAGACATTGATGAAAAGGCGGTAGGTGTTTGAAACCCTGTGTTATAAGGTACTCTCGGTTCTGCCATTTTAGCCCTTCAACTGTCCTGCGAATACTCCGTAATACATACGAGAGAATGATGGATTATCGACCATTAATTGCTCAGCCAATGAAACAAGTTCATTACGCATGAGTGTTGCTAATCCACCCTTTGCAGTAAGTTCTGCATAGTTGGATACTTTTGCTTTGTTAAGTATAGTTTGGAACTCTTGATACTTAGGATAGAACTCAGATATCTGGTTATATACAGGTGATTGAGTAAATGCTGGGTCTTGTAGTGCCTCACCAATACGAGCAATACGCTCTTGCGCTGTACCAGTTGTGACAGCATCAGGTGGGCGTGAGCCACCAAATTGCTTGTTTAACTTGTCAATCTGCTCTTTATACCAGAAGTCTGGGTAGCGATTAGCAATCTGTTGTTCTGCAATCTGGTCCTTAAGCATTGAGTAAACCATGCTTTCAGCCTCATTAGATAACTCTGTAGCAGATAGGCTACGGCGAGCACCTGTTGTCTTTTGCCAGTTGTAGTACTTAAGTGAATACTCTCCACCTGGGAAGAAATAAGGAACTACATCTCCAGGAGAACGAGCATATTTAGCAGCAGCGCTTGGATTATTATTCAACCAAGTCCATGCATCATCAGTACCACGTACGTTACCTGTAGAACCACCTAGTGCAATAAGCAAGTTTTCAGCACCAAATGCCTCAGCAAACTGATAGACAGACTTGCCATAATCACCTGGATTCTTACGAGAAATCTCGTCCCAGTGTGAGTAAAGCATTGTTAATGTCATGAATTGTACTTTGTTCTCAGGAGTCTTAATCTTTGCAAGAACCTCTGTAGATGGAGTAGCAGGTGAGATGCTCTGAAACAGTGCATTCAAGAAGCCAACCTCACGAGATAGTGATTCAGCATCTTGGAATAGTCGTGTACGCTCTGCATCATTTGCTAATGGATTAGTTCCATACTTGCCAGTAGATGCTAAGTATGATGCCCAGTCCTTAACACCACGCTGTACCATTGTCTCATCACCCATACGGTATGCAATAGTCTTGCGTAACCATGCTGGAAACACGAAATCTTCTGCAGATTTAGGTGCACCAAACGGTGTAATAATGTCGCGTAAAATGTCATTAACTGGACCAAATGCTGTTGTTTTACCGCTAGCAGCGTACAATCCCTGTAGTGCAGGTCCAATACCAGGCAACCCTGGGTTAACCTGACCAAATGCTAGGTTAAGTGACTGTACTGGTGCAGTAATCTGCAGTGCTTCACGAGTATCAATGTTCATACCAGCCATAGCACCCATGACAGAACCTACTAGAGGAATCTTGAACTGCTTATTAGTAGAACCTGGCTCAGTATAGAAGAAACCTTGGTTGTCATCATAAGTCATACCACTAATATCATAGAGTGTGTTTGAACCCTCTTGATTAAGTGAGTTGTATGCCTTACCAAACTTGTATGCAGGTATAGGATTAGCCAAGAACAATTCGCCCCACTTATTAAGTGTGTTGTAGTGTGCCTGTGCGAATGGGAAGGCTAGACGCCATGCGTTAGCCCACTGATTCTGACGTGCAGCATCATAGAACAAATCTTTAACATACTTAGAAGCCTCACGCGCAGCCATCTGATGGATAGTCTGCAGTTCAGTAGCACCTTGATGTACGTAATCAATGTTCTTCTCACGCTTTGAAAGTTCTTTAGAGATAACACGAAGTGTGGGATGCTTACGACCTACTGGACGACCCATAAAAGTTACAGGAGCCAGTGAGTTGTTTGCACTTGTAAGCAGTCGCTTGAGGTCATCTGTCTTGAGCATTGGAGCATAACCACCAATGAAGTCCCAATAAGACATCTGATACTCAGGACCAAAGTTATACTTAGACTCTAGTCGGGTTGCTAGTTCAAAGAACTTGTCAACTGCGTATGTAATTTCTTTAGGACCAGCCTGACCAATAGCACGCTCTGTAGTTACGAACACATTAGAACCTGCTACATCATCTGCTGTAAAGTTACTCTGAATTGCTTTGAGGAATTGCTTCTCAGCAACTTCCATTTCAGCGGTATTTTTGATACCCTGAGCATAAGGAGCACGAATCTTGGTTAGTTTCCCACCCTTTTCAACAACAACCTCACCATTGCGAAGTAGTTCTAGTACTAAGTGTGACTTAGGACCACTACCTGCAAGTGCCTTGATGTTACCTGCAACAGTATCTACCTGCTTTTCGTCAAAGAGATAGATAAAGATATTATCTGCGTTGAAGTTATCTTTACCAAATCCTGCACTAGGGTCCTTCAAGAACAGGTTACGAATACCATCATTCTTCTGGAACACACCTGTTGAGAAGTCTTTAAGGATGTTATCTGCAGTATCATACTCATCAATGAGTTTTTGTACATAGGCACGCTTGGCTGCTTCGTCACCATTCTGCATTAATTTAACTACATCTGGGATGAACTTATCAGCCACGAAGTTGTTAATGGTATAGGCAAAGCCTTCCATAAACTGTGGGTGGTTAGAATCTACTACCTTGTAGAACTTAAATACCTGTGAGTGACGGCTAGAGCGCATATCAGAGACAGACTGCTTGCGATTAATCTGTGAACGGTACGCACGAACTGCATCTGTTAGTTCTGCTTCTGCATCTGATTCCTTGAATATCTGACCTGTCGCATCATATTGATACTTACCCCAGCGAGATACCAACTTCTGGAACTCATTGCCTTGTGGGTTTGCAATCACCATTGATAGGAATGATAGCGGACTTGAAATCAAGTTATTGTGACCTGAGAACAATTGACGCATTTGCATTTCTGCAATGTTACGGAAGATGTATGAGAATCGGAATACCAACTGTGCTGTACGCCATACATCGCCAAATTCTTCTGCAAGAACCTTACCCTGACGTACGCGACCATAGACAGCATTAGCCTGGAAGTTAGTTAGAGTCTTTAAGACTGCTTTGCTATCAGGAAGATTAATCATATCGCGGAGCAACTGGTGTTCCAAGATTGCATCTGGCAGTAGAACTGTTTCTCCGCCAGCATTAACAATGTTTGCTACACGGTTTTCAGCGATTGAGCCTAGGCTGTAAGCCTTTTCAATTGCTTCTTCCCTACCAGAAATCTTAGTTGAACGCTTAAGAATATCAATCTCTTCTGGAGTTAAATTAAGTTTCTTACCAATCTGCTCAGTAATCTCAGTGATACCTGATTCAATTGCAACAGCACGCTCTTGGTTAGTGGTAGCCTTAAACAAGTTACGCTGTATAGTAGCAATAACTGCTTCTTGACCTTCTTTACCAAGTACAGTCTTAAACGCTGCAGAACTTACCCAGTCCTCAACGCCATTAACAAGACCTGATGTGTCGCCTAGGTTAAGCATTGTACCGCGTACATAGAAGCGGTTAAACGACTTTTCAATCGCTTCTGCGTAACGTACTGGTGCAAACGATATTGGGTCAACCATACGTGCTAGAGGGTTTGCTGTCATCTTGCCAGCCTGAGCCTTTAGACCTAGTGATAGTGACGCTTTAATATTGCGAGGGTCAACACCTTCTACACCCATGTGCTCTAGAAATACTTTAAGTACATCATCAGGTGTCTTTGCAGCAGTTAATGCAACTACAATATCAGCATCTAACTTCTTACCGAAGAAACGGTGTATAGTTAGTGCATCATCTTCTTTTGCAACTACTTCTGCAATCTGATTAAAACGACGACCAAGCATGAACTGTAAAGGCTTAGAGAAATCTTTACCAACTTCGCCACCAAAGTTATCGACAATACCAATTTCAGAACTTAATTGCTCACGAAGAGCATTCTTCTCTGCAATTTCAGTTTCAATCTTGAGTAACTTGCTTAGTCCCTTGTACTCAGGGTCATTAATAAGTTCACGAAGAATCTCTGGGTCTTTGTTAGCCAACTCACGAAGAGATGAAATGTAAGCAATTCGTTCATCTAACTGTATTTGCTGGTTAAGAATATCATCTAATTGATTCTGACGGGAAGCAAGAGATGTCTCTGTATCCTGAATAGATTGAAGCAACTTAGCAATATTAGGACCAAGGTTAGTTGGGTCTACAATTTCTGCAGCAGCCATAGCAACCTCTGCACGAGATGCAGCAAGACGCTTGGTATTGGTGACTACAAAGCCACCTTCTGCTCCATAAATCGAACGGATGTTCGAAAATCCGTCAACCTTCCAGATGTCTGTAACTGCATCTGCAATTTTAGACATAACAGCAGGGTTTTTAATCTGTGCTACACGGCCAATGAGCGAGCCAAGGCTTTCGCCTGCTACAAGTTCATCGCCAACTGAATAAAGTGAACCTAAGAAACCTTCAAAGTTAGCAGTATCCTGCTTAAGTCCACGAGCAAGGTCATCAAATGCCTGCATTGCTGCAACATCGCCAGTCTCAGTAGACAATTGCTCTAATCTATCGATTAACTGCGCACGACGAGTAGACTCTTCTAGGATTTCATCCTGAGACGCACCCTTAAAATTGTCTGCAAGGTCAAGTAACTTGAAATCTTCATTGCCTTTAGCAGTCATGACGTATTCATCGCGACCACTTGCACCAACTGTAATCTTACCAGCCTCTGGAAGTTCATCTGTAATGATAAATCCATCAAAGAACCCACCAGTGTTCTTCATATCAGCAGATAATGTATCAACTGCTGTTGTTAATTCACCAGTTTGAACCTTTGGATTATAAACGAACCACTCAGCAACTTTATTAGGTGCAAGAGTTGCAGCCGAAGTTGGGTCTGTTGCAAGGTTTGCAAAAATATCTTTATCAGTATTAAGCATCTTAGCAGCAGTCTTAGATAGAACTGCAGCCTTCTGCTTCTCAAGAGTAGTAACTTCTAGTGCAGTCTTCTGATAAGTAGAGTTAAGACGCTTGTATTGCTTTGCTGCTTCTTTCTTTGCAAGTGCTTCTAGTTCAGAAGTATCCTTGGCTACAGATGCAATCTTCTCATCTTGTAGTGCTTGCTGTCCAGCCTTAGATAGTGGACCTAATTCTTCCTTAAACTTTGAAATCTGCTTACCTTGGCGTATTACCTTTGTAGCAGCGCCAGCGCCAAACCATGTGCTTGGGTCTAGAGCAACGTTAAGAGTAGCATCAAGTAATCCCGACATTACTTTGTATGCTGTGGTATCAGGATTAGCACCTAGCGACTTGGCTGCAAAACGACCAATTGTAAATGACTCACCGTTAATCTTACCGTATGCACCCATTGCTTTTGCTTGGTCTTTGCCAACGCGTGACTCAGGTGCAATAAAGAATCCTGAACCAGTACTTACTCCACCCTTGAAGTCAGTTGCATCTGCAATAAGAGCACCAAACTGTGTGTTCTTTCCACCAAGTGTTGCCAAATCTTTTACGAACTGTCCAGCATTTCCTGCTGAGATGTCGCGTGTTAGTGTAGTTGCAAGGTCATAAGGCTGACGAAGCATAGCAAAACCTACACGAGTAGCACCCTTAAGTGGGTCATAAACAAGATTACCAAAAGCAGCACCAATAGAACCTAGAACTCCACGGTCTTTCTTGACACTTGATTTAATCTTTTCAACATTCATTGCATCATTCTTAAGTTGTGCAATGCCGTCCATTGAAACAATCTTGCCAATGCCAGGTGTATTAACACTAAGCCCCTGTTGAACCATAGCCATAACTAGGTCTTTGCTCATATTTGGGTAGCGTGAAGTAATCTGATTAAAGTTATCAAATTTATCAGGCGTCAAAGAAGCCATCTGCATACCAACCATACGGCGCATTGTTTCGCCTTGGTTGTTATACAGTGATTGAGCAGCAGGAGATAATGTTGGGTTAGCCACTAAATACCCAATTCGTTATATGCTTCAACCATCAAACGTAATTGGCGTGAGTTAGGATTTGCCATCAGCATTGCACGTGCAAGAACAGAGCCTTGGTCAATTGCATCAACTGGTGTAGGCAGTACTTCTTGTCCTGCGCCTGGGCCGTATGTTGCACCCTCTGATAGAGGAACTCCCTGTGTACCAGGAGCGAATGCATTAACAGCATCAACTGAACCTGACAAAGGATTACCCTGTGGCATTGATGGCATAACAGGTGTAGGTACATTTGTAGAAGCACCTTGTGCGATGCTAGTTACGTCTGCGCGCTCACCATAAGAACCACCTGACATATTCTGAATCTTTGCTTCGCGTTGAATCTTTGCTACGCGCTCTGATACATTTTTATCAGTACGAGATGAGTTTGCTCCCATGCCTGAGACTACTTCATTAACAGCCATTAGTCTTCATCCTCATCTAAGTGTTTTCTAATATCATCTAGTGTTGGTGCAGATACCATCCATTCAGGACGCATCTCTGTTGCAGATAAAATCCACAATGCATTATCAACTGTAAATCCTGCTTTACGCAAAGACTTATAAAATTCATGTAACTCGATAGCATACTGGTCTAGTTTTGAGTAGTCTTCGTCAACTACCTTTTTCTTTCTTGTAGCCATTTGAGTTCCTTATCCTAGTCCTGCTAACATTGTTGCTAAATCTGGGGCTTGTTGAGGGGCCCCGCCAGAAGGTTGTCCAGGAGCCGCTGGGGACGGGGGCGCTTGCTCAACTGGGCCTTGTGTGCCTGGCGGAGCCATCTCCGACTGCGGAGGCTGTTCAGGTGTTTCCACCTTAAACACTGCCAACGCAGCAGACTCTATGCTCTCCCCTTTACGACGACGCTCAATGACATCGGCAATATTCTGGATTAACTTAGTTGGGTCTTGACCCTGTGCGACCATTGCTGGAATTGCTTGCGCACTTGCAGTAATAGATGCAGTAAGATTCTCGCGCATCTTTTCAATCTCGATACGCTGTTCTTCCATAGTAACGTTAACGCTCCATGGCAACTCGCGACGAATAAAGTCCTTAGATACTAAATCAGCACCTAGTGCTTGAAGGGAGAAAATTAGAGCGCGTGAAGGGTCTAATCCAGCCATCAAGCCATATCGGACTTCTACAGAAGTATCGCCCTTAATGTCCTTGCTTGGCATGTACTTTAACTCGTACGGTGTTCCTTGCGCGGTTCCTCTAACTGTCTTCTTTTCATTGAAAAGGATTTCATCCATTTCGAAACATAACTTGATGACATCTTCCAACACCTCAGCAAGAACTGTTTGACCAGCCTTAATCTGAGAGTCGAAAGCACCAAGCAATGCCTGGACACCTTGGCCAGTGATAACACTAGCGTCAATGTTTCCAGTTCTACCCTCAGGATATCGAGCACCAAGTCTTAATTCTGATTGGAGTGCTGATTGCTCCTGGAAAGTAGCAGCGGGAATGTCCAAACGAACACGCCCAACACCATTAGGATTTGTAGTACGAATGATTGCATCTGGGCCCATAGGCATATCAAGTACATCATCAGGTACTACAAGTGGAGCCTGGATAGACTTTTCAGCCGCTTCCATGGCAAGGTTAGCAAAACGAGCACGAGCAAGTTGTACAAAAACTACATCATCAAACTGTCCGCGAGCCTTTCCATCAATAGATGGACGCTCTGCAACTACTACGGTCATCTTACCCATAGGGTTTGCAGCAATACTAAGTACTAAATCTTTACGTGAAGGAACATACAAGACAATTGAATCTTTATCCATGTAGCGGATGATTTCAATCTCTTGGTTCAAGTTCTGGTCATAGCCAAACTGACCAAGAAGTGCACGGTCATTCTCAGGAAACTCATTGACAAGTTCAATCAATGTCTTGTTGTAACGCTTAGCGTATGCAACTAAACGACCAAAACGGTCACGCTCATAGTAGACACCAGTTGGGTCTTCTACGCGGATACGAGGTAACTTGCTATCCCAGTCTGCCTCAACATGTATAGGCAAGAAACCATAGGAGAAGTACTGGTCAGAACCTGGGTACATCTGAGTCTGCAAACGAGATGTATAGACATAGTTGTTTGCAATCATGCTGCGCTTGTCAGCAAACTCACGGGCATTATCTGATGTTACATTTGTAGTAGAGCAGTTGATAGAAGGTAGCGGTGCTAGAACTTCTGCCAAGTCGCGTGCTGCAACATCGATAAAGTTAGCAACCATGGCATGTGACATTCCCTCAGGGAACATGTCGGGAAATATCTCGACCATTTTTCCCTGGCGCACAGCAAGTATGTTAGCCATTTGGGTATCGCGCTCATAAGCACGATGCTTCATAGACTCCACACGACGTGCGATGAGTTTGATGTCTGCCATTGTTGTCCTATTCGTATTGAGCAAATTCGTAATCGTTTAGATTTATCATGTAACGATTACCTTGTTGTTTGGGTGTTGCCCACTTGTTTGGTATGTGACTTTGCCCCATACGTGTTGTACTGATTACTTCACGTGCACGCAGTTCACAGAACCACAATGCCATCACGCAGTCAGTCTTACCCTTAGTATCTGGCTTCCAAGTAATTAACTGTTGGATTAAAGCCTTGACACCTTCTGAACCATCTTGAGATGGAAGTTCAATTAAGTTATCATCTTGATGTACATTAGAACGCATAGTCCCAAACAGGCCTGACATAGCAGCCACACCGAAACCAGTATCCCATTTGTTCCTACCAGTGAACTGGCTTGAGAATCTTACACCAGCCGAGGCAAGAAAATTACGCAAGACTTCATCTAAAGCATAAGCCTTCTGATGAGCGTTAGTCTCAATACGTAGTTCTTGAGGATGATACTTACCAACCCAGTCCTCAATCAATTGTTGAATCTTTTGAGGAGTAGGCTCTTGCATATTCTCTACATCAAGGATGTAGCGTTTTCTAGTCTGACGGTCAACCGTCATAATAACAGCAGCGGTATTACCAGACATCGCGGGGTCTAAGCCCATGATGGTGTACCACTGACCTTGCTCACTGGGATGACCAGGAGTTCCAGGCTTTAGAATCCCTCTTTTGCGCATCCTATTGACAGAACCTTGGACACATGCAGGGGGAAAGATTGAATCTTCTTGGACGTCTTGCTGTTGATAAACAAGTGCCCAAGCAGAAGGAGAGACCTCTGAACGTCTACGAAACAGTGCTGGCCCATTCCATTTAGGATAAAGACCGTCTTCATCGGGAAGGATGCTGTCATCTGAACCCTCCCATGGGATATTAGACTTTGGCCAAAGGGTAGTCCATTTTTCTGGGTCATCGTTATACTCCAATACTGCTGGCATTGACATGTATGTAAACGGTGTCTTGCCACCCGTCCAGTGGTCAGGATTGCGAATCTCTCGATATAAATCATTTGAGGCAATACGTGTGCCCACAATCAGCAACTTACCAGAATCACCCAGACGAGTAATTACATCTCGCTGCAACCACAACAGTTGCTTTTCCCATTCATGAGCGTTTGATGTAGTAACAACGTCGTCAAGAATGATAAGGTTAGAACGAGCACCAGTGATTTGACCACCCACACCAAGTGCCTGAACAGTCGGGTCCTTTTCGGTGGAGTCACGGCTGAGGTAGATACGGTCTGCTTTCCAGGTATCTGCATCCTCTTTCCATCCTCCGACAGAACCATAGACGGCTTGCATCTTAGCCCACCGCTCATGAGACAGGCGCTGCTTGATTGAGTATAAGTATTCTTTGGCGCGCTCTTGAGTCTTTGAGACGATGGTAATCTTGATGTTGGGGTCCATGGCAATGCGATAGACACAGTAGTTGACCGTGATAACGGTAGACTTGGCATGCTCGGGGGGTACGTTTATCAGAAGCCGTTTGCCTGAGGCAGGCTCATATACCATGCTGTCATGGATGTAACTTGGCTCACGGCCCTCAAGGATATCAATCCAAGAGCGGTGATGGTCAAAGATGGGGCTTCCCAGGAACTCCTTCGAGAACTCCTCAAAGCCTATCTTAAACTTAGCGTCCCCTGTGACGATAGAGAGCGTCTTCTCTCCCTCAGTTCGCGCCTTTTCTAGGGCGGCCATGAACTGCTCGTCTTTGCGCCAGTCTTTCATGACATCGGGCTTTCTATCAGCCCTGGCGATTGCATCCTGCAAGTCTAAACCTTGCTTGATAAATTCTAATACTTTGGCCTTAGCCTCTTTTAGTGCCACCACATTGTGATGTTCTTTACCACCCTTGGCAGCCATATAAACCCTCCGTAATAAATCCCCTTTATCGCTCGGTGCTTTCAGCACCTCGCTAACCCCTCGTGTGTTCGTGGCTGGCAATCAAAGCCAGCCCTTACGGTCTGTCTTAGCCACCCACTCACAGTCAGATAAACTCACTACGTTGCTGTCGTTCGTTTATCGTTACATATATACTAACCCGTTCAAATACAAAAACCGAACGGTAGTATATACCGAATGTGACGGAAGTCACTAGAAATATACTACCAATACGGACATATCGATACACTGGAGCCTAAATACTGGAAAAATAATTTTAGGCGATAGTGTATACCTATAGCCAGGGGCTATAACAAGCACTGGGGTCGCCATAGCGACCACGAAGTTTTTTGGCGAATGATGAGCGCGAGGAACGAGCGCATTCGCGCTTTTGGGGGTCGCAGGGGGCGGAGCCCCCCGTCCGATTTAGTATTCGAACACTTGTTCGGTAAGCCTTCGGGGTTTGTG
>Ga0315905_10002546_pt1 | contig 19170 bp, 16 predicted proteins | sample LakEriMetagenome_5_FD_203522 | JGI IMG/M metagenome (GOLD analysis project Ga0315905, IMG submission 203522) | Freshwater fungal communities from buoy surface, Lake Erie, Ohio, United States - Buoy 4 MA121 | ecosystem: Environmental > Aquatic > Freshwater > Lake | place: USA: Lake Erie, Ohio... | reverse complement strand
GGTCTGAAAAGCGTGCAAGCTCGGGGAGATAGCGACGGATGAACCGTCCCTGCGCATCGAAGCGCCGCGATTGTGTGACCGGGTTGAAGATCCGGAACCAGGGCTGAGCATCGCATCCGCTCGAGGCGGCCCACTGCCAGCCGCCCACATTGGCCGACAGATCGAAGTCGATCAGGTGTTCGGCAAACCAGCGCTCGCCCAGGCGCCAGTCGAGGCCCAGGTCCTTGCACAGAAACGATGCGACCACCATGCGCAGACGGTTGTGCATGTAGCCGCTGTGCAGGATCTGCCGGATGGCTGCATCGACCAGGGGGTAGCCGGTCTTGCCCGTGACGAAGGCCTGCCACAGTCGCTCGGCCTGAGGGCCCTGCTCCCAGACGATCGCATCGAACTCCGGCTTGAAGGATTGCCGGGCCGAGTGCGGATGATGGTGCAGGATCTGGAAGTAGAACTCGCGCCAGATCAGCTCATTGAGCCAGGTCTGAGCACCTGCTGCATCGGTGGGGTGCTGCTGCATGACCGCCAGCGCTTCGCGGGCCAGGGCTCGCACCGCGATCGTGCCAAAGCGCAGATGAACCGACAGGTAGGAGGGTCCGCGTCGCGCCGGTTCGTCCCGCGCCTCCTGATACCGCCCAATCCTGCCCAGAAAATCCTCGACCAGGGCCCTGGCGCCAGCGGCGCCGGCCTGGATGCCCAGGGCTTCGAGCCCGGTGGCCTCAAAGCCGATGGCCTGGGGATCGGGTACGCCCGGCAGTAATCCCCTGGGGTGTACGGCGGTCAGTTGCGCTCTGGCCATCGGCTCAGCCACCAGCCGCTCACGCATCAGGGCATCGCTCACCTCGTGCTCAACGAGGGCCTGTGGTTCGGCCTGCAGCCGTTTCATCCACGCGTTGCGATAGGGCGTGAAGACCGAGTAGGGCTTGCCGGTCGCGCTCAGCACTTCGTCGGTCTCGAAAACCACCTGATCCTTGTGCAACTGCAACGCAGCCCCCTGCAGTGCGAGCCGGCGGGCGACCTCGGCATCCCGGGCGACGGCCTGCGGCTCGTAATCCCGGGCGGCATGCACGACCTTGATTCCCAGGCTGCTCACCAGGTCAGCAATGCAGTCGGGACCGGACCCATGCATCACGATCAGCGCTGCGCCAGCCTCTCGAAGCGCCGAATCGAGCCCCGACAGGCAGTGCAGGATGAAATCCACCCGCCGGTCGGTGCGCGAGGGCAGGGCCTGCAGAATGTCGGTATCCAGCACGAAAGCCACGTGTACGCTGCGGCTCGCGCGCAGGGCTGCCGCAAGCGCAGCCTGATCCTGCAGACGCAGGTCGCGGCGCAGCCACACCAGATGGGGGGCCGCTGACGGCTCGCAAGCCAGATGGGGGGCCGCTGACGGCTCGCAAGCGGGGAGCGGGGTCGTGCTGGAGGTCATCGGAGGTTCTTGAGTGGAGTCAGGCAAAACAAGGGCGGCCGATTGTGCCCCCTGGTGCCAGGCCCTTAGAATTCATCCGATGAACGCTGACGGTCTTTCCACCAACCTCACCAACCACTTTCTGCTGGCCATGCCGGGTCTGCAGGACGGCCAGTTCGGCGGGGCCGTGGTCTTCATCGCCGAGCACAGCCCCAAGGGGGCGCTGGGCGTGGTCATCAACCAGCCGATGGAGCTCGACCTCAGTCAGCTCTTCGAGCGGATCGATCTGCGTCTCGAAATCGCCCCGCTCTCCAGCAGCCCTGTCTTTTTCGGTGGGCCGGTTCAGACCGACCGGGGCTTTGTCCTTCACCAGCCCGTGGGCAACTGGAGTTCAACGGTCACGGTGAGCCCGCAGGTCGGACTGACGACCTCGCGCGACGTGCTCGAGGCGGTCGCGCGCGGGCAGGGGCCGGATCGACTGCTGGTCTCACTGGGCTATGCCGGCTGGGGCCCTGGGCAGCTTGAAGACGAAATCGCCCGTAATGCCTGGCTCACAGTCGAGGCTGATCCCGAGCTGATCTTCGACGCGCCGGTCGACCAACGACTGCACCGGGCTTTCGGTCTGCTGGGTGTCAATCCCGCATTCCTGTCGTCTGCGGCTGGGCATGCCTGAGCCCGCCCGGACCTTGATGGGTCTGGATTTCGGGGTGCGCTGCATCGGGGTGGCATTGGGCAACAGCCTCACGAATCGGGCCCGCGCCCTGACCGTCATCGACACCGTGGTCACGGATCAGCGCTTTGCCCAATTGGCTGCACTGATCGCACAGTGGCAGCCCGATGGCCTGGTGGTGGGCCGCCCGCTCAATGATGATGGCTCGCCCACCCCCACAACCGCGCGGGCGGAGCGCTTTGCCAACCAGTTACGCGGGCGCTTTGGCCTGCCGGTGCTGGCGGTCGACGAGCGATTTTCCAGTCGGGAGGCGCAGGCTATCATCGCCAGCGGCCCGCGTCAGCGTGCGGGCGAACCCCGGGGTGATGACGCGGTCGCCGCGGCGGTGATCCTGCAGCAGGCTCTCGATGCTCATACCCAATGGCTTGCCGAGCTTCCCGCCGCCCGTGTCCCGTCCCGACCCTGATCCGTCCGACTTGTCCTGTGCACTGCCTCGCCCCCGATTCCGTTCCAAGGCCCTGATGTCCTCCTCTTCGAATGCCCCCCAAAAAACCATCGGTTCGGTCGGCTCCCATGTGCCCGATGCCGAGTCCGCCTATGAGGCCTTGCGCCAGACGCTGGCGCCGCGCTTCGCTCCGGGTCTGAAGGCGCCCGTGCTGGTGGGCATTCATTCGGGAGGTGCCTGGGTGGCCGAACGACTGCACCAGGCCTTGTGCCCTGAGGCGCCCATCGGTTTTCTCTCGAGCGCGTTTCATCGGGATGATTTTTCAAGCCGGGGCCTGCAGGCGGGTGGCCAGCGGGGCACCACCCGCATCGATTTCAAGGTCGAGGGCGCAGACATCCTGCTGATCGACGATGTGCTCTACACCGGACGCACCATTCGCGCGGCCCTCAATGAGCTCTTTGATTATGGGCGGCCCCGACGCGTGGACCTGGCGGTGCTGGTGGACCGCGGCGGACGCGAGTTGCCCGTGCATGCCGAAGCCGCGGGCTGTCGCCTCGCACTCGATCCCGCCCTCAGCCTGGTGCTCGGCCGAGACGCAGATCGTTTTGTCTTTACCGTGGAGGGCGCCTGAGATGAGGCATCCCCAGCTCAATGAGCATGGCGAGTTGCGCCACCTGCTGACCATTGATGGTCTGCCGCGTGATGTCATCACCCATATTCTCGATACCGCCGCCTCGTTTCTGGAGGTGAGCGACCGCGCAGTCAAGAAAGTGCCTCTGCTGCGCGGCAAGTCGGTGTTCAACCTGTTCTTCGAGAACAGCACCCGTACCCGAACCACCTTCGAGATCGCGGCCACCCGGTTGTCGGCCGATGTGGTGAACCTGGATGTCCGGACCTCGTCGACCTCCAAGGGCGAGTCTTTGCTCGACACCATCGACAACCTGGCCGCCATGAATGCCGACATGTTCGTGGTGCGCCACGCGCAAAGCGGCGCCCCGTTCATGATCGCCCAGCATGTGGGGCCGGGCCTGCACGTGATCAACGCAGGTGACGGGCGTCATGCCCATCCCACGCAGGGCCTGCTCGACATGTACACCATCCGCCATTACAAGAAGGACCTCACCGGCCTGCGGGTTGCAGTGGTGGGCGACATCCTGCATTCGCGGGTGGCTCGCAGTGACATCCAGGCACTCACCACGCTCGGTGTGCCCGAAGTGCGGGCGATCGGTCCGCTGACACTCCTGCCGCCGGGTCTGAAGGAAATGGGTGTACAGACCTACACCGACATGCGCGAGGGCCTGCGCGGTGTGGATGTGATCATCATGCTGCGCCTTCAGAACGAGCGCATGCGCGGTGCGCTGCTGCCTTCTGCGCAGGAGTACTTCAAGCACTACGGCCTGACCGAGGACAAGCTCGCACTGGCTGCGCCCGACGCGATCGTGATGCATCCGGGTCCGATGAACCGGGGTGTGGAGATTGAGTCGGCCGTGGCCGATGGCCGCCAGTCGGTCATTCTGTCGCAGGTCACCTTTGGCATTGCGGTTCGCATGGCCGTCATGAGCATCCTGGCGGGGACACGATGAACATCACGATTGCAGGCGCACGCATCATCGATCCGGCGAGCGGGCTCGATCGGGTTGACGACCTTCATCTGGCGCAGGGCCGCATTCTGGCGATCGGTGCGGCGCCCCGGGGTTTCGCTGCCGAGCGGCGCCTGGAGGCTGCAGGCCTGATCGCCTGCCCGGGTCTGATCGATCTGTCAGCCCGGCTGCGCGAACCGGGCTTTGAGTACAAGGCGACGCTGGAGTCCGAGATGCAGGCGGCGCTTGCCGGTGGCGTGACCAGCCTGCTGTGCCCGCCCGATACCGATCCGGTACTCGATGAGCCGGGTCTGGTCGAAATGCTCAAGCATCGCGCCCGCAGCCTCGATCAGGCCCACCTGTATCCGCTGGGAGCGCTCACCATCGGATTGCACGGCGAGGTGCTGACCGAGATGGCCGAGTTGGCTGAGGCGGGTTGCGTGGGATTCTCCCAGGCCAATGAAGCCGTCGCAGACACGCAGGTTCTTGCCAGGGCCATGCAGTACGCCCGCAGTTTCGGCTACACGGTCTGGATACAGCCGCAGGATCCGCATCTGTCGCGGGGTGGCGTGGTCCACAGCGGGCCTGTGTCAGGTCGCCTGGGCCTGTCCGGTGTGCCGGTCACGGCTGAGACCGTGGCCCTGCATACGCTGTTCGAGCTGGTGCGAACCAACGGCTGTCGGGTTCATCTGTGCCGCATCTCGTCGGCACGAGGGGTTGAACTGCTGCGCGAGGCACGCCGGGAAGGTCTGCCGGTGACCGCCGATGTGGCTGTGCATCATCTGCATCTGACCGATATCGATATCGGCTACTTTGATTCCAACTGCCGGGTGGTACCGCCGTTTCGTTCGCAGCGTGACCGCGAGGCGCTGTGTGCGGCACTGGCCGACGGCACCATCGATGCCGTGTGTTCCGATCACACGCCGGTCGATGATGATGCCAAGCTGCTGCCCTTTGGCGAGGCGGAGCCGGGCGTCACGGGCCTGGAGCTTCTGTTGCCGCTGACCCTGTCCTGGGCCGAGCGTCAGGGGGTTCCTCTGGTCAAGGCGCTCTCGCGCCTGACGATCGATGCCGCTCGCATCGCGGGCTGCGAAGGCGGCCGGCTGGCTGCAGGCGAGCCTGCCGATCTGTGCGTGTTCGATCCAAAGCAGGCCTGGGTGGTGAGTCCGGCCAGCCTGCGCAGCCAGGGTCATCACACGCCGTTCATTCAGCGCGAGGTGCTGGGCCGTGTGCGGTACACCCTGGTGGGCGGCCGCGTGGTGCATGAATGAATCGCGAGCCCTTCGCAAATCGATCCTTCGTGAATGCATCATGAGCGCCTTGCGGCGGTTATGGCGATTGCCGGTCGTGCTGGCGCTGTTGCTGCTCGGCCTGGCCACGGTGCTGGGCGTGTTCCCGTGGATTCGTGTCGCCCGCCGTGAGGCGCTGATCGCGGTCTGGTCAAGGGCCTTGCTGTGGGCCTGCGGCGTGCGGGTGCATGAGCGGGTCGCGCCCGGTGCCGAGCCTCTGTCGGCCCTGCGTGGCCTGCAGGGTGAGGGGCAGGGGCGACTGCTGCTGCCCAACCACATCTCCTGGCTCGACATCTTCGTGATCGATTCAATCGCGCCCGCTTCTTTTGTCGCCAAGTCCGAGATCGCCCGCTGGCCGCTGGTGGGCACCCTGGTGTCGCGCGCGGGCACGGTATTTGTCGAGCGGGGTCGCCGGCATGCCGTGCACGGCGTGATTCAGGCGCTGGGCGCCCGATTGGCTCAGGGGTATCGCGCAGCGGTTTTCCCGGAGGGCACAACGAGCGAGGGCGATCGCCTGCTGGTCTTTCATGGCAACCTGATTCAGGCTGCACTCAATGCTGGCGTGCCCATGATTCCGGTGGGCCTGCGTTACATCGATCCGGATGGTGAGCGCAGCCATGCGGTGCTGTATGTGGGCGATACGACGCTCGTGGCCTCGATCTGGCGCATCACAGGCCATCCACGGCTCGATGTCGAGGCCCATGTGCTGCCGGCACTCGAGGCCGAGGGTCTGACCCGTCAGGCGGCTGCCCAGCAGGTGCGCCAGAGGCTGGGTGCGCATCTGGGCCTGGCTTTTGACGATACGGCCCGCCAGTGGCAGTCGCAGCAGTCGTAGCGGTCGTTCCAGCAAGCGCAGACACCGGCTTCTGTACCATTGCAGTCCCTTGCAGCGCGAATGCGCTGCGGCTTACCGGGGTTCACGAACCCGACTCATGACATGACTGGCCTGACCACACGCATTCTTCATGCCGACCGACTCGGCGGCTCCGAACACGACGCCGTGCACAAGCCGCTGCATGTGGCCGCCACCTATGCCTATCCCGACGCAAAAACACTGGCCGCCGTGTTCCAGGGGCGCCAGTCGGGCTATGTCTACTCGCGCCAGGGCAACCCGACGGGTGCCTCGCTCGAGGCCAAGATCACCATGATGGAGCAGGGCCGTGGTTCGGTGGTCTTCACTACCGGCATGTCGGCCATCTCCTCGACCATGATTGCGCTGCTGCGCCGGGGCGATCATGTGGTGAGCAGTCAGTTTCTGTTTGGCAATACCAGTTCGCTCTTTCATACCCTGGTCGGTATCGGTGTGGACATTTCGTTTGTCGATGTCACCGATCTGAATGCGGTCGCAGGCGCCTTGCGTCCCGAGACCCGCATGGTGTTTGCCGAGACCATTGCCAATCCCCGGACCCAGGTGGCTGATCTGGTGGGCATTGGTGCCTTGTGTGATGAGCGCGGCGTGCTCTTCGTGATGGACGGTACCCTCACCACCCCCGAGTTGATTCGCGGGCGTGATGTGCAGGCCAGTCTGGTGGTGCACGCACTCACCAAGGCCATCGGCGGCCATGGCAACGCCCTGGGCGGATCAGTCACGGACACCGGACTCTACAACTGGACCCGGTATCCCAATATTGCCGAGTCCTACCGCAACCTCGATCCCAAGGCCTGGGGTCTGCAGCAGATCCGCAAGAAAGGCCTGCGTGATCTGGGGGCCACCCTGCGTGCCGAAGATGCCCATCGCATCGCGGCCGGAGCAGAGACCCTTTCACTGCGCATCGAGCGCACCTGTGCCAACGCACTGGCGCTTGCGCAGTGGCTCGAGCAGCAGCCCCAGATCGATCGGGTGCATTACCCCGGCCTGGCAAGCCACCCCCAGCATGCGCGAGCCACGCAACTCTTTGGCAAACGCTACGGCAGTCTGCTGTCCTTCGAATTGCGCGCGGAGATCGACTGCTTCGCGTTTCTGGATGCGCTCAAACTCGTGATCCTCTCGAGCCACCTGTCCGACAACCGTACCCTGGCCATTCCGGTGGCGCACACCATCTTCTACGAGATGGGCGCGCAGCGTCGGGCCGAGATGGGCATTGCCGAAGGCCTCATCCGGCTGTCGGTGGGCATCGAGGATCTTGCCGATCTGCAAGAGGATCTGGGTCAGGCCCTGGCGAGTTGTTCCTGAGCCAGGCTTGTTGACTCTGGGTCTTGAGGCCGACCCATCAATCTTCAGGCCGACCCATCAAAAATGAGCGGGATCGCGTTCGCGCGGGCACCTGACCTGAAACACTTCTCGGTCCTCGAGACGTACGGCACTGAGTGATCCACCCCATACGCAGCCGGTATCGAGGGCGAGCAGATGAGGGCGCAGGATCAGGCCCAGCGTGGACCAATGCCCGAAGATGATCGGGGTCTGCGCCGTGCGCCGGCCCGCAACCTCGAACCAGGGCAGATAGCCGGCTGGCGCGCTCTGCGCGGACTCCTTGAGCGTGAAGTCCATGGCCCCGTCGGGTGCGATGAAGCGCAACCGGGTGAAGGCATTCACGATGAGGCGCAACCGGTCGTCACCGCTCAGTGAGGGGTCCCAGCGATCGGGCTGGTTGCCATACATCACGCCCAGAAAGTCGCCCCAGTGCGGACCCCGCAGCACAGCCTGCACCTCTTCGGCCAGGGCCAGGCAGTCCTGGACATCCCATTGCGGCAGAACGCCGGCATGCACCATCAGATGGCCTTGAGCGAAATGCGCCATCGGCCGATGCCGCAGCCAGGTGAGCAGGGCGTCGCGCTCGGCATGCTCGAGAATGGGGGTGAGCGTGTCGTGTCGATGCAGCTTGCGCGCACCGACCGACGTGGCCAGCAGATGCAGGTCGTGATTGCCCAACACGGCTACAGCACGATCGCCCAGGGCCTGCACGCGCTGCAGGGCCTGCAGGGAATGCGGCCCGCGGTTGACCAGATCACCGCAGAACCAGAGTGACTGCTCGTGGTGCGGGTCGGCCCGATGGAGCAAGGCCCCAAGACGGCCGTTGCAGCCCTGAAGGTCACCAATGACCAGAGTCATGAGCGCAAGGGGTTGAAAGTTAGAATCGAGGGCAGTGTGGCAGAAATCCTCACCTGCAGACATCGTTGCCATTTTTTCGAAAGGCCTCCTCCATGCCGCTTTCTTCTTCGATCTTCAAGGCCTATGACATCCGCGGCATCGTCGATGGCCCGGCCGACAAGGTCACGCTCACCGATCAGGCCACGCGTCAGATCGGGGCCGTGCTCGGCTTGCGGGCGCGCGAAGCGGGCATTTCGGCAATCGTTGTGGGCCGCGACGGGCGTCTGTCTGGGCCCCGGCTGGTGGCGGCGCTCAGCGCCGGTATCCGAAGCGCCGGAACCGGTGTGATCGATATCGGCATGGTGCCCACCCCGGTGGTCTACTACGCCACGGTCCTGACCGGAACCGGCTCAGGCGTGGCCGTGACGGGCAGTCACAACCCCCCCGAGTACAACGGCCTGAAGATGATGCTGGGCGGCCGAACCCTGTATGGCGAAGAGATCCAGGGGCTGTACCGCAGCATTGTGGAGCCTGGGTTCGAAGCGGGTCTGCTGCCCGATCCCGACGCCGCAGGCGTGGCGCCTGTGCAGTCGCGCGACGTCACTGCCGAGTATCTCGATCGCATCCTGGGCGATGTGAAGCTCGCCCGACCCATGAAGGTGGCTGTCGATTGCGGCAATGGCGTGGCGGGCAGCCTCGCGCCCGAGTTGCTGCGTCGCCTGGGTTGCGAGGTGACCGGTCTGTTTACCGAGGTCGACGGGCACTTTCCGAATCATCATCCCGACCCCGCGCATCCCGAAAATCTGCAGGACCTGATGCGCTGCCTGCGCGAGACCGACTGCGAGATCGGGCTGGCCTTTGATGGCGACGGTGATCGCCTGGGCGTGGTCACCCGATCGGGCGCGATCATCTGGCCCGATCGTCAGCTGATGCTGTATGCCGCCGATGTGCTGGCCGCCCGACCCGGTTCGACCATCATCTACGACGTCAAATGCACGCGCAATCTCGCGCCCTGGATCCGTCGTCATGGGGGCGACCCCCAGATGTGGCGTACCGGTCATTCGCTGATCAAGGCGCGACTGAAAGAGACTGGCGCTGCGCTGGCCGGTGAGATGAGCGGCCATGTGTTCTTCAACGATCGCTGGTTCGGCTTTGACGATGGCCTGTATACCGCCGCGCGTCTGCTCGAGATCCTGTCGCGCAGCGCCGATCCGGGTGCGGTACTCGAAGCCCTGCCCGATGCCGAGGCCACGCCCGAATTGCATGTGCACATGGCCGAAGGCGAAAACTTCCGCCTGATCGATCGGCTGCAGCGCGAAGCGCGTTTTGAGGGTGCCGAGCAGGTGATCACCATCGACGGCGTGCGGGTTGAATATGCCGACGGGTTCGGCCTTGCTCGGGCCTCGAACACCACGCCCGTGGTGGTCACCCGGTTCGAGGCTGATAATCCTCAGGCTCTGGCCCGCATTCAGGCGGCTTTTCGTGCAGCAATCGGGGCTGTTGCCCCGGACGTGAAGGTGCCTTTCTGAGCCTGATGCTCTACAGCCTCGGCTGGTGGTTCGGGCTGCCTCTGGCGCTTGCCTATCTGGTGTGGCGTGCGCGCCGTCAGCCTGAGTATCTTCATCATGTTCGCGAGCGCCTGGGCTGGGCCCCGCCGGCCCGACCGACAGACCGGCCCTTGATCTGGATTCATGCAGTATCGGTGGGCGAAAGCCGGGCCGCCTTGCCTCTGATTCAGGCACTGGCTAAAGCCCACCCGGCCGTCCATGTCCTGATCACGGCCATGACGCCCACCGGGCGTGAGACCGCCCGAGCCCTCTACGCCCCCGTGCTGGGTCATCGCCTGCATCAGGCCTGGTTGCCCTGGGACCTGCCGGGCGCGCAGCGAAGGTTTCTGTCGCACTGGAAACCCGCCTTCGGCGTCCTTATGGAAACCGAACTCTGGCCCAACCTGATGAAGGCTGCCCGACAGACCGGGGTGCCGGTCGCACTCATCAATGCGCGTCTGTCGCAACGTTCTCTGCGCAAGGGCCTGCGTTTCAAGGCGCTCATCACGCCAGCCGCGCAAAGCCTGAGCCTCGTACTGGCTCAGACACAGGACGATGCACGGCGCATGGCCATCCTGGGCCGCAGTGCGGATGCCATCACAGGCAATCTCAAATTCGACAATGCGCCCGATCCTGAGCGGATGGCACAAGGGCAGCGCTGGCGCGAACAGATCGGGCGCCGGGTGGTGCTGTTTGCCAGCAGCCGGGAGGGTGAAGAGGCGCTGCTGCTGGCGCACTGGCCGCGTCAGACCGACCTGCTGCTGGTGATCGTGCCGCGGCATCCCCAACGATTTGATGAAGTGGCCCGGCTGATTCAGCAAGACGGGCGTGTTCTCTCGCGGCGGCTGGCTCTGGATGAGGTGCATGCCGATTTCAGTGTCGTCGATGTGCTGCTCGGCGACTCGATGGGCGAGATGGACGCCTGGTACGCGCTGGCCGATGTCGTGATCATGGGGGGGTCGCTGGGCCCCTATGGTTCGCAGAACCTGATCGAACCCTGTGCGGTGGGGTGTCCAGTGCTCCTGGGGCCCAACACCTGGAATTTTGCCGAAGCAGCCCAGGGTGCACTCGACGCAGGCGCTGCGCATTCGGTATCCCAGGACTCAGCCGCCTCGGCGGCGGTCGCCTTGATGGCCGATGCTTCGACCCGCGCAGGGATGCGCCAGGCTGCGCTTGCCTTCGCTGCCCACCATCGGGGCGCTCTGGCGCGCTCCCTGAGCGCGATGAGTCCGCTGACGCAGCGCCTCGGTCAGCCGTTGCCTGGGGCGGGGTTGCCCCGGGTTCAGCGGGGTGCGCCGGGGGTGGATGAGCGTCCGCCGCGCACACCACCGGCCGCGGGCTGATTCGCCGGGGTGACCGGAAAGGTCGATCCCGTGGTGGTGGCGCCGATCGCGGACTGCCGTGCGGGTTCAAGCAGCGCGCTGACCTGGCCGATTTCGTTGTCGTCCAGGACGCCTGCGGTGTTTCGCAGCCTCAGGCCATTGAGGAGGACGTCGTAGCGGGCCTTGGCCAGATCACGCTGAGTCGTGAAGAGCTGTTGCGCGGCATTGAGCACGTCGATGTTGATCCGCACGCCCACCTGATAGCCCAGCTGATTGGACTCCAGGGCCAGCTGACTCGAGCGCTCGGCTTCGGTCAGGGCCCGGATCTGTTCGATTCCGCTGCGCACGCCCAGAAAGGTCTGGCGAGCCGACTGCTCGGCGGTTCGGCGGGCGTTGTCGAGATCGCTCTCGGATTTGGCCTGCAAGGCAATGGCTTCGCGAACCCGCGCATCGACCGCACCACCCGCATAGAGTGGCAGGGCGAACTGCAGACCCACCTGACCGAACTGGTTGCGAACGCCGATCTGATTGACGGCGTTTTGCGCGGCTGCACTGCGCCCGGTATTGCCCTGGGCCACGAAATCGAGCGTAGGCCGATGCCCCGCCCGCTGGCGGGAAATCTCGCGGGTGGCGGTCTCGCGGGCCAGCTCGGCCTGACGGACTGCGAAGTTGTTCTCGCGAGCGTATTGCGCCCAGTCGGTTTCGCGGGCCTGCAGGGGTGACTGGATGTCGAGATCGGGCTTCAGGGTATGCAGGCTGTCGACCGGCTTGCCGGTGAGCTGCGCAAGCAGGGCGCGCTTGACCTCCAGGTCGTTGCGGATCGAGACCTCCTGCGCGCGGGTGAGGTCGAGTCGTGACTGCGCTTCCTGCTGATCGGTAATGGTGGCCGTGCCGACCTCGAAGTTGCGCTTGGCGGACTCGAACTGCTCCGTGAAGGCGCGCTTCTGGGCCTGAACCACGGCCAGGCTGTCCTGTGCGGCCAGCACATCGAAGTAGGCTGTCGCAACCCGGATGGCAAGATCCTGACGCGCCTGGCGAAGCTGCAGTTCGGCTACGGCCGCTGCCAGTTCGCTTTGCTGGAAGACCTCCCGGTTGGCTGGCCGGTAGAGCGGAAGGTTGCCAACGACGGCGAGCGTCTGGGAATCGTAGGAGCGCTGTGCTGTGATCGAGCTGTTGGTGCTGTTGAAAAAGGCGTTGGACGTGACGTTGAGGGTGGGCTTGAGGCCCGCTTCGGCCTGCGTCACGCGCTCGCGGGTGGCCTGCAACTGCAGCGTGGCCGCTGCCAGCACCGGGTCGATCAGGGCTGCGGCTCGTACCGCCCCGAGCAGATCGGTTGCTGCCGGCTGGGCTGAGGCCGCCTGAGCTGCGCCCGGCTGAGCTGCGACCGTTTGGGCTGAGGCCGTTTGTGCATCAAACAGGCCCAGGGCCATGACGATTGCCGCACCGTGCAACAGGAGGCGCCCCCGCTGAGTCGGAAAGCGCTCGGTCAGGCGACGGGTAGCTGGGTATCGGTTCATGGTCTGGCTCCGCAAACGCTCAGTAAACCGCCATGGCGGGATCGATTTCGCGGGCCCAGGCATCGATGCCACCCGTGAGGTTGAACAACGGGCCAAAGCCCTGACGGTTCAGGAAATGGGCGACCTGAAGACTGCGAACGCCATGGTGACAGATGCACACCAGTGGCCGATCCGGGTCGAGCTCCTGGAATCGGCCAACGATCTCGCCCATTGGGATGCAGACACTCTCGGGCAGTGCACAGGTCGCAACCTCCCAAGGCTCACGAACGTCGAGCAGTTGAGGCCGCTCGCGCGAGGTATCGGCCAGCCAGTGGGCCAGCTCGGCAACATGCAGCGCGTGCATCACAGACTGAACACCTCTCGGGCAACGAACCCATGCAGGGGGTGGGTCGCGGTTTCGAAGAGGATTTCTGTGGCCAGATGACCTTGCTCGCTGCGCCGGATGATGCAGGCCTTCATGACGGGCAGGCGTCCGACGATGGCCGCGATCCGGCCGCCGGGATTGAGCCGATCGAGCAGGGTTTGCGGTACCTCAGGCACCGCACCCGACAGCACGATGACATCGGCACGGGCCAGGGCCCCATGATCCCTGGAGCCATCAGCCTCGACCACGCGGGCGTTGCTGATGCCGGCTTGCGCGAGATTCCGACGGGCCGAGGCGGCGAGTCCGGAATGAATTTCGAGGGTCTCGACCTGCTGCGCCCGACGGGCGAGCAGCGCCGCCATGTAGCCTGAACCCGTACCGATTTCAAGTACGGTATCGGTACTGCGCACCTGCAACTCCTGCAGCAGACGGGCCTCGACTCGCGGAGGCAGCATCACTTCGCCGGTGGGTTGCCCATCGACCGACAGCGGAAGCTCGAGGTCTGCAAACGCCATCGCCCGCAGGGCAGGCGGCACAAACTCTTCACGGCGCACAACCGCCAGAAGATCGAGCACCTGCTGATCCAGCACATTCCAGGGGCGGATTTGCTGTTCGATCATGTTGAATCGTGCGAGTTCGACATCCATCGGGGGCTCCTCAACGTTTCGGTTCGGCCTTGGTTTCGGTTCGGCCTTATTTTACCGGCTCGCCTGCAGGTCGGCGCCTGAGTCGACTGACGCCATCATCGAGCAGGGCATAGAGCACCGGCACGACCAGCAGGGTGAGCAGGGTGGAGGCGATGACGCCACCAATCACGGCGTGGGCCATTCCCGCACGTTGCTCGGAGCCTTCGCTGGTCGAGATGGCCAGCGGCAGCATGCCAAACACCATGGCCAGCGTCGTCATCAGAATCGGACGCAGCCGCACCTGGGCGGCATCGAGCAGGGCCTGAGCACGTTCGAGCCCCTCGCGCCGGCGCTGATTGGCATAGTCGATCAGCAAAATCGCGTTCTTGGTGACCAGGCCCATCAGCATGATGAAGCCGATCACCGAGAACATGTTCAGGGTCGATCGCCAGGCGAGCAGGGCCACCATCACGCCGATCAGCGACAAGGGCAGCGACGCCATGATGGCGATTGGCTGCGAGAAGCTTCTGAACTGCGAGGCGAGGATCATGTAGATGAAGGTGATGGCGAGCACCAGCGCCTGCAGGGCATAGGAAAAGCTCTCCTGCATGTCCTTGGTCGCACCCCCGGTCACAAAGGCATAGCCCGGTGGCAGGGCGATCTCCTCATTCAGCCTGCGGGTGAGCTCGAGGCCCACGGTGCCGGGTGGTCGGCCACTCACATTGGCCGAGAGGGCGACCTCCCGAGTGAGGCTCTTGCGGTTGATCTGGGTGGGGCCTTCAGACGGTGTGAGCGTGGCGACCTGACGCAGCGGAATCAATCGTGGCGCTCCGCTGGCATCGGTCAGCGAGGAGGTGAGCGCGAGCCGCTCAAGGTCATCGATACCCCTTCGGGCCTCACGGGGCAGACGCAGACGCACGTCGTAGTTCTCGTCATCAGGAGCCTTCCAGGTGGTGGCCACTTCGCCGGCCAGAAGGGGCCGCAGCGCGGTGCCGATCTGGCCAACGCCAACGCCAAGGTCGGAGGCCAGGGCTCGATTGACCTCGATGGCGACCGTGGGTTTGGCGGGCTTGGAGCTGGTGTCCAGATCCACGATGCCAGGCACGCTGCGCATGATCTCCAGCGCACGCGCGGCAAGCGTCTCAAGTTGGGCCTGATCGGGCCCCTGGATGCTGATGTCGATCTGCTTGTTGGATCCGAAGCTGCCCGCCACGCCCACGGTGGTGACGGTCACCCCCGCAATTTCGGCCAACCGTGCCCTCACCGGCACCACCAGATCCTTGACGGCGCGGGTGCGCTGGGCACGGTCTTTCAGGCGCACGAACACGGTCGCGTAGTTCTTGCCCTGCACCGTACCGGTGTTGATGGTGGCGTAGGTGTAGAGGGCCTCAGGAAATTCCCGCAGCGCCGACTCCACCTGCCGGGTCTTGGCAATGGTGAGATCAAGCGACGAACCCACCGGCGTATAGAACTGCAGGTAGAGCTCGTTGTTATCGGCCTGTGGGACGAACTCGGAGCCCAGGGTGCGGCCCAACGCCAGAGCCCCCACCAGGGAGAGCACCGCCAGCACCATGGTGAGCGCCCGATGCGCCAGACCCCAGCGCAGCAGCGCCACGTACATCGACTCCAGGCGCGCCATGAGGCGCTCAAAGGCGCGCAGCAGACGGGCAATGGGTCCGCGACCCCGTGCGCCCTCGGCATCGGGATCTTTCCAGATCGACGACAGCATCGGGTCAAGCGTGAAACTGATGAACATCGAGAGCATCACGGCAAACGCCACCGTGATGCCGAACTGCTTGAAGAATCGCCCGATGATGCCGCCCATGAAACCGACCGGCAGAAAGACCGCCACGATGGTGAAGGTGGTGGCCATGACCGCCAGACCGATCTCGGAGGTGCCTTCGAGCGAGGCGGTCTTGTGATCCTTGCCCATGGCCTGATGTCGCACGATGTTCTCGCGCACCACGATGGCGTCATCGATCAGCAGACCCACGCAGATGGAGAGCGCCAGCAGGGTCACCAGGTTGATGGTGAACCCCATCATGTACATCACGAGAAACGTGCCGATCAGTGAAATCGGCAGGGTGAGGCCGGTGATGACCGTGGAACGCCATGAGGACAGGAACAGGAACACGATCACCACGGTCAGGATCGCGCCTTCGATGATGCTGCGTTTGACTCCGGCCACCGAATTGCGAATGGAGGTGGACTGGTCGCGCACCACGTTGATCGAGACATCGTCAGGCAGCTGTCGTTTGAGCTCGCCCACGATGCGACGCACGTTGTCGACCACCGCAATCGTGTTTTCGCCCTGAGACTTGACGATGTCCAGTGAAACCGCAGGCTTGCCATCGACGAGCGCCATGGATTCACGGTCTTCCTGGCCATCAATCACCCGAGCGACCTGGGCCAGATAAACCGGCTGACCACCCCGTCGCGCGATGATGATGCGCTCGAAGTCGGCCACACTGGCGAGCCGCCCACGCACCTGGACCGACTGCTCGCGGTTTGCGCTCAGCACGGTGCCTGCGGGTAATTCGAGGTTCTCGTTGCGAAGCGCGTTGAGTACCTGATCCACGCCGATTCTGAGCGACTCCATGTCGGCGGGCCGCAGCACCACCTGGACTTCGCGCTTGACGCCGCCCACGATCGTGACCCGACCGACGCCCCGGGCGTTCTCGAGTCGGCGCTTGATCACCTGCTCGGCGAGCGTGGTGATCTCGCGGGTATCGCGACTGCCCGAAGTGACCGCCAGCGAAATCACCGGCTGGTCATCGGGATTGATGCGAGAAATGACCGGTTCCTTGACCTCTTTCTTGAAGCCCACCTTGACCAGCGCGACCTTCTCGCGCACATCCTGGGCTGCGACCGCCGGATCGGTGATCAGATCAAACTCGATGATCACCACCGAAGCGCCCTCGTAGGAGCGCGAGGAGATCTTGTTGATCCCGCTGATGGTATTGACCTGTTCCTCAACCTTGCGGGTGACGTCGCTCTCGACGATCTCCGGTGCTGCTCCGGGATACTCGGTCTGCACGACCACCACCGGGAAATTCACGTCCGGGAACTGGTCTACGGCCAGACGCTGATACGAGAACAGGCCCAGCACCACGAAGGCCGCCATCATCATGGTGGCCAGGACCGGGTTGGCAATCGAGATGCGGGTGAACCACATGGCGGTTCAGCGCTCGCCCGGTCGAACCCTGACCGGGCTGCCGGTGCGCAATCGCCCGAGGTTGTTGATCACGATCCGGTCGCCCGCCTTCAGGCCCGAGGTGGCCTGGACCCGCACGATGCCATCGGTGCCGTCATCGACCAGGCCCAGAACAATGTCGCGCTCAACGAGCAGGTCCTGCTCGATGGCATAGACGAAGTGCCGGGCACCTGCATCGCGGATGGCGCTCAGGGGCACGGCGATCTGCTCGCGCAGTTCCTCGACCACCAATCGGCCCTGGGCAAACAGGCCCGCCCGGATGGCCGGGTTCTGACTCTTCAGACGAATGTAGACCGGCACCGACCGGGTGCCCGCACTGGTGGCGGGGGCAATTCGGACAATCTGGCCAGCCTGCTCGCCCGGCACGCCCTCGATGCGCAATTGAACCGACTGGCCGATCCGGACGGTGCCGATCTCGCTGCCCGGTACGAGGGCTTCGATTTCAAGGCGTGACAGATCAATGACCGAGACCACTCTGGCGTCGGAAGGCAGTTTTTCGCCGGGCTGCGCAAACCGCTCGCCGATCACGCCGGACATCGGGGCGATCAGTTCGGCGTCATTGACCGATTTGCGAGCCAGCGCGATCTGGGCAGCGGCGGCATCCCGTTGGCCAATTGCCACCTCCATGCTGGATCGGGAGGCATCCAGGGCGCTTTGCGAGATGAAGTTGCGCTCGCGCAGCGCGAGGTTGTTCTCAAAAGTGCGCCGGGCTTGTGCGACCTGGGATTCGGCAGCCGCCAGCTGTGCATCGCGCTCATTGACCCGAAGCTGAAATTCGGTCGGATCGACGCGACCGATTCGCTGGCCCGCCCGCACGGAATCACCCTCACGCACCGTGAGCTCTCGCAGTTCGCCTGCAACCCGCGTGCGAACGACGGTCTGGTCGACCGCCCGCAGGCTGCCGGTGAGCGGCACCGCCCGGGCGAGCGTGGTGGGTGCGAGCGTGAGCAGGTCGACCGGGGCGAATTCGATGGTCGCCGCGCTGCCTGGGGCCCGATCGGCCGCCTCGGGCCGACTGGTCTGCGCACTGGGCGCGCTACTTCGCGAGGCTTCTTGAGGGGGCACCGCACCCTGACGGGCCTTCCAGAACCAGCCTGCGGTGCCGAGCACAATCAGAGCAACAAGCAGGAGGCCGGTTTTTTTCATCGTCAGCGTGCAAAAAATGAACCCGTAATTATAGCTGCCGATCGAGCGCATCACGGCCGGCCCGACGCCCACCCGTATCATGAGCGGGTCATGCGTCCCGCCCATCTTGCGCAATTGCTGTTTCTGTCCCTGCTCTGGGGCGGCTCGTATCTGTTCATGCGATCGGCCGCCCCGGCCTTCGGGCCGGCGCCCATGATCTTTTTGCGCATGACGCTGGGTTGCCTGCTGGTGTTGCTGCCGCTCACCCTGTGGCGGGTGGGTTGGCGTGCCTTTTTGCCCCACCGGGTGCCCTTGCTCTGGATGGGACTGGTCTTCACCGCCATTCCGTTCCTGGGTCTGGGTTATTCGGCCTTGTCGATCGGTGCCGGCATGCTGGCGGTGCTGCAGTCGGCCGCCCCCCTCTTTACCGCGATCGTGGCGCGCCTGTGGCTGGGTGAGGCGATCGGCCGGGTGCGCATGCTCGGTCTGGTGATCGGATTTGCGGGCGTAACCCTGCTCGTGCACGACCGCATCGGTGCTCTGGACGATGCAGCCTGGGCGATTCTGATTACGTTGGCGGTGACGGCGATGTGGGGGGTCTCCTCGAATTTCGTCAAGGTGCGCCTGACGACTGCAGACCCCCTGGTGGTGTCGACCGCAGCAATCGGTCTGTCGGCGCTGGCCTCAGCCCCCTTTGCGCTGGCCGACTGGCCGCAGGAGTGGCCCGGGCCCGTAGCCTGGGCCGAGGTGACCTTTCTGGGTGTTGCCTCATCGGGGCTGGGTTTCATCATCTTCTACCGACTGATCAAGGCGATCGGTCCGGTCAAGGCAACTTCGGTGACCTTTTTGAATCCGGTGGTCGCCATGGTTTCTGCAGCCTTCTACCTGGGTGAACCCATCACCTGGACCATGGTGGCGGGCTGCGTCGTGATCCTGATCGGAACAGCCCTTACCCTGGGCTTGCTGCCCGTGCGGCCCAAGCGTCCGCCTGCTGCGGTGGCTGCGTTGGGCAGCCGCCCCGCCCCGCGGTCCGGTTCCTGA
>Ga0315905_10002544_pt1 | contig 19180 bp, 18 predicted proteins | sample LakEriMetagenome_5_FD_203522 | JGI IMG/M metagenome (GOLD analysis project Ga0315905, IMG submission 203522) | Freshwater fungal communities from buoy surface, Lake Erie, Ohio, United States - Buoy 4 MA121 | ecosystem: Environmental > Aquatic > Freshwater > Lake | place: USA: Lake Erie, Ohio... | reverse complement strand
AATTTCTAAAATAGGTGCTTTACCTAAAAATTGTGAACTTTTTTATGTCTCGCGAAATTGTAAATTTTCTCCGTTTAAACAATTTTATTTTTCATCACAAGATTCAAGGGCAAGTAGACCGGTTAAATGGTTTGATATAAATTTAAATTCATTTTCAGAAAACTCTAGAATTAGAAATATTTTAACATTTAAAAATCAAAGAAATGAAATCGAGTTGATTGGAGCATTGGAACAAAATATTCTTAACATATTCAATTTTCAATATCAAACCGGGTTGTTTTCGAAAAATAATAAAATTTCTCATTCTGAAATAGAGTCAATTGGAATTTTATCATTGATCGCCGGATCTATTCCCTTTTCCAGTCTAAATCAATCGCCAAGAAATATCTACCAATGTCAGATGGCAAAACAATCAATTGGGGTACCATTTTATACATTTTGGAGACGGAATGATTCTAAGAGTTATTTTTTATTAACTCCTCAAATTCCAATAGTTCGAAATAAAGTAGTTCAAGATGGATTAAAATTAGATTCTTTTCCAAACGGATTTAATGCTTGTATTACTTTTTTGTCTTATACAGGTTTTGATATGGAAGATGCAATTGTAATTAATCGTTCATCAATCGATCGAGGAATATCTTTTTCAAATATCTCTAGCTCAAATTTTATTGAAACTAGTAGTTTGGAAAAAAACAAACAATACTTAGAACAGGAAAATATCAATATCGAAGAAGATGGTTTATTAGGAACAGATTCTCTTGTTTCAAGAGGTGATCCTATTCTTTTTCAAAAATCTAAAGGCAAAGTTGGACTAAAAAAGGAACAATTTTTTTGTTATAATAGTTCCGAAAAAGCTATTATTGATCAAATTAAATTATCATCTGAATCTCAAAAAAATGTCAAAAAAATAAAAACCTCGATTAAAATAAGAAGCAGAAGAAGACCAAATATGGGTGATAAATTTGCCTCTCGTCATGGTCAGAAAGGAGTTTTTTCTTTTGATTTTTCGGCCACCGATTTACCGTTTTCTGAAATCGGGATTATTCCAGATATCTTATTTAACCCCAATGGTTTGCCATCTAGAATGACAATGGGTTTGGTAATTGAAAGTTTAGCTGGAAAAAGCGGAACAATAACGGGTTCTTTCAATGATTCATCTCCGTTTAGGTGTTCTGAAGAAATTGATTCTTTTGGAAAATTTTCAGAGCAAATTCGTCAAGTTGGTTTTCAATATTTCGGAACTGAAAATTTATATTCGGGTTATTCAGGGGAACCTCTGGAAACAGAAATATTTACTGGTATCGTTCATTATCAAAGACTTCGTCACATGGTATTAGATAAATTTCAGATCTCAAACAAAACTCCAATTAATAATTTAACAAGACAACCAATAAAAGGAAGGAAATCTGGTGGTGCAGTAAGATTTGGAGAAATGGAAAGAGATGCTTTATTAGGACATGGTTGTTCATTTTTACTGCACGACAGAATACAGTTTTCAAGCGATTTACATTCTATCATGAATGAGGAGAATAATCTCCAGTTTTCGAATACTGATCAATACTATAACTCAAAGTTACGGAACAGAAAGATCCAGAACAAAATTAAAAAGATTCCCAGAAAATTACTCTTGCCTTATATTTTCAAATATTTAATTTCAGAATTAGCAGCAATAAATATTAAAATAAAAATTAATTTAGATAATTAATGAATGCCAGCTTGGCGTAGAGGTAACGCGTTGGTCTTGTAAACCAAAGATCACCAGTTCGATTCTGGTAGTTGGCAAATTTATGAAATAAACTCATATAATTTTTAATTATAAAATATGACGGGTAAGTTTTTAACATCAATTACTTGAAAACTTTCACACTTATTCTTACAAAACCCAAAAAAGGAGTTGATAAAACAGGAGAAGCACCTCAAGGAAGGTTTAAAAATATACGCTTAAAAAATGAAAACCGAAAATCTAATCTTAGCAAAGAATGGGTACCAATAACAAAACTTGGAAGACTTGTGAAAAATAAAAAAATTAAATCTATTGAACAAGTGTTTTATCACTCAATCTCAATCAAAGAACAAGAAATTATTGATTATTTCCTTGGATCAAAATTAAAAGATGAGGTTATAAAAATTTTACCAGTTCAAAAACAAACTCGAGCCGGACAACGCACTAGATTCAAGGCTTTTGTAATAATAGGAGATCTTGACGGACATGTTGGTTTAGGAATTAAAACAGCGAAAGAAGCTGCTGCAGCTATAAGGGGAGCAATTGTTGTTTCAAAACTTTCCTTAATACCAGCAAGGAGAGGTTTCTGGGGTGAAACAGAAGGAAAATTTCACACGGTGCCTATCAAAGTCACAGGTAAATGTGGTTCTATTAGATTAAGATGTATTCCAGCACCAAGAGGAACGGGGATAGTTGCGGGGAAAATACCCAAGAAATTGCTAATGATGGCTGGTTATCAAGACGTCTTTACATCATCAAAAGGCCGTACGCGAACAATTGGTAATTTCGCAAAGGCAACCTTTAAGGCCATTTCGTTAACCTATAATTTTGTAACACCAGATTTTTGGCCAGAACAAAAAATTATTTCAAATCCTCTTTTTTAATTGAAGATAAAATCATTTGTGAAGTTAAACAAATTATACCTCTTATATTTCGGTCAAAATTAAATCAAGGTTAATCCAATTAGGAAGAATAATAAACCTAACTATAGAACCACGGATTGAAACCGAATCAAAATAAACAGATTTTTCTTTATTAAAAGATTTTTTTACATCTTTAAGATATAAATTCATTGATTTATCAAATTTAAATAAGGTTCCGTAAATTATGATGCCATTTTTTAATTCAACTGTTATATATTCGTTCAATAATTTTTTTAAAAAATGCAGTATTTTCATTGAATAAAATGAGGGTGTTTTTTTTTAAACTTATCAAATTTCATGAAATCAATAAATGTTAAAAAAATATATATATATAGAAATTTTTGAGAAAAAAAAAATTAAAATCTCCTTTTATTTTACCTAACCACAAATTAAGTTGATCCTTTTTTTCTCACTTAATCATGAAAAAAGTTTAGAACCCTTGATTTTTACAAACCACAGATTTTTAACTCCATGGAAATAAAAAAATTTGGAATTATTATTTCCAAAAAAATTTTAAAAAAAAAAGATATTAAATTAGTAGAAAATTTTTATAAAACAAAACAGGTTTGGGATTTTGTTAAAATTTTTTATAAAATTAAATGTAGTTATATTTTTTCAAATCACAAAAATATACGAAATTTTAGAAATATTTCTATTGACAAAATAAATATTCTCCTCCTCGGGTCAAAGACAAATAATAATAATTATTTTGTCGATAAAAAAAAATATTCATTAAAAATTTATAAATTTTTTTTTAAAATATCTTAAAATACTATGTCCTTTTTAATCAAATTCAATCCCGTAAAAAATTTTAAGATGAAAATTAACATTAAAGGAATTTTTGAATCTATTTTTTTTTTTCTTTTCGAAGGTCCTCTATATTTACTAACGAATAGTTTGGTAATCCAAATCTTGGAATATTTGTTAAAAAAGAAAAAATTTTAAATAAACTTATGAATTTTTTTTTATCTAATTCGAGAAAAATTTCATCTTTTTTATGAAAAAAAAAAGGTTTTTAAGAAAAACAATTTTTATTTTTGAATTTTACCGCATATCAAAAAGAAAAGTAGAAACACTTTTGTTGTTTACTGTTGAAGAAAGTTAAACTAAAACCAAATTCAGATATAAAAGAAAATTATATATTTAGAAGAAAAAAAAATTTTTTTCCATATTTTTTCAACATTCTTTAAAATAAATCCAGGGAAAATAAAAAGTAAACTGTTTTTGAACTCTAAAAAAAAAAGTTTGAGTTATTAAAACACCTCATATTTTCCCAGATTAAAAACAATTATAAGGTTTTATTAACAACTCCAATGAATAGGATATACTTTTTGTCTCACAAAAAAAAAACATAAAAGATTATTATAGTTTATTAAATTAAATTATTTATAAAAAAATCTTTATTTATTTTTTACAAATTTTTAGGTTAAAGATTCTCCCTTCAATTTCGAAAATAATTTTTCTGGCACCCTTATGTTTAGATTGTTTTTTTACTTCTAACCTAAATTTTTTTTAAACCTTGAAAACCATTTTTTTTAAAAAAGGATTCCCCTGTGGTTCGAATTTTAAAAAAATGTGAGATTTTATTAAATTTTCTATATAAAAAAAAGACATTAAATTTTTTTTTCTTTTTTTTTAATTTATGATTTTCGGCACAACAATCTTTGACTGAAAGTTAAGAGCAAGATAATTTTCTAAATTAATTGAGGTATTTATAAATGTCTTTATCTTTGGTGATGATTTAGTTTTAAAAGAAACTACAAAAGTATCATTGGTACAATCAAAGTAACCTTTTTGTTGACCTCGTAGTGTGTAATAACTTAAAAGTATTTCGGTATTTTTTCTCGAAACCCCAAGTTTAATTGAAATTTGGTGTAAAGATAATCGAATGAAGACGGAAAGTAATCGGAACAATTTTTTTTTTAAAATTTTAAAATTTTTTTTTATTAATAGGTAATGGGAAGTAGAAACAATAGAATGTTTTTTTTGATTGAGAATTATGTATTCAAATAAAGCAATATTATTTTTTTGAATCGAATTATAAATTAGTTTTATTTGAAATAAATTTTTTGACTTGAGAAACCTGTGTTGACTTGAAAATTTATTGTTGTATTTTGTTCTTTTTAAAAGTAAAAAAGAAAAAATAAACCATTCTAAAATAATTACTTTTGTTTTAAAATCATTATCATCTAATTCCTCCATTGCCTCTAGAAATGAAGAAAAAGCTTTGATTTTTTTATTTTCAATAAGAGCAATTTTTCCAAGCGAAAAATCTATTTTTCCCTTGTAATAATTATAAACAAAATATTTTTCTAGAGAAAAACAGAACCAATCTAAATAACTTTGAAAACCATTGAAATCTTTTCTAGCAAAAAGATTTTCATGATTCATTATAGTAATAATACTTGAATTTATTTTCACACCATTCTTTTTAATTAACAATCCTTTTGTCAATAAATCTATAAATGAGTATTTTTTTTTGCTAATTAAAAGCGAATGGAAAGACTTTAGGAAAATTGAACAATTATCTTCGTTGTTGATATTTGCGAAATAATTTTCTAAAAAAAAATCAAAGGATACTAATATTGGAAAGTGAAATACGTACTTTCGAATTAAATTAAAATTTCTATATAATTTTGAAAAATTTTTTATCCAATTTTTCTTTTCATTAAAAGTTCTCAATAAATCTGAAATTTCATTGAATCTGGTGTTTTTCATAAGGTTAATCAAAAAAATAAATATTTTTTCTTCAGAACATTTTTGGAAAAAAGGGTTTAGATTTTTTTTTAAAATTAGTTCCCTTAATTTTTCTTCTTTTTTCAATGGGGAAAACATTTAATTTTATTTTAAGGGATTAAAAATTAAATTGTAAATTTTAATAAACCTTTAAATAAATAAAAATGAAAAAGATATTGAAGACACCAAAAATATTAAATTTAATTGTTTTTTATTCTATAGAAAAAAGTTACCATGAATATAGCATAAAATCCATGGCTTTAGAAAATTCCATTTCAGAAATATATCCATTAAGCTTAATTTTTGAAAATAGATTTTTTAAAAAATATAATTTAAATATGTTGAAAATATTCAAATATAAAACAGATTTAATTTCAACTTTTGGAGATAAAACCTCTTTTTTGATTCATATTTTTTTCTTTGATCAGTTATTTAAAAATCTAGAAAAAGTATTAACACCCATACTAAATTTCTTAAAAAAATCAAAACTAACTTCTTATATGGATTTTAAATTATTAAAAAACAGTATGATAAAAATTTTAAAAAATAATTCACATAAAAATTTATATTTCAAGGAAAACTATGAGATACTTAAAGCAGATTATTGTTTTCAAATGCGAATGTTGGTTATTTCATTTCTCATATCATCAAGAATTTTTCTTTTCCCTAATCCAAATCCAAAAGGGAATTTTCCTATTATTTCTTTAGGAACAATATTTAATCTCTTACAAATCTTAGCTTTCAAACTGAATGGATTATATTTTTCTAAATTTAAAACCAGTTTGGATTTAAGGTCTAAAGAGTTAAAATTTTTTAATAAAAATGATTTTAATTCAAAAATTTTAGAATACCATGATCTTCTATTTGAAAAAACAGATAAATTTTTAAAAAATCAATTTAACGGTATACAAAATCGTCATTACTGTAAAAAATTTTTTAGAAAAAGACATTTATTTGAATTAATCCTAAATTTTAAAAAATTAGATTTAGGAGGTCTTGGTAAACTTCAGAAATCAAATTTCAATCAAAAAATGATTTCATTTGAAATTTTAAACTCAAAAACTTGGTTAGCATTGCAAAAAAAAATAATAAATTTTAAAATCAAATCAAACGTTGATCTTGCGGCGTATTTAGTTGCAATTAATTAAAATTAAGTTTATCATTTTTTAATTTTCCACAATATTACACCAAAATTGTCTAAAACAATTTTTCCAAATGTTTGTGGATTTATATGTTAACGTTTGAATTTAGGGTGGAAAATCAAATCTTTATATTAAAATTTCTGGATGAAATAAAATTGAATTAAATATTCCTCCCAGAAAAAATTAAGTGCTCGTTTATAAGTGAAATAATCAACCAATAATACAATCATCAATGAGTTACCAAATTAATCCCAAATTTTATGATTTATTTTCATAATTTCGATAAAATTTAAAAAGTTTTTCTCCGTTGATTAGATTTTACACCACTAAACTATTTACACGGAAGTAGTTGTTTATTATAAAATTATTCATGCTTAAAAATAAATTTTTAAAAAATTAGGTCTTGGTGAGATTCGAACTCACGATCTTCTGATTCAAAGTCAGACGTCATTACCGCTAGACCACAAAACCTTAATATGGAATTAAAAAAAATTAATATTCCTGAATATGTTTTGATTGATACTAATTTTATATATTTTACCATTAAAAATAAAATTAATTTAGTTGAATCACTGATACGTTGCCTTAACACTTTAGCAGTTCCATGCGTTACTGAGTGTGTCTTACTCGAACTTGAAAAATTAGGTCCCAAATTTAAACTCGCATTAAAATTTCTAAAAAATAGAAAAATTATTAAAATTAAATGTTTTCATCCTGACAACATTATATATGCAGATGATTGTATTTTCAATAACATTTTTTTATACCGGTATTTTATCGCTGCAACCTGTGATTTAAAATTAAAAAAAAGAATTAAACAAATAAATGGTTCAAGGATTTTAAGTATAAAAAAAAACAAATTTTTTTTAAATTAAAGTATTATCATTTAGATAAATTTTTTTTTAAAACAAAACAAATTGTTAAATTATGGAAAATTACAAAAACTGTAGAAAATATCTCGAAAAATTTGTTCGGACTTTTCAAAAAGAAATCAAAAAAAAAAATATTTTCAATTTAGATTACTTTAGAACTGAAAAAATTTACCTAAATCAATGTAATGAAATGATCAAAGGTCAGCGAAATAAATTTATTTTTGATTTAGAAGATTTATTAACAACTCCTCATTCGGAACTAAAAGATTTGGCGTTTTTTAATACCCAACGATTTCTTGAAATTCTTAATTTGAGTTTGATTTCTTTTTTTTCCATTAACTCTGATCTTTTTTCTACTTCTAATAGAAACCCTGATTTTTTAAAACAAAAAGGATTGGATTTCTTAAAAAAGAGTTATTCTTTTTATAACAATATTTACGATTTCCAAATTATATTAATTCCACCAAAAATTTTTCCAACAGAAACATTTAAATGTTTAAATGCATCTATGATTGGAAAGTTAATTTTATTTAACGGAATTTGTTTGACCCATAAATCAATTATAACAAGATTAAAACTAGCCACCTATTTTTGTAAAAATTGTGGTTCTAAGATTTCTTCCAAGATAAACGAATCTATTTTCAAACCCGTCTTATACTGTTTTTCGAAGATTTGTGAGAAAAAGTTTAATCGAAAACTATTTTTGGATATTAATTTAAGTAAATTCCAAAATTATCAGGTAATTAAATGTTCAGATTTTGAAGAAGAAGATGTTGAAAACCAAAAAGAAGAGATGGAAATCTTTCTAGATGAACAAATAAATGATCATTTTTATCCAGGGATTAAAGTTCGGTGTGCTGGAATATTACTCCCAACTGCATATGAATGGGTATCATCTCTTAGTAGTTCGAGTAATTTTTTTTTCCAAGCTACGTTCATAGAAAAACTTGGGTATAAATTCCAACAAGAAAGAAAGTTTTTTCTAAGACAACAATACATCCTAGAATTGATTAGAAGCCCGAATTTATATGATCGTATTTCTAATTCATTATTACCTTATGCTATTGATGATACAAATCTCAAAAGGTCTTTAACATTAGCAATTGTAAATTCAAAGTCTTTTTCAAAAAAAAAATCAATGGGGTTCCGACATCAAATTCATATTTTACTAATTGGTGATTTTAACATTGGAAAATCTAGTTTTTTAAAAATGGTGTCGACTTTACTCCCTAAAGCGGGATATATTAATTCTCTTGGTAGCATATTAAACACCTCCTTTACCTCCAAGATAAATAAAGATCCTAATTTTTTTTTTCCCGGAGTATCAGAATCTATAATATTTGATGAAGACATTATTTTTATTGATAATGTGTTTTTTTTAAAAGAAAAAGAATATTTCAAAATAGAAGAAATTTTAGATAGTCAATCGAATTTTACCGGAAAATTTTCTCCAAAAATAACTGTCATAGCCTCTACAAAAAAATTTGAGCATTTTGAAATACAAAAAAAAACAAAAAAAACATGTGAAAAAAAGTCTGAATTTTTACAAAAATTCGATTTGGTTTTTATTAAAGAAAATGGGTTAAGTTATTCTCAAAACCAAAAAATTTCAAATTATTTGTTGGAGAATTTTGGTAAAAAAAATGATATTTTACAAAATAAAAATTCTATAGATGAAAATGTACTAAGGGCATTTTTCAGTGAATCGGAACATATTTATCCAAAATTCACAAAAATATCAATTGAAATGGTAATTTACAACTATGTTTTGCTTAAAACTGGAGATGTTGAAACATTTAGAGTTAATTTAAATATTAAACACTTAATCTCAATCATTAGGTTAAGTATGGCTTTGGCTAAACTCAATTTTAGAAACATAATTTCAATTAATGACACGAAAGAAGCTTCTAGATTACTTATTTCAAGTATTATGTCAATGAAAAATTTTAAACTTTCTGAGATTAATTACACTTCTATGTCCAATGAAAATAATATTTATAATTTAATTCGGAAAACAAGTATTCGATTAAAAACATCGATACTATCTTTACTTTATCTATCCAAATTATCATTTTCCATGGGTTTTTCCGGAGAGGATTTTGCAAAATGTCTCGAAACTTATGAAAATTTGAATGTATGGGCAATTAGTCTTAAGCAGATGAAATTAGTTTTTCTGCTTTAACAAATTTATATATACCCAAAGGAGCTTTAATTTTTATGTCTCCAGAAAAAACTAAAAAAATATTTTTATTTGATATATTCACCAAATTACATTGTATTCAAGCAAAACAAGATTCCGTTGTTTTAAAATTTCATCTTTTGGAAAATCTTTCTTACGATTTATTTTTGTTTTTTTAAAAAATATCAGATGTTTAAACTAAAATAATTGGCAATTATGATTATTATTTTTGCAATAGTACTAAAAAAAATTTTATAATTCTAAAAAAATAAAAAAATTTTAAACTATCAGTATTTCTAAAAATTTTTTTTCCAAGAGATGGTTACTTAAACTTTTTAATCCTTGAAATTTTTTTCGTTCCAAAAAAATTTGATTTTTTTTATGATGTTATTTTTTAATAACCGGAAACAAAAACAATTCCTTAGTAAAGTAATTTAAAATATATTTATTCATTAAAAATCGGGAAATAGGTGTTTTGATATTTTTAATCTTAAAAAATTCTTTCAGAAACAAATAATCTTTTTTAACGAAAAAAATATTATTTTTTTCAAAGATTTTCCCCCCAATAAATTTTATCATTCCTTGGGAGTAAAAAACTACTTCCAGGTTTTGGTAACTAATTTTATTGGGAATTTTATTACAAATCAAATTTAAACAGACTGAAATTACTTGTTTATGAAAATACATCATAAATAACCAATTATTTCCAACCATGGCATGAAAGGTTCGTAAAGTTATTAAAAAATCACTAAAATAATGTTTCTTAAAAATATGATTCACAATCCAAAGAAAAAAAAATTTTAAAATATTTCTGAGATCATAGTTATCTGATAAAACTTTTAAACATAATTTTCCATTTGATTTTTTTTTATTAAAAATAGTTTTTAAAATATAACAGAGAAACATTGTTTCTTCCAAAGAAATATTTTTTAATAAATTAAAATGAATTTTATCATGATGTTTTTTTTTGATTTTTAAATTATTTCCCCCGTTAATTCGGTACCAGTTTTGAATTATCAAAGGAGAGTGTTTTCTTCTCAAACTTTCCTTTAAAATTTCATCAAAAAGAATGGAACTACGGTTCTTATTTATTAGAATTTTTTTGTTTTTTGAAAAAACTCGATAATTGTTTAGTTGAACAACATTAAAGGAAAATATTTGGTTTTCATTTATAGAATTTATTAAATCGTAATAAGTAACTTTTTTTCTATTTGTTACATCAGCAATTTTTTTCGCCTTCTCGATAATTAATATTAAAAATGACTGAAGTAGACTCGATATTTCTTTTATTTTTCTTTTTTTATTTATATTGTTTTTAAAAAAGGATTTAAATAAAAATCTAAGGGAAACTAAAGGAAAATTATGTTTTTTTGAATTGATGATAGAACCTGTCATTAAAGAAAATATAATAAAAATAAAATATTTACATTACTATAAATAAACTAGGTAAATTTTATATTATTTTATGATCGATTAGGCTAAAATTTTGGTGATATCCTTTTAATATCGATTTTTTTCTTATATTATGAACAAGAGATGTCATTTTTCTGAAAATAATTTTTTTTTTTCCTCGATGAAATATTATTTTTAAATTTAAAATATTAAAGTTTCCATTCAAGTTAAAAATTGGTTTTTCATCAGTAAAAAAAACTGATATTCCTGTAAAATCATTTAACCAGAGTTTCCAAATTATTAATGTTTTAAATTTATTTTTAAACTCTGTGAACTTTTTAATTTTGACTATTTTAACATCAATTGATTGAATATTCAATTTTTTATGAATTTTGGATATTTTCTTTAAAATCATTATTAAAATTAGTATCGTGTATTAAGTTTTTTTGTAATGACTTCATTTAAAAAAGAGGATATTAAAAAACTTTTAATATGTAATACTCATCTAGGAACAAGAACATGTCAGTTCTTGATGAAAAATTATACTTGGAAAGAACGAAAAGATGGAATTTTTATAATAAATATTTTTAAAACAATAAAAAAAATAAAACTTGCTGCACGAGCAATTGTGGCTGTAAAAGATAGTCGTAATATAATCGCAATATCCACGGGAGACAATTCGCAAAAGCCAGTTTTAAAATTTTCATCTTTTATTAAATGTCAAACATCGATTGGAAAATGGACGGCGGGAAAATTCACGAATCATATGTGCTTAAATTTTCAAGAACCCGAGCTTATTATCCTGACAAATCCCCAATTAGATTACCAACCCTTGGTAGAGGCCTCAAGAGCCAACATCCCTTCTATAGCTTTTTGCAATACTGACACCTCGCTTAAATTTGTTGATATAGCAATTCCAGGAAATAATTCAAACAATCATTCGATTGCTTTACTATGGTGGATGTTAACTAGAGAAGTTCTAATTTATAAAGGTTTAATTTCAGGAATTGATAGTTGGGATATTCCTGTAAACACATTTTTAGATTCATCTGTTATAAATAAAAATTAAAAAAAAAAAGGTTTATATAAAAATAGATAAAACTTTACTTTTTCATTTCAAAAAAGTTCAGATAAAATTTTTTTTTTAAAATCATTTTTTTCCAATTAGCTAGATCAAGTTTTTTTTTTTTGGAATCCTTCTTAATATGATTTTGTTTGTTAAATTCTGTTGAAAAATTATTTTCCGAAAAAATATAGTGTAAATTTTTTATGATTCAAACAACCTATTTTTAAAGGGTTTGATTTTAGAATAAAAAACATAACAAAAAAAAAACATTAAAAATTAGAATCAGAAAAATAGAAAATATTTTAAATTCTTTTTAAATTTTTTATCTAATGAATAATTTAAATTTTGATTTCTTTATCGAAATTCAAAATCTTTTTTTTTTGAAAAGTTTCATATATTGATATATATAAAAGTCCCCATCTCCCGTTTTGATATAAAATTTTGAAGATTTTGCTTATGTCAAAATTTTTCCCAGTTAAAATTTTTTGGAAATTAAAGGTTCTTGTTAGGAGGCTAAAAAATAGTGTTTCTGTTTCACCTTCCAGCAAATATTTAAGAAATATATCTTGAAATTCAAATTTTGAATACAATATTAATTTTAGAATATATTTTCTTCCCAAATCAAGTAACCCGTTATTGATGAAAAACGAAAAAAATAATTTGATAAGATTGTTTTTTTTTAAAAATCTAGAATCCAAAAATTTTTCAAGATTTTGAGGTGTTTTAAATAGGTCTTTTACTACAAGAAGATTCTTATTTGTTAAAAAAATCATGGAATTAAAAATATTTCTAAATTTTGGTCCTGATAATATTAGATCTGAATATAATAATAAGAAAAAGAAGAGATTGAAATGGTGTGAAGTTTGAACATCTTTTTCCCAGATTCGTAGTTTAAGAACACTTTTATCAAATTCTTTTTCTAAAATTATTTGACATAAAAATCTGGTTTTTAATATTATTGAATACGGAAAGTCTTGAATAAGAATCTCTAGTTTTCTAATAAAAGGAAATATAGAAGTTGGTTTCTTGATAAAAGTCGTTCTTTCCCTATAAACTCTTGATTGAAATAAAATGTTTCTCTGTAAATATAATATTTTATGGAGAATCCATTTTGAAATTTTCAAAATTTTTAAATAACTAAAAAGTTCCAGATCCCATTCATTTTTCCAAAGAAGGAATAAAAAAAATTTACGCTTGAAATGGACAAATTTTTTATCTTTCAAGTCTTTCTTAGTTTTAATAGTGTCTCTGTTAAGAATAAAATATTCTTTAAATTTTGGCATTTCATTTCCCCCGAAAAAATACAAACACTGTTTTTCAGAACAAAATAAGAGTGAATTAGCACTTTTATTCAAATAAATCAATTTCAAACAAAATCCTAATAATGAAATTTTTTGAAAATTTTTTTTTGAATTAGGAAAACCTTCAGATTCTTTAAAATTTTTAAAATTAAATAGTAAAAAAATTCCCTCAAAAGAAGAAGTTGAAAGAATTTTCTTGATTATATCTAAATTATCTTTAATTCTCAAGATTGAATTTAATTTAAGATTTCGATAGAAATAAAAATTAAAAATAAATTTAAAATTGAATAGTTGAAAAATTTTACTTTTTATTGCTAAAAAGATTTTGAATAATGATTTTTGATGTTTTTTAGAAGAGAAGAAAAAATTCTCATTGAATAAAGAAAAAAAAATCTTCAGAAAGATTACTAAGTGATTAATTTTGGACTTTTTTTTTCCAGTTTCCAAACGTAAAGGAATTTTATTTGTTAAACATTTTTCATGAATCAATATAAAAATTATTCTTTCAAAATAAAATTGATTAATTTCTCGAGAATAAAAATTTAGGATTTTTTTTCTTAATTCTGATAATATTTGAATCGAGCTCTTATCTTTCCTTATTTTTTTTATTATTGTAATTACATCATTTTTCAAAAAAGACCCAGAAAATTTAAAGAATTTGTTCATGTAAAACTTTTATCTAATAAACATGAAAAAAAGTTTATTTATTTTAAAATCAATTTTATTTAAAAAAGTTATAAATTAAATATGGTAGAAGTAAAGGTAAGATATATTTCTGAAGAAAATTCTAACAATAAAAACATTTTATCACTTTCAATTAAAAAAAAAGATTTTAGACAGAAATCCATTTTATATTATTTACTTTTTTTATTAAAATTTTTAGACAAAACTTGTGAAATTATTTATAAGAATTTATACATCAAGGGAAGAAAAAAATTTAAATTCAATAAATACATTCCTTTATTATTTTTTCTCCGATCTTCTTTGAAAATATTGAAAAATTTACTTTCGAACTTCATTATTTTTAAAAAATTTCCTATTTTTCTTGATGAATGCCAGAAATATTTGTTTAAATGTTCGGTGCTCTCAGAAAAATTTTTTGAAAAAGAACGAAATTCATCCTTTTTTTCAAAAAAGACTTTTTCTTTGAGTCTTGGAAAAAAAGAAAAAACTAAGAACGAAACTAGAAATTTTAAGTTATTAAAAAAAACCCATGATATCTCAATTAAAAAAAATTCTTTTCTTGAAAATGAAATAAAAGCTATCCAACTTTTTATATCGAATAATTTAGAAAGGTTAACTTCATCTCTTGATTTAAATATAAATGCTCATCTGGAGTTAATTGAACAAGTATCTGATCATTCAATTGATATTCAGACAAGTTCTAAAAAAATTCACATAAAACTTAGATCAACCAAAAATATTCGAAAAAAATTTACTTTTTTCGAAAATAAAATTTTTTGTTTTATTTGGATTTCTTTTATTTTTTGTTATTTTTTATAATTTAAATACTCAATCTCACTACAAAAAATAAATGGCTCATAGAAAATATTCTGCACCAAGACACGGTTCCCTAGGTTTTTTACCAAGAAAACGTTGCCAAAAAAAAAGGGGGAAAATTAAATCTTTTCCAAAAAATAATCCCGATATCCCATGTCATTTGACAGCATCGATAGGATATAAAGCAGGAATGACTCATGTTGTACGAGAAGTCAATTCCCCTGGATCAAAATTAAATAAAAAAGATGTGGTTGAGGCAGTAACAATTTTGGAGACGCCAAAAATTAAAATTGTTGGAATTGTTGGTTATCTTAATACTACCAGAGGTTTACGTTCTTTTAAGACTGTTTGGTCAAAAAATTTACCTAATTCTTTTCGTCGTAACTATTACAAAAACTGGTATAAATGCAAAAAAAAGGCCTTTTCAAAAACAAACCTTAATATAGAAAATATTTCCAAAACAGTTTCTAAAAAAAAACTTGAAAAAATAAAAAAATATTGTTCATTAATTCGTTGTATAGGAATATCAAATATATCTGAAACGGCTTTAAAAAGAAAAAAATCCGATATACTTGAAATCCAGATAAATGGGGGCACTTTTTTAGAAAAGTTTAATTTTTCTAAAAAAATCCTTGGAAAAAAAGTTACTATTTCTGATATTTTTTCCCAAGACGAAGTTATCGATGTTATAGGTATAACAAAAGGAAAAGGATTTTCCGGAGTAATTACAAGATGGGGCGTAACGAAACTTCCAAGAAAAACGCATCGGGGAGCGAGAAAAGTAGCTTGTATTGGATCATGGCATCCCTCTAGAGTTTCTTATACCGTTCCTCGAGCCGGGCAAAATGGATACCACCATCGTACTCAAACAAATTTAAAAATTTACCGAATAGGAAAATCAACTGATCCAAAAAACGCTTTCACAGATTTTGAAAATACCCCTAAAAATATAACACCAATGGGTGGTTTCCCACATTATGGTGTTTTAAAAACCGATTTTTTAATTTTAAAAGGCTGCTTAGTAGGACCAAAAAAAAGAGTCTTAACTTTGAGAAAAACTTTGTCAATGAAAACCTTAAATAGTTGTTCAGAAAATACCATCCTTAAATTTATTGATACTTCTTCAAAATGGGGACATGGTCGGTTTCAAACTTCGAACGAAAAACGTGAATTTTATGAAACTAATTAAGAAATATAATATATTTTTAATTTTATAAATTCCACTTTATTTTTCCCTAAATTAATCAACTGATGAGCGAATTAAAGGATGAATTAATATGGAATATAATCGGAAAAGAAAAATTTTGTTCCTATAAATTTAATACTAAAACTCAAAACTTTTGCAGAAATGAATTTAATATCACAGGGTTCTGTTCGAAACAGTCTTGTCCTATTTCTAATTCCAATTATGCAACCATCATTGAGAAAAATGGGGAAATCTATCTTTATTTAAAAGATACGACAAATATTCGTTTTCCAGATAAATTATGGAAAAAGTTCAAGTTATCTAGAAATTTCATTAAATCTTTTCAAGAGATAGATTTAATCCTTAATTTATGGCCCAAGTTTTTTGTGTTTAAAAGCAAACAAAGATTGACTAAATTGTGGCAAATGCTTCTTCGAGACAAATTAAACAAAGTAAAAAAAAAATCTTCAAATATTTACAACCAGAAAAATATTTCACGTGATAAGGTTGAAGAATCAAAACTAATTAGAAAAATAAAATTCGAAAATCTAGTAGAAAAAGAACTGTTACACCGATTTAATCTTGGAATTTACGGTAAACTATATCCCGACAAATATATTAAAATATGGAGAAGAAAATTATCACATTTAAATTATTCAAAATTTTTTATTGAAAGATTGGTTTTAGATAAAAATGTTGAGAATAAAAAAATTGTTGTTTCCTAATACCTATATTATTCATCGATAAGATTTTTGGAACCTAGATCTAGCCCCTCTTCCCCCTGCTTTTTTACTTTCAGTTGTTCTTGAATCAGTTACAATAAGAGATCGGTCATAATTTATGAAGATATCTCTTAATTTCATTTTTTCACTTTCATTTATATACTTTTCAAGGTATCGCAATATCCCCCTTGAAATTGCTTGCCTTATTGCATAAATACGACTAACTTGGCCTCCACCTTTCACGCGAATTCTAATATCAAGGTCTCCGAATTTATTGTTTCCCATTAAAAGAAAGGGCTCGAAAAGTTTAAGTTTGAGAATATCAGGTTGAATTAAATCCAGAGGAGTACCATTTACTCGTATAACTCCATGTCCTGGGCCCTTTATTATAGCAATAGCAATAGCTTTTTTCTTAAAAATTTAATTTGTGATTTCAAAAAATTATTTCTTGAAATTTTGATACTTACTTTTTTTCCGAAGGTTTGAATAATATTTTTCATAATTTAAAAGTTAAATAAAAAGAAACCTCATAAAAAAATATTAAAAATGGTTATTAAGACGTGCACCTCATTTATTCCACAAAACAAATCGATTTTTGATTTTAAAAAAAAATTGAAAACAAATAATAATAATTTAATTTATAGGATCTCAATCAAAAAAAATGGGGATTTTTATTCCAAATTTGAAAACAAGGATAAAATAAATTCAGATTTAAGTCTCCACGAAATGGCAGATAAACTAGGTTACCTTCTCTCTCTTGGTGAATTCTCAAATATTAATATTCGAGAACACCATAAAGGACATTTAGAATCAACTATGCATGTCGCAGTGGTTTTTTGTAAACCCTTAATAAAAGATATGATTACCATAGAATTCGAGAGAAGGGTTAGTATTTTACTTTCTCAAATAAAAAAAGACAAACTTAGACCGGACACAATTGCCTTTGTGGGCGGAAACGATAATAAAAATAGTATTTCTGGAGCAAAAGCCGGATACATTTATTTTCGCCGTTTATCCTCCGAAGCTAAACTTGATTTAAGTGATTTTGAATTTATAATAGAACAAGAAGTATCGAGTTTTAGAGACAATCTTGATAATTTGCTTATAACTCTGGAAAAAAAATACGGAAAAGAGGTAATCTCCAGGTGTCATTTTACATTAATATCCTCGGATTATCATCTTATCAGGATTGCAGAAATCTTTAAATTGTCTAGGAGACAATCGATTTTATTTCCGTTGGTTAAAATTAATGCAACTTGGACTTATTTGTTTGCTGCCTATCCATTTTGTGTTTCACCCGATCCGACTCTTGCTTTTTTAGGCAGAATTAGAGTTTTGGCGAATGATTTAGCTATTGTGTTAGTTAATTTAAATGGACTAATTAAATTTAACGATTTAGTGGCAAAGGAAAATTTTAGCCGTCTTTGTGAAACAAATCAAAAACTACAAAAAATGCTTAAAATAATGCCAGGTTCAGAAAATTCTTTTCCTTCAACAGATGGTTGTATTAAATTGTCTGCTTCTCAGTGGGAAGTTCTTGAACGTGGTTTATGTTCAATTCATGAGGCTCAGCGAATTCTTTCACCTTTAATGAATGGAGAAATTGTTGAAAGGAGAAAACTCGTTCACGCAAGAGATTTGTTTATGGAAGTTGTAAAAAATATAAGATTTACAATTGATCCTGATCGGCCAGTTACCAACTATGAGTTGGTTCTTTCCCTGGATCAAGTAAAAACAGAAAATATTTTTAAAAATCTTGATCTTTAATTAAAAAAAAAAACTTTTCTTTTTTTTCCTTCAATTTTTAGTAGAAATTCTATATTTTGCTACCGCTTTTGTTCCTTCTGAGACCGAATGTTTTGCCAACTCACCAGGAATCAATAACCTAACTCCTGTTTGAAATTCTCTTGCTGTTAAAGTTTTGTTTTTATTAGATTGTGATAAATTAATTGCATCTTGAGTAATACGAGTAAATAAATCGGTTGCAAATGAATTCATTATACTCATTGATTTTGAAGAAATCCCAATTTGAGGATGTATTTGTTTAAGAACTTTATAAATATAAATTGAATATGATTCTATACGTTTCTTTTTGCCAACCTTTTCTCTTTTAAAGGTATTCGACTGGGAAGTCAATTTTTTAATTATATTGTTTAGCATATAAATAAAAAATGAGCTGGTTAACAATAATTAATATGAGTGATAAGTAACCTTCTAATTGTTTTTTTTGAATGTTTCCTTGGTTTAGAATGATTATTCTAGTTCGTTTTTTTATAGAAGCAAAGCAGTTAAATCTGTATCACCAGGATCTAATACTCCAAGACATGAACATTTGAATAATTTGCCACATGCTATTCCTAAATCTGTATTATTTCCGTGAAAATGATGAATCAGGGATTTATTTAACATCGCATAATATTCAATTTCTAATCTCCGCG